>Ga0209377_1000919_pt1 | contig 19932 bp, 20 predicted proteins | sample GraSoiAngelo_141_FD_185898 | JGI IMG/M metagenome (GOLD analysis project Ga0209377, IMG submission 185898) | Grasslands soil microbial communities from the Angelo Coastal Reserve, California, USA - 14_0929_12_40cm (SPAdes) (version 2) | ecosystem: Environmental > Terrestrial > Soil > Grasslands ...
TCGGACGCCCGGTGAAGTGGATCGGCGATCGGCGCGAGGACCTCCTGTCGACCACGCACGCCTGGGACGAGATCGTCGAAGCCGAGCTCGGCGTGAACCCCGACGGGACGATCGTCGCGCTCCGGGCGCAGGTCACCGCGGACGTCGGCGCCTACTCGATCTATCCGTGGACCGCCGCCATCGAGCCCGTGCAGACGATCAGCTTCCTGCCGGGGCCGTACCGGGTGCCGACCTATCGCGGACGTACGCGCGGGGTCGCGACCTGCAAGGCGCCGCTCGGTCCCTATCGCGGCGTCGGGCGGCCGCCCGCGGTTTTCGTGATCGAGGGGCTGATGGACCGCGCCGCCCGTCAGCTCGGGATCGATCCGACCGAGATTCGCCTGCGCAATTTCATCCGTGACGAGGATTTTCCGTACAAGTCCCCGTCCGGGATCGTGTGGGACCGCGCGAGCTTCACGGGCTCACTCCTGAAGGCGCGCGAGGCGCTCGACTACAAGGCCGCCCGCGACGAACAGATGCGGGCGCGCACCGCCGGACGCTGGCTCGGGATCGGCGTCGCCTCCTACGTCGAGCTGACGGGCATCGGCTCGGCGATTCCGGTTTCACCGGGCATGCCGGTCTCGACGGGCACCGAGGCGGCGACGATCCGCCTCGATCCGGCCGGCAAGGTCACCGCGGTGTTCGGCGTCGCGTCTCACGGGCAGGGTCTCGAGACCACCCTGGCTCAGATCGTCGCGGACGAGGTCGGCGTGCCGATCGAGGACGTGCGCGTGCTCCACGGCGATACCGAAGTCTCGCCCTACGGGACCGGCACCTACGCGAGCCGCAGTCTCGTGCTGGCCGGCGGCGCCGCGATTCTGGCCGGACGCGCCGTGCGCGAGAAGATGATGCTGATCGCGGGCCATCTGCTGGAGGCCGACCCGGCCGACATCACGCTGGCCGACGGTCGGCTCGCGGTGCGCGGGATGCCGGACCGGAGCGTGATGGTCCGACAGGTCGCCCGCGCAGCGTACTCCGGCGTGCGCCAGCTGCCGAAGGGGCTCGAGCCCGGCCTGGAGGCCACGAAGTTCTACGACCCCTACTACGGCACCGCGTCGAACGCGACGCACCTGGCGCTCGTCGAGGTCGACCGCGCGACCTGCGAGGTGAAGACCTTGCGCTACGTCGTGGTGGAGGACTGCGGGCGCATGGTGAACCCGCTCATCGTCGACGGCCAGGTGCACGGCGGCGTCGCCCAGGGGATCGGCGCGGCGCTCCTCGAGGAAATCGTATACGACGAGCACGGGCAGCTCTTGAGCGGCACGTTGATGGACTACGTCGTGCCCTCCGCGTGCGAGATTCCCATGATGGAGGTGCACCACCTGGAAACGCCGTCGCCGGTGACGCTCGGCGGCTTCCGCGGGATGGGCGAGGGCGGCACGATCGGCGCGCCGGCGGCCATCGCCAACGCGATCGCGGACGCCTTGTCGCCGCTGGGGATCGAGGTGGCCGAGCTGCCCGTGAGCCCCGATCGTCTCTTCCGCCTCATCGGGCGCGCTGGAGGATTGGGTTGAATCTCGGCCTCGGGGGCAAAGTCGCGCTGGTGACCGGCGGCGCGCGCGATGTGGGACGCGAGATCTCGCTGACCCTGGCCCGCGAGGGCGCGGCGGTCGCCGTCAACTACATGCACTCGAAGGCCGACGCCGACTCGCTCGTCGCGGAGATCGAACGGCTCGGCGGCCGCGCCGCGGCCTACCAGGGTGACGTCGCCGACTACGCCGCCGTGAGCGGGATGATCGACAAGATCGTCGCGGATCTGGGCCGGCTCGACATCGTCGTCAACAACGCGGGTTACGTCGAGGCGAAGCTGTTTCTCGAGACGACGCCCGAGGAGTGGCGGCGCCAGGTGGACGTCGACCTGTACGGCGTCTTCAACATGTGCCACGCGGCGGCCCCGAAACTGGCGGCCCAGAAGGGCGGGCGCATCATCAGCATCGTCGGCGACTCGGCGCGGGTGGGCCAGCAACGCCTCGGCGTGTCGGCCGGCGCGCGAGGCGCGGTGCTGTCGCTCACGCGCACGCTCGCCAAGGAGCTCGGCCGTCTCAACATCACCGTGAACTCGCTCGCCCTCGGCTGGATCGAGACCTCGCACAGCGACACGGAATTCATCGCCAAGAACCGCGAGCGGATCCTCGCGTTCTATCCGATCCGCCGCCTCGGCAAGCCGGACGACGTCGCGCCGCTCGTGGCCTTCCTCGCCTCCGATCTCGCCGGGTGGGTCACCGGCCAGACGATCAGCGTCAGCGGCGGCTACTCCACGGTCTGATGCCGGTCGTCGACTTCCACCTCCACTGCTACGACCGGCCGCTGCGCGCCCCGGAGTCGTTCATCGCATTCATGGACCGGGAGCTCGCGAAGGCCTACGGTTCGTTCGCGAAGTTTCTCGAGCAGTACGGCAGCGCCGAGAGCTACCTGCGTGTGCTCGACGACGCCGGCGCCGACTACGGCGTGATCCTCGCCGAGCTGGCGCCGATCACCTCGGCGATCGCCAGCAACGAGACGGTCGAGGCGCTCTGCAAGGGCCAGCCCCGGCTGATCCCGTTCGCGAGCCTCAACCCCTACCTGATCGAGAACCCGGCACGCGAGCTCGAGCGGCTCGTCCGCGATCGCGGATTCCGCGGTCTCAAGCTCTACCCGACGTACAGCTACTTCTATCCGAACGACCCGAAGCTCTATCCCGTCTATGCCAAGGCGCAAGAGCTCGGGATTCCCGTGAAGTGGCACACCGGGACCTCCGTGTTTCCCGCGTCGCGGCTCAAGTACGGCGATCCGATCTACATCGACGATGTCGCGGTCGATTTCCCGGACCTGGTGGCGATCATCACGCACAGCGGCCGGCCGATCTGGTACGAGACCGCGTACACGCTCGCGCGCCTGCGGCCGAACGTCTACATGGAGATCGCGGGGCTGCCGCCGAAACGCCTCTTGACGTATTTCCCGGACCTCGAGCGCGTGAGCGACAAGGTGCTCTTCGGCTCCGACTGGCCGAGCGTGCCCACCCTGAAGGGGAACATCGACACGATCCGGTCCTTACCGCTCTCCGATCACGCCAAGGCGCAGATCCTCGGCGGCAACGCCGCGCGTCTCCTGAAGCTCACCTGAGCGCGCGATGCTCATCGCCGGCGTCGCGGCGAAACCGCGCGGAGACCTCAGGCCGGTCCGAAGCCGACGGACGTCGTCAGGTCTTTCGCGATGAGCGGACGAAACCGAACCGGCAGACCGACGGCGAGCTTCTCGAGCGGAACGTCGACGATCCGGCCCAGGATCGAGACGCCTTCCTTCAGCCGCACGACGGCGACCGCGTAGGGCACGTCCGCCGCGTGCGCCCGGGGCGCCACCCGGATCACCGTGAAGCTCGTGATCGTCCCGTCGCCCGCCAGCGCCACCGGCTGCCACGAGTGCGCGTGGCAATTCGGGCACAGCTCCCTGGGGGGCATGGAGAGCTCACCGCACGAGCCGCAGCGTATGGCCGTGAGCTGGCCCGCTCGCGCCTTCTCGAAGAAGGCGCGAGCGGTGATCGTGGGTTCAGTCACGACCGAAGAGGCTTACCAGGACGGTCGCGGTATTGCCGCCGAGCGTGTGGGTGAGACCCTTGCGCGCGCCCTCGACCTGGCGCGGCCCGGCCTCTCCACGGAGCTGCGTCACGATCTCCGCCACCTGCGCGGCGCCCGTCGCGCCGATCGGGTGGCCCTTGGCTTTCAGGCCGCCCGAGGGATTCACGGGGGTCTCGCCGCCGAGACCCGTCAGGCCCTTCTCGGCAGCGCGCCCTCCGGCGCCCGGCTCGAAGAGGCCGAGGCCTTCCGTGGCGACGATCTCGGCGATCGTGAAGCAGTCGTGCAGCTCGACGACGTCCACGTCGGAGGGCCCGATCCCGGCCTGCCGGTACGCCGCGGCCGCGGCGCGCTCAGTCGCCGGCACACGGGAGAGGTCGCGCTTGTCGCCGAGCAGCATCCAGTCGGACGCCGCCGCCGAGCCCAGCACCCAGATCGGCGTGCGATGCTTGCGCGCGACCTCTTCGGAGGCCAGCACGACCGCTGCGCCGCCGTCGGAGAACGGGCAGCAGTCGAGGAGCTTGAGGGGGTCGGCGACGTAGGCCGACTTCAGCACCTGCTCGATCGTGATCGGCTTCTGGAACTGCGCCTTCGGGTTGAGCGCGCCGTGGCGGTGGTTCTTCACGGCGACCGCGGCCATCTGCGCCTCGGTCGTCCCGTGCTTCTGCATGTGCGCCCGCGCGATCAAGGCGAAGACCCCCGGGAAGGTGAGGCCCAGCGGCTGCTCCCAGACGGCATCGGAGGCGTAGGCGAAGTACTCGGTCGACTCGGCCGTGGACACGTTCAGCACCCGCTCGGCGCCGCCGACCAGGATGACGTCCGAGACACCCGCCGCGATCTCCATCACGGCGTGACGGAACGCGGCGTGCGAGCTGGCGCACGCGGTCTCGAAGCGGGTGGTGGGCACCGAGGGGATACCCAGGACGGACGCGGCCTGCGGCCCGGTGTGGAGCTGGTGCTCGGTCTCGCCGCCTACGACGTTGCCGTAGTAGAGGGCCTGCACGGCGCTCGCCGGCACGTCGGCGTCGGTCAGCGCCTCGCGCGCGGCCTCGGCGAAGAGCTCGGCCGAGGTGCGGTCGTGCAGCCCGAACTTCGTCACTCCAACCCCGATCACGGCGACCCGACGCATGAAAGTCCTCCACGTCGCATGCTAGCATTAAAATTCGTGACAGGTCGCCGCCCGAGGAGGCCGACCGCGAGCTCGTCGCCCAGGCGCCGGCTGCACCAATTCTTCTTGCCGCGGCTACCGTTCCCCGGGTTCAATGGTCTTCAGTGCTGAGACGGGATAACTTCGCGTGTTGAGTGAAGAAGCGCTCATCCTCGCCGCCGTCGCGGGCGCCTGCGTGATGCTCGTGCTCGGCGTGCTCGAGCTGATGTGGCCGACGACGCGGCCGCGTCGGTCACGCCGGGCTCGCTCCGAGCCGGGTCCTTCGCGACCCATCCTGGCGGCGCCTGCGCGCCCTGCTCAGAGCATCCTGCCGCGGCGGCTGATCGATTCGCCCTCGGCATCGCGACCGTCCGGTGGATTCGTATTCCCGCCGCCGGCCGACTACGTCCCGCCCCCGCTGGCGCGCGAAGAGGTCCGGCCCGTTCGCCCGGCCGAACGTGGCGATCCCGAGCGCTCCTTCGATCTGGTCAAGCCTCCTGCGCCGGACCCGGCCGAGGCGGCGTTCTCGCCGCCGGCTGAATACGTCGCTCCGGCGCCGCCCGAGCCCCTGCCAGCGCCCGCCCTCGAGGTCCCGTCGTTCCTTCTCCCGATCGAAGAACCCGCCCCTCCCGAACCCGACGACGTCATGCCGCAGGTCGACGTCGCCGCACCTGGCGTCGAAGTCGAGCCGCTACCGATCGAGCCTCCGCTGTTTCCTCTCGAGCCAGAACGACGGGCTCGAGGCTGAATCACATCCGGTCGAGCCCGAGCCATCGCGATTCGAGCCGGTAGCGCGGCTGGCCGAGCCCGAGCCCTTGCCGATCGAGGACGAGCGCTCGCTCGCCGGTGCTGCGGAGCCTCTCGTGGTGGAGCACGAGTCGAGGCCCCTCGAACGAGAAGAATTTCCGGTCGAGGCCGCGTTGCCTGAGCGCCCACTCCTGGAACCCGCGCCGCCGGAGCCGGCCCCGCCGCACGTCGAGTCCGAGCCGCGACAGGTCGAGTGGATCCCCACGACATTCGAGCAGGTAGCATCGCCGCAAGAGCCGGTCGAGCCGTCGCTGCCAGAGGAAGCTCCAGCGCCGCCACTGCTCCGGCGCCGCAGCAAGATTTCACCCCACGCGCGACCCCATCGCGTCCTGCGCCCGGGGAAGTCAGAACAGCGGGGTTCGGAGCAATCGCCGACCAGCTTCGCGGCTCCGACCGTCGCCGACACTGCGGCGAAGGCACCGCCGGCCCCGAGCGGCCCTTTGGACACCGAGACGCGAATCAAGCGAGACTCCCCGGTGGTCGAACGGTGCTTCGCCCTCTATCAAGAAAAGCGGTACGACGAGGTCCTGACGATCGGAGAGGAAGCGCTCGTACTCCTTCGGCGAGAGGAGCCGAAGGCGCCCTCGCGCGACGTCGCGGCGCTCTGGTCGGTTGTCGGGCTGGCGAAGCAGGCGCTCGGTGACGATGACGGCGCGTACGCGGCGCTCGAGTCCTCGATCGAAACCGCGACCGATACCGAGCGCGCGACGTACCGTCGTCATCTGGCTAGCCTCGCGCTCGACGCCGCCCAGGCACGCCTCACGCGAGCCGGTACCCACGACGCCGGCGACCGCGTGGGCGTGATCCGCTCGGCAATCGCGTGGACCGAGCGCGGGCTCGCGGCCGTCACGTCGGATCCGGCCCTCACCGACGTGCGCGAAGAAGCGCACGATGCGCTGTGGCAGGCCTACGAGCAGGACGCCATGACCCTTCTCCAGCGGCAAGAGTTTCCGGAGGCGCGTCAAGTCCTGCACGAGGCTCTGGACGATACCCAGCTTCCCGCGGCGCGCGCGACAGAGTTTCGCGGGCTGCTCTCGGGGACGTTCGGCGGCGAGATCGGTCAGCTGACGGCGCAGGCGATCCTCAGCATGCAAGAGGGACGCGAATCTGAAGCGGTCGCGACGCTCCAGCGTGCCGAGAAGCTGCTCGACGCGATCCCGACCGACGCGCTACCACCGGCACGTCGCGACGAAGTCGACCAGCGTCTCTGGTGGGGATACGCCGAGCTCGGGAGCCGGCGGCTCGACGCCGGCGATTACGAAGAGGCGCTCGACCCCTTGGTGCACGCGCTCGGCTTCACGTCGATCGGCCCGGAGCGTCAGGCCGAGACGCGGGCGGCGGTCGTCCGAGCGCTCGAGGGCATCGCGGCGGTGCGCGCGCTGTCGATTCGCCGCCTCGCCGAAGCCGGCAGCCGTGAGGAGGCGATCGTGGCTGCAGGCGAGCTGCACGGGCTCGTGAAGCGCGGCCTGGAGTGGGGGCTCAGCGAGGACGAGCTGACGGCGGCGTTCGCCCGCGTGCGCCGCCTGTGCGAAGAGCTCGGGATGGACGCGCAGGCCTGACGAGCCCTCCGTCAGGGCTCCACGCTTTTTCGGCGGATCTCCTCGAGCAGGGTTTCGGGGACGTTGAAAAACGCCGTGACGACGGTCGGGTCGAAGTGTTTGCCGGAGCAGCGCTTGATCTCGGCCTTGGCGACGTCGAAGGGCTGCGCCTTCGAGTAGGGCCGGTCGAAGGTCATCGCGTCGAAGGCGTCGACGACCATGAAGATCCGCGCGCCCAGCGGGATCTCTTCCCCCTTGAGGCCTTGCGGGTAGCCGGTGCCGTCCCACTTCTCGTGGTGGCAGTAGACGATCGGCACGGCGCCCTGCAGGAACGGAATCTTCTCGATCAGCTGCCGGCCGATCTCGGGATGACGCCGCATGATCTTCCACTCTTCGTCGGTGAGCGGACCGGGCTTCAACAAGATTCCGTCGGGGATGCCGATCTTTCCGATGTCGTGGAGCAGCACACCGTGGGCGAGCGCCGGGAGGTCGGGTTCCGGCACGCCGTAGACGCGCGCCGTGGCCATCGCGTAGCCGTGGACGCGGCGCGAGTGAGATTCGGTCCCGACGTCGCGCGTGTCGAGCGCGGATCCAAGCGCCTCCAGGGTCGTTCGATACGCGTCCTGCAGCTCGCGGTTGAGCTGCGCCAATCCCCGTGTCGCCTCCTCGACCCGCCGCTCGAGGAGCTCCTGATAATGGCGGTGCTCGATCAGGAGCTGGCGCCGCTCGAGAGCCCGGTCGGCGGCGATGAGGAGCTCGTCCACGTTCACAGGCTTCATGATGAAGTCGTACGCGCCGAGCTTCAGGCTGGCAATCGCCGTCTTCACGTCGGCCGCGCCGGTCAGGACGATGACGGCCGCGTCGGGATCGGCTTGACGCACTTGCTGGAGCAGATCGATGCCGCCCATGACCGGCATCTTGAGATCGGTAACGGTCAGCGGCGAACGCGATTCGCGGACCGAGGCCCTGAAGACCTCGACCCCCTCCTGCCCATCGTTGGCCAGCAGGCACTTGTAGCCGGCGCCGAGGAAGATCTGGTGCAAGACTTCGCGCACCTGGCGATCGTCGTCGACAATCAGGACCTCTCGCTGCCCCATGTCAATCTACCTTCTGGCCCGGACCTGCCGCCACGACCTGGTTCTTGCCGGCTCGCTTCGCGGCGTACAGCGCCCCGTCAGCGGCGCGGAACAGCTCCTCCGACGTGGAGGCCTCGTCGTCCGGGAGGCTGGCGACGCCGAAGCTCGCGGTGACGCGCTTGCCGTGCGAGTAGGGGAAGGTCGCGACGACCTGCCGTATCCGGTCCGCGTAGAGCCGAGCGCCGCTCTTCGAGGTCTCGACCAGCAGGACGGCGAACTCGTCGCCGCCGTAACGGGAGACGACGTTGATGCCGCGCGAGTGCTTCATGAGGATCTGACCGACATCGCGCAGGGTCTCGTCGCCGACCGCGTGGCCGAACTCGTCGTTGACGCTCTTGAACCCGTCCAGGTCGAGCACCACGACGGATACCGGGTGATTGAACCGCCTGAAGCGTGAGATCTCCTCCTCGAGGCGGAGCGAGAAGAAGCGTCGATTGTAGAGTCCGGTGACCTCGTCCTTGAACGAGGTCTCCTTGAGCTTGGCGTTGGTCGCTTCCAGCTCGCGATACGCGGCGTCGAGCCGCATGGCAAAGGTGTTGATGTCGATGGCCTGCTGCTCGACGGTGCCGAGCATGTTCGAGAACGACCGCATCAAAGTGCCGACCTCGTCGCTGCGGCCTCCGAGCTCGGCGAGCTTGGGCTCTCTCGAGAGCAGTTCGGCGATCCTCGCGAAGGCCCGCCCGAGGTCCCAGATGATGTAGGCGCCACCGACCATGGCGAGGACGGTGGACAGGAAGAGGGCGTGCAGTCCGTAGAACTTCGCGATGTCCGCCGGGTGCAGATCGGGCCAGACATAGCGATAAACCACGTAGGCCAGCACCAACAGCGGAATCAGCGACGAAAGAGTGAGCGCCAGCAGGACTTTACGCTTCAGGAGCCGCCCCGCGAACGCGATATCGCCGGACTCGCGCGACATGACAAGATTATTCTATTGCCGCCATGGGTGGTCAAGGCAGGAAAAGTTTGAGTGGTGTATCGTAACAGCCTGATCTATTGAGCAAATGAGGCCAACGATCGACTAACGCGTCTTGGACTGCACGCGAAGGCGTTGACCCTCCTCACATAGACCAACCACTGGCGGGCTCAGCGGCCCGGACGAGCATATCGACCTGGACGGCTCGGGAGCGACGCTCATTGCTGGCGCGGGGCGCCTTGCCGGTGCGGGGCGGGATGGGGCACCGGTTGCTCGGTCGGCCTGCGGCCTGTGCTAACCTCGCGCAAGGAAAGATCCTGGGAATAGCCCCATATGCCGATCGTCGCGGACAAGATGATCGATTGCCTCGGGCTCTTCTGTCCGATGCCGATCGTCAAGACACGTGAGGCCCTGTTGCACATGGATCCGGGCCAGGTGCTGGAGGTCACGTCGGATGACCCCGGCTCCGAGGCGGACATGAAGAGCTGGGCGGCCCGAACCGGCAACGAGCTCCTGGAGATGCAGAGGAATGGCGCGGTCTTCCGCTTCTTCGTCCGAAAGGCCCGCTAGAACCAGTCTGGCGACCTCGGGCACCCGCGTGTATCTCGACTACGCGGGCTTCTCCCCGGTCGATCCTCGCGTGGTGGCGGTCATGCGGCCGTTCTTCGAGGGCGGCGTCGGCAATCCCAATGCTCAGCACTCCCTCGGCCTCGAAGCGCGCTCGTCTCTCGACGGGGCGCGCGGGAAAGTGGCGCGCCTGTTCGCGGCGACTCCCGGCGGCGTGATCTTCACTGCCAGCGCCACCGAGGCCAACAACCTCGCCATCAAGGGGCTGGCCCAGCGGGCCGCCGGCCGCCACGTCGTCACCTCCACGATCGAGCACATCTCGCTGATCGATTCCTGTCGCGATCTCGAGAAGCGCGGCTGGAGCGTGACTTACGTGGGGGTCGACGCCGATGGCCGCGTCGACCCCGAAGCCGTGGCGAGCGCGATCCGCGCGGACACGGCGCTCGTCTCGATCATGGCGGCCAACAACGAGATCGGCACGATCCAGCCGGTTCGCGAGATCGGCCGGATCGCCCGCGCGCGCGGTGTGCCGTTCCACGTCGACGCGGTCGGCGCGGCCGGACGCGTCCCGCTTCTCGTCGACGACTGCCGCATCGATCTCCTCACCCTCTCGTCGAACGATCTCTACGGGCCGCCTGGCGCCGGCGCACTCTGGGTGCGCGATACGATCAAGCTCGCGCCGCTCACGGTCGGTGGCGGTCAGGAGCGCGGCTATCGCGCGGGCACCGAGAACCTGCCTGCGATCGCCGGCATGGGCGTGGCGGCCGACCTGGCCCGGGTCGAGGTGGCCGGAGAGGTGGCACGTCTGGGTGAGCTGCGCGATCGACTCCTGTCGGGACTGCTTGCCAGGATTGAGGACGCGCGCCTGACCGGCGCGCGCGGATCGGACCGGCTCCCACATCATGTGTCAATCGTCGTGCCGGGCGTGAAGGCGGAGGGCGTCCTGACGGACCTCGACCTGCGCGGCATCGCCGCCTCGTCGGGCGCCACCTGCACGGCGATGACGGGAGAGCCGTCGCACGTGCTGCGGGCGATCGGCTGCGACCGCGACACCGCCGAGGGCTCGCTCTGCTTCACGCTCGGCCGGTGGACCACCGCCAGCGAGATCGATCTCGTGCTCGACGCGGTGCCCGCGGTGATCGCTCGCGTCCGCCGCCTGGCGTCCCAGTAAGGTGCGCCTCTTCCTCTTCGACGTCGACGGTACGCTCGTCAGCGTGCGCGGCGCCGGCCGCACGGCGTTCGCGCGCGCGCTCGAGGAAACGTACGGCACCGCCGGAACGATCGACCGCTACGACTTCCGCGGCCGCACCGACCTGCGCATCGTCCACGACCTCATGACCGAGGCGGGCCTGGACCTCGAGCGGATCCGCGCGCGCGTCGACCAGTGCTTTCAGGCCTACGTGCGCGAGCTCACGAAGATCATCGGTGACGGCTCGCGGGTCCAGGTATTACCGGGCGTGGCGGAGGTCGTCCGGCGGCTCGGCGCGCGGCCGGACGCGGTCGTCGGGCTCCTGACCGGGAACATCGAGGCGGGTGCCCGGATCAAGCTCGAGCCGACGGGTCTCTGGCCGCTCTTTCGGGTGGCCGCTTACGGCGGCGACGATGCCGACCGGCGTCGGTTGCCCGCCGTCGCGCGCGAGCGGGCGCGCGGGCTCGGCCACGACTTCGCTTTCGACCGCATCACGATCATCGGAGACACGCCGCACGACGTCGAATGCGCCCGAGGCTGCGGCGCGGTGGCGGTCGCCGTCGCGACCGGCCAGCACCCGGTCGACGAGCTGGCGTCGTGCCAGCCCGACGTGCTCTTCAGCAATCTCGCCGACGTCGAGCGCGTCGTGGCGCGTCTGGCCGACGGCGCGTCGTGACGCCGTCGCTCGTCTCGGTGTGGCTGCACCTGCTGGGGGTCGTGACCTGGATGGGCGGGCTCATGTATCAGGCCCACGTGCTCGTGCCTGCGGCCCGGCGCGATGGCGCCGCGCCGCTCGCCGAGACGCTCCGACGCGGGCGGCGGGTCACGTGGATCGCGGTCGCGCTCGTCGCGCTGACCGGGTTCTACAACGTGACCTGGCTCGGCCCGCTCGACCAGGTGCTGGAGAGCGGGGCCGCGCTGCTCCTGGCGCTCAAGTTCATGCTCGTGCTCGCCGCCGTTGCCATCGCCGGTCAACGCGACTTCGCGCAGGTGCCGCGTCTGGCGCGCGCCGTCGCCGCGGGGGACGATCCGCAGCCGGCGCTCTCGGCGATCGCGTGGATGGACCGCGTCGTGCTGCTGCTCGCGGTCGTGATCATCTACCTCGGGCTGGCCGTCTCGCGCGCCTGATCGGCGAGCGTCGCGGGCTCTCAGAGCCCGGTGATCTTGATGCCAGAGTTCTTCAGCTTGTAGCGCCGGTTGATCGTCGCGAGAACCGCGGTGATGCCCTCGAGAGGTCCGGCGTTGCTCAGGACGCCGACGTCGACCGGACGAAGGCCCATCGAGCGCCCGAGCTCACCGACGGTATCCTTGGCGGCGGCATCGCCGCCGCAGAGGAGCAGATCGCACTCGATCGCGCGCTCAGTCTCGGACAGCTCGTGGGCCGCGATGTGGTGGAAGGCGGCCACGACTTTCGCGTCGGGCAGGAGCACCTGCACTTCCTCCGCCGACGAGCCGGACGCCGGCGGCGTGAAGAGACGCGGACCGCCGAACGTGAGCGGCACGACCGTCGAGATCACGACCTTGCCCCGGCAGCCCTCACGCACTTCAGGAAGCGTCGCCGCGAGCCCCTGCGCCGGCAGGGCGACGACGATCACCGTGCCCAGACGCGCCGCCTCGGCATTGGACTCGCCCATGATCGGCAGCTTCTTGGTCTGCTCGCGGAGCTCGGCCGCCTTGTTCTTGGCCCGCTCGGCATCGCGTGAGCCGATGATGATCGAGTGACCGACCAGCGCCCAACGCGTCGCCAGCCCCGCGCCTTCCTTGCCCGTGCCGCCGAGGATCGCGATGTTCATGTCACCACCGTGTTAGCGGAAGAGATCGCGCGCCGGTTCGCGCAACAGCGGTTTCGAGCCTTCGTCACTCGGCTTGAGCGCGAGCCCGCGCACGATCGCCGCCGGGATGCGATCGAGCTTGCCCATGACGGGCTCGGCGGCGCTCGCGAGCTCGTCGGCGAGCGCCAGGATCGTCGCCTGTAACGGGCGGCCGGCGGGATCGCGCTCGCCGAGGTAGCTCAGGAGCGGCGCGAAGCCGGCGATTCCGATCGCGACGTTCGTGAGCCCCTCGCGCCAGGGTCGCCCGAACGTGTCGGTGACGATCACGAACGCCTCGACTCCGGCGAGCGCGCGCACGCGGCCGCGGAGCGCGCGCGCGGAGCGGTCCGAATCTTCGGGCAGGAGCGCGACGACGTCGGCGTCGACGTTGGACTGGTCGACCCCGGCGTTCGCGCAGATCCAGCCGTGATGCGTCTCGGTGATCAGGACGCCCTTGTCCATACGCACGACCCGCCGCGACTCGCGCAGAATCACCTCGACCAACCGGGGATCCTTGGCGAGTCCGGGCGCCATCGCCAGCGCGATCGCCGAGGGCTGGATGTCCGCGAGCTTCACGAGCCGGCCCTCGGCCTTCGACACGATCTTCTGGCCGATCACGAGCAAATCGCCGGACACCACCGGCGTCCCCTGGCGCTTGGCGGCCTCGACGATCAGCCGCGCGATATCGTCGCCTGGCCGAACCTCCCCGATGCCCTCGACGCCGATGACTTCGTAGCGAGTCACTGTAGCGAGCGCCGTGAGGCCGGCTTGGACCGAGGGTGGCCTGAGATAGGTGCGACCCGGCTCCGCGGCGTCCTGTTCATCGCGCGGCGGCCTGCGAGCCCGGCGTGCCGTTCGCCGGCCCGTGGTGCAGGGCGGGCGGGGGCTGCGATCGGCGCGACACGGCTCCGCAGTGCGCGTTTCATCTGTGGGAGGGATTGTGACCCGGCTCGCGCCGAGGTTGGCCCGTGGCGGACGCGGCCTGGCCCGCCGGCTGCGGGTGCCGTCCGCCGCGTTCGCGCCAACTCGAGACGAGCCGCCGCGTCTCGGTGGCGCTTCGTTCGGCCAGCAGCGTCGTCAGGTCCTCGGGCGCGTCGACGTCGAGCCCGAGCCCCGGCAGCGAGAGCACGCGCGGCGCGAGACCGCGCTGGCGCGCCGCCGCCAGGTGGCGCGCGAAGGACGGCTCGCCGAACGTCAGCGGCATCGCGTCGGGCGGCGCCAGCGCGACGCCGTTGGTGCCAAGCCCGGAGCGTGATGGGACGAAGACCGGCGCACCCTCGCGCACGCCCTCGATGATTTGCCCGAGCTCGTCGGCAGTGACGCACGGGACGTCGCCCGGCACCGTCAGGAATCCGCGCGCGCCTCGTCGGGTCGCCTCGGCCTGCGCCAGCGCGACCGCCGCGGTGTGACCGCGATTCTCCGCCTCGAGCACCGGCTCGGCGCCGAGCTCGCGCGCGATGGCCGCGGCCGCCGCGTCGCGGGTGACGACCCACACACGATCGACGTGAGCTCCCGCGAGCGCCCGCAGCACATCGCGCAGCATCGCGCGCGCCAGCTCCTCGCGCTCGTCGGGCGTGAGGACGCTCGTCAGCCGCTGCTTGGCGTGCGTCAGATCCTTCACCGGTACGGCGACGATCAAGCGCGGCGTGGCCCCGCTCTTCATCTCGCGCGCCGCTCCGGCGAGAGCTCGAGGATCCGGCGGGCCAGCGCGGTCTCGTGCGCGCGGCTGGTCATGATGATGTCGGTCGAGTCGGCCTCGACGCCCGCCCGCGCCAGCTCCGGTGCGCACGCCCGGTCGCGCTCGTCGATCAGCAGGCGCCGGAGCCAGGGCGCGTACGCCGCGGCGACACCCAGTGGCGAGACGGCCAGGCCGCGAACGCGCATGAGGGCCGCGGCCGGCCCGCTCACCGCCGCGCCGCCGACGATCGGGCTCACGCCGATCACGGGCGCCGCGGTCGACCGCAGCGCCTCGACGATCCCGGGCACCGCGAGGATCGGCCCCACGGACGTCACGGGGTTGGAGGGGCACACGACGATCACGTCGGCGCTCCGGATCGCCTCGATGACACCCGGAGCGGGACGGGCGGCCGCCGCGCCCTCGTAATCGACTCCGACGACCTCGACGAGCGCTTTCTCACGGACGAAGTATTCCTGAAACGTCAGCCGGCTGCCTGGAATACGAATCAGCGTCCGCACCGGCTCGTTGCTCATCGGCAGGACGCAGGCGGCGACGCCGAGATTGCCGGCGAGCCGCGCGGTCACGGTGGAAAGCGACTGGCCATCGCCGAGCGCGCGCGTGCGCGTGAGATGCGTCGCCAGGTCGCGGTCGCCGAGGTTGAACCACGTATCGGCGCCGTGGGTCGCCATGGCGGCCAAACAGTTGAACGTTTCGCCGGCCAGTCCCCAGCCGCGCTCGACGTCGAGCAGGCCGGCGAGCGCGTACATGACGGTGTCGAGATCGGGTGAGACGCGCAGCCCCCAGACCTCCGTGTCGTCTCCCGTGTTGCCGATGACGGTCAGATCGCGCTGCGGCATGCACGTCGCGAGGCCGCGAATGAGCTTGGCGGCGCCGGTGCCGCCGGCGAGCGTGACGACGCGCATGTCAGTCGCGGAGGTTCTCGCGAAGGGTCCAGAGCGCGGTGCCGCCACGCCACGCATAGAGACCCGCCCCCGGTCGACCGGCCAGATCGGACGGCAAGGTACTCTCGGGGACGGGAATGAAGCCGAAGCGCACCCAGATCCGGTCGAGGCTCTGCGGGCGCGCGAAGAGCGTGACGACGCCGGAGGCGCTGGCGTGATCGAGCACGGCGGTGACCAGCTGAGAGGCGATCTCGAGCGGCTCGTTCTCGACGCCGACGACGGGCCCGTGCAACAGCATGGCCGGACCGCTCCGCTCTCCGATCACGGCGCCGATCAGACGCTGACCGCCGTCCGTGGCCCCCCACGCGACGGCAATGTCGGCGCTGGCGGGCCAGGGGACCGCGGCGAAATCGAAGAGCGGGCGGGCCATCGCGGCGTCCGGCAGGGGACGGTAGCCGATACCCTGCCAGACGCGCGGAACGGTCGCGGATGCAAGTGAGGGAGCTGGGGCGGCGGCGGGCCGGGGGCCCCCCGCGCGATTTCCAGTCCTACTTCTTGCCAAGCACCGCGTCCTTCAGGCTCTTGGCGAGGCGGAACTTGCAGACGCGCTTGGCCGGGATCTTGATTGGCTCACCGGTCTGGGGATTGCGTCCGATTCGCGCCTTGCGGTTCGCAAGCACCAACTTCCCGAAGCCCGGCAGGAGGAACACGCCGCTCTTCTTCGCCTCCTTGGAGGCGAGGTTGAGCGTCTCGTCGAGGATACCCTCGATCTGCTTCCGGGTGAGGCTGGTCTTCTCCGCAAGGTACGCGACCGTTGCAGACTTCGTCATCGTTTTCGCCACAGGTGACCTCCTGTCGATCGAGGTGGTGGTTGAACGCGAACTGCATTATTACCACAGGCCTACCCGGCGCGGCTAGCCGCGCGTGAAGCGGAACTCTCCCGAAGCGATCAGTCGGCGATACGAGCCGAAGCGCGCCTCCGCGTCGTCGATCTTATCCAGGGGCGAGTCGGGGCCTTCACCGTCTCTATAGGTTCGAATGAGGCCGTACAGCGTGTCTCGCTGCGCGGGGACGCGTCCGACGTCGCGGATGAGGCGATGGAGCTCGGCCGGGCCCACGAGCTGGCCGTACTGCGCGCCGGCCGACGTGGAGATCGACTCGTTGATCAGGGTGCCGCCGAGGTCGTTGGCCCCGGCGCCCAGGAGCAGCTGCGCTAGCTTCGGTCCTTCCTTCACCCAGGACGACTGGATGTTACGGAAGGTCGCGCCGAGCATCAGGCGTGCGAGCGCGTGCATTTTGACGACCTCGGCCCCCGTCGCGCCGGGCCGGACGCCGGGGACGAGCCCCTTCGAGTACATCGGCGCCTCGGAGTGGATCAGCGACAGCGGCACGAACTCGGTGAAGCCGCCGGTGTCCTTCTGGATCGAGCGCAGGAGCGCCATGTGGCGAATCCAGTGGCCGGGCGTTTCCACGTGGCCGTACATGATCGTGGAGGTCGTGCGGATACCGAGCGCGTGCGCGGTCGTGATCACCTCGACCCACTGCTCGACGGTGATGCGGCCGCGCGCTATGGTATCGCGGATCGGCTGGTCGAGGATCTCCGCGGAGGTGCCCGGCAACGTTCCCAGGCCCGCCGCCTTCAGCTCGCTCAGGTACTCCCGGATCGGCAGCCCCGAGCGCACCGAGCCGTACAGCACCTCCTCGGGTGAGAACGCGTGGATGTGGAGGCGCGGGAGGGCCGCCGTGATCGCGTGCGTGAGGTCGATGTAGTAGCGCCCGTCGAGCTTCGGGGGCAGGCCGGCCTGGATGCAGACCTCGGTGGCGCCGAGATCTTGTGCCTCCTGGGCGCGCCGCACGACCTCGGCGACGGGAAGGAAGTAGCCCTCCTCCTCCCGGTGGTCGCGGCTGAAGGCGCAGAACGTGCAGTGCTTGATGCAGACGTTCGTGAAGTTGACGTTGCGATTGACGACGTACGTCACCACGTCGCCCGCCTGGCGCTGCCGCAGCTCGTCGGCGACCAGGGTCAGCGCGTGGAGATCGCGGCCCTCGGCGTGGGCGAGCGCGATGCCGTCCTCGACCGCGACCTCGTGACCGTCGAGGGCCTGGATGAGGATCGGACGGAGCTCGCGCGAGACCCAGTCGAGCGAACCGAGCAGGCTACCAGCGGCGCCAGCGTTCATGGGATTCCTTGACGAGACCGCGCTCGTCGACCAGCGCCTGGACGCGCGCGCGCAGGCTCTCGTCCAGGTACTCGGCGCGCGTCGCGAACTCCGGGTAGATCGCTAGACGCTCGCGAAGGACGAAGCTCTGGCTCTCGGTCGCGCGCCGGAGCTCGGGGATCAGCGGCCACGGTTTCTCTGGGTTGATGTGGTCGAGGGTGAGCGGCGAGATTCCGCCCCAATCATTGAGACCCGCCGCGAGGAGGCGGGGATAGACCTGCGGCGAGAGGTTCGGCGGCGCCTGGATGTTCACCTCTGGGCCCAGGACGAGGCGCGCGACCGCGAGCGTCCACAAGAGATCCTCGAGCGAGGGCTCGGGCGCCTCCCGCATCGGGATCCGCGGCTTGGCGCGGAAGTTCTGGACGATGACCTCCTGGATGTGGCCGTGCTGTTCGTGGAGGTCGCGGATCGCGACGAGCGTGTCGACCCGCTCGCGTCGCGTCTCGCCGATGCCGATGAGCAGGCCGGTCGTGAACGGAATGCCGAGCTTGCCGGCGAGCGCGATGGTGCGCAGGCGCCGCGCCGGCACTTTGTCGGGCGCCCGATCGTGCGCCAGGCCGCGCCCGAGGAGTCGCTCCGACACCGTCTCGAGCATGATCCCCATGCTCACGTTCACCTCGCGCAGCGCCGCCAGATCGCGCTCGCCCATCACGCCCGGGTTGGCGTGGGGCAGGAGGGGCGAGTCCGCCAGGACGGCCGAGCACACGGCGCGCAGATACGACAGGGTCGTGCGATGCCCGTGCCGCCGGAGGAACTCGCGATGGCTCGCGAAGAGCGCCTCCGGCTTGTCGCCCAGCGAGAACAGCGCTTCCTTCGCGCCCAGACGGCCGCCGGCCTGCGCGAGCGCGACGACCTCGTCGGGTTCCATCGTGTGAGCACCCGGCTCGCCCGGGTCGCGGCGGAAGGTGCAATACCCGCAGTAGTCGCGGCAGAGCGTCGTCAGCGGCACGAAGACCTTCGCCGAGAAGGTGACGGTGCGGCCCCGGCCGCGATCGCGCATCTCACCGGCGCGGACGAGCAGGTCGTCCAGCCCGGTGGCTCGTGTCTCGATGAGCGCGCACGCTTCCTGGTGCGAGATCATGCGCGTCGGCGTGCCGCCTTCTTCTTCGATGTCTTCGATCGGCCGCCGGCGGATGCCGCGGCGGCCTTGCGCTCGCCCGTCACCTTCGGCCGCACGTCGCTGGCGAAGCGCTCCATGTTCGCGATGACCACGCGCAGCTCCTGCACGGTGTGATCGAAGACGAAATGGGAGACGCCGAGCGCCTGGTAGCGGCGGATGTCGGCGGCGACCTCGTCCGCGGTGCCCTGGAACGGCGGCCGGTCGCCGGCGGCGGCCTTGGCGTTCTTGCCCCGCACTTCCATCGGAACGCGAATGGTGAGCGTGATCGACTTCGGATCGCGTCCGGCCCGCCGCGCCCAGCCGTGGATCTCCCCGACCTTGGCCGCGTATTCGTCGGGACCGAGCAGCGTCGGCGGCCGCATCGCGATCGGATGCCAGCCGTCACCGATGGTGCCCGCGCGGCGGAGCGCCGCGCCGGTGTGGCCGCCGATCCACACGGGAATGCCGCCGCGCTGCACCGGCTTGGGGAGCACGTGGACGTCGCGGACCGAGTAATACTTGCCCTCGAAGCTGACCGGATCGGTCGTCCACGCGGCGCGCATCAGCCGGATGTAGTCGTCGGTCACGGGCCCGCGCTCCTCGAACGGCGGAGCCCCGAGCGCCTCGAACTCCTCGCGCAGCCAGCCCACACCCGCGCCGAGGATCACGCGGCCCTTCGAGAGCACGTCGGTCGTCGCCAGCATCTTCGCGGCGAGGAGCGGGTTGCGGTACGGGACGACGAGGACGCTGATGCCCAGGCGCGTCCGGCTCGTCGCGTGCGCGAGGTGGCTCAGCATCGCCAGCGGCTCGAGATAGTCCTGCGCAAGCCCCCCGGGAAACTGCCCGCTCGTGGTGTAGGGGTACACGGACTTCGCCGACGAGACCGGCATCACGACGTGATCGGTCACGAACAGCGAATCGAAGCGCAGCGCGTCGGCTTTCTCGGCGAGCTTGAGGACGACGTCGAGACCGGCCAGCGGCCCGCGACCCGGAAGCGAGAACCCGAACTCCACGACCTTCCTCCGAAAAAGGGGTTTCCTGGAACGCGACGGCCGATATGGTATCACTAAGCGGAATGCAATTCTTTGACGTCGTCGTGATCGGCGCTGGCCATGCGGGTTGCGAGGCCGCGCTGGCCTCCGCGCGCATGGGTTGCCGGACGCTGCTCCTCACCATGAACCTCGACGCGATCGGCCAGATGTCGTGCAACCCGGCCGTCGGCGGCACCGCGAAGGGACACCTGGTTCGCGAGATCGACGCGCTTGGCGGCGAGATGGGGCGCAACACCGACCGCGCCGCGATCCAGCTCAAGACGCTCAATGCCTCGCGCGGGCCC
>Ga0209377_1000924_pt1 | contig 19882 bp, 18 predicted proteins | sample GraSoiAngelo_141_FD_185898 | JGI IMG/M metagenome (GOLD analysis project Ga0209377, IMG submission 185898) | Grasslands soil microbial communities from the Angelo Coastal Reserve, California, USA - 14_0929_12_40cm (SPAdes) (version 2) | ecosystem: Environmental > Terrestrial > Soil > Grasslands ...
CTGCTCTGCGAACACCGCAGCAGCGCGAGACTTCGGTACGCAAACCGGGTGGGCTGATTGATCGGGGCGAGAACGCTCAGGACTCAGCAACGGCGAAGTCCGCCCTTACCAATCGCTCTCATAGAACGTGAATTAGACATACCTGTGTAAGATACCCGGCACATCATTCTTGGCTGCCTAATCGCCTCGTTTTGAGCTGCAAGCCGTGAGTTAGACTGGTCAGCCTAAACGGTTTATTACAGCGTGTCGACCGGGCTTCTCACGCCCAATCCTTCCACGATTCAGGACGTGCTTGTAATCATCGTGGTCTCCACGTTCCGGTGCGGGGGACGCGCCTTGGGGATTTCTCATTCCCTAGCCCTCTGAAACAGCAGCAGGACCGGGCGTTCTCTCTCAGGTGTCCCCCGGCTGTCCGCCCGCAGCAAGACCATCACGCGGACGGGGGGCCCCTGGACCGCTTTTCGGTTTTCGCGTTTTCGGTTTTCGCGTTTCCGATTCGCGCGCAGGGGATTCGCCGCGGCCGGAATGCAGCAGCTCGCCCGAGCGGGAATCGAGGGCGACGGCCGGCCAGTGAACTTGCCGGCCCGCCGATCCGGCCCGGCGGCCGGCGATCGCTCGCGTAGCGTTGTCAGTTCAAACGACCGCCCCGTAGGGCACAATCAAGAGACAGCGAGGTGTAACGCCGTGCCATATCAGCGACTTGCGGCCAGGCTCGGGGTAGCACATCCCGCGAAGCCGACGATCGCATGCGACGCCACCCAGCCAACCGAGCGACGTCCGCGGCCCGGCATACCTTATTGCTCTATGCTCATGGTCATTTTCGGCGCAGGGGCGTCGTATGACTCGCTGGTTGACATCAGCGTCGGCTATCCTGACAAGGATCTTCGACCGCCGCTCGCAAATCAATTGTTCGGGCGCCGGGGTGTATTTGAGGCAGCGGTACAGGAGTACGGGGAGTGCCGTCCCATCATTCCGCAGCTGCGACAACTGACACAGGACACGAACCTCGAAAAAGTTCTTGAGGCGCTGCGTGCTGAAGGAGAGTACGACGACCAGCGGCACGTCCAGTTGCACGCTGTCCGATACTATCTGCGGAACGTAATTGAAGTCTGTTCCAATCTCTGGCCTGCCGAAACACGAGGCGTCACCAACTACAGCAATCTGCTCGACCGTATCCGAAATTGGTGTGTTAGAAGTCGGGAGCCGGTCGCGTTCGTGACCTTTAACTACGACACGATGCTCGAAGCGGCATGCAGCGACGTCTATGGGTTCGTACCAACCAACATCCATTCCTACATCAGCCGGGACGATTTTCAGGTGTTCAAGCCGCACGGCTCCATCAACTGGGTCCGGGCCGTCGCAGGCAACGTGGGCATGCTCGAAACAGCAAACCAGAGTCAGATTGCACACGCGCTGATACGCCAAGGGAAGAAGTTGGACCTCCTCCCTGGTCAACACCTTGTGTCCTCTGGGGACCCTGGAATACTCGAAGGTCACTATACGTATCCGGCAATCGCACTGCCGGTAGAAACGAAGAACGAATTTGAATTCCCTGACGCCCATCTGAAGAAGCTGCGCGATGTCATTCCTGAAGTGACAAGGGTTCTCATAATTGGTTGGCGTGGCACTGAGGAGCACTTCCTGAAGCTGTGGCTCGAAAGCGGTCCGCCGGCGGTCAACCGAATGTGGCTCGAAAGCGGTGGGTGGCGGGGCAACCGAAAGGTGCTGGTCGTTTCTGGTAGCCCCACCGAAGCGCAGCAGGTGACTGCGCGCCTGGGCGTTCCCCTGCAGGGCCAATTCGTGAACGCGCCGGGCGGGTTCAGCTGGTTGGTCACGTCTGGTGCGAGCGAGCTGCACAAGCTGTTAGCCGACTGATCGCCGTTGTGCCTTATCTGTCCCTTACCCAATGCACCTAATGCACTAAATGCACAGAGGGCCGGGAGTGACCCCGGCCCAAGTGCTTGAATCCGTGCATCCTGTGCATTCAGGTATTTTCTATTCGCGCTTGTGTGGGGTTCGATTCCCCGCGCCTCCATACAACTCGGGAAACGGGAAACGGGATACGTGTCCCGTTTCTCGTTTCCCGATTCCCGATTCCCGTCAGACGGTTGCTCGCGTTCGGTTAATTACGCCCTGCTCCTCGAGCGCCGCCTGGGCCGCGGCGAGACGGGCGATGGGTACGCGGAACGGCGAGCAGGACACGTAGTTCATGCCCACATGGTGGCAGAACTTCACCGACGCGGGCTCGCCGCCGTGCTCCCCGCAGATGCCGATCTTGAGGTCCGCCCGCGTTCCCCGGCCGAGCCGCACCGCGAGCTCGATGAGCTTGCCGACGCCCTCCTGGTCGAGCACCTGGAACGGGTCGTCCTTCAGGATCCCGTGCTCCACATAGAAGGGGAGGAACCGGCCCGCGTCGTCGCGCGACAGGCCGAAGGTCGTCTGGGTGAGATCGTTCGTTCCGAAGGAGAAAAACTCCGCGTCCTTGGCGATCTCGTCGGCGGTGAGCGCGGCGCGCGGCAGCTCGATCATGGTCCCGACGAGATACGGCACCGCCCGCCCCTCGGCTTGGAACACCTCGCGCGCTACGCGGCGCACGATCTCGGTCTGGCGACGCAGCTCTTCCACGAGAGCGACGAGTGGGATCATGACCTCGACAGTCACCTTCTTGCCGCGGCTCACGACCCGGCACGCCGCTTCGAAAATCGCCCGGGCCTGCATTTCAGTAATTTCGGGATACGTGATGCCGAGCCGGCAGCCGCGATGCCCGAGCATCGGGTTCGCCTCGACCAGCGAGGCGACGAGCCGCTCGAGGCGCACCGCGGGCAGCTTCATAACGCGGGCGAGCGTCCCGACCTCGTCTTTCCCGTGCGGCAGGAACTCGTGCAGCGGCGGATCGAGCAGGCGGATGGTGACCGGGTGGCCGGCCATCGCTTCGAAAATTCCCGCGAAGTCCTCGCGCTGCATCGGGAGCAGCTTGGCGAGCGCGCGGCGGCGGCCCGCCTCGTCCGGCGCCACGATCATTTCGCGCATCGCCGTGATGCGATCGCCTTCGAAGAACATGTGCTCGGTGCGGCACAGCCCGATCCCCTCGGCGCCGAACTCGCGGGCGCGCTTCGCGTCCCCCGGCGTGTCGGCGTTGGCGCGCACCCGCAGCCGGCGATGTTCGTCCGCCCACGCCATCAACTTGACGTAGTGGCTGCCGAGCTTCGGCTCCACCAGCTTGGCGGCGCCGAGCAGCACCCGGCCGGTGGTCCCGTCCACGGTGATGAGCTGACCCCATTTGACGACGCGGCCGTTGGCGCGCAGCCGGCCCGCGGCGGGGTCCACCTCGATGTCCTTCGCTCCCACGACGCAGGTCTTGCCCATCCCCCGGGCCACCACCGCCGCATGGCTCGTCATGCCGCCGCGCGCGGTGATCACGGCCTGCGCCGCCACAATCCCGTGGAAGTCCTCGGGGGAGGTCTCCGGCCGGATGAGGATGACTTTGCGGCCCTCATGGGCCAGCGCCTCCGCCTCGTCCGCGTCGAACACCGCCTCGCCCGTCGCCGCCCCGGGCGAGGCCGGGAGACCCTTCGCGACCAGGGTCACGGACGCGCGCGGGTCGACCATCGGATGGAACAGCTGGTCCAAGTCCTGGGGCGGGACGCGCTGCACCGCCTCGCTGGGCGTGATCAGTCCCTCCTCCACCATCTCCACGGCGCTGCGCACCGCCGCGAGCCCGGCGCGCTGAGCGCGGCGCGTCTGCAGCATGTACAGGTTGCCGTGCTCGAACGTGAACTCGATGTCCTGCACGTCCCTGAAGTGCCGCTCGAGCTTTTCGGCGATGCGCTCGAGTTCGCGGTACACTTTGGCGAGCTTACCGCGCTTGAGCTTGGCGAGTGACTCGGGGGTGCGCACGCCCGAGACGACGTCCTCACCCTGCGCGTTGGTGAGCACGTCGCCGTTGAGCACCGCTTCGCCCGTGCTGCAGTCGCGCGTGAACGCGACCCCGGTCCCGGAATCGTCCCCCATGTTGCCGTATACCATCGCGACCACGCTCACCGCGGTTCCCAGATCGTCGGGGATGCCGTGCACCCGGCGGTAGTCCGTGGCCCGGCGCGTGCGCCAGCTCTTGAACACCGCCGCGATCGCCCCCCACAGCTGGACCGTGGGATCCTCGGGGAAGGGGAGCCCGCACTTCGCCTGGATGATCGACTTGAACTCGCGCACCAGGGCCTTCAGGTCGTCGGCCGGGAGGTCGATGTCCCGCTCCACCTTACGCCGGCGCTTGAACTCGTCCAGCACCTCCGCGAACGGCTCCTTGCCGAGGTCGAACACCACGTCGCCGTACATCTGGACGAAGCGACGATACGAGTCGTAGGCAAACCGAGGGTTCTTCGAGCCGGCGATGAGCCCCTGCACGGTCTCGTCGTTCATGCCCAGATTCAGAATGGTCTCCATCATCCCCGGCATGGACACCGCGGCGCCCGAGCGTACCGAAACGAGCAACGGATTGCGCGCATCGCCGAAACGCTTCTTGGCGAGTCGCTCCAGCTGCTTTAGGTGGCGATCGACTTCTTCACGCAGATCGTCGGGGAAGGTACCGTGCTCGAGGTAGGCGATGCAGAGTTTGGCGGAGATGGTGAACCCCGGGGGGACGGGGAGGCCCAGGTTCGCCATTTCGGCGAGGCCGGCCCCCTTGCCGCCCAGGATGTCGCGCATCGCCGCCGAGCCGTCGGCGCGGCCGTCGCCGAACGAATACACCCACCGCTCGAGCGCCGGCACGGCGGATCAACTGGGGATGGCGGCGAGGAGCGGGGCGGCGTTGCGGGCCCGCTCGAGATCCTCGGGGATTGCGGTGGGGTAGTCGCCCGAGAAGCAGGCGTGGCAGAAGCCGGCCGGATCGCCGCCCGCCGCGCGCAGCATCCCGTCCAACGAAAGATACCCCAACGTGTCTACGCCCAAGTGCTCACGGATCTGCATGACGTCGTGGCTCGACCCGATCAGCTCACCTTTGGTGGGCGTATCGATGCCGTAGTAGCATGGGCCCGTGATCGGCGGAGACGCGACGCGGAAATGCACCTCGGCCGCGCCCGCCTGACGGATCAGCTGCACCAGCGCCCGGCTGGTCGTGCCGCGGACGATCGAGTCGTCCACGACCACGACCTTCTTTCCCTGCAGCACTTCGCGGACGGGATTGAACTTGATCTTGACCTTCGCCATGCGGCCGGCCTGGGCGGGATGGATGAAGGTGCGGCCGACGTAATGATTGCGGATGAGCGCGTGCTCGAGCTTGATCCCCGACTCCTCTGAGAAGCCGAGCGCCATGGCGTTGGACGAGTCCGGCACCGAGAACACGCAGTCGGCGCCGGGCGCCGGGTGCTCGCGGGCGAGCTCGTGCCCCAGCGCCCGGCGCACCCGGTCCACCGAGCGATGGAACACCGTGCTGTCGGGTCGCGAGAAGTACACCAGCTCGAACACGCAGCGGCGCGGCGGCCGCGCGGGCAGGCGGGGGAGCTGATCCACCTCCTCACCATGGATGCGCACGAAGTCCCCGGGTTCGAGCTCCCGTACCGGCGTCGCGCCGGTGATGTCGAGGGCGCAGGTCTCGGACGCCACCACCCAGCCGCGCCCCAGGCGACCCAGCACCAACGGCCGAAAGCCGCGCGGATCGACGATCGCGTACAGGGTGCGCCCGACGGTAATGAGGAGCGAATACGCGCCCTCCACCCGCTCGAGCGCGTCCAGCAGCTGGTCCTCCGGCTCCCGTGCCTCGGACCGGGCGATCAGGTGCACCAGCACCTCGCTGTCCGAGGAGCTCTGGAACAGTGAGCCCTTGGCGACGAGGTCGGACCGCAGCTGGACCGCGTTCGTGAGGTTTCCGTTGTGCGCGAGCGCCAGCGGCCCTTTGCGGTAGCGGGCGAGCATCGGTTGGGCATTGGCGAGGACGGAGGTGCCGGCGGTGGAGTAGCGGGTGTGGCCGATCGCGACGTCACCTGGCAGATCGCTCAGGACTCGCTCGTTGAAGATGTCCGAAACGAGCCCCATGCCGCGGTGGGATCGCGCCACGCCTTCCCCATCCACGGCCACCATCCCCCCGGACTCCTGCCCCCGATGCTGCAGGCTGTAGAGGCCGAGGTAGGCGACGCGGGCTGCGTCGGGAACGCCGGTGACGCCGATGATGCCGCACATCTGTCCGTCAGTCCCCCATGCGTCGGGATAGGCTCGAGAAATATAGCTGCCTGAGACGCTCGACGGAGTGCTCGACGGTCGCGTCGCGCAGCCGCAGGCGGACGGCGCCGCCGCGCTGTGCCACCGTTCCGACCCGCTGCGCGGCCACACCGAGCTCCTGCGCGAGCGCCAGGGCGGCCGTCGCCCGTTCGGGCAGACACGTCACGACGGCGCGCCCGTGGGATTCGCTGAACAAGAGCTCGTCAGCCGCAAGCCCCAGGCCGTAAGCCGCAAGATCGATGTTGAGGCCGAATCCTGTCTCGTCGTAGGGACCACCCATCGCAACTTCCGCCAGCGCCACGCCGAGGCCGCCGTGCGAGCAATCGTGCGCGGAGCGGAGCAGCCCGCGCTCCGCCGCCGCGACGAGGTAGTCCACGAGCCGCCGCTCAACGGCCAGGTCGACCCGTGGCGGCTGTCCGCCCACGAAGCCGTGGAGCGCTTCCCACAGCTGCGACGCGCCCAGCTCGGCCCGCGTCTCGCCCAGCACGAAGACGACGTCGCCGGCTGCGCGCGCGTGGCTCGCCACGGCGCGCTCCGCGCGGGACAGGAAGCCGACCATCCCGACCACCGGCGTGGGGTCCACCGCGCCCGCCGGGCTCTCGTTGTAGAAGGAAACGTTCCCGCCCGTGACCGGGGTATCGAGCGCCCGGCAGGCGTCGGCGATGCCACGGCAGCTTTCCTTGAATTGGTGAAAGACGGACGGCCGTTCGGGATTCCCGAAGTTCAGGCAATCGGTGATGCCCAGCGGGCGGGCGCCCGTGCACGCGATGTTGCGGGCCGCTTCCGCCACAGCCGCCTTACCCCCCTCGTACGGGTCGAGGAGCCCGTAGCGGTTGTTGCAGTCCAGCGTTACCGCAAGGCCGAAATCCGCATTCCGGACCCGAATCACGCCGGCGTCGCCCCCCCCGGGGCCGATCACGGTGCCCGCTTGGACGGTCGAGTCGTACTGCTCGTAGACCCAATGCTTGGATGCGATCGGCGGGTGGTCGAGGAGCTTGAGGAGCACCTCAGCGGGAGCAGGGAGCGGGGAGCGGGGAGCAGGACGCTCCGCGCGCAAACGAGCGATCGCGTCATCCTCACGGGCTTCGGGCGTGTAGACAGGGCAGTCGTCGATCAACCGCTGTCCGGGGATCTCCACCACCACCTGGTCGCCCCACGTGGCGCGATACATCCCATCGTCCGTCACACGGCCGATCGGCGTGGCCGTGAGGTCCCACTTCTCGGCGATCGCCTGGACCTGCGTGATCCGATCGGGCCGCGCGACCACGAGCATGCGCTCTTGTGATTCGGACAGCAGGATCTCGTACGGGGTCATCCCCGGTGCGCGCGTGGGCACGAGCGACAGATCGAGCTCTACGCCCACGCCGCCTTTGGCGGCCATCTCGGCGGACGACGACGTGAGACCGGCGGCGCCCATGTCCTGGATGGCGACGATGTGGCCCGACGCGATCAGTGCGAGACTGGCCTCGAGCAGCAGCTTCTCGGTGAACGGATCGCCCACCTGGACCTGGGGCCTCCGCTGCTCGCTCTCGTGCGTCAGCTCTTCGGAGGCGAACGACGCGCCGTGGATGCCGTCGCGGCCCGTGCGCGAGCCCACGACCAGCAGTACGTTGCCGATGCCGTGCGCCGCCGCCTTGATGAGGTCCCGCTCCTTGAGGAGGCCGACGCACATCGCATTCACCAGGGGGTTGCCGCCATAGCTCGGCCCGAAGTCGACCTCGCCTCCCAGCGTCGGAACGCCCACGCAGTTGCCGTAGTCGCCCACGCCCTTCACCACACCGGCAAAGAAGTAGCGGTTGCGCGCCTCGTCCAGCGGGCCGAAGCGCAGGCTGTTCAGGACCGCCACGGGTCGGGCGCCCATGGTGAACACGTCCCGCAGGATGCCGCCGACGCCGGTGGCCGCCCCTTGATAGGGCTCGACCGCCGACGGGTGGTTATGCGATTCGATCTTGAATGCCACCGCCCAGCCGTCGGGGAGCCGCAGCACCCCGGCGTTCTCTCCCGGCCCCTGCACGACTTGGGGCCCCGTCGTGGGGAACGCCTTCAGCACCGGCCGCGAGTGCTTGTAGGAGCAGTGCTCGCTCCAGAGCGCGGAAAAAACGCCCAGCTCGGCGAAGGTGGGCGTCCGCCCCAGCAGCGTCGTGATGCGTCCGTATTCCGTGTCGGTGAGATTGTGCTCGCGGACCAGCTGCGGCGTAATTGGGGGGTCGCCCGGGAACGGAGTGGGAAGAGCGGGGGCGCCCCGGGTCACGCGTCCGACGCCTTCGCCCCGGAGACGCCCCGCAGCAGCGCGCGGAACACGCGCCCCATGATGTTCGGCTCCGGATGCGCGAGCACGCTTTGCGCCTCGCCCGCGTCGAACCAGATCCCGTGGCAGTGCGTGCATTGATCGATCTGGATGCCGTGCCACTCCCCGGTGATCAGATCGTACCCGCACTTCGGGCACTTCATGTAGTGGGAGCGGCGCTCGGCTTCCGCCGCGGTTTTCTGGACGGTCGCGCGTTGCTGGCGGAGCAGCTCGGCGTCCCGTTTGGCGAAGTATTCCTCCTCGTTTCTGCTGGGCTTGTCGGGCATCGGCCTCAAGGTGTCGAAGGCGATTTCACCGTGAGCGTGTCGCCGCCCGGACGCGCCGGGCCGTGCGGTGGCGTGGCGAAGGGCGAGGACGACTGCCCGCTGTAGCCATGGCCCGGCCAGCGCAACACCGCATCCACCACCTTGCCGGTCTGGAGGAACACCACATCCGCCGTGCCGCAGGTGTATTCGCAGCCGTTCGGGTAATAGAGGTACGTCATATCGCCCTGGCGACGCACGGCGATCGGAGGCCCCCACACCGAGTAGACCTCGCGCTCGCTCATGCCCGGGGAGATCGTGCCGGTGTCGGAGGAGCTGTACGGGACGTCGCGCGCGGGGAGCGGCACTGCGGGCGCTTGCCGGGCCGCCTTCTTCGGCGAGGCCGGGGGCGGGGGGGAGGCACCGACATCCTGCGGCGGCGCCGCGCGCTGTGTGTCAGGGAGCGCCGGCGCCGGCTGGGTCGGCCTCACGCGTTGGCGCGCCGCCGCGATCTTCGCCTTGACCTTCTGCACCTGCTCGTTGATCTGCTTACACCCTGAGGTGGCGATCGTCAACAGCGCGCACATCAACAGCGTGCTGCGTCGCATGTCGAGCCTCCATCGAGTGAAAGACGCGGGCTCCGTCCTGGCCGCCCAAGGCCGGGGCGTCGCGGCGCTCCGGGTGCGGCATGATCCCCACCACGTTCCGGGCGGCGTTCGTCACGCCGGCGATCTCGTTGGCCGAGCCGTTCGGGTTGTCCCGCACGTAGCGCCACACGACACAGTTGGTCGCCTCGAGCTCGGCGGCCGTCCGCGGGTCTACCACATACCGCCCGTCGCCGTGCGCCACCGGGATCTCGAGCACTTCACCCTTTTCGTACAGACAGGTGAACGGGGTGTCGGTCTGCTCGACCCGCACCCACACCGGCCGGGACAGGAACCGCAGCCGGGCATTGCGCATCAAGCCCCCGGGAAGCAGCCCCGCCTCGCACAGGATCTGGAACCCGTTGCAGATGCCGAGCACCGCGCCGCCGGCGCGCGCGTGCTCGGTCACGGCGCCCATGATGGCGGAGAAGCGGGCGATCGCCCCGGAGCGCAGGTAGTCCCCGTAGCTGAAGCCGCCGGGGAGGATCACCACGTCGGCCTGCCGCAGATCGGTGTCGCGATGCCAGACGAAGTAGGCGTCGGAGCCCGCCGCGTGCGCCGCCGCGAGCGTTTCCGCGTCGCAGTTGGAGCCGGGAAATACGATCACCGCGACGCGCTTCATCGAGCGGCGCCTCCCTCCACGGCGAGGTCATAGTCCTCGGTGACCGGGTTCGCGAGCAAGCGATCGCACATCGCCCGCGCGCGGTCGAGCGCCTCATCGCGCGACGCCGCCTTCACCTCGAGCACCAGATGCTTGCCCATCCGCACCCGGGCGACCTCGCCGAAGCCCAGGGCGTGCAGGGCGTGCTCCACCGCCTGGCCCTGCGGGTCGAGCAGGGCGGCGCGCGGCATCACGCGTACCTCGACCCGGAACGCGCTCATCCCTGGCCTCCCCCCTCTCGCCCGCGGGGGGTGATCCCACGCGACGGCGGCCCGAACGCCTCGCCCGCCGGCGCGCGGTCGGCGATGACGATCGGGCCCGCGATCTCCGTTTCCTCGTCGTCCGCGTCGACGAGGAAGCCGAGCAGCGTCGCGCGCAGGATGCCGTACACCATGTAGGTGATCCCCAGCGGGAAGAAGAACGCGTCGTGCTCGAGGATGCCGAAGATGAGGATCAACAGGATGGTCGCGAGCCCCAAGAGCCCCTTCAGGGTCCGCACCCCCGCGCGCGGGAACGTCGCGTAGCGCACGTTGCTCACCATGAGGATGGTGAGCAGGATCATCAGCAGCTGCATCAGGTGATGGCGCGGCAGGAAGCGGAACACCCGCTGATACAGGTCCGTGGTCGTGAACGGAAAGAATGTGGCGAGCGTCATGCCGGCGGCCGGCGACGGCAGACCGATGAAGTAGCGCTTCGCGCGACCGGCCTGGGTGATGTTGAACCGGGCGAGCCGAATGGCGGCCGCCATGACGTAGAAGTAGCAGAAGATCCACTCCGCCTGGCCGCCGGTCGCGAACTCGAGCTGGTAGATGAGAAAGGCCGGCGCGGCGCCGAAGCTCACCACATCCACCAGGCTGTCGAGCTCCGCGCCGAACCGCGTGCCGGTGCGCGACAGGCGCGCCACCCGGCCGTCGAGCGCGTCGAGGACGCCCGCGAAGAAGATGTACCAGCCGGCGCGATAGAACTCGCCGCGCGACGCCAGCACCATGGACCAAATGCCGAAGAACAGGTTGAACAACGTGAACAGGCTCGGCACGACGATCACGACGCGCCGCATGCTGGGGCGGGGGAACGGCTTCACGGCGCGTACTCCGCCAACACCGTCGCGCCGGCCTGCACCCGGTCGCCGACGGCCACCCGTACCGTCGATCGGGCGGCGACGGGGAAGAATACATCCACCCGCGAGCCGAACCGGATGATGCCCATCCGCGCTCCCTGCAGCGCACGGTCGCCGGCCGCGCCGTCGGTGACGATGCGCCGCGCGATGAGCCCCGCGATCTGGCGCACGAGCAGAGGGCCGCGCGCGCCGCGCAGCCCGACCGACGCCTGCTCGTTGTCGAGACTGGCCTTGTCGGACGCGGCGTGGAGGAAACGACCGGGATGGTACCGCACCAGCTCGACGGTCCCCGTCGCCGGATAGCGATTGACGTGCACGTCGAAGACGCTCATGAAGATCGAGATCCGAGTCGCCTGGGTCTTGAGATACGTCGGCTCATCCACCACCCGCACATCCACGATCTTGCCGTCCGCCGGCGCGATCAGGTACTGATCGCCGCGCGGCCCGGTGCGGGACGGGTCGCGAAAGAACACGACCAGCCACACCGCCACCAGGAGCACCGGAATCTCGACCGCCCACAGACCTCGCCCCCAGGTGCCCACACCCCAGGCGCCCAACGCCACCAGCGCCCAGCCGGCGAGGATGAAGGGCCAGCCCTCGCGTGCGATGCGCATCACGCGGTTGCAAGGGGCTTGCCCGTGATCCGGCGGTACGCCTCCAGGTACCGCTCGCTCGTCGCCTGCACGACCTCTCGCGGGAGCGGCGGCGGCGGTGCGTTGCCGTCCCACTGGCCCTCCTGCTTCAGGCCCGCGAGGTAATCGCGCAACGGCTGCTTGTCGAAGCTCGGCTGGCTCCGCCCGGGCGCGTACCGGTCGGCGGGCCAGAACCGGGAGGAGTCCGGCGTCAGGATCTCGTCGATCACGAGGAGGCGACCGTCGGGCGTGCTGCCGAACTCGAACTTCGTATCGGCGATGATGATGCCCCGCGGCGCCGCGTAGCCGCGCCCCGCCTCATACAGGCCCAGACTCGCGCGTTTGAGCTGTTCCGCGAGCGGACGGCCGAGCGCGCTTACGACATGCGAAAACGTCACGTTCTCGTCGTGGCCCACGTCGGCCTTGGTCGCGGGCGAGAAGATCGGCGGGTCGATCCGGGCGCTCTCGACCAGTCCCGGCGCGAGCGGCTCGCCGGCGAGCGTGCCGGCCTTCTTGTATTCGGCCCAGGCCGAGCCGGTGAGATAGCCGCGCACCACGCACTCGAACGGCACAGGGGTGGTGCGACGCACCAACATGGCCCGGCCCGTGAGGGCCTGGTGGTGGTCGGTGAGCGCCGGAATCCGCGCCACGATCTCGTCCGTGTCGGCGGAGAAAAAGTGGCTCGAGAGCACCGTCGCGAGGCGCTCGAACCAGAACGCGCTCAGCTGCGTCAGGACCGCGCCCTTGTAGGGAACGGGCTCCCGCAGCACGACGTCGAACGCGCTCACCCGGTCGCTCGCCACGAGCAGCAGCGTCTCGGCATCGACCTCGTACACCTCGCGGACCTTGCCACGGCGGAGCAGCGGGAGGGGAAGGGCGCTGGCGACGAGCGGAAGCGTCATACGGTGACCTCGGCGGCGGCCGCGGCCGGCGCCACGGCCTCGACGCGGTGGAGCACGTCGGGAAGGACGTGCTCGAGGAATTCGTCCACCTGGCGCGGGGCGCGTCCGGTATACGCCGCGGGATCGAGCTCCACGGGACGGACGGCGATCTTCAGGGCCTTGAACGCCGGATCGCGGGCCAGCCGCTCGAGCAGGTCGTTCGGCGCCCCCTCCTCGGCCACCGCCTGCGCCACGGCGAGACTGTGCGTGCGGATGACTTCGTGCAGCCGCTGGCGGTCGCCGCCCGCCTTCACGCCGCGCATCAGCAGGCGCTCGGTGGCGAGGAAGGGCAGCTGCGCCGCGACGTGGCGCGCGATCACCGGCTCGCGCACCTCGAGCCCGGCAGCCACGTTCGTGGCGAGCACCAGAATCGCGTCGCTGGCCAGAAACGCCTCCGGAATGACCAGCCGGCGATTGGCGCTGTCGTCCAGCGTGCGCTCGAGCCACTGCTCCGCCGCGGTGTGCCAGGCGTTTCCTTCGAGCTCGATGACGAAGCGCGCGAGGCCGGTCATCCGCTCGGCGCGCATCGGATTCCGCTTGTACGCCATCGCCGACGATCCCACCTGGTCGCTCTCGAACGGCTCGAGCATCTCGCCTTCGTGCTGCAACAAGCGCAAGTCGGTGGCGAACTTCGCCGCCGACTGGGCAATCCCCGCCAGGGCCGCGAGCACCTGGGCGTCGAGCTTCCGCGTGTAGGTCTGGCCGGTGATCGGGAACACCCGCGTAAAGCCCATCCGCCGCGCGACCCGGGCGTCGAGCTCGCGCACTTTGTCATCGTCGCCGTCGAACAGCTCGAGGAAGCTGGCCTGCGTGCCGGTGGTTCCCTTGACGCCGCGGAACTGCAGCGTGTCCAGCCGGTGCAGGACCTCCTCGGCGTCGAGCAGCAGCTCCTGCATCCAGAGGGTGATCCGCTTACCCACGGTGGTGAGCTGAGCCGGCTGGAAATGCGTGTAGGCGAGGCACGGCACATCGCGATAGCGCCGGGCGGGCTTGGCGAGCGCGACCAGCACGGCTGCCACGCGGCCCAGCAACAGCTGCAGGCCCTCGCGCATCAGGATGAGGTCGGTGTTGTCGGTGACGTAGGCGCTCGTCGCGCCGAGGTGGATGAACGGTCGCGCCGCCGGCGCCTGCTCGCCCAGATGGTGGATGTGGGCCATCACGTCGTGGCGGATGCGCTTCTCGTGCTCCGCCGCGCGCTCGAGATCGGCGTCGTCCAAGTGGGCGCGCAGCTCCGCGAGCGCTCGCTCGGGAATGTCGACCCCGAGCTCCCGCTCGACCTCCATGAGGGCGAGCCACAGCCGGCGCCACAGCCCGATCCGCCGCCGCTCCCCCCACAGGGCCTGCATCGCCGGGGAGGCGTAGCGCTGGGACAGGGGTGAGCTGTAGGTCAAACCGAGGCCTTCGCGCGCGCCGCGACCTTGTGCCAGTCGGCCAGGAACTGCTCCAGCCCGCGATCGGTGAGCGGATGCAGCAACAGCTTCTTCAGGACGTCGGGGGGCAGGGTGGCCACGTCGGCGCCGATCATGGCCGCCTCCACCACGTGCCGCGGATGCCGGATCGAGGCCGCGAGGATCTCGGTGGCGATCTGGTAGTTGTCGAAAATCACCCGCGCCTCGCGAATCACGTCCATCCCCTCCTGACCCACATCGTCGAGGCGCCCGATGAACGGGCTGACATACGCTGCGCCCGCCTTCGCGGCGATCAGGCACTGCACGCTTGAGAAGCACAACGTGACATTGGTCTTGATGCCTGCCTCGGCGAGGCGCCGCACCGCGACCATTCCCGCCTCGAGCATCGGGATCTTCACGACGATGTTGTCCGCGATCTTGGCGAGCTGTTGGCCCTCGCGGACCATGGCGTCGGCGTCCACCGCCACCACTTCCGCGGAGACGGGACCGTCCACCAGGGAGCAGATCTCCTTGAGGACGTCGCGGGGGTCCAAGTCACCCGCCTGTTTCGCGAGCAGCGAGGGGTTGGTGGTGATCCCGTCGATCAACCCGGCCTGGGCCGCCCAGCTGATGTCTTTGAGGCTCGCGGTATCGAGAAAGAACTTCATGGCTCAGGCCTCGGCGTAGAGGTCAGCGGGATAGCGCACCGCCACGAGATAGAGTCCTTGCGGCGGGGCGGGCGGGCTGGCCGCCTGGTTGTCGGTCGCCGTGAGCAGCCGGGGAAGATCCTCGAGCGGGCGCCGTCCCAGGGCGATGTCCACCATCGCGCCTACGAGAAAGCGCACCATCCGATGCAGGAATCGGTCGGCCTCGATCGTGAACGTCACCCCCGCTCCGTCAGTCCGCGGCGCCCACTGGGCGAGCGCCACGCGGCTGCGATAGTGGGGTCGTCCCGAGCCCGCGCCGGTCGCGGCGAGGCCGCGGAAGTCGTGCTCCCCCGCAAGCAGCTCGGCGGCGCGCCCGAGCGACGCGACATCGAGCGGGCGTCCGAAGGCCCATTCGTACGGCCGCCGGAACGGCGAGCGGGCCGCGTCGTCGGTCCCGATCACGTAGCGATAGCGGCGCGCCAGCGCGCTGTTGCGCGCGTGAAACCCGGGTCGCATCCGGCACACCCGCTCCACCCAGATGTCCCGTGGCAGCAGGGCATTGAGTGCCCGGTACAGCCCGGGCACGTCCTCCGCCCAGCGCCCCCCCGCCAGAAACCCGACGCCCTGGCCCAACGCGTGGACGCCCGTGTCGGTGCGTCCCGCGCCGGTCGCCGCAATGCGGCGACCCATGAGGCGCTCCAGCACGGCTTCGAATTCCGCCTGCACCGTGCGCCCGTCCCGCTGCCGCTGCCAGCCCGCGAACTGCGCCCCGTCGTACTGCACCACGGCGAGGTAGGGCCGGCTCGTCACGGGCGAAAGATAGGCTGAAACGGAGGGTCAATCAAGGCACGCAACCCCTTGTGGCATTTGACAAAACGCGATTTTTCGGGATAGCTTTGGCAGGCCCGAAACTCCCGAGCCCCGAGCCCCGTGTCGTCCCGCTCCGCGCCCTCCCCGCTGCAGCAAGCGATCGCCGCCCTCGCCGACCGCCGGTCCTTGAGCGAGCCCCAGACGACCGAAGTGTTCGGGGCAGTGATGCGCGGCGAAGCCACGCCAGCCCAGATCGCCGCCCTGCTGATGGGATTGCGGGTGAAGGGCGAGACCCCGGAGGAGGTGGCGGGCGCCGCCCGCGCGTTGCGCGACGCCATGGTGCGCGTGGAGGCGAACGGCGCGCACCTCGTCGACACCTGCGGGACCGGTGGGGGAGCGGTCTCCACCTTCAATATCTCGACCGCCGCCGCGTTCGTCGCCGCGGGCGCCGGTGCGGTGGTGGCGAAGCACGGCAACCGATCGTTCACGTCCAGATGCGGGTCGGCCGACGTGCTCGAGGCGTTGGGCGTGCGGATCAGCCTCGACGCGGCCGACGCGGCCCGCGTGCTGCGCGAGGCCTGCCTCACGTTTCTCTTCGCGCCCACCTTCCATCCCGCGATGAAGCACGCCGGGCCGGTGCGCCGCGAGCTCGGGGTGGCGTCCGTGATGAACCTGCTCGGGCCGCTCGCCAACCCCGCTGGTGTGCGCCGACAGGTCGTGGGAGTCGCGGACGCGGACCGCGCCCCGCTCATGGCCGGGGCGCTCGCGCGGCTCGGGGCCGAGCATGCGCTCGTGGTCCACGGCCGGGTCGGCATGGACGAGATCGCGCCGCAGGGCGTCACGGACGTTTGGGAAGTGCGAAACGGGAGCGTGAGGGTGTGGGAGCTCGATCCGGCGGATCACGGGCTCGCGGTCGACGACGTGGCCGGGCTTTCGGGCGCGGAGCCCCCGGCGAACGCAGCGCGCATCGAGCGCCTACTCGGCGACGGGCGCGAGGACGCGGCCGGACTGGCCGCCCTGCTCCTCAACGCGGGGGCGGCGATCTACGTCGCAGGGCTCGCCGCTTCATATGCCGACGGCGTGGCACGGGCGCGGGAGATCGTGCGTGCCGGCAAGGGCCGGGAGGCCCTCGAGCGACTGCGCCGCGCGACTAAGGCCGTGCCAACCAGGGGCGGCTGACCGGTGACTCGTGTCGGCCTACACCAAGCTGGAACGGCACTAGTACTTCCTGATGACGCCCACCACCACACCCTGGACCACGACGTCGCGCTCGTTGACACGGAGCGCCGTCATGGTGGGGTTCGCGGGCTCGAGTCGGATCCACCCGCCCGGCTCACGATAGAACCGCTTGACCGTGGCGCTCGAGCCGTGCACGAGCGCCACCACCGTCTGGCCGTTGTCGGCCTGGTTGCGCTCGTGAACCACGATGAAGTCGCCGTCCTTGATGTGCTCGTCGATCATCGATTGACCGCGTACCTTCAACACGTAACTCCGGCCGCGGCGGGGGATCAGGTCGTCGGGCACCGCGATCGTGTCGGTGCCGCTCACCGCCTCGATCGGCGCGCCGGCGGCGACCAGGCCGTGCAGCGGCAGATCGGTGGCCCCGGTCTGGCCGCGCGGCGGCACGACCTCGATGCCGCGACTCTCGTTGTGAGCGCGGCGGATGTACCCCTTGCGCTCGAGGTTGGTGAGATGCTCGTGCACCGTGGCGAGAGAGCGGAACGAGAACCGCCCCGCGATCTCCTCGAAGCTCGGGGCGTAACCCTGCGCGCTGATCTGGGCCGAGATGAAGTCCAGGATTTCACGCTGACGGCGTGTGAGCGGCACAATGTCTCCCGAAGGGAAACCGAAGCCAAATCTACCCGAAAATCGACCGAACGCAAGCATGCCGGAAACCAAGCTTGACGCCATTCTCACGGCCACGCGCGACCGCGTCGCGAGCCTGCGGACGCAGGCGCGGGAGCTCGAGCGCCTGGCGGCCGCGGCGCCCCAGCCGCCCCCGTTCGCGCGCTCCCTGGCCGGTCGCGACGTCGGCGTGATCGCCGAGGTCAAGCGCCGCTCGCCGTCGGCGGGCGCGATCCGGGAGGACCTCGATCCGGTGGCGCACGCGCGGGCGTACACGCAGGGCGGGGCCGTGGCGATCTCGGTCCTGACCGACGAGCTGCACTTCGGCGGCTCGCTCGATGACCTGGCCCGTGTGGCGAGTGCCGTGCGGGTGCCGGTGCTGCGCAAGGACTTCATCCTGGACGAGCTGCAGCTGTATGAAGCGCGGGCGGCGGGGGCGAGCGCGGTGCTCTTGATCGTACGGGCGCTCACCGCCGATGGACTGCGGGCGCTGGCGCGCGCCGCGCGCGACCAGGGGCTGGGAATCCTGGTGGAGGTGCATTCGGCAGGCGAGCTCGAGCTGGCGCTCGCGGTGGACCCGACCGCGGTCGGCGTGAACAGCCGCGATCTCGCCACCTTCGCGGTGGATCTCGGTCACGCCGAGCGGCTGGTGGCGCTGGTGCCGGGCGGAGTTCCCGTGATCGCCGAGAGCGGGATCGCCACCCGCACGGACGTGGAACGGATGGCCGCGGCGGGGGCGGACTTGGTGCTGGTGGGAACGTCGGTGGCCGGGAATGCCGATCCAGAACGAGCTGTGCGGGAGCTGACGGGCGTGCGGAGACAGGGGAGGGGGCGGTGATGCAAGTGCGGAATGCGGAATGCGGAGTGCGGAATTGCAAGGCTGGGTCGATCCCGGAACTCTCCTATCCCGCGCGACCGTGGTGCGGTCAATTCCGCATTCCGCATTCCGCACTCCGCATTCGGGTCGGGTCGCGCATCGGAGGTTCGCTTGGCACCTGAGGCCCGCACGCGCGACCCCGGTCGTTTCGGACCGTACGGCGGCCGCTACGTCCCCGAGACCCTCATGGCGGCGCTGGAGGAGCTCGACCGGGTGCACGAGGCGGCGAAGCGCGATCCGAGCTTCTGGACGGAGCTCGACACACTGCTCAAGGACTACGTGGGCCGGCCCACGCCGCTGACCGAGGCGCCGCGCCTCGGGGCGCAGGTGGGACCCGGGGTGGTGGTCGCCCTCAAGCGCGAAGACCTGAACCACACGGGGGCGCACAAGATCAACAACACGATCGGGCAGGCCCTGCTCGCCCGCCGCATGGGGAAGCGCCGCATCATCGCCGAAACGGGGGCGGGGCAGCATGGGGTGGCCACGGCCACGGTGTGCGCGCGGTTCGGGCTCGAGTGCGTCGTCTACATGGGCGAAGAGGACATGCGGCGCCAGCGCTTGAACGTATACCGCATGGAGCTGATGGGAGCGCGGGTGGTACCCGTGACGTCGGGCACGCGAACACTGAAGGACGCCACCAACGAGGCGATGCGCGACTGGGTCACGAACGTCACCACCACCCACTACATCATCGGCTCGGTGGTCGGTCCCGATCCGTTCCCGCGCGTCGTGCGCGATTTCCAGTCGGTCATCGGCCGCGAGGCGCGGGCCCAAGCGTTGGAGCGCTGGGGCAAGCTGCCGCGCACCGTGGTCGCGTGCGTCGGCGGCGGCTCGAACGCGATGGGCATCTTTTCGGCGTTCCTCGACGACCGTGACGTGGCGCTCGTCGGCGTGGAAGCAGCCGGGGAGGGGCTCGAGAGTGGTCGTCACGCGGCTTCGCTGGGGCGCGGGCGGCCCGGCGTGTTTCACGGCAGCCTGAGCTACCTGCTCCAGAACGCCGACGGCCAGGTCCAGCCGGCGCACAGCGTGTCGGCGGGCCTCGACTACCCGGGGGTCGGGCCCGAACACGCTTACCTGAAGGACAGCGGACGGGTATTGTATGATGCAGTGACCGACCAGCAGGCGCTCGAGGCGTTCGCCTCCCTGTCCCGACTCGAGGGGATCCTGCCGGCCGTGGAGAGCGCCCACGCCGTCGCCTGGGTGCTGGCGCACCGCGGGGAGTGGCACGCGGGCGACATCGTCTTGCTGAACTTGAGCGGCCGGGGCGACAAGGACGTCGCCATGGTCGCGGAACTCACGGGAGCCGCCACCTGACCAACGCGCCCGTACCCGAGCTGGCGTTGCCGCCGCAGCAGGTCGAAGAGCTGCTGCAGGTCCTGTCGAAGGGGATCCGGGCCACCCAGCTCTACCTGCCGAACAACCCCGTCTATCAGCGCGCCGTCGACAACATCCGGGCGTCGTTTCGCCAAATCTGGCAGGCGACCGACGATCTCGTGTTCGACGTCGGCGAGACCGAGCTGCGCTGGGAAGACAACGTCGTCTACAACCAGGAGCAGCGCG
>Ga0209377_1000925_pt1 | contig 19878 bp, 20 predicted proteins | sample GraSoiAngelo_141_FD_185898 | JGI IMG/M metagenome (GOLD analysis project Ga0209377, IMG submission 185898) | Grasslands soil microbial communities from the Angelo Coastal Reserve, California, USA - 14_0929_12_40cm (SPAdes) (version 2) | ecosystem: Environmental > Terrestrial > Soil > Grasslands ...
AGGCTTATAGGCTTCCCTAGCTGCCGGGCGCCGCGCGGCTCGAGCGAACGATTCCGGCTCTGCGCGTGCGGCGCTTTTGACCGACGGGACCTCTGTGGCGATGTTGGCCGGCTTTGGATTCCGAGGTCCCGACGCGCGCCAGTTGACTTGAACCCATACAAAGCAGGCGGCGAAGACTGCGAACGCGGCGGCGAAGGCCCAGGCGGGAATTGAGCGCGGCAGCGGCACAGGTTCGCTCTGAACAGAGGCGCGGATTCGGGCCGCAAGACCGGGGGGCAGAACGGGATTGAGTTCCTTGCGGAGGGCCGCATCGAGCCCGCGGAAGAGCTCCAATTCGACGGCGAGAACGGCGCGGCAGGCGGCGCAGAGTTCGAGATGTGTGCGCAGCGCGGCCTCGCGACGGGGCGAAACCGCTTCCGCCGCCAGTTCCTTCAGGTCGTTCTGGTAGGCCCGGCAATCCATGACAGTTTCTCCGCAAGTTGCTTTCTCGCAAGGTGCATCCGCGACTTCACGGTTCCTTCGGGAAGACCTAGCATTTCGGCGGCATCCGCGATCGTGTGGCCTTCGATGGCCGTGAGGATCAGGATGATCCGCTGCCGTTCGGGCAGGGCGTCGAGCGCTTGCTGCAAATGGCGGTGAAAATCGGCCGCGGCCGCACCGTGCCCGATCGCGCTCCCCGGCGCCATTTCCATCCACGACGTCTCGCGTAAAGTGCGGCGTTTGGCGGCGCGCAAGCGGTCCAGCGCCAGACGAAACGTGATGCGCACGAGCCAGGCCCGGAAGTTCTTCGAATCGCGCAGCTGATTCAGTTTGCGGTAGGCGCGAAGAAAGGCCTCCTGGGCGACCTCTTCCGCGTCGGCGGCGTTGTGCAGAACGCCGCAGGCCACACGAAAGGCCAAGCCCGAACATTCAGCCACGCGCTCCTCGAACCCGCGCTCCAGGGCTTCTCGCTGGCTCTCCTGGCTCACCTCGCTCTTCGCCTGGCCAAACGCTCGCGCAAGCTTCCACCCCGGTCCGGCAGGCCGGAGGCCCACCGCCATGTCCGAGACCAGCTCCTGCATTGTGTCTCCCTGTCTGTTCACGAGACGCCGCCGTGGCTGGAAAGGTTCATCGCTTGGGGGCCCAAATCCTTCTATAAGTCGAGCTGCTGTAGGAAGCCGTCCAGATTTGCCTGATCCACGCGGAGATCGATGCTTGCGGCGCCGCCAGCGTCCAGAGGAGCGTTGAGCTCGTCAAACGCCTGGAAGAGGCGAAGTTTGGCGACGGCATACTCTTCCGTGCCGGTCAGGCCGCGGCGGGTGCGCCGTGTCGAGGCGCCAAGCGCGTCCTTTTCCACGAAGATCTTCAAAGGGAAAACCGACCGGCGGTCGGCCGAGACCATGTAGGTGTATTCGCGGCCCTCTTTGCCGGTGCGGCGCGCGGGGAGCACTTCAAAAAAGTAGTACTGGTAGACGAAGCCCGAAGCGGCCGAGTAGCTCTTCACGCGACGCGCGGCATCCGGACGGGCCATGCACGGAGTATCCAAGGGGAAAAGAGCGCTGTCAACCCGAGCAGTGAAGGGCGCGGAAGGATTGCAAAATGGGAATGTGCCATCCCGGCGCAGTTCCAAAGCGGAATTCCCGAGCGGGACAGTTGGACGGATAGCCCCAACATTCAGCCGCATTCGAGTCCATTAGAGAAAAGGAAATTAAGTCAGAAAGGCCGGCAAAATATAAGGGTTGCGATGAATTAAGGCAGCGGCGCGTGAGCCAAGCGCTGCGGCCATTGTCTACAAGCTTTCGATGGCCCTTCGCCTGCTATTCGCGGCGGCATGCCGACCCTTCCATGGGATCGCCGACAGCGCGGGACCGGCCGAGCGCTTCGGGTTCTCCTCATGGCGAGTGCGTGGACACTGGGCTGCGGCGGGGGAGGCGCAAGCCCTGTAGCGCCCCCGCCGCCACCACCTCCCTCACCGATCTCGGTCAGCGTGACGCCCACGAGCGCTGCGGTCCTGCTCGGCAATACACAGAATTTTTCCGCGGAAGTCGTGAACGCCACCAACACGCAGGTCACATGGAGTGTGAACGGAATCGGCGGAGGTAACGCGAATGTAGGCATGATCGCAACGCACGGGCAATACACAGCCCCCGCTGATTTGCCGTCACCTGCGAACGTGGAAATCCGCGCGACAAGCCAAGCCGACCTGGCGAAATCCGCCAGCGCGCAGGTCACGGTGACGAGCGATATCTCCCTCAGCGTGGCGCCGGGGGCGGCAAGCGTCGAGCTCGGCGCGATTCAGGCGTTTCGGGGTTCGCTTGTGAGCAACGGACACCCCGACCCCGCAGTGCGCTGGAAGCTCGCCGGCGCGGCGTGCCCGGCGAATTGCGGCGCAATCGACGCCAGCGGCAATTACACCGCACCACAAATCATGCCGACGTTCGGGAGCGTCACGATCAACGCGCAGAGCGTTGCCGATTCTTCGAAACAGGCGAGCGCTAACGTCACCATCACCAGCAATTTTGCATTGAACGTCACAGCGCCCGGGAGTGTCGCTGCCGGAAGCTCGACGAGCATTACGTCCACACTGCAGCCGGTGGCCGGCTCGAATCCGAGCACGGCGTTGAGCTGGACGCTCGCCGGAGCGGGCTGCACGGGCGCGGCGTGCGGCACCCTGACGGGCGCGACGATTCAGTCCGTCGGCGGCGCACTCACTGCCACGGCGGCGTACACTGCGCCCAACACACGTCCCAATCCTAACAGTGTGACCATCACGGTCACTCCCCAGGCGGACCCCTCGCGAATCGCGCAAGCTACATTGACGATCCTGCCTGGCTCTTCCGGTGTTTCGGTGACCCTCTCCCCCGTGTCTGCGACACGCGCCTCGAGTCATCGCTTGACGCTTTCCGCGCAGGTGAGCGGCACGAACAACAGCACGCTGAACTGGAGCGTGAATGGTGTCGCAGGAGGAAACGCAACCTTCGGGCAGATTTGCGTGGCGGGCTTGAGCCCATGCCAAACGGTGACTGCGAGTTCCGCCGCCCAGGTGGACTATCTTGCCCCGGGAGCGATTCCCCTGCCCAATCCCGTGACCGTGCAGGCCGCGAGCCAGGCGGACCCGACGGCGAGCGCGACCGCGCAAATCACGGTTATCGCGCATATTCAGGTGACCGTGTTGCCTGCGAGCGTGACGTTGGCTCCCGGGGCCGTCCAGGCATTCACGGCCGGCGTCCTCGGCACGGGCAACCAGGATGTCGTCTGGGAAGTGCAGGGAGCGGCGTGCGCGGGCTCGCCCTGCGGGATGATTGACGCAAACGGCATCTACACGGCTCCCCCCAGCGCGCCGGAGTCAAATGGTCTCCAGGTGGTGGCCGTCAGCTCCGAAGACACGACGCAAACCGGCGCGGCAAACGTGAGCGTCTCGAGCGGCGCAAAGATACAGAAACTGCTTCCTGCGAGCGTTTACGCCGGAGGCACAGCGGGCTTCACGCTGAAGGTCGAGGGCAGCGGATTCGCGCCGAGCAGTCCGGGTCCCGGGTCGTCGCTCGAGATTGCCGGCACGGTACGCACGACGGCGTGCAGTTCCGCGAACCAATGCACGGCGCCCATGCAACCGACCGATGTCGCGGTGGCGGGAAACATCTCCGTCCAGGTCCAGAACCCCGACGGAACGCCGTCGAATCAAGTTGTCCTAGTGGTGCTTGCGCCGTCGGATATGGATGACGTCATCGCATTGAGCGCGGCATCGCCCTCGGCGGGCGGAAAAGACATTGTCGTCGTGGAGCCGACGACGGCTGGCGTAGATCTTCCCGGCGACACGGTGGATTTGAACGTCGCCGCCATGGGAGTTTTTTCCACCGCGAATAATTCCTGTACGCTCGCGGGGAATCCAGTCGTTCTGGTTCGCCCGGCGAGCGGGACCGCTACTGCAGATTTGTGTCTGTTTTCTGCCAGTGGGCTGGACGCGAGCATGAACTACACGGTCTCGGGCCCGGGCGATATCGCGGTCATTGCCAAGCAGCCCGCGGGGCTCGGCATCATTCACCTCACGCTGCAGATTGCGTCGAGCGCGCTGCCGGGCGCGCGCTCTCTCTTCATTCAGAACGCCAATCTCGATAAGACCGCCGCCAGCGGGGCGCTGGAGGTCGAATGAGATGAGTTTCGCCGATCGACGACGATTTTTGTGGATTCTGTTTTTGGCCGGGCTCGTGCTGATCGCGCTGGTCGCGCAGGCCACCACGTTCTCGCGGCTGCGGTTCGAAGAGCTTGCGCGACAAGCGAGCGGCGTCGCGCGACTGCGCTGCCTCTCTGCGGAGAGTCATTGGGAAAATGGAGAAATCTGGACGGAGACGCGCTTTGCAGTCGAGGAGACGGAAAAAGGGCTGCTCGGAGCGCTCACCATGGTGCGCCTGCCCGGGGGCCGCGTTGGACACATCGAGGCGCACGTGGACGGTGCGCCGCGCTTCCATCCCGGCGAAGAGGTCTATCTCTTCCTCTGGGGAAAGCGGGGAGAACCTTTTCACGTGCTGGGCTGGGCACAGGGCACTTTCCGCATCACGCGGAATCCGCGCACGGGACGCGAGAGCGTGACGCAGGATTCCGCGGCGACAGTGATTTTTGACGCTGAATCGCGGACGTTTCGCCGTGACGGAATCTCGAAGATGCCGGTGGCTGAATTTCGAGAGCGCCTGCGGGGAGCGCTGGAACCCGCAGGAAAGCGCTAGAAAGAGAATGAGAGGCGTTGAGAGATGATTCAAGAGACTGCGCGCCGCCTGGGTCTTGGAGGGCTTGCGCTGGCCGTCGCAACTTTCTCCGTGCAGCAAGCGCAAGGCTATTCGTTCAATCAGGTCGTGCCGGACGTGCGCCAGCCGGCCTCGCTTTCGGGCGGTTCGGCATGCCCGGTAAGGGCACATCGCCCGACGGGCAGCGGAAGCGTTGCGGTCCAATGGAGCACGGCGTTCGGGACCAACCCTGTCGCGATCTTAACGCAGGACCAGACCACGAGCGGCCGGCTGAATGAGATCGAGCAAGCGATTCAGCAATCGCTGGGTGTTTGGACGGGAGTCTCGGGCACAACACTGACCCCGGCCTCACCAGCGCCGCTGGCACGCACGGCAGTGGCCAACGCCTGCGGCTCCGACGGATTGAACTCCATCTGCTTCGATCAAAACGACGCGGCATTCACGCCCGGCGTGCTTGCCTTCACCCGCGTCATCACGGCCGACCGTATCGGCGAGCAAATCGGGAGCGCCATTTCGGCGGAAGTTGGACAGATCCTCGACGCGGACATTTACTTTTCTTCGAGCGACCCGCGAACGGCGTTCGCAACGCCGCTTGCACTCTTCACGAATCCAAATGCGTACGACCTGGAGTCCGTCCTGACGCATGAACTCGGGCACTTCTTGGGGTTTTCTCACTCCGCAGTCTGGAGCGCCATCATGTTTCCCTTCGCGCCGGCGCCGGGAACGTATGCGGGGCCGCGGCCAACCGCACAGCAGCCGGACGCGCCATTGGCGGAGGACGACCGCACAGGGCTGCGCGCTCTGTATCCCGATCCGAATGACATGGTGCATACGGGAACGATCACCGGAAGGATCTTGGCCGCGAATCCATTGTCATTGCTCATTTCGCCGCCCGGAGTAACGGGAATCTTCGGCGCGCAGGTCGTTGCGGTGGATGCGTCAAGCGGAGCGGCCATGGGCGGAGCAATCGGCGGATGGAGTTGTAGCGGAGCAGGTCCCGCGCAATTTGATGGAACTTACGTGCTGGAGCGCCTTGCGGCCGGGAACGGCACGAGCTACAAAATTTATGCCGAACCGTTGAATGGAGCCGTGAACCCCGCTGCGGTCAGCAATGCGACAAGCTCGCTCTGCCGCAATGCGATGACGGATGCGGGCTGGCCGGCGGCTGCTTCCTGCATCGTCCCGCCAGTGGACACCAGCTTCACGACTCACATGCGGCCCTCACCCTGACCAAGGAACTACAATTTTCAGAAGAGGGGCGATCAAGAGCTTTTCTCGGGCACCGTGGAAACGCGAATCAACTCCGCGAGGACCCGGGCACACTGCTCGACGGAGCGGAGCTCAACGTATTCCTCCCGGCCATGCAAGCCGCGGCCCGAAGGGCCAAAAACCACTCCCGGGATTCCCTTCTCTGCCAGCAACGCCGTGTCCGTCCAAGGAGCCATGCCCGCGAGGCGAACATCGAGACCCGCGGATTGCAGGGCGCGCGACACCAGTAGGACCAGAGGCGAATCTTTGGCGATTTCGTATGCTGGGCGCGAGCCGAGCGCGGCCAGCGTCGCCGAAAATTCCGGCAGACCGGACTGAAGTTGCGCAAGAAGCCCCTCCAGCTCCTGCTGGGCATGGGGTTCGGTTTCACCGGGAAGCATGCGGCGTTCGAGTTGCAGCCGGCATTCGGCGGGATAACTCGAGAGCTCCTGCCCGCCCGAGATGAGTGAGGCGTGGAGCGAAGCGGCGCCGAGCAGCGGGTGGGGAGAATTCGCACGCAATTGGGACTCGATCTCGTCGAGACCGCGCAGGACGCGGCCCATGGCGCGAATCGCATCGCGTCCCTCGGCGGGGAGGCTGCCGTGGGCGGCGCGGCCGTGCGTGATGATTTCAAACCACGCATAGCCTTTGTGCGCGATGACGAGCTGCAGATCAGTGGGTTCGAGGACGACGGCGTGCTCGGCCGTGAAGTGCTCGAGAAGCGCAGCCGTGCCGATGCTGTTGCACTCCTCGTCCACGACAGCCGCGAGCAGGACCGGCCGCGCGAGCGTTGCCCTGGACTGCGCCACCGCAATCGCAGCGGCGCACATGGCAGCGACGCCGCTCTTGATGTCCAGCGCACCGCGGCCAAAAAGCTTGCCGTCGCGTTCGACAGGCGTAAAGGGATCGGGCATGTCGCCGGCGCCGACCGTATCGATGTGCGCGAGAATGGCCAGAGATGCGCGAGCTTTGCCGGAAGCGTCCCGCGGCGGGGATGGACCAATCCACGCGACAACGTTGGGCCGGCCCAGCACCGCTTCCTGGGGCTCGGCGGCAATTCCGTGCTTGCGCAGGAATCCGCAAAGAAACTCCGCAGCGGCCCGTTCGCCCCGCGCGCCGGGCACGAGAGTGGGGTTGACCGAATCGATTACGACCAAGTTGCGCAAGAGGGATTCGAGCAAATCACGATCCGGAAGAATCTTCATCGGTGCCCCGAATCGACCCAACCTCCGCCCCAAAGCAGTCCGGGGCCGAGAGAGGCCAGAACGATGGGCCGGCGATCCGTCACATCGAGGCGCGATTGCGCTTCGAGCGCGGCTTGGAGTGCGGCGGCACAGGTCGTCGAGCCAAGATTGCCGCAGCGCTTCGCGATCGGAGGGAATTTCCGTGAGGGCGCGTCGAGTTGGCGCGCGAGAAGATCGACGAGACGTGGATTCGGCTGGTGCGTTGCAAACGCGGCGACTCCCGCGAGCGGAAGTCCGCTGCGCAGCTCGACATCTCCGATGACCTTCTTCAGCCGCGAGACCGCCGCGCGGGACAATGCGTCCCCGTCAAACTGCAGGCCGAGCGAGCCGCGAGCGTCGAGCGAGACCTGGATGGCCCCGGCATATTGGCTGGCACAGCCGAACTGAAACGCGCCGAGCATGTGGCCGTGCCCGGCCTCGCCCGCAGATTCGCCCCGAAGCAGGAATGCGCTGGCGCCGTCGCCGAAGAGACCGCCGAATTCGCCCACGACTCGATCGGGGGTGAGGATGCAGCTATGGACATCCGCCGTGACGACGAGAATCGCGCGCGCCGGACCAGCAGCGAGGAACGCCTGCGCCGCGGCAAAGGCATTGAGGAGACCAAGGCACGCTCCGCCGATGTCGAGCACACCGCAGGTTTCGCGAGCAAGCAGGCGCACATGGAGCTGCGCGGCGAGAGAGGGATAGGCGAGGTGCGTCTCGCTCGTGGCTAGAATCCAGTCGAGTCGCTCGACGCCACAGCGGGCTGACCGGAGCGCGCGGCGGGCGGCTTCTGCGCCGAGCGACGCTTCGTTTTCATCTCTAGCGGCTCGCGATATGGATTCGATCCCGGCGCGCCGGCGCAACTTTCCCTCGGGCATGCCGAACTCGCGGTCCACGACTTCCGGTGGAATAACCTGCGAGCCCGGAACGAAAGCCGAGCCGGTGAGAAAACTCGTTCGCTGGGAGAATTTCCTGCGGGAGATCATTCGCCGTCTGGAAGCAGCATGGAGACCGAGCGGATCAGATTTTTGGAGCGAAAGGCGCGCTCGTATCATGTCCGCCTCTGGGTATTGTGAAGGAAGAGAACGACGGCGGCAAGGCGGGAACGCCTCATGGGAGCGTGCCGCTTCGAGCCCGGCGGGAAGTCTCAGAGCTCCGGGCGGGCACCAGAAAGAAATTCGAGTTCAGTGACGACTCGGTCGAGCTCCTCAACGAGCGGGTTCACTCCGGCTTCGCGGAAGGATTTCACGAGGGCACGGTAATACCAGAGAGTTCCATCTTTCTTTCCATTGAATCGCTCGAAGACGCCATCACCTTGAAGACGGAGATCACACAGAACTTCGCGGGCGTTGGAAAGCTTGTCGGCAGCCGATACGAAGCGCACATCCGCGGATTCATTGCGCACGCGCTCGAGGTAGGTCTTCTTACGCTCGAGCCAGGGACGCTTCGGAGTTTCCCAGGCGTCCGTGCAGCCTTCGACGATATCCCCCACGCGCGAGCCGAATTTCTTTCTGATTTCCAGGAGGCGCGGCAGGCCGCCCTGGTCCTCGACGGCGTCGTGCAGGAGCGCGGCGATGGCCATTTCTTCATCGCCACCGTATTCCATGACGATTGAGGCGACGCCCAGGAGATGGCCGACGTAGGGGTGCTCCTTCCCTTTGCGCTTCTGGGCGGCATGCAGCCGCGCGGCGTAGTCCAGCGCGCAAAAAAAGCGCTCGGAAAGCGCGCGCTTGTCAGGCTCGATCGCGATCCCTCGCCGCCGCGAGTTTTTCATGCGCATCACATCCGGGCAGGCGCACCACAGACGAGCATTGCTAAAAAGAAATGCGCGCTGCAAACCGCATGAAAAAAGCTTACTTGTTGGTTCTCTCAAATACCAGGATATGTACGGCGCGGGTGCGGAAACTGCAAAGGCCCGTCCGGTGACGATCCCATTCGATATACGCGGGCCTGGCGGAGGCGGCTTTCCCGCCATCCGGCGATCCGTGGCGTGCGCAACTTACTCTCCTTGATTCGGCGAACAAGTCTAGCGCTTGGCTTTCTTCCTCGCGATGCGCGGCGCGTGTTCGTAGGCGATGCCGAACCAGCGCACGGCTTCCTCAAGGTTTGGGCGCGACGCAAGCGGAATCTCGACCCAGGCCCTCCCCCCGAGGCGAGCCGGCGCAACGGAGGGACGCCGCAAAGCTCGGGCCGCGTCGTCCTCTCGCAGCCGGATGTAAACCAAAGTGGGTTCGCCGGGCAGATTCAGCCAGGGCGGCTTGCGCTTCGAGAGGTCGCGATTTACGTAACATCCGAGCATTCGCTTGCCGCGCCAGAAGCCAAGCGTGCCCATCATCGGCCTTACGGTGACTCCGGGCCAGGTGAAAAGCTCGGCGCGAAGCGCCTCCCCGAGCTCATCGTCGAGAGGGCGCGTGCGCCATTCGCTTTCGCGCATGGGCTACCTCGCTGGGCAGTGTGCCATATTTCTTGACATTCGACCGAACAGCAGACGAGACTTTGCATTTTCCAGGTGGACGTGCGGATGCCGGAAGAAAATCAATCGGTGCGTCACGGAAGCATATCGAAGCAAGCCCCACCGATACAGGTCGCGCATCTGTTTCCCATCGTTGAGGCCCGCCTGAGCGAGCTACTGCGCTCGCTCGCACCGGCCGATTGGGAGAGGCCGACGATCTGCCCCGGCTGGACGGTGAAAGAAGTCGCCGCGCATCTGCTGGACACCAACATTCGCAACTTGTCCATGCGGCGTGACGGGTACTTTGGGGAAAAGCCGGCAGGAGCGGACAGTTACGAAAGCCTGGTGAGATTTCTAGACCGGCTGAACGCGGAATGGGTGAAAGCGGCGCGGCGGATCAGCCCGCGCGTGCTGATCGATTGGCTGGAGATGACGAGCCGCGAAGCGTGCGAATTCTACGCGAGCCTCGATCCGTTTGCGAGAGCACCCTTCCCGGTGGCCTGGGCGGGTCAAGCCGAATCGCTGAACTGGTTCGACCTTGCGCGGGAATACACCGAGCGGTGGCATCACCAGCAGCAAATACGTCTCGCGGTCGCCATGTCCGGCAGCCCAATGTTCACAGAGATTATGACACGTGAGCTGTATCACCCGGTGCTCGACGCGTTCATGTACGCGCTGCCGAGGACCTACTCAAATGTTGCCGCGGCAGAAGGGGCGGCGCTGAAAATTGTCGTAACAGGCGAGGCCGGCGGCACATGGTTCCTCGTGCGGAGCAAAGTTCGGTGGCGACTCAACAACCCCGCGCCCGCTTCCATCGCTGCGGTAGTCTCCATACCGCAAGACCTGGCCTGGCGGCTCTTCACCAAAGGTTTGGACGAGCAGGAACGCCGAAGCACGATAAAGATGGAGGGGGACATTGCGCTGGCTGAGCTGATCGCCAACGCAATCGGAATCATGGGTTGAATGTTGATCGCGATTCTTAGGTAGCACTGAAGGATCGATCACCCCGACCGGCGTTCCCCTTCGATCTGCTTCTGGACCTGTTCTCGAAATTCGAGCGGGTGGTAAATGTTTTGAAAAACCTCGGGCGTGCCACCCGTACCGCGAATCGTCACGGTCCCATAGCCCAAGACCCTTCCCAGCGCGGGCTCTTCGACCGAGATGCTCTCGATTCGCGGCAAGAGCAGTTCGATCGTTCGCCGGGTCGCGAGGCCCACTTTCACGATGACGCGTTTGTTGGTGACGGCAATCTCTGTCGCTCTGCGTTTCAACACCCCGAAAACAACGAGGTAGGCAGCGATGGCGAAACACAGTAGTCCGAGCCAAATCATGACGCCGGAGCTATCGCCTTTCCCGTGTTTTGAAGACCACGCTCCCGTGAGAATGGCGATTCCAGCAAGCATGGAAATCACGCCGAAGGTGACATGCCAGAACATCACATGCCAGTGCAGTTTGGTCTGGTACGTTACTGCTTCGCCGGGGATCAGATGTTTGTCGATGTAGGTCAAGTCCACTCCTCGAGGGCGCAGGCGCGCCAAAGCCAGGACTACTTTGCGGATTATAACTGGAGCGGATTGCCCGTCAATTGCGGGCCGGCCCAGATAGATCACGTCGAAAACAAATTGGCAGCGCCAACGGGAATCGAACCCGTATTTCCACCTTGAAAGGGTGATGTGCTAACCGTTGCACCATGGCGCCGCCGAGGCGGATCCGCAACCATTTTAGGATAAGAGAAACTCCGTGAATCGACAAGCGGTACGAGGCAGCCAAGAAGTAAGATTCCTTGCTCCGCTACGACATCGGGGACGCAAAGAACGCGCTTCGCGCGGAATGAGGAAAGGGAGCAATTTAAGCCTGGCGTTCCTGGAACTCTTCATGCCAGGCCATCTGGATGGCTTCGAGCTTGCCTTCGTTTGACCCCATCGGGTCGCCGGAAAAGCCCGACAACTCGGTGATCCATTTGTGCAAATCGGTGAAGCGGACGGTCATCGGATCGGTGTCCGGAAACTTGTCGGCCAGCGCGATGGCAATGTCTTCGGCGTCGTCCCAGTCAAATTTCGCAGGCATTTTCGCTCCTCAGTGGTCTGCCTCTTTCGCGTAATTTTTGTTCCAATCGGGGATTTCGACGACAATGTCCGTCGTGCCGTCGGGAACGCACTGGCAGCCGAGGCGCGACTTCGGCGTGATGCCCGGCGCTTCGTCGAGTTGGTCGAGTTCGGCGTCAATGGCTTCGTTGCACGATTCGAGGCCCTCATGGACGATCACGTGGCAGGTGGAGCAGGCACATACGCCCCCGCAAGCATGATCGAGGCCAGCTCTGATTCCTTCCGAAAAATCCAAGATGCTGCCCGGCAGGCCGTTGTGGCCGTAGGGGATCTTTTCCGGATCAACCTCGATGGTCTTGCCGCTGGGAAGAAACGTCACCTTGAATTTCTTCGTGGCGGGTTTGTATTTGACTTCTTCGATGTATGGATTGCTGCCGCCCATGCGTGTCTCCCCTCCAGCCTCTTGCCCGGAAATGCCGGGCGTCCCGGTCAATAGCGCCGGGACGCAAAATCCCCGGAAGCCCGGCGCTATACCTCCGCGACTTTGCGGCCCTCGAGGGCCGCCGAAAGCGCGCTGTTCATGACGACTTCCGCGAGGTGCGTCGTCGCCTGATTCAGCGCGTCAATGCGCGAGCGGATCAATTTGTAATCGTCGCCCGCCGCAGCCTCTTTCAGCGTCGCCACTGCCGCGTCAATTCTGCGTTTTTCCTCCAGCGCGAGGCCTGCCACCTGCTCGGCGCTGAGCGCCTTGGCTGTAGCGGAAAGGATCGCCTCTGCTTCCGTGCGCGCTTCGGTGAGCTGGCGCTCCGCAAAGTCCTGTTCGGCGTACTCAATCGACTCTTCGAGCATGCGCTCGACCTCAGAATCGGAGAGGCCGTAGCTCGGCTGGACTTCGAGCGAATGCTGCTCACTGGTGCGCACATCGCGCGCGGACACCTGCAGGATGCCGTTGGCGTCAATCAGGAATTTCACTTCGATGCGCGGCAGGCCGGCCGGCGCCGGCGGCACCTTCAAAGTGAAGCGCGCGAGCGAGCGGCAATCGCGCGCCATTTCGCGCTCGCCCTGCAGGACGTGAATGTCAATGCCGGTCTGATTGTCCACGCCGGTGGTGTAGAGCTCCTGCGCGCTCGCCGGAATCGTCGAGTTGCGCGGGATGATTTTCGCCACCGCGCCGCCGTAGGTCTCGATTCCGAGCGAGAGCGGTGTCACGTCGAGCAGCAGCATGTTCTTCACGCCGCGCTCGAGAATATCGGCCTGCACAGCCGCGCCGAGCGCGACGACTTCGTCCGGATTCAGCTCCGTGTGCGGTGGGCGATTGAAATACTCCTGCACCGTGCGGCGGACGAGCGGTGTGCGCGTGGCGCCGCCTACGAGCACGACTTCGTCCAAGTCCCCGGGCTTCAGTTGAGCGTCGGCCAGCGCCTGCTTCACCGGGCCCATCGTGCGATCGACGATGGGACAAATCAACGCCTCCAATGCGCCGCGCGTGAATTCGTGGACGAACATCGCGCCGTTCGGCAGCGGGAACCGCAGTGCGGCCGCATCTTTTTCAGAGAGTTCATGCTTCACACGGATGAGCGCTGTGCGCAACTCCTGCGCAAGCTCGGCGCGGGGCGAAAAATCTACCTGGTGCTGCTGAAGAATCTTTTCGTGGAAGAGTGCCTGGAGCAAATTATCAATATCGTCGCCGCCGAGATGTGTGTCTCCGTTGGTCGAGAGCACCTGATAGATGTCGCCCTCGCTGGTCGAGACGAGCTTCAAAATCGAGATGTCGAACGTGCCGCCGCCGAGATCGTACACGGCCACTTTGCCGCGCCGCTTCTCGTGGAGGCCGTAGGCGAGCGCCGCGGCAGTGGGCTCGTTGACCAGCCGCAGAACTTCCAGGCCGGCGATGCGACCGGCGTCTTTGGTGGCCTGGCGCTGCGCGTCGTTGAAATAAGCGGGAACTGTGACGACCGCGCGATCCACGGGTTCGGCGAAATAGGCTTCGGCCCAAATCTTCAACTCGCGCAGGATGAACGCGGAGATTTCCGGCGGCGTGAACAGCTTGCTGCCGAGCTTTACGCGGATGACGTTCTGGCTGGCGGAATCGATGCGGAACGGAAAGAGCCTCAGCTCGTTCTGCACGTCGGCGGGCCCGCGGCCCATGAGCCTCTTCACGGAATAGATTGTTCGCTCGGGCTGCGTGAGCAGGCGGCGACGCGCCGGTTCGCCGACGATGATGCTCCCGTCAGGATCAAGGCTCACAACCGAGGGGCAAAGCGTCTCGCCGTATGGACCCGGAATACACTTCGCCGCACCCGTCTGCGGATCGAAGTACGCGACGAGGCTGTTCGTGGTGCCCAGATCGATTCCGACGATGCGTCTCATTTCCGTCGTCAGTTATCAGTTTCAGTTTTCGCCAAAAGCGATCAAATTCGTCTTCAGCCGGTCAATTCTGCCGCGACGTTGCGGACAAGGTTTCGAATATATGAGCGGCGGTTGAGCAGGTCGTTCATCCGCGCCATGAGTTTGTTCCGTGCGACGTTCTCGACGTTATTGTCGAGCGCAGCATCCCATTCCCGCGCGATACCCTGAAGTTGCTCATCCACTTCCGCAAGCTTCTCCTGAAAATTATTTTCCGCCGCTTCGAGCCGCGTTTTCAATGCGCTCAAATCACCGCCACCGGCTTTCGCCTCCCGCAGCTCATCGAGCGATTCGTTCAGGCCGAAGACTTCTTCGAGCAATTCCGGCGGCGCCTGCTGTTTCTGCTCGCCCTCCTTGCGCGCGCCTTCTATGGCCAAGAGATACTCAACGCGGCTCACGGGCTCGCGCAGCGTGCGGTAGGCGTCATTGAGTTGCGAGCTGCGCTCGAGCGAAAGGTCTTTCTCCCGCTCTGTCGCATGCACAAAGTTATCCGGATGCAGTTGCCAGCTCAGTTGCAGAAATTTTTTCTCCAGCTCGGCCCCTTCGATCCACAACTTGCGGGGCAGGCCGAAAAAGGCAAAATAATCGACGTCGCGCGGAAGCTGCTGGATCTTGCCGCAATTGGAGCAGAAGTGGGGGCCGAGCGCGCGCTCCCGGCAACTCCAGCAGATCAAGGGAGACATTGATGCGGTGCGCGTTGCACTCATTTCGGTTCCGATCAGGATTCACGTTGAGGCACAAAAAAAGTGGCTGGCGGGTCCGGCTGCCAACCACTTGTCAGGCCCGGTCTCGAGCGTTTTCCCCGCCGCGATTCCCCCGTCCACAGAATTAGGCGGTAAACGAGCTGCCGCAGCCGCAACTGCGCTCGGCGTTGGGATTCTGAAAGACAAATCCCTGGCGCATCACGCTCATCTCGTAATCGAGCGTCGTGCCGCTGAGATACAGAAAGCTTTTCGGGTCCACGAAGATGCGCGCGCCATGCTCTTCAAAGATCTTGTCGCGATCGCGCGCTTGCACTTCGAGCCGCATAGCGTACGACAGGCCCGAACAGCCGCCGCCCTGCACGCCGACGCGCAACCCGCCGGTTTCCGGCGACACGCCTTCCTTGCCGAGCAGGGCGCGGATACGTTCCGCGGCGCGCTCAGTCAGGTGAATCGCGGCAATCTTCGGGTTGGCAACGTCAACGGCCATCGGTATTCGCCTCTTCACAACGGTGCGCGCGGACCGGCCGGGGCGATCCGCAAACCGCGTGCTTAGTGCGCGACCTTCTCCTCGGCAGCCGCCTCGACCCCGTGTTTGGTTTTCCAGTTGCGGATCGCAGCCTTGATGGCGTCCTCAGCCAGAACCGAACAGTGAATCTTCACCGGGGGGAGTGAGAGCTCGCGGACGATGTCCGTATTCTTGATGGAGAGCGCCTCGGAGACGGTCTTGCCCTTCACCCACTCGGTGGCGAGCGACGAGCTGGCAATCGCCGAGCCGCAGCCGAAGGTCTTGAACTTCGCCTCCTCGATGACCTGCGTCTCGGGATTGATCTTCATCTGCAGCTTCATCACGTCGCCGCACTCCGGCGCACCCACCAGGCCGGTGCCCACGTTCGGGTCGTCCTTCGGCAGGCTGCCGACGTTGCGCGGATTGTTGTAATGGTCTACGACTTTATCGCTGTATGCCATTAGCCTACGCTCCTTGCGAAATTATCGATGTTTTCAAAACCCGCCCGGCGAAACGCCGTGTCCGACAAGCTGACGTTTGGCAGGGACGCCGAACGGCCAGCGGCGAGCTGCCGCAGCGCCTCCCGGATGTAGTCCGCACCAATCCCGAGCACGCGGAGAAACGCGCGCACGTGCTGGAGTTCCTGGAACCGTCGCACGCCGGCGGTTCCGGCATCGGCGTCATACGGGGCGAACGTCACGTGAAACGCGGCGCCGGTGCCCGCAATCGACCGATGGATATTGATTGTTCCTTCTTGTGCCATTCCTCTTTTTTCTTCCCTTTCTCCCCGTTACGCTGTCTGCCACTTCATCTTGCTGATGTCGATGCCTTCCTTGGCCATTTCATAGAGCGGCGAAAGCTCGCGCAGCTTATTGACCACCGTGACCATCTTCTCGATCACGTAATCGACCTCTTCCGGCGTGTTGAAGCGGCCGAGGCCGAAGCGGATCGATGTGTGCGCGAGGTCTTCGCCGACACCCAAAGCCTTGAGCACGTAGCTCGGTTCGAGCGTGGCCGAAGTGCAGGCCGAGCCGCTCGAAACGGCGACGTCATTGATGCCCATCAGGAGCGATTCGCCCTCGACATAGGCAAAGCTCATGTTGAGGTTATTGGGCAAGCGGTGCTCCATCGAGCCGTTGATGTAAACCTCGTCCAGCCTGTTCAATAGGCCGTCCTTCAGGCGGTCGCGGAGCCCGCGCATCCGCACGCTCTCTTCCGGCATCTCCTTCTGGCAAATCTCGCAAGCCTTTCCCAGACCCACAATGCCAGTCACATTCAAGGTGCCCGAGCGCATGCCACGCTCGTGGCCGCCGCCATCGATAATGGCGGAAATCTGCACGCGCGGGTTGCGCCGGCGGACGTAAAGCGCGCCGACGCCCTTCGGCCCGTAAATCTTGTGCCCGCTGATGGCGAGCAAATCGATATTGTCCTTCTGCACGTCAACTGGAATCTTGCCGACAGCCTGCACACCATCCACGGCAAAGAACACGCCATGCTCTTTCGCGATTTTGCCGATTTCGGCGATGGGATTGATGATGCCGATTTCGTTGTTCGCATACATGATTGTGATCAAGATGGTCTTGGGCGTGATCGCCTTACGGAGGTCGTCGAGATTCACGCGGCCGTCGCGCTGGACAGGCAGGTAGGTCACCTCGTAGCCGTACTTTTCGAGGCGCTTACACGTATCCAGCACAGCCTTGTGTTCGATCGCCTGGGTGATGATGTGGTTTCCCTTCTCGCGGTACATCTCCGCGACGCCCTTGATCATCAGGTTGTCGGACTCCGTCGCGCCGCTGGTGATGATAATCTCCTTCGGCGTGGCGTTGATGAGCGAAGCGATCTGCGAGCGCGCGTTCTCCACCGCTTCTTCGGCGCTCCAGCCAAAGGAGTGGTTGCGGCTGGCGGCGTTGCCGAACTTTCCGGTGAAATACGGCAGCATTGTATCGAGCACGCGCGGATCGACCGGCGTAGTGGCATGGTTATCCATGTAAATCGGCAGCTTCACGGCCATTTCCATTCTTCCCCCTTACTTCTGTAATGCCACGAGCGTGGGCTCTTGTGGATCCTCACTCATCTGCGAAATCGTCACGCTGCTCAGCACCTGCAGGATGCTCTCGTTCACCCGCCGCAGCGGTTCCCGGACCGAGCATCTGGGCGTCGCGTCACAGTTGCCGTGATTTGTCACGCAGGACGTGATCAGGACCGGGCCGTCAATCGCGGAAATCACGTCCAGGGCGCTGATCTGCTCGGGGTCGCGCGCCAACTGATAGCCTCCTGCCGCCCCGTGCCGCGCCTGAAGTACGCCCTCGCGCGCCAGCTTTTGCAGAACCTTAGCCATGAGTGTGCCGGAAATGCCGTATTGATCAGCGATTTCCGCAGCGCTGTAGGCCAGGGCATTGCGATGCGTGGCCAAGTGCTTGACTGCAATCAGCCCGTAGTCCGCTTTTTTTGACAGTTTGAACATCCGCTCCCTGAATCTAATATGGGACTAAATCAGTCCGATATAAGAATAACGCTTCCGGGCAGTCTAGTCAAGCCTCTTGGAGGTCTTTCAGAATCCCTCATGATAATACGACGGGTTTGGTCTTACTTGCCAAGGCTTGTGCGCCAAAGAGTAATTGGATGCAGTAAAGGGCAAAAATGGTCGTTAAACAGTCCGCCTGACAGATCTTTGGCCTCTGGTGATAGGCTACTTGAATCGAAGGAGCCTCTCCGTCATATGGGCCGCGGCGTCACCTTAAGAGGGACTCGTTTTGGATTCGCTTGCCGTCTGGGCGCGATCGCGCTGGTCCTGCTCGTAAAGCCGGCAATCGTACAAAACCCTTCCAAATCAGAGCCCGCGCAACCAAAGCAGGGACGCGTGGCGGCCCCGGGGAGCAGCAGCGACGATACTGCCATCCTGGTCGGAGCGGGAGACATTGCCAGTTGCAAAGCTCCCGAAGGGGCCCGGGCCACGGCGGAGCTGATCGAGAAGATTCCGGGCATAGTCTTTGCCGCCGGCGACCTGGCGTACGAGTCGGGCAGCACTCGCGACTTTGAGATGTGTTACGGCCCCACCTGGGGGCGTTTCAAGGGACGGACACGTCCGGCACTGGGCAATCACGAGTACGCGTCCTCGAAGGCTGCCGCCCCGTACTTTCAGTACTGGGGAGCCGCTGCGGGGCCTGAAGGCAAGGGTTATTACAGCTATGACCTCGGCGCGTGGCACATCATTGTACTCAACACAAACTGCAGTGCCCCGGGCTTCGGCGGTTGCGGAGCCGGGTCGGAGCAAGAGCAATGGCTGAGGAAAGATCTGGCGGAGCATCCAGCCGCCTGTGCGCTGGCCTACGGGCACCACGCGCTATTCAGCAGCGGCGTTTTCGCCAAGCATGCCATTCATCCCGAATTGCGGCCGCTCTGGCAGGCGCTTTATGAAGCGCATGCTGACATGATCCTCGCCGGGCACGAACATTCCTACGAACGGTTTGCACCTCAGGATCCCAATGGGCACTCCGATGCTCAGCTTGGCATTGTCGAAATTGTAGTGGGAACTGGAGGTCGAAGCCACACACCGCTCGGCGCAGCCCTTCCGAACAGCGAAGTGCGCGACTTCGACACTTTTGGGGTGCTGAAGCTGAGCCTGGGGCCGGGACACTACCGCTGGGAGTTCATCCCCGTCGCGGGCGGGCAGTTTCACGATTCGGGCTCAGGTACGTGCCACGGCCGTTAAGTCGCCTTCAGGATGCGCGCGCTTCAAGGAAGGTGTAGAGCACGGGCATCACGAGCAGCGTGATGAATGTCGAGAGGAAAAGCCCGCCGATGACCGCCAGGGCCAACGGCTTCTGAATCTCCGACCCGGAGCCCAAACCGAGCGCAAGCGGCAAGAGACCGAACAGAGTCGCAAGCGTGGTCATCAAGATCGGCCGCACGCGAATACGGCCGGCACGCACCAGGGCTTCAATCAGGGGCAACTGCTCTCGCTCGAGGAGCCTGTGAACATACTCAAACAGGATGATGCCGTTCTTGACGACCAGGCCGATCATCAGGATGATGCCCATGAACGAGGACACGTTGAGCGGCGTGCCGGTTAGTTCCAGCATGGCGAAGACGCCGACGAGCGAGAGCGGAGCGACGGTCAGGATGATGATTGCAGGGCGGAAGCCCCGGAACTGCACGACCAATACCGTGAACACGGCGGCCAGGGCCAGGCCCAGCACGCTCAGGAGTTCGCGGAAGGAGCTTTGCTGGCTTTCGTATTGGCCGCCGATCTCGTAGGTTACGCCGGTTGGCAGCCGCGTCTCGCGCAGCACCTGCTGAACATCGCGGATAACGCTGCCGAGGTCGCGGTTTTCCAGGCGCGCCGTCAAAGCCAACATCAGCCGTTGATTTTCCCGGCTGAGTTGTGAGGCGCCGCGTACCTGGCCGACTTCGGCCAGACTTTCGAGCGGCACGATGGCCTTTGCCGGCGTGACGATGGGAAACTGCCGGATCAGGCCGTAATTGAAGCGGAAACTGTCGGGGAAGCGCACGCGGATGTCGATCGTCCGGTCAGACTGGCGCAGGGAAGTTTCGGTGATGCCCAGCAGCCCGGC
>Ga0209377_1000929_pt1 | contig 19860 bp, 11 predicted proteins | sample GraSoiAngelo_141_FD_185898 | JGI IMG/M metagenome (GOLD analysis project Ga0209377, IMG submission 185898) | Grasslands soil microbial communities from the Angelo Coastal Reserve, California, USA - 14_0929_12_40cm (SPAdes) (version 2) | ecosystem: Environmental > Terrestrial > Soil > Grasslands ...
GGGCAATCCGGCCTTCGTGCAGGCTCGCGAGGGGGCGCGCCGATACCGCGATCAGATCCAGGAACAGTAATCGCGCCGGCCCGAACGCGATGCACACCTGGCGCTTTTCGCTTGCCTTGCTCGTCGTGTCCGCATGGCCGGCAGTTGCCTTTCCCGCGGCCGCCGAGGAACCGCCGGCAGCTGGAGAACCGGCCGGGATCGAACCGGAATTCGTGCGGCCGCTCGTTCCCATCGCCCGGGGGCGCAACGACTCGAACCCGGTGTGGTCGCCCGCCGGAGACCTGGTCGCGTTCGAGCGCTCGCGCGGCGACAACAAGGAAATCGCGATCGTGCGCGTCAACGGCGAGGTCGTCCAGACCATTCAGCAACAGGCCCCGGTCGCGCCGGGCCAGAGCGCGTTCTTCTTCCCGGAGGTCGTGGAGCAGACGAGCTATAACTCCGGCATCAGCTGGTCGCCGAACGGCAAGCGGCTGGTGTTCATGAGCAACGGCGGCGAGGGCAACTACGACCTGTACCTGCGCGAGCCCGACGGCCGCATCGTGCGCATCACGACTCACAGGGAGAAGGACGGGCACGCGCACTGGTCGCCCGCGCGCGACCAGATCGCGTTCATCTCCGGCCGTAGCGGACAAGGCGACGTCTATCTGCTCGATGTCGCCACGAAAGCCACGACCCGCGTGACGCACGGGGAATGGCCCTACCTCTATCCGCAGTGGTCCCCGGACGGCAAGCGCCTCGCCGTCATCCAGGGAACCAACGAGAACCACGACGTCTACGTGCTGGAACCGGGGCGTATTCCGCCCGCGCCCCCGAAGGCGCTCAGCACCTGGCGTTACGATGATCTGCGGCCGGTGTGGTCGCCGGACGGCAAGCGCGTCGCGTTCTACACGAACTACAACCCCGCCGACGATCCCAAGACCTGGGCCATCGTGGTCGTCGCCGCAGACGGCTCGGACCCGACAGAGGGCGAGGGGCTGGCGGCGCGGGTGGTGGCGACCGACGTGGTCCCGGACGTCGAGCGCGGGCCGGCGTGGATGCCCGACAACCGCCGCATCGTGTACGTGCGCAACGAGCGGCAGGCCTACAACCCGATCTACATCGCCGACGTCGACACCCGCGCGAGCACGCTCGTACGCACGGGAACCAAGATGAACCACGACGTCACCTGCTCGTCGAGCGGCGTGATTGCGTTTCGTGCCCAGGTCGATCAGTGGGACCAGGTGTACCTCGCGAAGCTCAAGGACTGACGCCGTGAAGCGCCGCGCCCATCCCCCGTCGTTTGCCCCTTTGTTCGCGGTAGCGCTCGCGGTGGCCCTAGTCGCGAGCGCGCCGGTACATGGCGCCGACGACCCGGTGAGTGCGGCGATGAAGCTCTACGAGAAGCGCCGCTACGAGCAGGCGGCGCGCATGCTCGAAGACGCCCGCCTCGAAGCCGAGCGCCGGCCGCAGGCGCAACTCGTGCTCGGCATGATTTACCTGCGCAACGCCGACCTGCACGAGGCGCTCGGCCGCACCGCCGCGGCAGCCGAGATCGATTATCTCGACAAGCTGCTCAAAACGCGCACCGAAGACCGCAGCCGCTACGCGCGGCTGCACCTCGCCGAAGCCCTGCTCGCGCGCGGAAACTCGGCCGAAGCGCGGCGCCACTTCGAGCAGGTCCGCTCCGACCCGGGCATCGAGAAGCGCTACCAGGCGATCGCCGGCGTCGGCCTCGGGAGCGTCCTGTGGGCGCAGCGCGACGCAAACGGGGCGCGCGGCATGTGGGCCGGTACGGGCGGAGCGGCGGAGATCGCGCTGGCGCGAGCCGCGGCCCAGGGCGGCGCTCAGCTCGCGGCCGCAAAATCCCTGCAGCGCGTAGCCGACGAGGCGACCCGCGCACCCGAGCTGTCGCCGCGCTCGCGACGCTACCTCATCGAGATCTATACCGCGACCGGCGCGCCGGACAAGGCGCTCGCCGTGGCGCGCGCAGGCGACCTCGGAATGGCTTCCTACGTCGAGAGTTTCAAGGCGGTCAAGGGGACAGCCAAGAGCATCAACCTCTACGATCTCGCGCTGCTCACGGACCTGACGCGGCTTTATCGCGAGCTCGCGCGGCGTCAGCTCGAGCAGGCCGCCGCCGACGCGCGCATGAAACCGAGCGCGGAATACTATCTCGCCGAGGTATTGAACGACCTGGGTAGCCGCGACGAGGCCTCGACGTACGTGGAGGCCTTTCTCGCCCGAGCGCAGACGCCGGTCCAGTACCGCGAGCGCGCCCGGGTGCGCCAGGCCCTGATCGCACACCGCCAGGGCCGGCGCGTCGAAGCCGAGAGTGCGTGGACCGCGATGGCGGAGAGCGGCAGCGACCCCGAGGTATTGGCCGACATCGTGCTCGGCTGCGCCGAAGCCCAGGCCCAGTGCTCCAAGGTGCTCGCGCGCGTCGGCCAGGTGACCGAGGCGGGTGACGGGCGGCGCTATCAGCGGCTCAACTTTGCTCTCGGCAGTTACTACCTTCGCAAGAAGGACTACGCGCGCGCCATCTCCTACATGGAGGCCGGCCGCGACAAGAGCAACAAGAACAAGATCGAGGCCAACGACCCGGAAATGCTCGCCGGCTTGGCCGAGGCCTACTATCGGACCAAGAAATTCTCCGAAGGTCTCGAGATCTTCTTCGAGATGAGCAAGGAGTTTCCCGTGGTGCGCCAGATTCAGGAGGCGATGCAGGGTGTCTACTCCATGGAGCAGCGCAGCGCCGGCGACGTGAAGATACTTTGAGCAGCCGCAAGATGAATCGCAACTGTCGGAGTCAACGAGCGAGGAACTTATGAAACGGATCCTTACTATTACGGTACTGAGCTTGGGCGTCGCCATGGCATCGTGCTTTCCGGCGCATGCCGCGCCGAAGGGCGACGGGCGCCCCGACGGCGGCGTCCTCAACTACAGCGAGTACGGGCGGCCTGCGACGCTCGACCCGATCACGAGCAACGAGACGATTTCGCTGCGCATCACGGAGCTCGTGTTCAACGGCCTGGTCGGCATCGACGAGAAGCAGGAAATCGTGCCTGAGCTGGCCGAGCGCTGGGAGGCGTCCAAGGACGGCCGCGTATTCACGTTCTTCCTGCGCAAGGACGTGAAGTGGCACCCGCGCGAGGGCGAAGCCGCTAGGCCGTTTACCGCCGACGACGTGGTGTTCACCTACAACATCATGATGCACCCGAAGACCATCACGCCGCTCAAGGTGCGCTACGAGTTCATCGAGAAGGTCGAGAAGACCGGCGACTACACGGTGGTCATCACGCTCAAGCGCCCGATCCTGAACGCTCTGGCGAAGTTCAGCTTCAAGATCATCCCCAGGCACGGCCCGTCGAACCCGCAGTACCTGACGCGCGAGGACCGGTTCGCCCACAGCCCGATCGGCACCGGGCCGTACATGCTCCAGACAGTGACCGGTGACGGCGAGGTGGTGCTGGTCGCGAACCCGGACTACTTCAAGGGCCGCGCCCATATCGACAAGTTCATCGCCAGGCCCTTCGCCGACCAGAACATCATGGCCCAGGCGCTGATGTTCAACGCCATCGACATGATCGTTCTGGTCAACCCGCGCAACCTGCCCGAGGTCCAGGGCGACAAGCGCTTCGTGCTGCAACCGTACAACGCGTTGTCGTACTCGTTCTTCGGCTACAACGTGCGCAACCCCCTGCTCGCCGACCGGCGCTTGCGCCAGGCGATCACGGCTGCGGTCAACCGCCAGGAGATGCTCGACTCGTTCTTCAACGGCCAGGGCACGGTCATCTCAGGCCCGTTCGCGCCCGGCAGCTGGGCGTACAACCTCGACATCAAACCCTTGCCGTTCGCCCCGGAGCGGGCGCGCGCGTTGCTCACGGAGGCGGGCTTCAGGCCCGGCGCCGACGGGATCATGGAGAAGGACGGCAAGAAGCTCGTGCTCTCCCTCAAGGTGCCGATCGAGAAGGAGAGCGAAGCGGTCAAGCGAGTCGTGCTCGCGTTCCAGAATTATCTCAAGAGCGTCGGCATCGCGATCACCGTCGAGTTCAAGGAATGGCAGGCGTGGAAGGAGGACGTCTTCCTCGAGCACAACTTCGACATCATGTTTGCGTCCTGGGTGTTCGACGACTCGGCGGATATCTCGTCGCTGTTCCATTCGGCCGAGATCGGCGACTGGAAGAACAACTTCGGCGGCTACTCCAACCCCGAAGTGGATAGCCTGATCGTCGAGAGCAAGCTCACGCTCGATTTCGAGAAGCGCCGCACGATCAACCGCAAGCTTCACGCGATCCTCGCCGAGGAGCAGCCTTACGCTTTTCTCTGGACGCTCACCAACTACAGCGCGTACCACAGGAAGGTGCGGCGCGTGCAGATCCACCCATACAAGTTCTTCTCGTTCGCCGACGAGTGGTTCATTCCGGCCAGCGAACAGAAGTGAACACACGGGGTGAGGGCCGGAGCCGGCACTCACCATGAAGCTCGCGGCGATCAGGCCCGTCAGCCGCGCGCTGGCGCGCGAGCTCGCGGTGACCGCGCTCTTGCTGCTCGGCGTGAGCGTGGTGGTGTTCGCCATCCTCTATCTCGCGCCCGGCGACCCTCTCAACGTTTTGCTCGAAGGCCAGTCGCCCCGATCGCAGCTCGCCCTCGGCATGCGCGAAGCGCTGGGCGTACCGCAGACGTGGTACGGCCAGTACGCGGCGTGGTTCGGCAAGATGCTGCAGGGCAACTTCGGCAACTCGATCCGAACCGGCCTGCCGGTGCTGCCCGAGCTCGCGCGGGTCGGCGTCTACACGCTCACCCTCACGCTCGGCTCGCTCGCGCTCACGCTCCTGATCGCGGTGCCGATCGCGGTGCACGCGGCCGCGCACGGCGGCACCGCCGGCAACACCGCCGCCACCCTGGCCGCGTACGTCCTCTCGGCAGTGCCGGTGTTCTGGTTCGGGTACATCGTGGTCTACGTCTTCATCCACCAGTTCGGCATGTTCCCGCTGATCTCGGGAACGGCGGCGAAGCAGGAGCACGCGTGGCTGTATTTCCTCGTGCCGATCTTCGTGCTCGGGATCGCAAGCGGCACGCTCTCGGAAATGATCCGCCACTTGCGCGAGGAACTGTCGCGGGTGCTGGCCGAGGACTACATCCGCACCGCGCGCGCCAAGGGCGCGCCCGTGTGGCGGCATGCGTTCAAGGAGGGTTTCCTGATCCCGGTGACCGAAATCATGAGCGCGAAGATCCCGTTCCTGCTCGGCGGCGCGGTGATCGTCGAGCAGGTGTTCAACTGGCCCGGCATGGGGCGCATGGCGTGGCAGGCGGCGCAGGATCGCGACTTCCCGGTCATTATGGGTATTGCCCTTGTGGCGGCTGCGTTCGTGCGCCTGGGCAACCTGTTGCAGCGCGTCGTCTTCACCGCGGTCAATCCGCGCGCGTCCAGGGAGTAGGTAAGGCGTATGCGCCGCTACGTCCAGACGCCCGGCCCCATCGGGGAGTTCTCCGAGCTGTCGCTGCGGCAGCGGGCGGGGCCGCTCGATCTCGTCTACGTGTCCTACGGCCTGCTGGTGGTGGTGGTGGTGGTGGCTTCGTACCTGCTCGGGGCGTTCGGCTGGCTGCCCCAGGATCCGCAAGCCATGGACGTCGGGCTGATCAACGCGGCGCCGTTCACCTCCGGGCACCCGCTCGGCACCGATTTCCTCGGGCGCGACCTGCAGGCGCGGCTGATCCTCGGCATCCAGGCGTACTTCCTGCCCGGACTGCTCGCAATCACGATCTCCGTCGTCGGCGGAAGCATTCTCGGCGTCCTGGCGGGCTACAGAGGCGGCTGGTTCGATACGATCATCACCTACTTCGACAACCTGCTCGACTCGTTCCCGCGCCTGGTGCTGATCCTGCTCGTGATCGCCGCATTCAAAGCCGACATCTACTACGTGATGGTCGTGGTCGGCATCACGGGCATGCCGGTGATCGCCAACCTGATCGCGGGCAAGATCGCATTTCTCCGGCAGAAGAGCTTTATCGAGGCCGCACATGCGTTGGGGTTGCCGGCGCATACGGTCATTCTCAAGCATATCCTGTGGCTGAATTGCCGCGCGCTGCTCGTTATCCAGGCCACACTCGGCATGGCCGAGGCGATTCTGGTCGAGACGAGCTTGAGCTACCTCGGCTTCGGCGTGCAGGAGCCCACGCCTTCGTGGGGCAACATGGTCCAGGCGGGCGCGAACTATTTCCTGCAGGGCAACTTCTGGCCCTCGACCGCGCCGGCCCTCGCCATCCTCGCGACCATCCTCGGATTCCAGCTGCTCGGCGATGGGCTCAACAATCTCCTCGAAGGCAAGCGGAGAAGGTGATGGACGCGCCTCTGCTCGCCATCGAGAACCTGCGCACTTATTTCTATTCACGGGCAAAACGCGCTTTTATCCGCTCGGTGGACGGCGTGAGTCTGGGCGTGACGCGCGGCGAAACGCTCGGCATCGTGGGCGAGAGCGGCAGCGGCAAGAGCGTCACCGCGCTTTCGGCCGCGGGCCTCGTCACCGCCGGGCCGGGCGTGATCAGCGGCCGCATCCACCTGAACTCGAACGGCGCGTCGCGCAACCTGCTCGACGGCTTGGAGAAATACGCGCGCGTCACGGAGCAGGATGGGCGCGTCGTGGCGGTGGAGAAGGACGAGCGCGGCTGGCGCAGGCGCTCGGAGACACTGATGGCGGGCGTGCGCGGCAAGGAGATCGCGATGATTTTCCAGAACCCGCGTTCGGCGCTGAATCCCTACTCCACGATCGGCAAACAACTCGTCGAGACCATCCGCCTGCACACGAACCTCAAGCGCGAAAGCGAAGCGAGGGAACGCGCGATCCACTGGCTCGATCGCGTGCGCATCGATTCGCCCAGGCTGCGCTTTGACAACTTCCCCTTCGGTATGTCCGGCGGCATGTGCCAGCGCGCCATGATCGCGATGGCGCTTTCTGCCGAACCCTCGCTCCTGATCGCGGATGAGCCGACCACCGGGCTCGACGCCACCATACAGTCCCGCATCGTGGACTTGCTGGCCGAGCTCAAGGCCGAGACCGGCATCACCACGCTGCTCATCAGCCACGACATCAGCGTGATCCAGCGCCTCTCGGATCGCATTGCGGTGATGTACGGCGGCACGGTGGTGGAGACCGGTCGTGCCGCGGAGGTGCTCGCGCCCGAGGCGAAGGTACGCCACCCGTATACCGCGGCGCTCCTCGCCTCGATCCCCAGCGCGGAGACGATACGCCGGAAAAGCTATCTGCAGGCGATAGAAGGCGAGGTGCTCGATACCATCGAGGTGCCGCGGGGTTGCCGTTTCTACGGTCGCTGCAACCGAGTCACCGAGGCGATCCGCGAAAACTGCGCCGGGCTCGAACCCCCGCTCGGCGAGGTCGCGCCCGGTCACAAGGTGCGCTGCTGGCTGTACCCGTCACCGGGAAAAGCATGAGCCGCACCATTCTCGAGGTCACCGACCTGCGCAAGGACTACAGGCAGCGTCGCGGACTCGTCTCGATGCTGACCGGTCAGGGGCGCGTGATTCCGGCGGTCGACGGCGTGAGCTTCTATCTCAGGGAAAACGAAACCGTCGGCCTGGTCGGGGAGTCCGGCTGCGGCAAGACCACGATCGGGCGCACGGTGCTGCGGCTGACCGACGCGAGCAGCGGGCGCATCGTGTTCGACGGGCGCGACATCACCACCTTGAGCCGCGCCGAGTTGCGCCCGCTGCGACGCGAGATGCAGATGATCTTTCAGGACCTCGACGCGGGGCTGAACCCGGAGATGCGCGTGCGCGACATCCTGCGCGAGGCTCTCACCGTGCACGAGCGCCCGAGCGACGCCGAAATCGCGGGCCGCGTCCGCGAGCTGCTGGAGCAAGTGAGTCTCAAGGACAGCAAGCTCGCAAACTTCCCCTCGGAACTTTCCGGCGGCGAGAAGCGCCGCGTCGGGATCGCGCGCGTGCTCGCAGTGCGCCCGCGCCTGATCGTCGCCGACGAGCCGACGAGCGCGCTCGACATCTCGATCCAGGCGCAGGTGGTGAACCTGCTGCGCGACCTGCAGAAAAACCTGGGGCTCACGTATCTGTTCATCTCGCACGACCTCCCGGTCGTGGAGCTGGTCAGCCAGAAGGTCGCGGTCATGTATCTGGGACGCATCGTCGAGATGGGCCTGGCGGAGAGGATCGCGCACCAGCCGCGCCATCCCTACACGGGCATCCTATGGTCGTCGCTCGCGGATAAGCAGACCACGGAGGTGACCCGGCGCGTGACCAACGTGGCCGTCGAGCGCGAACGCCGCACCTGGGGCGTGTTCGACTTCGAGCAGCCGACGAGCGGCTGCCGCTTCGCCCCGCGCTGCCCGCTGTACAAGGAAAAGGGCCGCCCCGCCATATGCACCGACCCCGCATCCGAGCCGCAGTTGAGAGACGTGGGGCACGGGCACGTAGTAGCGTGCCACTTCGCGTAGGGACCGACGGGATACTCTCTCCCACCCTACATATTACGGCGGTATTGGCCTCCCACCTCGAACAGCGCCGAGGTGATCTGGCCGAGGGAGCAGCAGCGCACCGCGTCCATCAGCACCGCGAAGACGTTCTCGTCATCGATCACCGCCTGTTGCAGGCGTTTCAGCATCGGAGCCGATTCGGCCTTGTGCCGCTCGTGAAACTCGGCTAGGCGCCTGAGCTGAGACTGCTTTTCCTTCTCGCTCGAGCGGATCAGCTCGAGCTTCTGCGGGACTGGATCTCCGCGGGGGTTGCGGAAGGTGTTGACCCCGATGATCGGATACGAGCCGTCGTGCTTCCTGTGCTCGTAGAGCATCGAATCTTCCTGGATCTTGCCGCGCTGGTAGCCGGTCTCCATCGCGCCGAGCACGCCGCCGCGCTCGGCGATCGCCTCGAACTCCTTCAGCACCGCCTCCTCGACGAGATCGGTCAGGGTCTCGACGATGAACGAGCCCTGGTTCGGATTCTCGTTCTTTCCCAGTCCCCATTCCCGGTTGATGACGAGCTGGATCGCCATGGCGCGGCGCACCGACTCCTCGGTAGGCGTAGTGATCGCCTCATCGTACGCGTTGGTGTGCAGCGAGTTAGTGTTGTCGTAGGTCGAGATCAGGGCTTGCAGCGTGGTGCGGATATCGTTGAACGCGATCTCCTGGGCGTGCAGCGAGCGCCCGGATGTCTGCGAATGGAACTTGAGCTTCTGGCTGCGCTCGTTCGCGCCGTACTTGTCGCGCATCGCTATCGCCCAGATGCGCCGCGCCACGCGCCCGAGCACGGCGTACTCGGGCTCCATTCCGTAGCTGAAGAAAAACGACAGGCTCGGCGCGAAATCGTCGATCTTCATGCCGCGGGCCAGGTACGCCTCGACGAAAGTGAAGCCGTTGGCGAGCGTAAACGCGAGCTGCGAGATCGGGTTCGCGCCGGCTTCTGCGATGTGATAGCCCGAGATCGATGCGGAGTAGAAATTGCGCACGTCGTGGCCGATGAAGTATTCCTGGATGTCGCCCATCACCTTGAGGGAGAACTCGGTCGAGAAGATGCAGGTGTTCTGCCCCTGGTCCTCCTTGAGGATGTCCGCCTGCACCGTGCCGCGAACGGCCGAAAGCGTCCGCGCCTTGATGTCCCCGTGCTCGGCGGCAGTCGGCTCGCGGGCATTGCTCCCTCTGAACTTGTCGATTTGCTGGTCGATGGCGCAGTTGAGGAACATCGCGAGGATCGTCGGCGCCGGCCCGTTGATCGTCATGCTGACGCTCGTCGCCGGATCGCACAGTTCGAAGCCCGAGTAGAGCACTTTCATGTCTTCCAGCGTGGCGATGGATACGCCCGAGTTGCCGACCTTGCCGTAGATGTCCGGGCGCAGGTCCGGGTCGAAGCCGTAGAGCGTCACCGAATCGAACGCGGTCGAGAGGCGTTTCGCCGGCATGTCTTTCGACAGCAGATGGAAGCGGTTGTTAGTGCGGAACGGATCGCCTTCACCCGCGAACATGCGCGTCGGATCCTCGTTCTCTCGCTTGAAGGAAAATACGCCTGCGGTGAAAGGGAAGGAACCCGGCAGGTTCTCGCGCATGCGCCATTTCAGGATCTCGCCATGGTCCTCGAAGCCGGGCAGGGCGACTTTCGGCACCTTGGTCCCCGAAAGGGAAATCGTGTTGAGCCGGGTGCGGATCTCCCGCTCGCGCACCCTGACCACCTGCTCGTCGCCGGCGTAGGTTTTCTTCGTTTCCGTCCAGTCCTCGATGAGCTCCCGGGAACGCGCGTCGAGCCTGGCGTCTTTCTCCTCGATGAGCGGATCCAGCGCCGCGGAGCCCTTGCCCGCCGCGGAGAGCATCGCTTTGGCTGCGAGCAGCTGCTGCCGCTCGCGCGCCACCCTCGATTGCTCGCCGGCGCGGGTGTGGTAGCCGCGCACGGTGTCCGCGACCTCGGCAAGGTAGCGGCTGCGCGAGGGCGGGACGATCGCGTTTCTCGCGGAGGAGGCGCGCGCCTTGACCGGGGGAAGCGAGCCCGGCTTGATCTTCAGACCGTGCTCGGCGAGCGCGGGCAGGATGCCCTGGTAGAGAGCGGTGACGCCGTCGTCGTTGAAGCGCGAGGCGATGGTGCCGTAGACCGGCATCTCCTCGGCGGAGCGGTCGAAAAGCCTGCGGTTGCGCTGGACCTGCTTGCGAACATCGCGCAGCGCGTCCTCGCCGCCTTTGCGGTCGAACTTGTTGATGGCGACGAAGTCCGCAAAATCGAGCATGTCGATTTTCTCGAGCTGGCTCGGCGCGCCGTACTCGGGCGTCATCACGTAGAGCGAAGCATCGACGAGCGGCACGATCGCCGCATCGCCCTGGCCGATACCGGAGGTCTCCACGAGCACGAGGTCGAATCCGGCGATCTTGCAGGCCGCAATCACCTCGGGAAGACTCTTGGAGATTTCGCTTTCAGCGCCGCGCGTGGCAAGCGAGCGCATGAACACGCGGCTTCCCGCGATGGCGTTCATGCGGATGCGGTCGCCGAGCAGCGCCCCGCCGGATTTCCGGCGCGAAGGATCGACGGCGAGGATCGCGATGCCGAGGCGGTCTTCCTGGTCGAGGCGGAGCCGGCGCACCAGCTCGTCGGCGAGCGAGGATTTTCCCGAGCCTCCGGTGCCCGTCACCCCGAGCACCGGCACGGAGAGCGCGTCGGCTTCCTTCTGGATCCGGTCGCGAAGCTTGTGGTCGATCGCGCCGTTCTCGAGCGCCGTGATCAGGCGCGCAAGCCCCCGGCGGTCGCCGCCTTTGACGCCGTTCAACTCCTTGGGCGCATGCCGCGACAAGTCCTGGTCGCAGCGCTCGAGCATGTCATTGATCATGCCCTGCAGGCCCATCTTCTGGCCGTCCTCGGGCGTATAGATGCGCGCGACGCCGTAGGCCTGAAGCTCGCGAATCTCCTCGGCGACGATCACTCCTCCGCCGCCGCCGAACACCCTGATGTTCTCGCCTTCCCGCTCGCGCAGGAGATCGATCATGTACTTGAAGTATTCGACGTGGCCGCCCTGGTAGGAGGACACTGCGATGCCCTGGACGTCTTCCTGCAGCGCGGCGGTCACGACTTCGTCGGCCGAGCGGTTGTGCCCGAGATGGATCACTTCGGCGCCGCTCGCCTGCAGGATGCGGCGCATGATGTTGATAGCGGCGTCGTGGCCGTCGAAGAGCGACGCCGCCGTCACGAAGCGGATCTTGTTCTTCGTCTTGTATTCGGTGTGCCGGGAGGCACTCAGATCGGTCATGGCTGCCCCAACGCGTCCGGATCGGGCTGGAGAAACGGGAGGCTACTTTACGTTTACGTAAACGTCAAGCTGGTTCCATCCTCAGGCCACAGTCTATCCCTTCGCGCGACCGTGCATCCTGTCAGATCGCGGCGTGGCGCAGTCTCAACGCGTTGACGACGACCGATACCGAGCTTGCGCTCATCGCGGCGGCTGCGAACATCGGGTTCAGAAGCAGGCCGGTCCAGGGGAAGAGCACCCCCGCCGCAATCGGCACGCCGATAGCGTTGTAGACGAAAGCCAGGAACAAATTCTGGCGAATATTGCGCATCGTGGCGCGCGAGAGCCGCCGCGCGCGCACGATTCCGCGCAGGTCGCCCTTGACGAGGGTGATGCCCGAGCTCCGGATCGCCACATCGGCCCCGGTGCCCATGGCGATACCGACGTCGGCTTCGGCGAGCGCCGGGGCGTCGTTCACGCCGTCGCCCGCCATCGCCACCGTGCGACCCTCGGCGCGAAGCGCCCTGACTGCAGCGCCTTTTTCATGGGGCAGAACGTCGGCGCGCGTTTCGGCAATGCCGAGTTTCCTCGCCACCGCCTGGGCCGTGATCAGGTTGTCGCCGGTGAGCATCACGACACGAATGCCTTCGGCTGCAAGCGACTGCAATGCTTCTGGCGTGGAAGACTTGATGGGATCGGCAACGCCGATGATCCCGGCAACGCGCCCGCCTTCCACGAGGAACACCACGGTCTCGCCGTTGCCGCGCATCGCGTCCGCCCTATCCCTGAGGGCCTGCGGTACTTGGGCGAGCGAGTCGGCGAAACGCGCGTTGCCGAGCGCGGCGGTCCGGCCGTCGACTTTTCCCTCCACTCCCTTGCCCGTGACCGCATTGAAGCCCTCGACGCTCAGCAGCGCAATGCCCCGATCCCTGGCCCCTTGAAGGAGCGCCGCAGCGAGAGGATGCTCGCTGCCACGCTCGAGGCTCGCCGCAAGCTGCAACACATGTTCTTCGGTTGCTCCCTCGGCCGCGACAACCTTGGTGAGCCGGGGCTTGCCCTCCGTCAGCGTGCCGGTCTTGTCGACCACCAGCGTGTCGATCTTTTCCATGCGCTCGAGCGCCTCGGCGTTGCGTACAAGGACGCCGCCTTGAGCGCCTCGCCCGGTTCCGACCATGATCGACATCGGCGTCGCGAGCCCCAGGGCACAAGGGCAAGCGATGATCAGCACCGATACGGCGCTCACGAGCGCAAAGCTCATCGCGGGCGGCGGGCCGTAGATCGACCAGACAACGAATGCAACCAGGGCGATGCCAACGACCGCGGGAACAAAATAAGACGAAACCAGATCGGCGAGGTTCTGGATGGGAGCGCGCGTACGCTGCGCCTCGGCGACCATCTGCACGATTTGGGCGAGCAGCGTCTCCGCGCCGACGCGTTCCGCACGCATCACGAAGCTCCCCGTGCCGTTGATCGTGCCACCCGTGACTTTGTCTCCAGGATGCTTTTCCACCGGCATCGGCTCGCCCGTGATCAGGGATTCGTCCACGCTCGAGTGCCCTTCCAGAACCTCGCCGTCAACCGGCACCTTTTCGCCCGGGCGCACCCGCAGGCGATCCCCCCGCTGCACTTGATCGAGAAGCACTCCTTCATCACTGCCATCCGGGCGGATCCGGATCGCGGTATGGGGAGCGAGTTTGAGCAGCGCGCGAAGGGCGCTGCTCGTGTTTTCGCGCGCTCGCAACTGGAGCACTTCGCCGAGCAGCACCAGCACCGCGATCACCGCCGACGCCTCGAAGTAGAGACCGACTCCTCCGTGGGAATCGCGAAACGCCGGAGGAAATACTCCGGGTGCAAGCAATGCGACGGCGCTGTAGGCGAACGCCACGCCGATTCCGAGCGCAATCAGCGTGTACATGTTGAGGTTGCGCGACATCAGCGAATTCCAGCCGCGCACGAAGAAAGGCCACGCGGCCCAAAGAACCACCGGGACGCTCAGGATGAACTGAATCCAGCCGGAGAATTTTGGATTCGGCAACACCGCGTGCAGGCCGGGCAGGTGTTCAGCCATTGCCAAGCTAAAAACCGGAACCGTGAGCGCGAGTCCGATCCAGAACCGTCGCGCCATGTCGAGCAGCTCGGGGTAGGGCTGGTCGTCTGCGCTTGGCGCGACAGGCTCGAGCGCCATGCCGCATTTCGGGCAATTTCCGGGTCCGATCTGCCGGATCTCCGGGTGCATCGGGCAGGTATAGATCGCTTCCGGCGCGGTGCCGGGCAGCGAGGCGGGCTTCCCTGCCGCCTTGATGTACCGTTCGGGCTCGGCAGCGAACTTGTCGAGACAATGCCGGCTGCAGAAATACCAGAGTCGGCCGGCGTGCGAGTGCTTGTATTTGGCGGCCGAAGTATCCAGCGGCATGCCGCAAACCGGGTCGAGTGCAAATCCCGGGGAAGGCGGTGCTTCAGTCTCCGACACCGAGGCGCCTACTCCACGGTCACGGACTTGGCCAAATTCCTGGGCTTGTCCACGTCGTTGCCCCGCTCCAGCGCCGCGTGGTAAGCGAGCAGCTGCAGGGGCACGGTATGCAGGATCGGAGACAGAAGACCGGCGTGATCGGGCATTCGGATGACGTGGACGCCGTCGCCCGCGACCATGCGCGTGTCCTCGTCGGCGAGCACATGCAGCTCGCCTCCCCGGGCGCGCACTTCCTGAAGGTTCGATTTGAGTTTTTCCAGAAGCGCGTCCTTGGGCGCAATGGCGATCACCGGCATGTTCTCGTCCACGAGCGCGAGCGGTCCATGCTTGAGCTCGCCCGCGGCGTAGGCCTCGGCGTGAATGTAGGAGATCTCCTTGAGCTTGAGCGCGCCCTCCATCGCGATGGGGTAGTGGATGCCGCGTCCCAGGAACAGGGCGTGCTCAAGCTGGGCGAATTTCCGCGACCACATCTTCACCTGCGGCTCCACGTGCAGCACGCGCTCCAGCGCCCGCGGCAAATGCCGAAGCGAATGCAGCAGCTCCGCTTCGCGCGCCGCCGGCAACCTGCCTCGCATCTTGGCGAGGGTCATGGTGAGGAGCACCAGCGCGGCAAGTTGCGTGGTAAACGCCTTGGTCGAGGCCACACCGATCTCCGGCCCCGCGCGCGTGAGGAAGCGCAGATTGGACGCGCGTACCAGCGAGGACTCGGGCACGTTGCAGATCGAGAGAGCGTAGCGGTGCCCCAGTGACTTGGCGTACTGCAAGGCGGCGATGGTGTCCGCCGTCTCGCCGGACTGCGAAACGGTGATCACCAGCCCCTTCGGGTTCGGCACGGATTCCCGATAGCGGTATTCGCTCGCGATCTCGACGCTGCAGGGGACGCCGGCCAGCGCCTCGAGCCAATAGCGCGCGACCATCCCCGCGTGATAGCTCGTGCCGCAGGCGAGGATCAGCACCGAATCGACATCGCGGAAAATGCCCTCGGCCTCCGCGCCGAAGAGCTGCGGGGAGACGGACCGCGCGCCCGTCACCATCTCCAGGGTGTTCGCCACCGCCATGGGCTGCTCGAAGATCTCCTTCTGCATGTAGTGCCGGTAGTGCCCCAGTTCGACCGCGTCGGCGGTGAGCTGCGACATATGCACCGGGCGGCTTACCGCCTTGCCGCCCGAGTCGCTGATGCGCACCCCATCGAGCGTGAGTTCGGCGCAGTCGCCGTCTTCGAGGTAGACGACGCGCTGCGTGACCTGAATGAGCGCCGAAGTATCGGAGGCGGCGAAATTCTCGCCCTCGCCGAGGCCGAGCAAGAGCGGCGCCCCGTGGCGCGCGACCACCAGCCGCGAAGGATCGGATTCGCTCACTACCGCGATCGCGTAGGCGCCGACCAGCTCGACCACGCTCTTTCTCACGGCGTCGAACAAGGTCGCGCCCGACTGCAGGTTCGAGTGGACGAGGTGGGCGATGACCTCGGTATCGGTATCGGAGACGAACTCGTATCCCTTGGCGCGCAGGCGCCTTCGCATCTCTTCGTGGTTCTCGATGATGCCGTTGTGCACCACCGACACCCCGCCCGAGAGGTGCGGATGGGCATTTTTCTCCGACGGCACGCCGTGGGTGGCCCAGCGCGTATGCGCGATCCCGGTGACCCCGGCGAGGCCCTGCGAGCCGGCGAGCTTCTCAAGCTCCGCGACGCGACCCGTCGAGCGGACACGGCGCAACGTCGCCCGCGATCCGGCGGCCATCCCATCGAGGACCGCGACCCCGGCGGAATCGTAGCCGCGATACTCGAGCCGCTTCAGTCCCTCGATGAGGACGGGAACGATGTTGCGTTTGGCTATCGCTCCAACTATTCCGCACATGCGGTTTGCCTTTCGATCACTTCTTCTTGACGGGCCGCTCCCAGCCCGGAACCGAAACCTGCTTCACGCGGGACAGGGTCAGCTCCCCCGCCGGGGCGTCTTGGGTGAGCGTGGTTCCCGCGCCGAGCGTCGCGCCGCGACCCACGCGCACCGGCGCGACGAGCTGGGTGTCCGAGCCTATAAAAACGTCGTCCTCGATGACGGTGCGGTGCTTGTTCGCTCCGTCGTAGTTGCACACGATCGTGCCGGCGCCGACATTGACGTTCCTGCCCACCTCGCTGTCGCCGATGTAGGTAAGGTGATTCGCCTTGGAACCTGCGCCTATGCTACTCGCCTTGACCTCCACGAAGTTGCCGATGTGCACGCCCTCGGCGAGGCGCGTGCGCGTGCCCGGACGGATGCGAGCGTAGGGGCCGATGCGGCAGTCCGCTCCGATGTCCGCGTCCTCGAGGTGGCAGAAGGGCTCGATCCGCGTGCCCGCGCCGACTTTCACGTCCTTCAGCACGCAATTCGCGCCGACCGAGACGCCGTCGCCGAGCTTGACCTCGCCTTCGAACACGCAGTTGACGTCGACCGCCACGTCGCGTCCGCAGGCGAGGCTTCCGCGCACGTCGCAGCGCGACGGATCGGCGAGCGCCACCCCCTGCTCGAGGAGCGAGGCGGCGAGTCTACGCTGGTAAATGCGCTCCAACTCGGCGAGCTCGGCGCGGCTGTTCACGCCGAGCGCCTCCCACGACGCGTCCGCCTGGATTGCGGTCACGGATACGCGCTCCTTCGCTGCGAGCGAGACGATATCGGTGAGGTAATATTCCTTCTGTGCGTTGTTGTTTTGCAGCTTCGCGAGCCACGACTTGAGCTTGTTCGTCGGTGCCACGACGATCCCGGTGTTGATCTCGCGGAGGGCGCGCTGCCGCGCGCTCGCGTCCTTTTCTTCTACAATTCCCACCACCTTTTTTCCGTTTCGTAGGATGCGCCCGTATCCGGTGGGACTCTCGAGCGTCGCGGTCAGAAGGCCCAGGCCCTTCCCGGCGGCCTCGACGAGCTGCCTCAGTGTCTCGGCGCGAATCAACGGGACATCGCCGTAGAGCACGAGGGTCGGCCAGCGCTCGTCCAAATGAGGGGCCGCCTGCATCACCGCGTGGCCGGTGCCAAGCTGAGGCTCCTGCATGACCCAGACGACGCCGTTCTCTTCAACGGCCTGGCGCACGAGCTCGCCGCCGTGGCCATAGACGACGCAGATGACCTTCGGCGAGAGTTGCTTCGCGGTATCGAAAACGTGCGCGAGCATCGCCCGGCCCGCCAGGCGATGCAACACCTTGGGCGTGCTCGAATGCATGCGCTTGCCCGGACCCGCGGCGAGAATGACGATATTCACAAAAAGCGGAAGGATCAGCCGGAGGAGCGATGTTAGCCTATCGCGGCAGCTCGGAGAACCCCATCAAGAACTCATCGACCGCGCGCGCGCACTGGCGGCCCTCCCGGATGGCCCACACGACGAGCGACTGGCCGCGGCGCATGTCGCCCGCGGCAAAGACCTTGGGAACCGAGGTGACGTAGCTGCCTTTCCCGTCGGTCGTCGCCTTGGCGTTGCCGCGCGGATCCCTCTCCACGCCAAACGCCTCGAGTACGGAAGGCACCGGCGAAACGAATCCCATCGCGAGGAGGACGAGATCGGCGGGCAGGATCGATTGGGATCCCGGAACTTCGCTCATCTTGCCGTCTTTCCACTCCAGGCGAATCGTTTTCAGGGATTTCACCTTTCCGTTCTCGCCAACGAACTCCTTGGTCGCGATCGACCAGTCGCGATTCACGCCCTCTTCGTGCGAAGACGAAGTGCGCAATCTCGTCGGCCAATAGGGCCAAACCGGATTCAATTCGGGATCCGGCGGCATAGGAAGCAGCTCGAACTGTGTCACCGATTTCGCGCCGTGGCGGTTCGAGGTGCCGACGCAGTCGGAGCCCGTGTCGCCTCCGCCGATCACGACGACATGCTTGTCCGTGGCCCAGAGTTCCCGCACGCCTTTGTCTCCGGCGACGCGCTTGTTTTGCAACGGCAGGAACTCCATCGCGAAATGCACGCCGTCGAGATCGCGCCCCCGGACGGGCAGCTCCCGCGGCTGCTCGGCGCCGCCGGAAAGCACCACGGCATGGAACTCGGCGATGACTTTCTCCGGCGCCACCGTTTCCGCCGCCCAGTCGGTGACGCCCTTTCCGGGACGAGACTCGCCGACGAAGACGCCGGTACGGAACGCCACGCCTTCCGCTTTCATTTGGTCGACCCGGCGGTCGATTAGCCACTTCTCCATCTTGAAATCGGGTATCCCATAGCGCAAAAGACCGCCGATGCGGTCGTTTTTTTCGAACACCGTGACGTCGTGCCCGGCGCGCGCGAGCTGCTGCGCGCAAGCGAGCCCCGCCGGACCCGATCCCACCACCGCGACCGTCCTGCCGGTCTTGCGCGCGGGCGGCTGCGGCCTGACCCAGCCTTCCTCGAACGCCTTGTCGATGATCGCGTGCTCGATCGACTTGATCCCGACCGGGTCGTCGTTGATGCGCAGCACGCATGCTTCCTCGCATGGAGCCGGACAGATGCGACCGGTGAACTCGGGAAAATTGTTGGTGGAATGCAGCGTCTCGATGGCGCGCCGCCAGTCCTGCTTGTAGACGAGATCGTTGAAATCCGGAATGATGTTGTTGACCGGGCATCCGGTCATGCAGAACGGGGTGCCGCAGTCCATGCAGCGCGCGCCCTGGACCTTCGCATCCTGTTCGGTGAGGCGGAGGATGAACTCCCGATAGTGCTTTTTCCGCTCCTCGGGCTCCTGGTGCGCTTCCTCGAGCCGCTGGAACTCGAGAAATCCCGTGACTTTCCCCATCTACGCGGCCGCCTTGCGATTCGCCGCGGCGAGCTCGCCGAGAGCGCGCCGGTATTCCTTGGGGAAGATCTTCACGAAACGCGTGCGGTAGTCCGCCCATTTTTCGAGGATCTCCCTGGCGCGGCGGCTGTTCGTGAGCTTGGCGTGCCGCTCGACCATGCCCCTCAGGATCACCTCGTCGGCCTGACCCTTGTGCCAGAGCTCGCGCGACACCTTGCCCTGCTGCTCGGACTCGGCAAGGACAGGCTCCAGGTCCACCATCGCGGTGTTGCAGCGCTTCACGAATTCGCCGTCGAGGTCGAGCACATAGGCGGTGCCGCCGGACATTCCGGCGGCGAAGTTGCGTCCGGTGACGCCCAGGACGGCGACCGTCCCCCCGGTCATGTATTCGCAGCCGTGGTCTCCGACGCCTTCGACGACGGCGGTGGCGCCGGAGTTGCGCACGGCGAAACGCTCGCCGGCCACACCGCGAAAATACGCTTCCCCGGCGATCGCGCCGTAGAGAACGACGTTGCCCGTGATGATGTTTTCGGTCGGTTCGCCGCGGAACTTGGGCGATGGCGAAACGATGATGCGCCCGCCCGAGAGCCCCTTTCCGCAATAGTCGTTGGTATCGCCGATCAGGTCGAGGGTCACGCCCTTGGCGAGGAACGCCCCGAAGCTCTGGCCCGCGGACCCCGCGAACCGGGCGTGGATCGTGCCATCGGGCAACCCCTCGTGCCCGTAGCGCAGCGCGATCTCGTGCGAGAGCATCGTGCCGACGGTACGGTTGCCGTTCCGGATCGGCATGTCGATCGAAACCTTCTCACCGCGCTCGAGCGCGGGCCGCGCAAGCTCGATCAGCCGGTTGTCGAGGGCCTTCTCGAGGCCGTGATCCTGTTTTTCAGTGTTGTAGCGCGCGACGTCCGCGGGCATGTCGGGCATCTTGAAAATCCGCGAGAAATCGAGGCCTT
>Ga0209377_1000931_pt1 | contig 19829 bp, 17 predicted proteins | sample GraSoiAngelo_141_FD_185898 | JGI IMG/M metagenome (GOLD analysis project Ga0209377, IMG submission 185898) | Grasslands soil microbial communities from the Angelo Coastal Reserve, California, USA - 14_0929_12_40cm (SPAdes) (version 2) | ecosystem: Environmental > Terrestrial > Soil > Grasslands ...
AGGAACGGCCTGGCCCGCACCTAACCAACCACCCGGACCCGTTACAGGTCCACCTGGCCCAATAGAATAGTCCAACTACAATCCTTTTTCTTTTCCCTTTTTTTCTCTGAGTCTAGAGACAACAGGCTAAACTTCCCCGCCACCTCCGCGAAGGATGGGAATATGGATTCTCCTAGCCTCGCAATAGAAGCGGAGCATCTTAGCAAGTTCTACGGACAAGTTCTGGGTCTGAACGATCTCTCGCTAACTGTCGGGAAGGGAGAGGTTCGAGGCCTGTTGGGACAGAATGGGTCCGGCAAGTCAACGCTCTTGAAATCCCTTCTCGGCCTGATCCATCCGTCATCAGGATGGGTGAGAGTACTCGGCGTTGAAGTGCAGAAGGCTCCGATGGAGGCCCGCCGTCTTGTCGGATACGTTCCGGAATCACCTCGGCTCTACGAGTTTCTGACGGCGACAGAGTATCTAGATTTCATCGCGGACGTCAGAGGTCTCGGCTATGAAGAGAAGAAGGAGAGGATCCCCAGACTCATCGAGTCGCTTGATCTTGAGGGTAGACAGGGCGAGACGATCACCGGCTACTCTCAAGGAATGAAACAGAAAGTCGCGATTATGGGAGCCATTCTTCACCACCCGAAAGTCTTACTGATGGACGAGCCGCTGAACGGGCTAGACCCGAAGTCCGCCCGAGTGGTCAAGGAGCTCATCCACAGCCTCGCGCGAGATGGGGTCACTACTATCTTCAGCACTCATGTGCTCGAGATTGCTGAAGCGATCTGTGATCGCCTCACAATACTCCAGAATGGACGAGTCCTCGCCGAGGGCACTGCAGGAGATTTGCGAGAAAAGGCCGGCCTCTACCAATCCGGGCTCGAGGACGTCTTCCTCAAACTAACTGGCACTAAGGGTGTTGAAGATATTGTTGAGGCACTCCGGAGATGAGAGTCCGAGTACTGCTCAAGTTTGCCAAGATTCTGATGCTCTCACGCCTCCGTAATACCAGACGAAGCTTTCTCTCAAACAGCATCACTAACCGGCCACTCCTAATCACGCTGATAGGCTCCATAATGTTCGCCGCCGGGGTCGGCTTCGGAACAGCCACAGTCTCTTTTCTGAGAGGCGCAGGTGCGAGTCCTGTGGACATCGGCCAGATCGTCGAGACGATATTCGGCGGGATCCCGATCTTCTTGATAGGCTTCTTCTTTACCATGGGTCTCCTCTGGGAGCTAAACGCCTCCTCAGAGTCCGAGTCAGCGGACTCGATAAACTGGCTTCCGATCTCACCCTCAGAATACGTCTTCGCCTCAACCCTCTCGACCAGCTACACCTACTCTCCGCTTGTTTTAGTCACGGTCGGCTATAGTCTGCCCATCGGAATTCTGACCGGCAACACCTCAGCGTTTCTCGTACTTGTAGTCGCCAGCGTCGTCGCGGCTTTCATCGGGTCAGTCACTGTTGAAATTCTAAGATCCCTTCTTGCTCGTGCCAGCACAGCTTTCAACAAGGTGAGCGGGTGCTCGATGATCGTCCTACGGATCCTCGGTGTGATATTGATTCTGCTTTTCACTCAGACCCTTTTCAGCGGCTTCCTCATCATACGAATCATCAACTCTGTTTCAAGTGCGAGTGCTACAACGATTCTCGTACCATTACTCTGGCCAACGTTAAGCATCACGAGCTTGCTAAGATCCAATCCTTTGAGTTCAGCCTTCTTCCTCCTTCTGAGCTTAGGATTTCTGGCAGGCTTAGCTTCAACCGCGCTCGCCCTCCGCTCAAAGTTCTGGGTAGCGACTCCTGCGTCGTTTCATTTCTCAAACACTGGAACGATAACCGGTGTAGGCAGGCTGAGGAAGATCGGGGTCAGTGCAATTTCACTTGCGCTTGTGAGGCGTGAGATCCGTTCTGCGACGCGGAGAAAGGAGGTGGTGCGGTTGATGGCTATTCCGATAATTCTTCCAGTGATGATCTCCTTCCCGGCAATCTTTTCTCCCGCACCAACCACCAGCGCAGCATCCGGCCTCATCAGTCCATTATTCCTTGCAGTCCCACTTCTCTTCGGAGTGGGTCTAGGGACACTCTTCCTTGGAATGACTTCGATAGGTCAAGAGGGGAAGAGTTTGTGGAACTTGAGTTCTCTACCTATTGAGGCGGGGACGATCGTAACTAGCAAGGTCCTCTTCACGTCGCTGATCTCTACAATAGGGCTGGTTCTCGGACTCGGGCTCACAGTATTCTTCTTCCAGGTCTCGGTTCTGGACGCGCTGATTTTCATCGCTGTAGGCATAACGCTCGTGTTGGCAGAAGCGAGTCTCGGTGTTGCGATCGGGAGTCGCTACCCAGATTTTTCGGATGGGCCGAGGCCGCGGTTTGTGACGATAATCGGCTCGATCATAGGAGCGTTTCTGGGAGTAGTAGTCATGTTGTTGATGTCTCTACCGCTTCTGTTCCTTCTTCTTGCGAGAGTCTTTCTCTTGCTGCCTTTTTCTCTCCAATTGTCGTTTTTCCTCGGTGGAATGCTAGGATTGATCTTTGCACGGATCAGCTACTCGCTTTCTATCCGATCGGTCGATGGTATTTTGCGAGAGCTTCCAAATTAGTCGGCGGTGTTGATTTGTCTCTGTTACTGTCACAGCGATTGCCGCGTTCTTGTTCTGGGCTCTCTGAGCCGAAGGTTTCACCAAACGTTAATATCGACTCTTGAGTGGATTCTTAACGCGATCAATTGTAGGTCGGTCTTAGGCGTTCTTAGGGCCGGTTGCGTTGAGTCGTGAACAGAAAAATAGAGTGTGAAACAAAAATGGAATTGTCGGATGAACCGAAGTCGTGGGTTGAAGAGGCCCGGAATAGAGTGAAACGCATATCTGATCTAGATCCGAGGGACAGGTTGGACATCGTGTATGGTATCGGTCTCTGCTGCTCTACTCTAGCGAAGAGCATGCAAGGATGGATGCAGTGGATCGGGAACCTGTCGTTGAAGGATTTTGAGCAGCGTGAGCTGGAGGAGATTTTCGGAATAATCAAAAAGGCGACGGTCCAGCTGATGGAGCTTGACATCGACAAGACCTCGAAGTATGAAGAGTCTCATGGCCTGCGCCAGAAGCCAGGTGTTAGAGATAACCGGCTGGTCAGCTAGTCCGTAAGGACTAAACTCTCCTCTCATGCTTTCCATATCGATTGTATGTGGAGCCGAAGGCAAAGAGACGGATTGTTCTGATTGCCGAGTTCAGCATCCATCATATAGGAGCGGGGACGAGTGTCGGGCGGTACGTTAAAGCTGCGGTACGGGCGATGTCGCGGATTCCCGGATTGACTTTTGATATTGCTCCTATGTCGAGTGTTCTAGAAGCTGAAAATATCGGGACCATACTAGAAGCGGTTGAAGTCTCACATCGCATTCTGCGATCGATGGGAGCGAAACGCATCTCGTCTAGTCTTCGAATAGATGAGCGGCTAGATAAACGCCGGATGATGAGTGACAAGACCCGAGGATCGAAACGATTGACAAGTGCGAGACCGTCGCAAGCTGCCTTCCATAGAAGCATTCTCGCGTCGCGAGAATAAAATCTCGGCCCCCCTTTTTTTCAGAGGGCTCTCGCCAGCTGGAAGCGTTCTGGGCGAGCTTAGCGTTTTAACACGCAGAATAGAACGGTCGACTGTTTTTCCAGAGTGGAAATCAGGGGTATAGCTCATCGTGAAAAAGTCGTGATCTGAAATCGCCTGCCCAGATTCCGGATCAGGGCGGATTCTGCGCGATTTTCATCGATTAGTGTTTTGTCAAAGAACAGTTTTGTGTCGCGGGAAAGTTTTATTTTCAAAATTCTAGGAAGGGTCCCGTTCGCTTACTGAACCGTTTCCTGGCGAGATTATGGGTTTTTCGGGCAGAACAGCCGAATCGGCGTTTTTCAAACAGCGTACTGGTGGGATCATTCAAGCGTGAACTGGGCATCATATGGAACCTCCGTCCCGGATTGCTGATCATGGCTTATTCCCGGCGATTTTCATCGCGATACTTATGAGAGTTGTGAACTGTCTCTGGAGATACCAAATGACAGTCGGATTGAGAAATAGTTGGCTGCAAGAGCCTTTCTTCACGGGCTCCATCGTTTTCCTCTACTTCAGTAGTATCACGTTGCTCATGCCTCTTCTACGCTTCTCTACCAGACCTCTGCTTTCCAGTAGATCAAGCGCTCGACTAACCGTAGCCTTCGAGAGCACTGTTTTGTCAACCACTTCTCGCTGACTCAACAATCCACCAGCATCGAGGATGGCTTGGTAGACTTTGACTTGGTCGTCCTTTAGTGTACGAGATACTTCCGTCCATTTCGCCTTGCGGTCGTTCAGAATAGCCTCACTGAAAGGATGACTGCTCTCCTTGGTCCATGGGAGTAGGAGGATCGTTGTGCTTGCCCCAGCTACGAGCGACGCGGCGAATACGACAAGCACGTCGCCGAACGTATACAGCCCTGAGGCCGCGCCTATCAGGATGACGTTTCCGCCACTACCGACGTAGATTCCAACCGACGCTGGCTGCAGAAGTCTCAGCGCGATTACGAAAGCGGAGACCGCGAGCAACGATGAGGCCAGTGCCTGGCCTGTTCGTCCGTTCAAGCCGTCATCTTGTTCTGCGAGTGATGATTCAGCCGTTGACTTGATGGCAGAGGGTCGAGTTCGTAACATCAATGAAGACTGCATGTGATGGGTCGGGCATCGGGGCAGGATTCGTAGAGGAAACTGGACCGCCGTAAACTATTGGAAGAATGCACACGTAGTAGAGCGATTTACTGGGTACGCTAATGTGAAGGGTGACATTATCCACCACCTGACCAATTTGCAAAGAGTGCGAATTGACACCTCTAATGGATGGAATGAATGTCGGAATGGCCAGTCCAGCTACTACCGATCCTATGACTAAGGTACTAACAAGCAAAAGGCTTCTTTTCAGGTCGATCATCTTCTCCTATTCGTATATTGTCTTGAAAAGCGAATAAAGCTAGTGTTGGAAACCGGTTTCCAACCTTAACATGAATGCCCGGTACTAACATCGTTTTTCCGAACACGCTACCCCAGTTTCTTGTACCGTCTTCCGCAATACGGAGAGGAACATTTTCTCAGTCAGCTTACCCGTCTGAGTGTTCCGCGGACTGGGATGATAGGAGCAGATGATGATAGGGATTCCGTCGCCAAGCCTCAATATTCTTCCGTGGCCGAATTTTGCCGAGGATTTCGGGAGACTGTACTTGTTCCGAATCGTTCTCATAACTGCGTTGAAGGCGAACTGTCCCAGGCAGAGAATTGCCTTCAGATCTCTTAGCGAGTCTATTTCGTTGGCGAGATACTCAGAACAATTGCTCGTCTCCTCTGTGGATGGCTTATTGTCGGGCGGAGCGCACTTGACCGCGGCTGTCACATAGGCGCCATTTAGTTCCAGCCCATCGTCTGAGTTCTGTGACGTTGGCTGATTTGCAAGACCCATCTTGTAGAGGGCTTTGTAGAGAAAGTCGCCGCTTCGATCTCCCGTGAAGACCCGGCCCGTCCGATTCCCACCATGCGCCGCAGGAGCCAGACCGACAATCAACAATTGAGCGTTGGGGTCCCCGAAACCGGGAACAGGCCTACCCCAGTACTGCCAATCTAAGAATTCCCTTCTCTTGCTCCGAGCGACCTCTTCCCGATACTCAACCAAGCGCGGGCAGCATCGACAGCCGACCACTTCGGTCCTGACTTTGAGTAGCAAACTCGCCGAGGACAGGCTAGGACCTGCTATTTCTTCGGTTGCTGAAACTTCCAAGCGTCAACATTCTCGTGAATATCTGAGACCCACGCCAGCGCTACCTGTTCGGGTATAGTCAGGAGAACCTTTCCGATATGCTTGCATAACTGGCGGGTCTCTATCGCGCGTTCCCAATCGCCGCAATCGTGAAAGATCGTCTTTGAAGCCATGTCCATCTTGAGCGTGTAGTCTCTGACATTAGCGTTGATGGTTTTCAGATTGGCCTCTTTGATCCTCACGTCTTCATCTGGAATTGTAAAGGATCTAGCGAGTCGTGTCTCGCCCATCACAGTTCCTAGAAGGTCTAGAAGCTTTGCTCGGTCTTCGCCTCCCCTAGTAAATTCTCCTAGCCCTACTGGTTTCTCTTTTGCCTGTTTCAGGTAAGTTCTCGCGCGTTTGAGTGCCTCCTCCTGCGCTGGGGTGAGTTTGTCCAGCATTTTCAGGATACTGAGCGCGTTCTCTACTGCAAATCCATGGAAGTGGTTGTTGAAGTAGCCGTACGTGGTTTTGACCGAGCCTTCGACCTCTTTCACCTTAGGCAGCCAATCGGCCAATTCTTTCTCGGCATAATGGTAGTCATACCAAGGTCTCTGGCCACGGCCATGCCAACGAAGGTAAGCAAAGTCAGCTGTCACATGCACCTCGGGCGGCAAAAGTGGCTCGTCAACAATTGTGTAGGCGACGTTGTATTTGGAAAGAGTTCTCCAAGTCTCGTCTCGTAGCCACGATTTGTGGCGGAATTCTATAGCGTACTTGAAGCTGTGAGGCAAGAGTGATAGGAATTCTTCGAGGTGGTCAGAGTCATACTTGTATCTCGGAGGTAGTTGGATGAGTAGGCACCCTAGCTTTCCACTGTTGTTGAGTGGAAGCATCAGACTGGCGAATTTGTCTAGTTCTTCTTCGATAGGCTTTCCGAGTGCTTCTAGCCTTTCGTGGGTTATGGTCTGTGGAAGTTTGGCGTTGAATACGAAGTTTCGCGGTGAGTATCTGTCCCATCCTATCACCATGCCTTCTTTCGGAAAAGCGTAGAAGGTGGAATCTATCTCGACTGTCGGGAATATTTTGCTGTAGAATCCGAGCTTGCTCTCGGTTGAGGTGGGGTAGAATACGGCGACCCATTCAGCATATGACCAGCCTGAGGTCCCGAGGAGGAATCGGCCCGTGTTCGCCAACCTCTATCCTTAGTAACTGGGATCAGAATGGATTCTTGAAGATATGTCTCAATTATTGGTTGGAGCGGGAGGCTGGGCCTACTTCCAGGTCCCAGGAACGGATAGCCTTGAAGCCTATTCCCAAGCCTTCGACTTCGTCGAACTAAACAGCAGCTACTACGAACTACCCGCCATTTCTTCAGCTTCGGAATGGCGAAAGAGAGTCCCAGACGAATTCCGTTTCTCAGTAAGATGTCCCAGGATCCTCGTTGATCACTATGGCCTAAACCTTCTCCCTGGCGCTCGTTCGCTCCTAGAGAGACTCGAGGAAGTTTGTAAACAGCTTGAGGCAGAAGTCATGACGGTTCTGATTGGTGCTAGTTCGCCGATCGAACAAAGCGAACTTGGCGCTAGAGTTAGAGACTTTCTTAGAGCACTCAGCGTTGGCGAGACCGCTGTTGCACTCGAATTCAGAGGAATGAGACCCTCCGACGAGGTTTTCGACACTATGAAAGAGTCGGGGGCGATTCACTCCGTAGATCTCTCGAATAGCGACCCTCGTTATGAGGGGAGAGTGTCGTACAGTCGGTTGTTTGGAAAGGGCGAGGATAACATCTACGAGTTTGACGACGGGGAGCTGAAAGAGATTGCCAAGAAGGCTTCGGCTCCGAAATTCGAGAAGAGCATCCTTGCCTTTCACGGGGTCCGCATGTACCGGGACGCGGGGCGAGTCAAGTCATTCATCGAGAAAGGATACTTTCCGAAGATAACAAGTGGGGTCGGAGCAGACTCGATCCGCGAGGTGTTGAGCGAGGACGCGAGATTTCCGACCACCAAGTCTCGTCTCTTGAAAGATCAGGGATGGAAGGTCTTTCAAGACACTGAAGAAGTGAGAAAGATCTCTACTGTTCTAGAATCGTTACCGGAGGGAAAATATAACAGCCTCGAGGATCTGCTGGCGAGACTTGGAGGCCGCTAGGGCCTCTCTTTCGTAATGAAGAATTTCATCTCTCTACGGGCAGGTTCTTTCGAGCCGACCATTCGTGCCACGATCCGACATAGTTTTTGACGTTGGCGTATCCGATCGATCGGAGGGCATAGTATGCGGCTGCGGCGCGAGCTCCGCGATGACAGTAGGTAATCACGGGTCGATTCTTGTTCAATCCCTTCTCCTTGAGAGCGCTGGCGATCTCGGCTCTGGTCTTGAATCTCTTCCCGTCTTGGAGGAAGTAGGTCCATTCAAGCCATCGAGCACGGGGAATCCGTCCCCGGCGTTTGTCACAGTCTCGCCCTTTTTTTCCTGTGAATTCTCCTTCGCTGCGCACGTCCAAGATTAGAGATGATCGACCTGTGCGAATCTCGTCGGCAGTAGCGAGGAGTTTTGAGGCGGGTCTGATTCGGAAGGTCTTCCGACCTGGTTTTACGGGTTTGGTTTCAACTGGGAGGTGAGATTTGCGCCAAGCACGGAATCCTCCTTCGAGAAGAGAGACTCTGTGTGCGCCTGCGTAATCGAGCATCCACCCAACTCTTGCAGCACGCATTCCGAAACCAGTTTCGTAGACAACTACCGTCTCTTTCCCTGCTAATCCCATGTTTCCAAGGGTCTCTCCGAGATCGTCCTGGAATTTCCGGAGGCCTTTCCGGTCAGTTCCGGGAACGAAGTAGTGGAACAGGTCTGCATGAATCGCCCCGGGGATGTGCGACTTGACGTAGGAGTTCCTTGTTCTGGTATCCAGAATTGCCAGGTTTTTCGAATGTCGATGGTCGTTTAACCAGTCTGTAGTGACGCTAACTTTCAGTGTCTTCGCTGTTCCTCGATTATTCCGGCTTTAAGATTTGGACTTCAACTGTTGCTAACTGTTTGAACTTTTGTGCGTCTTGCTCTGATCCAACTATTACGTAGGTTCCGCTTACCGGGAGCAGGGCGATGTCGGCTTTGAGCCCCTTCATCTCCGGGATTGCGTCCGTGTCCCCCGCATGGTAAACTCTAACGCCTTTGATTCCGATGATGTAGCCTGCCTTTCCATCCTCTTTCGGATGGAAAACCTTTCCGGGCTCACGGAACTTGTTCAAGTTGTAGGCGGGCATGACGTCGATTGAAATGTCTCCCAGTTTGAGCTTGTCGCCAGGCTTCACAGCTTTTACCTCTTTGACTTTGAGACCGGACAGTTCTTTCTTGACAGCTGGGATCGTCACGACGGTCGTGTTTTCGTTGACGACTTTCTTAATGTCATCTATTGAAAGGTGGTCGTAGTGTTCATGAGTGATCAGTAGGATGTCGGCTCTCTCCGAGATTGGACGGATTTTGAAGGGGTCGATTATTACAGTCTTCCCATTCTTGATCCGGAAAGAGTCATGTCCTAGCCAGCTTATCTTTAGGCCCTGATATTCAAACAAAGACAGTACGATCTCGCCGATCATAAGCTTCTGAATAAAAGTCTTGCAAGAACAGTTCTGGCCTCCACATGTTCAAGAATACGCATAAATCGCTCCGAGACCCCTGAACTAGGAGTCGTCCATGCACGATGTGATAATCATCGGTTCCGGGTCCGCGGGATACACCGCGGCGATCTACGCTTGCAGAGCTGGACGAAAGACGCTGATCCTAGCTGGGTCAATTCCAGGGGGTCAACTGATGATTACTTCAGACGTTGAGAACTTCCCTGGATTCCCGGAAGGAGTGCTGGGACCTGAACTGATGGAGAAACTGCGTCGCCAAGCGGAGAAATTCGGGCCCGAGATTATCTACGATGACGTATCATTCGTAGACTTCTCCTCTAGACCGTTCAAGGTCGTCGCTGGCGGAAAGTCGTACGAGGGCAAGAGCGTGATCATCGCCACCGGTGCAAACGCCAAGTGGCTTGGGCTCCCGTCGGAAACGAAGTTTAGGGGTAGAGGAGTCTCCAGCTGCGCGACTTGTGATGGATTCTTCTTCAAAGGCAAGGACGTTGTGACGGTAGGGGGCGGAGATACGGCGATGGAGGAAGCCACGTTCCTCGCGAACATCACGAACAGCGTAACGGTCGTCCATCGAAGAGACGCGTTGCGAGCTAGCAAGATAATGCAAGAAAGAGCTACTGCGAATCCTAAGATCCATTTCGTATGGGATTCAACCATCAAGGAAATTACCGGCGACGACAAAGTAACCGGCGTTCAACTCCACAATCTGAAAAGCGGAAAAGATAGCCATGTCAACGCTGAAGGAGTTTTCGTAGCAATAGGATACGAACCAAACACAGGGTTCCTGAAGGGCAAAGTCGAACTCGACTCTCAAGGATATGTCGTGACCAGAAAGGACACTGAGACAAGCGTCCCCGGAGTCTTCGCCGCGGGCGATGTGCGCGACCACAAATACAGACAAGCAGTCACCGCAGCAGCGGATGGGTGCATGGCGGCGATCGATGCAGACCGATTCTTGGCGGAGCACCACAAGAATTAGACTCGTTGTGACCAGTTGAAGTGCACGAAATGCGATCTACAACTTGACTTTGTGGGTCGATATATTGTTCGAGAGGACTTTGAAGCCGGAGCACCCGCACAGATTCGTGACATGGAAGTCTGGCAGTGCGACGTTTGCAAGACTTACTATGAAGCGAGCATGAGTGGTAAGCCTGTTCCGATAAGATTCATGCAAAGCCTTTTCAAACGACTAGAGTGAGATTCCTTCTAGCTCTACCTGCTGCCCGACATACTCTCGAGTTTTCATCTCAGCCTGTTTCAAGAGCTCTACCAGTCGTTTATTCACTGACTCTGTCATCGAGGCAGCAGATTTCATCCTCTCTTGAAGGTCTAATTCCTCTCGTCGCGTCTCTTCAATCTTCGACAGCAAACCTTTCCGTCGCTCGTACATGTCTTTACACTCAGCATTCCGAAGAAGGTCTCGTCTCCGCGCAAGCAGTCGCCTCCCTTTCTTCTGCTTCTCTGCCAAATGGGTCGTCCCGATTAACTGGTTCAACTGGACCGAGACTCTGCCAGTCTTCTTCGGCTTGAATTCCATCTTGCCGGAATCGATCGCCTTCTTCATGCTATCTAAGATCCTCGACAAGTATTCTCCGGTAGATTTGGAGAGGAAGCTCTTGTAGGGAGATTTAACGAATGCAGACAGGGCTTCTCGCTCATCCGATCCTAGGGGATACTCACCACGCTGAGACAGATCTGCAAGTCTGCGCAAGGGTCTCTGAAGGTGAGCTAGAGTCTCGGCGCGAAAGGCGCGACTCTCCTTACGAAGCTCTCTCTCGATGTCAAGGACTTCTCGAAGGTTAGGGTTTGTCTCTAGCTGGTCAACCTTAGAGGTCAGATCTGATTCGGAACGTCCCAGTCCTTCTAGGTCTTTCTTCACTCCATCCAACTCCCGAGCCTTTTCTTCCAGTTCCCTTCTGGTCGTGTTGATTGCTTCAACAATTCCTGTCATCGTTCTTGCCCTTTGGAGTTTTGAGCCCTCGCCTTCCAGAAATGAGGCGAGCCGTTCGCTGCTCTTCGCTATCCGATCCAGTGTTCCGCCGAATGATCGCATGTCAAGAATGTAAAAGCCGGAGAGTTCTCGGGCTGTGGAGTCTCGGAGGTCCCGAATCGACCTGCTCGCGACTGAAAGACCGTCCTTGACGATCTTTAAGGACTCCCAGCTGGTCTCCGATGGAATTACAATATCCCTGACCCGCGCCGCTGCTTCGTGGGCTCCATGCGCGATGACTCGTGCTGCCCTGTAGGACGCGGCGTCCTTTTTCGTCGCCATGTCCCTGTCGCCTTTCATGCCCAAATCCTCATAGAAACTCTGTGCCTCCCTAACGGCTCTCTTCGCTTCGTCGACGAGTTTAGCGGCCTTGGATCTAGTAGATCGTAGTTGGCCGTCTAATTCATCAGAAATCCAGGGCCCGTATTCCTCAATCGTCAGTCTCAATTTGACTTAACCGGAGGAGTCTACCTGATCTCCTCTCGTAGGTTAATGATTATCGTGTCTATAGTCTGCTCCGCCTTCTGCTTGCGGCGCACTAGGTCGGCGTTTAGAGATTCGTAGAGGTCTCTGGAGATCTTACCGCTGCGATACTGGTTTCGTAGATCATTGGCAGTCGTCTTTATGACGTTAAGTTCCACTTCAGCACGCTCGATCCGCTTTATCATGTCTGAATAGCGTCCTTGGGCGGCAGACAATTGGTCTTCGACAGGCACTAGCGTCCGGTCGATCTCGGTCATTCGACGGTCCAGCATTCGCCTGCGCTGCTTGTAATCATACCTATTCAGCGCGCCTCGCGCGAGGTCTTCCTCCATCTTGTCGGACTCAAGTCTCATGGACGATTTCTCGTCGTACAATTCCACGAACTTGGTGATGAGCTGAGATGGCGCGCCTGAAACTACTCCCTCAGGACCAGGCCTACTCAGAACTGCCAGGACGCCTGCAGCAAGGGCTGCCTCTACAAGGCCTACCCAGGTCAGTGGGCTTAGGCTAGCCCAGAACGGGTCCAATTGATAAGTCATTGAGAAGCCTAGGCTACTGATCGGAGTCACCGGGGAGGCTAGAAGAGAGATCTGGTTGCCGGAGATCTGAGGCACTTGTCCGGTGAGCGAGTTTAGTCTGAAGCCTGATGGTGTCACAATCTTTGTTTGAAGAGTCGGGGCATAGAACTGCACATCGTTGAACATGGCGAAGTTCATGGTGAAAATTCCCAGAGAATTGGTCGAGATGTAAGTGCTCGGCGAGAGGGTGTATGCTATCTTGGCTTTGAATGACTGGTTGAATTGCACCGAGCCGAAGCTGGGAGTAAACGTCACCGTACTCGTACCATCTGGATTCGAAGTAGGTGTGGAGGCCGTTTCAGGCTGGTCAATTTCAACTCCGAGGACATAGTTTTCGGTAATGCTCGACACTCCCTTTGGCACTTTGAACGCCACCGAGGAGAGAGTTGGACCCAAATTTGTGACGTTGTAGCTGTCCGTGACCTGCAGGGTGCCAGTCGGAAAGATCTGGATTAGTCTTCCGGCTGACACGGTCAGCACATTCTGAGTTGCGGATGAGGCAAAGGTGACCTGCCACACCGTCGCGTTGAATGCATTGATCGACGAGAGACTTGAGGTACAATTTGATGCGGAGCAAGTCACTGTCCGGTTCGCGGGGAACGGAATCTTCACAGATTGCCAGTCGCCTATCTTCATGGAAAGCGCGCTAGTCGCATTATAGGTTCCGTCGACAAGAGGGAATGGGCTGGCCTCGAAAGTAAAACTGTTCCCGCCGAGGCTATAGGTCAGAAGGCCTGAGTAGACTGTAGTAAGGTTGAAGCTGAATTTCCCTGTTTCCGCAGTCGGAAATGCAACGTCTAGTGACATGTAGTTTTGTCCCGCCGCAGCATATCCCGAGGGAATCGTCATCCTATTCCGAGAAACCTGTAGACTGATCCCTCCGGCGGAGGCCGTCGCCGTGCGAAGACTATTGCTGACATTTGCAGGAATCCCTACGGCGAGATGCGAAATCTGGGCGTTCGGCACCGTAGTCAAGTTAACAATGTCACTGGCCACGGTAACTCCCCAGAGATTAGTCGAGATTGTTCGCTCTATTGTTACCGAGCAGGTGTTAGGTAAGCAACCGGAGACTGCATTCACTGGTATTGGCTGAAGAACCAGCAGGAATGCAAATAGTAGAAGTACAGCGAAGAGCGCTCTCATCAGTTGAGACCATTAGCCGAACTCGAATTTGGAGTGCGACGCTTGACTTCCCTACTTATTAGTTGCTCCGATTGTTGACGCCTTCTCAAGGTTTGCGGATGAAAAGCATACTGGTCACCGGAGCAGGCGGAAGTGCGGGCCACAATGTGTGTTGGAGTCTCAGAGTCAGTAGGGATGGACGCTCTCTTGTACTTACGGGCGGCGATGTAGATAGGACGAGTCTCGAACTAAACATGTGGTTGGATCACTCGTTCCATCTCCCCCTTGCTCATGACCGCGGATACGTTGCCGCGTTGAACAAAGTCATTGAAAATGAGAAGGTTGAGCTGCTAATGCCACAACCCGACCCGGAGGTTGAGAGAGTTTCAATTGAGCGTTCAAGAATCCGGGCACGGACATTTCTTCCAGACGGTGAAACGGTTTCTACATGTCTGGACAAATTCGCAGCACTATCCCGTTGGTACGAGTCAGGTCTCCGAAAAAGACCTATTCCCATCTCCCACGGTGATTCTTCCGTTATGCAGAAGCTCCGCCTGCTCGATTATCCGTGTTGGATTCGCGCTCGAGAAGGAGCAGGGGGCCTAATGAGTTGTAAGGCAACTCGGCCGAGCATCGCGGAACATTGGGTCAAGTTCCACTGGGATCAAGGAATCAAAGCGAGCTTTGTCGCCGAAGAATATCTTCCGGGACGCGATTATTGCTTCATGTCTCTCTGGAATAAAGGCGGCTTGGTCACTTCTATGATTCGCGAGAGGCTGAGCTGGGTCGGCCACCGTGTAGTGGGCGCAGGAGGCACATCGAAGCTCAACCGGGTTGTTCACTCGGACATAGTCAACGAGAAAGCAGTGGACGCGATAAGGGCTGTTTCCAAGAAACCTCACGGGATTTTCTGTGTCGACCTAAAAGAAGACGCGAAACATGTTCCTTGTCCGACTGAAATCAACTGTAGGTTCACAACCAATATTCACTACCTCTCGCTTGCTTCAATAAAACTTGGACATCCCGAATGGAATTTTCCGTGGCTCGCCGCGAGATTGGCGCTGGAAGAGGAGTTACCCGACTGCGCCAAGACCAATGCTCTACCAGATGATTTATGGTTTACCAAGAACACAGACATGGGCTTTACAATGGTTCGAGGTAACCATTGGAAGGCCGCAGAAGTCTTCTGAGTGCGGAACCTATTTTCCTCGTCGATGGAAATAGAGCCTTACCTGACGATCCCAAATGAAAAGCCATGACACCGACAGAACGAGGGCGATGAGCCCCTTTACTGCTGCGTCGAAATACAGGCCAAGGGATATGCTCGGGCTCACAAGATTTACTGGTGCAATGAATTTGGTCAGGACACCAAATCCAAAGAGCATGAGACCCCACTGCGTTACGAAAACGACTAGTTCGTAGCCGACTGCGCGTATGTTCATCGCGGAACTCCTGTCAGAAGAAGAGTAATCACTGCTAAGCTCGTTGAGGTTAAGAAGAGCATCCATATCGTGGATACGATTTCGTTCTCGGGCGCGGGACGACCTATGAGTAGCGTTCTGACCAAGGTCAGAGGAGCACGCGGATCTTCTGAATCAGCAAGCGTCCCGTCTGGCTGGAGCTTTGTCGGTTTCGAGGTTAATTCCCTATGTTCCGTGAAGCGTCGAATCCTTGAGAGGAAGAAAAAGGAATTCTGGATGTTGGGGAAGATTGCAACTATGCTTGCGATCTCGGTTTTTCCGAGAATAGCCAGTGCCCCTATAGATGCGCCAATCGATAATTGACCGACGTTCCCCGCAAATGCCCTTGCCGGAAAACGGTTGTAATATAGGAATCCCAGCAGGGAGAACATCAAGCTGGCATAGAGAAAGACAGGTGTAGAACCGGCTCCGACTAGCAGTGAGCCAATGAGTAGGCCTCCTGCAACTATCGATATCCCACCCGCCATCGAACCGTTGAGAGGGTCCAGCATGTTGACTGTGTTCGATGTCACAGAGACTGCGACTAGTATTGTTAGAGGATAGATTACTGGGAGATGGTAACCCCCGAACAAAGGGACATGCAGAGTTGACGTATAGACTTGACCTGGAAATGTTAGTCCCAGAACTAAGAAGGGCAAGCCGCAAAGAAGTGTGAGAAGAGGCTTGAAGATTCCTCTCATCTTGAGGCGATCATCGACGGCGCCTACCAATGCAGCAAGTCCAACCACGAGAGAATAAGCTAAGAGAGGTATCGAGCTTGATCCTCCCACCATCGCGTAGATTGCGGCGAAGAGCACGAGAGTGATCGGAACCGCGACTCCGACCATCTCAGGGATTTTCGGTCGGTTGAGTTTGTGGACGTCGATTCCAATTATTCCTCGTTTAGCATTCCAATACATGAAGAATCTGGTTAGAGCCAACGATACGGGGAATGAGCCTAGGGCGATTAGGATTGCAACAGTGTTCGCCCCAAGCGATGCCATGTCGGGAGCCAGCGGTAATATGGACTATAAAGCAACAGTGTGCTGAAGGAAGGGTTATCAGTGGTTTTGAACCGGCGCACCGGAGGTAGTCTTGGCCCAAACCAGCCACCCGTTCATTCCTAACTCGAGCGATCAGCTTCGAACGAGCATGTTGAGGACGATTGGAATCGGCTCGGTCGACGAGCTCTATTCTGACATTCCGCGAGACGTCCGATTGAACCGACCGTTGAGGGTGGATGGTTTCGCTTCTGAACAGGAAGTCCGCTCAAACGTTGAACAACTTCTCAAGGAGAACAAGTCCGGTTCCGACTACAATTCGTTCCTTGGTGCGGGAATCTACAACCATTACATTCCAGCAGCGGTCAAAGCGATAGTCTCGAGAACAGAATTTCAGACGTCATACACACCTTACCAGGCGGAAATTTCGCAAGGTCTCTTACAATCGCTGTTTGAATTCGAATCCATGATCCGGGACTTGACCGCCGTAGACGCAGTAAACTCGTCTCTCTACGATGGATCGACGGCTCTCGGAGAGGCGGCCCGAATGGCGGTTCGGACGACAGGAAAATACAAGGTGATCGTTCCAAGAAATCTTCATCCCGATAAGCTGTCGGTACTTCGAAACTATACTGAGCCCGTTGGGATAAGAGTCGAAGCCTTCGGGTACGACGAGGAGACAGGGGGTCCGGACCTCGACGATCTCCAGTCAAGACTTGATCGTGAGACGGCGGCAGTCTATTGTGAAGTCCCTTCGTTTTTCGGAACGTTGGACGCAGATGTTGCGAGAATCCCTTCGCTGTGTCATGAGAAAGGAGCTCTCTCGATCGTTGGGTTCGACCCGATTTCGCTCGGCGGACTCAAGCCGCCGGGCGAATACGGCGCGGACATTGTTGTTGCGGAAGGGCAGTCTATTTCATCCGAGATGAATTTTGGAGGCCCGGGACTTGGAATAATTGGTTGCAGAGGAGAGAATCTTCTGCGGCAGATTCCAGGTCGACTCATTGGCATGACGACCACAATCAACGGTACGGACAAGGCGTTCAGTATGGTTCTTCAAACGAGAGAACAGCATATCCGTCGAGAGAGAGCCACTTCGAACATCTGCACGAACGAGGCTCTCCTTGGCATTGGAGCAGCCGCCTATCTTTCCCTCCTCGGACCCAAGGGATTACACGACTTGTTCGAATCGATCCTAGTGAAGACGAGGTATGCTATCAAGAGGCTCCAAGAAATACCGAAAGCCTCCGTCCCGAGGTTTGACGCACAGCATTACCAAGAGTTTGTCGTAACATTCAAACGGGCTCGAGGCTTCACTTCCAGGATTAATCGCAAACTCCTCTTAGCAGGGATGCATGGAGGTAAGAGCCTCGTCAAGGATTTCCCTGAACTTGGTGAAAGCTCTCTCCTCTGTGTGACAGAAATCAATTCGGGCGAAGCGATCGATCGATTCTCCGGTCTGATGACGAGGCTTCTGAGAGGTTAAGATCATGTATCATCAAGCCACTTGGGACGAGCCCCTTATTATTGAGAAATCCCAAAGCGGTAAGAGAGGCCACAGCCCGGCGGGACCTAGCGATATTGAGAGAAAGATAGCTGGGGACCTTGGGGACGCCGTCCCACGCGCTTTGCGAAGGAACGGTCTTCCGCCCCTCCCTGAAGTCTCTGAACCAGAAGTTATCAGACACTTTATTCGACTTTCTCAAGAAAACTACTCTCCGGATCTGGGCATCTACCCCTTGGGTAGTTGTACGATGAAGTACAATCCAAAGTCGGCGGAGTTAGCGGTCCAGACTCACAAGCTGGAGAAGCTTCATCCTGAACAGGACGAGTCGACCGTCCAGGGAATGCTCGCGATCCTCTATCGTTTGGATAGAATCCTGGCAGAGATCACGGGGATGAGCCGTATGTCCCTACAGCCCGCTGCTGGTGCTCACGGGGAGTACTTGGGCTGTCTCATCATTCGGTCCTATCACAGAGCAAGAGGGGAATTAGAAAAGAGGACGGAGATGATCGTGCCAGACTCGTCCCACGGCACCAACCCTGCTAGTGCAGCGATGGCTGGGTTCAAGGTGGTCGTTGTTCCATCGAACTCGGAAGGAATGGTTGACCTCGACCAACTGAGGAAGTTAGCAAGTCCGCACACGGCAGGACTGATGATCACGAATCCTAACACGCTAGGAATCTTCGAAAAGAACATTCTCGAAATTGCGAAGATCGTACACCAGGCCGGTGGGTTGCTGTATTACGACGGAGCGAACTTCAACCCGTTGCTCGGAAAGGTCCGACCCGGCGACATGGGCTTTGACATTGTCCATCTGAATCTTCACAAGACTTTCGCGACTCCCCACGGTGGTGGGGGCCCTGGCGCGGGTCCCGTGGGCGTGACGAAAAAGCTAGAACGCTATTTGCCTGTTCCTCTAGTCGGATTTGATGGAGAGAAGTATTTCTACGATTACAATGCTCCAAATACAATCGGAAAGATCAGAGCGTTCCACGGCAACATTGGGATTCTCGTCCGCGCTTATGCCTACATCATGAGCTTGGGAGCCGACGGACTGAAGATGGTGGCTGAAACTGCTGTTCTCAACACGAACTACATCCTGTCTCGAATTCTGGCGAGCGGCACGTACGACCTTCCCTTCGCCCGAGCTAGGAAGCATGAGTTTGTTCTCAGTGCAAAGAAGCTCTACGATTCGACGGGGGTCAGGGCAATGGACCTTGCCAAGCGAATGCTGGACAAGGGCGTCCACGCTCCGACGACATATTTTCCCCAGATTGTGGACGAGGCTTTGATGGTGGAAGTTCCAGAGACCGAGAGTCTTGCTGATCTGGATCAACTAGTTGAGGCCCTTCTCGGAGTGTATCGTGAAGCTCAGACCAACCCAGAACTAGTGAAAGACGCGCCGCATTATGCATCTGTCAGGCGCATAGACGATGTGAAGGCATCGCATCCGAAGACTCTGACACTGCACTGGAATAATCCCTCGGCACCGAAGAATCGCGAAATTTCGAACGAAGAGATGTCTCAACAAGAATCAAAGTCAGCATTGACATCTCCGCCTAGCAGATGATGAACGCGCGAGTCTGCGCTATGGACACGCCGGTGCTTCGTGAGACCCCACTATTTTATATATGGATATGAGTTTGGGAGCTATTTCGTATTCATATCGTAATACCTCTGCTTGGGATTTGTATATATTAGAACAAGTAGTTTCACTCCCTTACCTTGTCTATTGAGGAAATAGTCTCTCATCAACCAATATCATCTCACGGCTCACAAGTAGCTATTGTTGGAGTAGGTGGAGCTGGCAACAACCTTCTGAGCCAGGCAATCGATGGAGGAATCAGTCCGAGAAACTGCGTAGCAGTGAACACCGATCGCGGCCAGTTATCAGAATCGAGAGCACAGAACAAGGTCCTACTGGCCGACTCTACGGAGACTAACTCTCCGTTGACGAGGCAGCGAGGTGGACAAGGTCAACTGTTAGCTTACAGAGTGTCCCCGTTTACCCGGGAATCTGATTTCACAATTCTACTGACGGGTCTTGGAGGAGCGACGGGGACGAAGGCGGCTCCTCTGATCGCGCAGTGGCACCGTGACCGAGTTAGACCTATAGTTTCAGTTGTAGCCTTGCCTTTCATCCATGAGCGAGAGAGACGCTTCGTGGCGCTTCGCGGTTTGAAGAAGATGGTCGAAGCATGCGATTGCACGGTCATTGTCGACAATTCTGTCGAAAAGCCGGCTCTCCTAGATTCGAAAAGGGTTGCAGATGAAACAGCAGCACTCGCCGTGCGTGGTCTTTCAGAAGTAGTC
>Ga0209377_1000938_pt1 | contig 19759 bp, 19 predicted proteins | sample GraSoiAngelo_141_FD_185898 | JGI IMG/M metagenome (GOLD analysis project Ga0209377, IMG submission 185898) | Grasslands soil microbial communities from the Angelo Coastal Reserve, California, USA - 14_0929_12_40cm (SPAdes) (version 2) | ecosystem: Environmental > Terrestrial > Soil > Grasslands ...
TGGTGATGTGTTCATCCCGCGAGACGCCATCGAGGACGCCATGCACGGTGACCACGTCTTGGTGAAGATTCAGCGGCTTGGCGGCGTCGCCGGCGCGCAACGTGCCGAGGGCCGCATCGTTCGAATCTTGGACCGTGCGCATCCCACCGTCGTTGGCTTGTTTCGTTACGGCACGAGCGGAAATGTCGTGCTGCCCTACGACGTTCGCATCCAGCATGAAATCGAAATTCCCCGCGGCCACGAATTGACCCCTGGTCTGGCGAAGAAGCTCGGCTTCAGCGGCACGGATGAGACCAGCCTCCGCTTGCGGCGCATTCCGCGCCTGGAAGAACTCGACGGCGCCGTGGTCAACGTCGAGCTGTTGCGCTATCCGCGAGCAGGCGCAGCGCCCACCGGCCGGGTCATCGAGATTCTCGGCCGCCCCGGCGAGCTCGGCGTCGACACCGAAATCATCATCCGCAAGCACCATCTGCCGCATTTTTTCTCCGCGGAAGTCATGCACGAAGCGGAACATCGCGCCACGGCTGTCGCCGAGAGCGAGCGCGCGGGCCGTGAAGATTTCCGCCACTTGCCCATCGTGACCATTGATGGTGAAACCGCGCGCGACTTCGATGACGCGGTTTACGTCGAGCGCCGCGCTGATGGTCATTGGCACCTCCAGGTGCATATCGCTGACGTCGCACACTACGTTCGAACTGCCAGCGCCCTCGACCAGGAAGCTCGCCTGCGCGGCACTTCCGTCTACTTCCCCGATCGCGCTGTTCCCATGTTGCCCGAAGCTCTTTCGAACGGCATGTGTTCGCTCAAACCGCACGAAGACCGCCTGGTCATGAGCGCGCTCATGGAGTTCGACGCTGCCGGCCACATGAAATCCTCTCGCATGACTTCCGGCGTCATCCGTTCCGGTGAACGCATGACTTATACCAACGTGAACAAAGTCATTGAGGGCGATCCGGAAATGACCGCGCGCTACGCCGCGCTCGCCCCTCGTTTTCGCGATATGAAAGATCTGGCGCTGCTACTTAACGCCCGGCGCAATGAACACGGCTCCATTGACTTTGATCTCCCCGAGCCGGTCATCGAATTTGACGAAGAGCAGCGCATGACCAACATCACCCGCAGCGAGCGCAACATTGCGCATCGTCTCATCGAAGAATTCATGCTGGCTGCCAATCGTGCCGTCGCCACCTATCTCCTCCACCGCGGCATTGATTCCCTGCATCGTGTGCACGAAAAGCCCGACCCTCGCAAAGTCCTCGAATTCGAAGAGCTGGCGCGCGCCTTCGGCTACTCTCTCGAGGTCGAGAATTTGCATCAGCGCGAAATCCCCGTGCGCCACGGGCGCATCCCCGCCCCCGCGAAAGCCGGTCAGCACGATTCCTACGGGCACGGCCGCGAGCGCGGCATGAAGGTGGCTCTCCCCGGCGCCGACCTCCGCATCACGCCGCATCATTACCAGCGCCTCATTCGAAAGGTCGTGGGCAAACCCGAAGAACGCATCGTCTCCTACCTGATGTTGCGTTCGCTGAAGCAGGCGCGCTATGCCGCCGAATCTCTCGGCCATTTTGCGCTTGGCTTCGACGAGTACACGCATTTCACTTCGCCCATCCGCCGCTATCCCGACCTCATCGTTCATCGCATTCTGAAATGGGCGCTCGCGCATCCGTCCGAACCTCCGCCCTCTGCGAAAACGCATACTGCTCCGCAGCCCGGATCGGAAGCAGCTTTGTATTCTCACGGGAGCCTCGAAGAGATCGCCTCGGAAACCTCCGAAGCCGAGCGCCGCGCCAATGGCGCCGAACGCGAACTCATGGATTGGAAAACCGCGCAATTTATGGAACAGCATCTCGGCGATGAGTACGACGCGCTGATCATCTCGGTGCAAAAATTCGGCTGCTTCGTCGAGCTGTTCGACGTCTTTGTGGAAGGCCTGCTCCCCATCAGCGCGCTGGAAGAAGCCGCCAACGCCCGCTGCGTCTATCGCGAGCGCGACCACGCCATCGTCGCGCTCGCAGGGTCCAAGCGAGCCGTAGCGTCTGCCTCATCCCGCCGCCAAGCTTCCGCCGCGCTTCGTCGCGGCGAAGGCGGCCACGCCCCGAAAGGCTCGCCCGCCGGCCGCGGCACCAAACCCCGTCCGCTCGAATGGCACCTCGGCGATAAAGTTCGCGTCCGCGCCGAACGCATCGACCCCATGCGCAAGCGCACCGAATTCGCCCTCATCACCACCCCATAATCCGCGTAGCGGCGGCTTTACGCCGCCGTCTGCGATCGCCTGTGTCAGGGCATGACTTCAGTCTTGCCGTAGCTTGCACCCGCTTGCCTGCCGGCTCCCCTCAAGAGCGCACCGATCGAGACGAAGCGGAGTCCCCTCTTGCTCCCTGCGGTAAGAATCTGCGGCAGAGCCTGAATGCTTCGGCTCGGGTCTCGGATACCGTCGTGAAGAATGACAATGGCTCCGGGAACGAGATTCTTTCCAATCAGCCATCGGATGTACCACACCGGAGGGTGCATGGGGTCGTGAGGGTACGCGCAGCCCAGCACGCACTCGTACCCGCGCGCGCGGGCAAGCCGGAGCTGCCCGGGCCACGCCACGCCACCGGGCGGGCGGAAGAGCTTCGCTCCTGCTGCGATGCCAATCGCCCTCTCCGTCTGTTCGAGGTAACCGACGAAGTCGGCATCCGAATGGTGCAAAGCAGGACCGTTCATGAAGTAGTGGTTGCCGACCTCGTGCCCGGCGGCTTTGATACGGGAAACCATATCCGGGTGGCGGAGAGCCCGCTCGCCAATCAGGAAGAAGGTGGTCTTGGCGTCGTGCCGCTGGAGAATCTCGAGGACTTGGGGCGTGAAGGTAGGGTGTGGGCCATCATCGAAGGAAAGGGCCACCAGGGGACGATCGGTCCGAACTCGATAAGTGACGTTGGGCGTGAGTCGCTCGAGCACACTCAGGACACCGAGCGGCTCTACCCAGAACACCACGAGCCCCACCCCGAAGAGTGCAATCGCTGTCAGGAGTACGGCCATCCCTTTTCCACCTCGCCCTACGCAATTGCGAGTCTACTTCCCCGCTTTACACGGAAATGCACCTGCCAGCGCAAGGGAGGCTATATAGCGTGTTGCGCGGTGCGCTTTCTCAGGATATTCAGCGAGGTATTTCTTAATGACGCGAACGATTTGGATAGGGGTCACTCCACGGGGCACGCAGGCCAGCCTGTCCCTTCTCGGAACACCTAGCAGTTCATCATGCACCAGGAGGCCATCGGCGAAGCCTTCCACCCAACCCAGACAGGTAGCATCACGGGAGATGCCCGCAGGGTCTTTGTTCCCTTCACTGTCTATGCTTGAACAGACTTCCAAGAAATCGCGACCAGATCTGCTGATATCCGGCGGCTCCGGTGTGCTCTTTGGGACAGTGCTCGCGGGCGAACAAACAAAGAAGATACCAAGCAGGGCAGGAATAAAAAGTAGGCGCACGGCAGCCTCCAATCCGTTGCGCGATTCTACGTCTGATTTGGGATGGTCTACAAATACACTCGCAGGCGCAAGTGTGCTCCTCCGCCAATTAGAGTGCGGTGCGCATCTTTAAGAAGCCTTAGGCCATTGAGGCTGCCCTCAAGCTGCGTGTGCCGCCTTGCTCGTCCCTAAATGCTGATCCAGGGTTTTGGTTGCGGCTTCCAAAACGACGCGACAATCACGGCATTGATTCAGATGCCGCTCGATCTCACGTTCCACGCTCGGCGAGAGCTTCCCTTCCAAGTACCAGCAGATCAAATGGACGGTGTCCCGACAGTCCATATATGTCCAACTTCCTCAGGTCCGGCGTGGGTGGGCCCATTTTCATCAGAACAGGGTGCAATAAGACATGGCGAAAAGCTGTTCAAATTGGAACACTCGGGATTAGCCTGCTCTGCGCGCTCTGCGTTCTCTGTGATCTCTGTGTTAATTCCTTCTTTTTCTTTCGACCTTCAACTTTCGACTCTCAACTTTCGTCTCCGTCGGATCTATCCCCTTTCTTTTCACATTCTTACGCACTCTTTTGCACGACGGGCGTTATGCAACTCTTTTGGAATCAACTCGTTGCGCACTCTTTCCATCATCACGGGGTGTACACCCCCTCCTCTCCAGTCGGCCATTTCTGCTATTCTGGAAGGCCAAACATGATCGCCAGCCCGCCATTGCGCCCACAGAACGCCACACGAAAGAGGAAACCCACCCTGTGACCCACGCCACCGTCAGCGCGCGCGCCGCCAAGCGCGTTTTCAATTTCAACGCAGGTCCTGCCACTTTGCCGCTCCCCGTCCTTGAGCGCATCCGCGAAGAACTCCTCGACTGGCGAGGCAGCGGCATGTCCGTGATGGAGATGAGCCACCGCTCGCCGGAATACGAAAGCATCAGCGCGTCCGCGGAACAAAAACTGCGCAGCCTCCTTGCTATCCCGGACGACTACGCGGTGATCTTCGTGCAGGGTGGCGGCAGCTTGCAGTTCACCATGGCGCCCATGAACCTCTGCTTGCCCGGAAAGCCCGTTGATGTTCTTCATACCGGCGCATGGACGGCCAAAGCGATTGGCGAGCTCAAAAAGGGTTTCCTGCACAACATCGCGGCCTCCACGGAATCCGAAAAATTCGCGCGCTTGCCTCGTCCCGGCGAAATCAAATTCTCGCCTGACGCCTCCTACGTTCACATCTGCACCAACAACACCATCGAAGGCACGCAGTGGACGCACATTCCCGAAACCGGCCCCGAAACCGGAAATGTGCCGCTCGTTGCGGACATGTCTTCCGACATCGCCTCGCGGCCCATCGACGTAAAAAAGTTCGGCCTCATCTTCGCCGGTGCGCAGAAAAATCTGGGCCCCTCTGGCGTCATCGTGGTGATCATTCGTAAGGATCTCGCCGAACGCGCTGACAAAAACCTTCCGACGCTTCTTCAGTACCGCACGCACATTAGGGAAAAATCGCTCTATCACACTCCGCCGACTTTTGCCGTCTACGTCGTTGGGCTGGTTCTCGAATGGATCGAGTCGCTGGGCGGAGTTCCGGCCATCCAGAAGCGCAACGAGGCGAAAGCCAAGCTGCTTTACGACACGATCGAATCGAGCGGCGGCTTTTACCGCTGCCCCGTCGAGCACAGCTCCCGCTCGAAGATGAACGTCATCTTCCGCATCGCTGGCGGCGACAACCGCCCAACTGTCCTGCAGAATGTGGAAGCCATCGAAAGACGGTTTGCGCAGGAAGCCGCCGCTGCGGGCCTGGTCGGCACTCCCGGCCACCGCTCCGTCGGCGGGATGCGCATCTCGCTCTACAACGCCGTCGAACTCGCCGCCGTCGAAGCCCTGACGGGCTTCATGCGCGAATTCCAACGCGTCCGCGGCTGACGCACGGAGACACAGCTCATGAACGAAAACAAAGATCTGAAGCAGGCTGGGGCGCTCACGGGACTCCAGGCGCGCCCCGCGTGTGAATGCCGCCGGTTCCCGGGCTGCCTGCTTTGGTGTAAAGTGGTAAGGTGATCCGGGCAACCGCTCCGCTGCCTTCGAGGATGGTTCAATGGATTCCCCCATGTCCGCAACCCAAGTGAGAAAGCTGGAGAGCGCCACTGCGTCTCGCGATTCGCTCACCATCATCGACAATCGCACTGGGAAGTCCTATGAGATTCCCATCACGCACGGCACCATTCGCGCCGCCGACCTCCGCCAGATCAAAGTCGATCCCGCGGAATTCGGATTGATGAGTTACGACCCGGCGTTCAACAATACGGCTTCCTGCATCAGCAAGGTCACCTACATCGATGGCGACGCCGGTTTCCTGCGTTATCGCGGTTATCCGATCGAGGACCTCGCGGAAAAGAGCACGTACCTCGAGACCGCGTACCTGCTCCTTTACGGCGAATTGCCGACCGCCACGCAACTGAATGATTGGACCTACCACGTCACGCACCACACCTACATCCACGAAAGCATCAAGAAATTTCTCGACGGCTTTCATTACGATGCCCACCCCATGGGCATGACCATCTCCACGATCGCCGCGCTTTCCACTTTTTATCACGACGCGAAAGACATCTTCAGCCCGGAGTCGCGCAGGAAGCAGACCTACCGGCTCATCGGCAAAATGCCGACGATTGCGGCGTTCTCTTACCGGCACACGCTGGGGATGCCGTACGTTTACCCGGATAACGATCTCAGCTACCCCGGCAACTTCCTGAATATGCTCTTCCGCACATCGGAGATGAAGTATCACCCGAACCCCACGCTCGAGCGCGCTCTGGACATTCTTTTCATCCTCCACGCCGACCACGAGCAAAACTGCTCCGCAAACACGATTCGCAGCGTGGGCAGCTCGCATGTGGATCCCTATTCGGCCACGGCGGCGGCCATCGCCGCCCTCTACGGCCCCCTCCACGGCGGCGCCAACGAAGAAGTGCTCCGCATGCTGGTGGAAATCGGTTCCGTCCAAAAAGTTCCGGAATTCATCAAGCGGGTCAAGGCCGGCGAGACCAAGCTCATGGGCTTCGGTCATCGCGTCTACAAGAATTACGATCCGCGCGCCCGCATCATCAAGCACATCGCCTATCAGGTGTTCGACCTTATGGGCAAGAATCCGCTTCTCGAAATTGCTCTCGAATGCGAACGCATCGCTCTTGAGGATGAATACTTCATCAAGCGCAAGCTCTATCCCAACGTCGACTTCTACACCGGTCTCATCTACCAGTCGATGGGATTCCCCATGACTATGTTTCCGGTCCTGTTTGCGATTCCGCGCACCTCTGGCTGGATAGCGCAATGGGAAGAGATGCTCCTCGACCCGGAACAGAAAATTGCGCGCCCTCGACAGATTTATCTCGGCCACGGCACGCGCCATTACGTTCCGATCGAACAGCGCAGCTAATCAAGGACCGTATCCATTTTGAATACCGCTGCCTCGGATGCCCCTCGACAACTCCGTTCCGCCGAGTATAGTTATTGGAGGCGAGGTTCGATGTCTCAAGTCACACACTCACCCACACATGCGGGGGCGCGGCGCCGCAGCCAGCGCGTGCTCATGCAGGTGGGCATCCGCATTCGCGGCAAGGACGCTCAAGGGAAAGACTTCGAAGAATTTACCGAAACTCTGGCCATCAACGCACACGGCGCGCTGGTTTTGCTGAACGCCCGCGTCACCAGCGGCAGCGTCATCCACGTGAAGCACAACAAAACGGAAGAGGAGCAGGAGTGCCACGTGGCGTTTCTCGGACCGGTGCGCAACAGCAAGGCGGAAATCGGTGTGGAATTTTCCTCGCCGCGGCCTACTTTTTGGCGCGTCGCCTTTCCTCCCGAGGACTGGTCGCCCAAGAATCCCGAAGCGCGGACGGCTTCGAAAGCCCGCACCGAAAAGTAAATCGCTTCTTCACCGTCGATTCTGCCGTCAAAAGCAAACTGAAGTGGAACGCTCCTCGCGTGACTGTTCCTGTTATTCTCCGCCCGCCGGAGCGCTCTTGCCCATCAAGTAGCGGTCGAACCAGTCGATGGTGCGCAGGATGGAGTCGATCTGGTTCTCGCGTTTGGCGAATCCATGGCCCTCATTCGGGTAATAGTGCGCATCCACCACGCGGCCCTCATTCTTCAGGATATCGACTACCTGCTGCGCTTCTTCTTTTGGAACACGTGGATCGTTGTCGCCTTGCAACACCAGCAGTGGAGCTTTCTCGTTCCGAATATACGTGATGGGCGAGTCCGTCTCATAAACCTTGCTGTTTTTCTCAGGGTCGCCCAACAGTCCCTTGAGGTACTCGTTCAGCGAGGGATCTGAGCTCTTCAACATCGTCGACCAGTTGATGATGCCGTAAAGCTCGACGGCTGCCGCCCAGACGTCGGGGGTCTTCCCGATGGCCATCAAGGTCATGAAGCCGCCGTAGGATCCTCCGGTGATGCCGATTTTCTTGGGATCGACATAGCCGGTAGCTTTCAGGAAGTCCACGCCTGCGATTTCGTCCTTCAAGTCGCCGCCGCCCAGATCCTGGAAGTTGGCTTTTTGGAATTCCAGTCCGTAACCTGTCGACCCGCGCGGGTTCGGAGCGATGCAAATGTAACCGCGCGTAACCAGCGCTTGCACCTCCGGGGTCCAGTAATCGACCCTTTGCCCGGTAGGTCCGCCGTGGGGGATCACCAGTGCGGGATTGCTGCCGTCACGCTTCAAGTTGAAAGGGACCCACAGAAGCGCGGTGATGATTTTCCCGTCGAAGGTTCTGTAGTGCACGATTTGCGACGTCGGCAGCGGGGTCGCGCGCAAACTGGCGATCGTCGAGAACGTCAGCTGCTCCGCGTGACGTTTGGCGATGTTGTAAATCCAAAAATCACCGGGCTGGTTCGAAGCTTCGTGGGAAACAATCAGCCGGTCGCTCTGCGGCGCATATTCCGTCGGATTGCCGGAATATCCATTTAAACCGTGAGGCAGGTCGAGTTTTTCTGTTTTGTTCGTCGCGCGATCCACCAAATAGGCGTCCGTCAGCCCATCTTCATTCATTGTGTAAGTGAATCTCTTTCCGTCCGGTGAAAAGTTTCCGGAGTAGACTTCCCATTTCGTGTCTGTGACCCAGGTGAGTTTCTTTGTTGCCAGGTCGAGTAATGCGACATTCGTGTACCCGCTCTTGGCATCCGAGCTAAGCAGCAGGGTGCTGCCGTCGGGAGAAAGCGATGAGGCCAGATAGCGAATCGTTCCCTGATGGGCTGTGAGATTTTCAGCAGCTCCGGTCGCCACATTGATCCTGTAAACGTCCGCATCCGTGAAGGGCGGATTCACCCGCGTGGCATAGATTGTCTTGTTGTCTTTGCTCCAGGCCACCACGCTCCAGAAGTAGCCGGGTTGCGGCTCGTTGGTCAGCTTGCGGACCTTGCGCGTGGCCCAATCAAGCAAAGCAATGTCATAGGAGGTTCCTTCTCTTAGTTTGTAGGCGAAAGCGATGGTGTTCCCGTCGGGTGACCAGTGCGGGTCCTGTTCGCGAATCTCCGGTGTTTTGGTCAAGTTGACGGGTTCGCCGCCATCGCTCGGTATGGCGTACAAGTCATACAATTCGTTTCCCGCTTGGTCTTGTTGATAGACGATCCATTTCCCGTTCGGAGACCAGGCCGCGCTCGATTGCACGTCATCTGACTGCGTCAACTGAATCGGCCATCCGCCCGCTGCCCTCACTTTCCACAAATTGAAGCGTCCTGAGATGTCGCTGGAGAAAAGCACTTGCTGACCGTCGGGCGACCAGGCTGCGCCAAACACGCTGCGGGTGTAGTAGAGATCGTCCACCGGCACAGGACGCGCCGCGGAATTCGCCACGGAGACGATGGACTTCGGGTCCGTCATGGTGCGATCGTCAGGTCCTGTGGAACCTGCCAACGCCGCACCCACACTTGCCACCACGACAAACAACATTCCAAAGCCGCGACGGATTTTCATTCCATCCTCCTTGCTTCGAGTTTTGCGCAGAATCTCTGGCTTGACAGTCGATTCAGGCTGGGAATAGAACATTTTTGCAAATCGAACGGCACGCGGTGGCTACGATGCGAAGATTCGCCCGCTCTGCAAGAGTTCAGCGCGGGGTTCCTTTTTTCGCCATCATCGCGGCCAGCAGCCATTTCCGCAGCACCATCAGGTAATACGGTTTGGTCTCTTTGAACATCAGCCCCATGCCTTGATTGGACCGGGCGAAAATCACGCTGGCTTGGCCCTCGAAGAACTCCGTCTCGGTAAAAACCTTTACGCTGAGGGAAGTGCCCTTCGGATAAGGACTCTCCATTTTCACGTAGCAACCGTTCAAACTGAGTTCAGTCACGCGCGCGGTCCGCTTGTCCTCCGAAGTGCCTTCCCGCATCTCGATGGACGCGATGAACGGATACCGCGGTGAGCGCCGTCGCTCCTGCTCCATACTCCTCCCCGCCAGCAAACCGCCGACGATTCTACTCCTCTCTCTTCCCTTCTCTGGAAATTATTTCTTCAGCGCGGTTATTCAGCCGCCCTGGCGCGCAGAGGCATCCCATCGCCAATGCTCCATACTGATAGCGGGAAGTTACTCGGCCGGCTGCAGCGTGTCGCCGCGCATTTCCCACTCGATGCGCACCAGAAAATCGAAGTGCATGCCTTCGGTTTTGAGCCAGCCCTCCAGCGCCTCACACGAATCGGCGCGAAACTCCACGAACATTTTCCCTTCGAGCATGTTGACGAGTATGCGCTCGGCGCGCGCCGTGGCGCCCGCTTGCATGCGCTGCGCAAGAGTTTCGGTGCCCTGGCGCGTGAGGCAAGCCAGCGTGTGCTGCGTGAGGTAGCGTGGCATCGGAACTCCTGCGAGCAAATGCATGTCTAAGCGCGGATTGCCGTTATGCCGCATCTTCGAGACAATCCGTGCTTTTCGTCTGCACGATTTAAACTGTTACGTTAAGCTGCATGCAGCCTAACCCTTAGTCAACTCCAACACCGTAATCTCCGGTCGGGCGCCGAGCCGGATGGGGAAGCCGGTAATCCCGATGCCGCGGTTCATGTAGAGTTGCGCGCCACCTTTTTCGTACCAGCCCCGGATGTAGGGTACCCCTATCAGGCTGCTGAGGTTGAGCCCGCGGTGGACGAAATCCAGCGACAACTGGCCGCCGCCGTGAATGTCGCCGGCCAGCGTCAAATCGATACCCAGCTCGGAATGATCGAAGTAACCCGGGTAGTGGTGCAACAGAATGTTAACCGTATTCGGCATTACCAACGCTCTGAGCTGCTGCAGTCGCCGGTAGCGCTCTACCTCCCGCGTATGCATCGGGGCAACATCGCCCCCGTCGTCTATCCCGATCAGATTAAGCGTGTCGTCACACAGCCGGATAGGTGCGCGCTCCTGGCGTAGGATGCGGATACCCTGGGCGGCGAACAAGCGAGTGATGGACTCTTCAATCCCCACGTCCGCCTCATGGTTTCCCAGGCATCCGAAAACGCCGTGAGGCGCTCGCAGGCCCGCCAGCACACGAACCACCTCACCCTGGGCTTCCGGGTCCCAACAAATGTAGTCCCCGGTCAACGCGACCAAGTCGGGTTTTAATCCGTTGGTAATGGCGACGCAGCGGCGAATGTAGTCCGCAGTAGTGAAGAGACCGATGTGAATGTCGGAAAGCTGGGCGATGTGAAAACCCTCAAAGGCTTTGGGCAGGCGCGCCAGGCGGGTGCGCTGGCGGACGACCTCCACATCATGCCGACCGTAGAGAAGCCCATAGCTGGCAGCGACAAAAGGAGTGGCGCTGACTAGCACTGCGGTCCGCTCCAGAAAGCAACGGCGGCCGGGCGACAGCAGGGCGGCTTCGGCATCAGCAGCGGCGGAGTGCCGATGTATAGCCGTGCGCACTTTGCGGTAAGCCCACCCAGGGGCGCGGGCCGCCCGGTCTGCCACCCCGAAAGCAATCACTAACAGAAAGGCCGACAGCGATCCCACGAACCACCACCAGAATGCCGCGTAGATAAGCATGCTCTGTGGCCGGTGGTCGGCGGCACGGATTATGTGACCAAGACCCCACTCGGGGTAGCTATACAGGAAGACAAACGAATAGACGAGGCCCGCCATGATCGCGAGCCAGGCGCGGCGGGGCTTACCGGGAATGAACCGCTCCCCGAGGTCGAGGATGCGGCCAATCCAGAAAAGCTGGCTGGCAATAAAGATCAGGAGCAAGGCGAGGCCGATTAGCTCGAAAGAGACGAACTCATCGGAACGTGCGACCAGGAATGCAACACAAGCAAGGATCAACAGCAAAATGATCGCACGCCAATGAACGACAACACGCCGAAAGGCTCGGAGGAATGTGCCCATCTTGTCCGGCTGCGTTCTAGCTAGGCCAGGCGATGCGGCCATGGCTGTCACCTCTCCCCGAAAACATCCCGATCCTCGCGCCGATTACAGAAAACTCAGGATCAGGCCCTGGCCAACTCCAATACTAAGTATTTCACAGAAGTCCAGCGCAATAAAAACCACTTCCCAAGCCGATGCTCTGCGGAAAAACATACAGGACACGGAAGCGCAGCGCGACAAGGCCAACGAGCAACTGGAAAAGATGATTGACGACCTGCAAATCGAAGCGACAATGTGAAAGTGGCGTTCTGAACCGGGCCCGGCGGCTTGCGCAAGAATCAAATATATTTCAAAGCTTGATATCCGGCAAAGCCTGCGGCGGTCAGCTCAGCGAGCTGGCGAAAGAGAGCGGGATCAACCTCGCTGAAATTGAAGCAGGCCTTGCCCTGCATCCGTTTCTTTAACTCCCGCGGGATGCGTTTCTGCAGCGCGGCATTCATATAAACGGGCATGAGGTGATAGCTGACATAGTTCTTGCCCATTCGAATCGCGGCGAACCAAACCGGCTTGCCTTTGTGAGCCGCCTTGCGCGTCTGCAGGCAGTAGAATTCCGGCCTGTAGGGAACGACGCTGAGATGTTCTTCATAGGGTTGCAGCATTTGCTGCAGCGCGGAAAACACTGCCGAAAAGTCCTTTACAGGCTTCGCAGGTACGCGGTTTCTCGGGGACGCAGCAGGTTTTTTCTTCAATGGAAGCTCCGTGGGAAGAAGCGTTGAACCGAGGGCAAGTATAAAAGCTCGCGCCCGAGGTGAGAATAGAAGTTTCTCGCAAAAAGAGATACAGAGAGATTGGACTGTACCTCACCTGTCCGAAGCGGCAGGTTGCGGGAAGGCACATTTTCGGGCGACAAGGCGCGCTGGGACCGGCACAGCCTACACTTGAAGTTGAGACAGGAAGGACGACCGCAGCCAGAGGGCAGCGCGCGATATTTCCGGAGCGCTCTCGCTAGAGAGCGCAAAAGAGGCTGACAAAATGAGACGTACCGTTTTATTCCTCACGATTTTCTTGCTGGCGCTCGTGGCGGTTCGCAGCGTGTCTGCGGCTCCGCAGAGGAAAGGGACAGCCACCTTGAATGGTGTCGTGCTCGGTCCCGACGACAGGCCGGTGCCGCATGCGGCTATCACCTACCAATCGTCGGGCGGAAACGCTCCCCATGCGGTACACGCGGACTCGCAAGGCCGTTTCACGATTGCGAAGCTCAGGGCGGACAATTACGATATGCGCGCTTCCGGAAAAGGTGTTTTCTCCGAGTGGGAGAAAAACATCACCGTGCACTCGGGACAGACGAAAAGTGTGACCCTGCGGATGATTTACGCGAAAGAGATCCCTAAGGCTTACGTGAAGAGCAAGCCGCAGCAGTAAATTTGTTCCCTGCTGGATTCGTTCTTATTTCTCATTGATAGATCAACTGGGCGAGCTCGTGCAAATCGGAAAGCGAGACGTCCGAGACGGCGCAGTACTCCATCCCTTGACGCCGCCAATGCAGCCATTGATAGCCTTGCCGCAAGCCGGGCGGATGAATGGGCGTGTCCGGCTCTTTGGTGGGCAAAACAAATACATTAATGACGTGCTTGCGCCGGGCGTAGACGACCGCGGCGACGTTGCGCCCGGCCAACACGTCCAGGCGCCCGCCCACCAAAGGAAAGCCTTCATCGGCATAGTCCTTGACAGGCGGGGCGTAATCGAGCTTGCCGTCAAACCAGGGCTTGACGGTGTGTTGGTCCGTGGAAGCTACGTCGGTCAGGTGGCCGGGCTGGAGCGAGCGAACATGAGCGTCGATGAGCTCGGCAGCCGTGAAGGGCGCAGAAGCAGCACCACCGGTACCAGGGCGTGGCCAGACATACCAGGAAACGGATGCGACCACGAGAATCGAAGCGCCCACAGCAAGCCAGCGCCACGCCGGAATTCGGCGCGGGACCGGAGACGAGGTCGCCCCGTCCAGTTCGGTACGAGTCTTTTTGCGAAGAGAGACAGAAGCTTGTTCGTAAAGGCCGCTCCGCTGAAGGGAAGATCGCAGCGACTCTTCCGCTGCGAGGGCGGTGGCACATTCGCGGCAGCTCTCGAGATGGCGTTCGAATTCGGCGGAACGAGCGGCGTCCAGTTCGCCATCGAGGTAGCCGTGCAGGGTGGTTCGCGCGTACTCACAGCTCACGGGAAGCCTCCTGCGCGGGGGTTTGCGTAAGGGCGCGCTGCAGCCGCTGGCGCGCGCGGGCCAGTGCGGACATGACGGTACCAATGGGAATGGCGGTGATGGCGGCGATCTCCTTGTAAGAGCAGCCCTCCAGCTCGCGGAGCACAAGCACTTCGCGGAAGCGAGGCGGCAGCGTTTCCAGCGCGCGGCCCAGACGCTCGCGGTTGTCTCCGGAAATCGCCAGGGACTCCGGGGTGACGCTGAGCTGCAGGTGCAATTCCTCGTCGAATTCCGTCATGAGTTCCCCGGGGCGATTCTTCTCCAACCATGTATAACAGGTATTACGCACAATTTGTAAAAGCCAGGCGCGCCCATCTCCTCCATGGAATCCGCGGAAAAAACGGAAAGCGCGGAGCATGGCCTCCTGCGTGACATCTTCCGAATCCTCGCGGCGTTTTAACAGCCAGCGCGCAAGGTTAAAGGCGGCATCGAGGTGGGGCAAAACGAGCTGCTCGAAGCGCGCCCGCTCATGCACATCCAACACGTCCGAGCTTCTCCCCTGGTCAAACCCACTCATGGACACAAACCGCCTCTGGAGGGATTTTATTCCCAAACACCACCTTAGAGTGACGAATCATGCAAAGGGTTGGTAAGCGGCCAGAACCGGGAATAACTGACCGCGGCGAGCGGTCTGCACAAACGAAACACGTCCCATACGCGGCGCGGGCTCCCTGGACTCTCTCACCCGCGCCGCCCTCCCAAGAAAATTGGCGGGACCGGTGACGAAAAATAGCTGAGGAACTTGGTGTCTCCAAACGCGGAGGAAAGCGATGGTTGGAAAGATGAAGGATGAACTGCTGCACGATCACAATCATGACGGAATCGACCGGCGGGGGTTTTTGAAGTGCATGGCCTGGGCGGGTACCGGGGCCTTCTGCGTCATCCGAGGCGGGGTGCTGAGCTCGTACAGCTTGAGCCGGATGCGGGAGATGAGTCCGAAAGAAATGGCCGGCGAGCTCAGCTTCGTGCAGATCAGCGACAGCCACATGGGATTCAATAAGCCGGCCAATCCCGACGTGGCGGGAACTCTGAAGGCAGCCGTGGAGAAGATCAATGGATTAGCCGCGGCGCCGGAATTTATCCTGCACACAGGAGACATCAGTCATCTCTCGAAGCCGGAGGAGTTTGACACCGTCGACCAAATTCTGAAGGACGCGAGACCAAAGGATGTCTTCTACGTGCCGGGCGAACACGATGTGCTGAATGACGATGGCAAACAATTCCTCGAGCGCTACGGAAAAGGTAGCAAGGGCGCGGGGTGGTACAGCTTCGATAAAAAAGGCGTGCACTTCGTCGGGCTGGTGAACGTGCTGAACTTGAAAGCCGGCGGACTGGGGACGCTGGGGAGTGAGCAACTGAAGTGGCTGGAAGATGATGTAAAGCATTTGAAGCACAGCACGCCGATCGTGGTGTTCGCGCACATTCCGCTCTGGTCGGTGTATCCGGAGTGGGGCTGGGGCACGGAAGACAGCGCGCAGGCGCTCTCCTACTTGAAGAAATTCGGCTCGGTCACGGTGTTGAACGGGCACATTCATCAGACCATGCAGAAAGTCGAAGGAAACGTCACGTTTCACACGGCAGCTTCGACAGCGTTCCCCCAGCCGCAACCCGGCAAGGCCGATTCGCCGGGACCCATGAAAGTGCCGGCGGAGCAACTGAAAAGCGTCTTGGGAATTACGGACGTGAACTCCGTGCAGGGACCACACGCTTTGGCGGTGGTGGACTCGACACTGGCTTGAACAAGCGTTAGTTCATAATTTCAAGAAGTTAAATCAATCCAAAGTAACGGAAAGGAAGAAAAAGCATGAGGAGAAGTGTGTTTACTGCAGTTCTTGGAGTCACAACCCTGTTGGGAATCGTCGCCCTGGTCGCGAGCCCGAGGTATTCTGCCGCGGCGCAGCAGAAGTCAGAAGCCACAGAAGTCAAGATTGACAATTTCAGTTTCGGGCCCGCGGCGTTGACCGTCCCTGTGGGGACTACGGTGACGTGGACAAATCGCGATGACATCCCCCACACCGTCGTCAGCACGGACGGAGCGTTCAAATCGAAAGTGCTGGACACAGACGACAAATTTTCCTTCACCTTCAGCAAAGCGGGAACCTATCCGTACTTTTGCTCGATCCATCCGAAGATGACTGCAAAAGTCATCGTGCAATGAGAGCGACGAAATGTTGAATCCGTTCGACCCCAAAGCGGCGCTGCTGGCGAAGCATGCGCAGCACGTCGTGCTGATCCATTTTCCGATTGCGCTGTTTATTGCAGGCGTGGCCTTTGATTTTCTGGCGCATTGGACGAAACGGCGCCTGCTGGCTGCGGCCGCGTACTGCAATTTCCTGGCTGCCGCGCTTACGACCGTTCCGGTGTTGATCACTGGTCTGCTTGCCTGGCAGTGGCAACTCGAGGGCCAGCGCCTGAAGGGTACGCTTCTCCTGCACCTCGCGCTCGGGGTTGGCTCGAGCCTGGTGATTTGGGCGGTGTGGCTGATTCACCGCAAGGCTCACCGGACCCAGGGTGGGGCTCTGCCGGGTTATCGCTTGCCACTTGAGGCGTTGGGCGTGGCGCTGGTGGCAATTACGGGACACCTCGGAGGGTTCCTCAGCGGTGTCAACGTTTCTAACTAGATCATTGCGTTGGAGACCTTCGCCCGGATACTCCTGTCGAAGGAATGAAAACCTCCGATGCGGCGATTGAGGAGGCAGCGTGCCACAAGCCGGATTCCTGGGAACTGCAGTTACCTGGTCCGCAGACGTAACCCTTCTCCTGGAGATCGGCATGGGAATGGGGCTGCTTGCCGGAGCGTCGCTGGCGCGGGCGAAATGTTACCGAGCTCACGCTGTCTGCCAGTCCATGATCGTGTTACTCAATGTGGGACTCATTGCGATGACCATGATTCCTTCCCTTCGGCACCAAGTCATTCCCAAGCTTCCCCGCAAGATCGCGAAGCCCTACTACGCGTTCGCCACGGCGCATGCAACGCTAGGCGGCATTGCCGAACTTGGCGGCCTGTACATTTTGCTGTCGGCGGGAACGAAGTGGCTACCGGAAAAAATCCGCATCACGCGTTACAAATTCTGGATGCGAGGTGTGCTCATCCTTTGGTGGCTCGTACTCTTGTTGGGAATAGCCACTTATTGGCATTGGAACGTGCCTCGGTCTTGAGAAACAGACGAATGCACGGTTATTTTTGGAATACGTAAAGCATCAGCAAGCCATAGCCTGTCGAGAGGGTCCGGGTCTAGCTTAGTACTATTCGGCCCAGGGAAGCGGTCAAAGGCTTCTGGCATTTTCGTATCTCATTCATATTACAGTATTTGCAGATGCACAAAGGTTTGGATTCTGACCCCGAATAGACGTGTTGTACTACAACGGCGGTACCCTGTCCGGTGGCTCTGCGGACCCATTGAGAGGCACAAAGCGCTCGCGTAGCTTCTGAAGAACGGGTTGGGGGCCGCGCGGGGACAGCGGCCCCGCAAGGGGTCGTGTGCGAGCTACCCAACCCGCCAGTATTTGTTTGCCTCTCCCTCAGAAAACCAGGTAGACAAGGATGAGCGCATCCAGACTCACCCTAGAGCAGTTCATTGCCTGCGTAGGTGCGTGGCTTGCATCCAAACCAAACGTGGGCAAGGACCCTAAGCCAAAGCTAAGGCGAATCAATGGCTTAAGAACGGGACCCGGGTGCAAAATGGCAGGATGGTGCGACAGGTGAAGGGTAGGGGCGACAAGCGTTTGGGAATCGCGGCAACGTTGCTGACTGCAATGGTGTTGCAGTTGACGGCAGCGGATCTGGCGCGGGCGGGCGAACCCGAACCCGTAAAGTTGAAATCGCAGACGCGGGAAGCGTTCGACCGTTACGTGAAACTGACGGAGGCGCGGAATGAAGAGGAACTGAAGCGCGGAACGAATCTGCTGTGGATCGATGGCCTGCCTCCGGAGCAGCGGGCGGAAGCTTATGCGGCACTAAAGCGCGGCGAAGTGAAAATGCAGAAACTGGAATTGCTGGAGAAAGGGAAGCCGATCTCCTGCCCGGGAGGAATCATCCATCACTGGACCGGCGTGGTGTTCCTTCCGGGAGCCACACTCGACGACGTTCTCGGAATGCTGGAAGATTACGACAAACACTCGGTGTATTACGCTCCGGATGTGGAGCGGTCGAAAATCGAGTCGAGAGCCGGCGACCATTTCCGGGTATTTCTGCGGTTTCGCAGGCATAAGGTCATCACGGTGGTGCTGAACACGGAACACGACATTGATTATTTCCACGACGGACCCGGGCAGGCGCACAGCCGGAGCTCCGCCGCGCGCATCGCGGAAGTGGAAAACCCGGGCAAAAGCGACGAGCGCGAAAAAACGCCGGGCGACGACGGCGGATTCCTGTGGAGCATGGAGACGTGGTGGAGAATGGAAGAGCGCGACGGCGGGGTGTACGTGCAAAGCGAGGTCGCATCGCTGACACGGGACATCCCCATAGTGTTGAGCTGGATGATCAAGCCGTTTGTCACCAGCATCCCGAAAGAAACTCTGTCCGCCACGCTGGAGGCGACCCGCAAAGCCGTGGAAGGCCGCCGAGCCAAGCACTGAGACTGAATTCCAACGTTGCAGGGTGCAAGGTGCGGCGGGAGACGAAACACCTCGGCTGTCACCTTACTCGACGCCTGAAGCCAAAAGTCGTTTCAAAATAAACTTCCCGTCGCAACGTATTCTCCTTCAAGACCTTAGGGACAAACTTAAAGTAAAACTTAAGATTTCTAAGACGGACCCCCCTACCCCCCGGCATGTTGCATGAATCTCAAAACAAAAGACTTACAGAATTTGACTGTTGTAAGTCATTGATTCTAAGGGGGAGCCAAAGTGCACAGCATAGCAGCTTGTGTACAACGGAGAAGAAGGTCGGCAACACGGTTCCCCTCTTTAAATTGATTCTAGAACAAATCCGAGGGTTGCCAGACGGCCGCGCGGCTCCAGAAAAAATCGGCAGCTGGGCCGCCGCAGTCCAAATCTCGCAATACGGCCTAGGCAAAGGATACGACCGTGGCGGATCCGGTCAAGGTCGTCTTTGGGAGGAAGACTTTCGCGCGCTTGCTTGTTTCAGAAATTCCCAGGTCTCCGAGGCGGTGCGCTCCCAGGTAAATGACTGTGCCGTGCGGGCTGCGTTTTCTCCAACGCTGCGGCAGAGGTCCGGGTGCTGGTAAAGCTGGCGGACGAGCTGGGCCAGCGCAGCGCTATCCCCGGGATTGTTCAGGATGAACCCGTCCACCCCTTCGGTAATAATTTGCGATACGCCCGCAAGAACTGACGTGATAACCGGCAGGGCGCAGGCCATGGCCTCCGCGACTGGGAGTCCGAAAGAGTCTTCGCGGGTGGGGCTGACGCATAGGTCTGCAGTCGCGTAAAGATCAATGGCCTCAACGGAGGCCGTTTGCCAGCGACATTTCTCACTTAACCCGAGGCTTTCCGCAGCCTGGTGGAAGGAGGGTGCCGTGGCGTCCTGGCCGGCCACGAGAAGACACAATGGAATGCCGGGGCTGGCAGCCATCGCAGCCAGGATGGTAGAAAGACCTTTGGTGTGCCAGTCGTTGCCGATCAACAGGAGCACAAAATCGCTCTCCAGGAAGTTGAGGCGCGAGCGCGCTCCGGTGCGAAGGGCGAGGCGCCTCGCAGGAGAGAACTGTGCGGCATCAACGCCATTTGGGATGACACGGACGTCCTGGCGGTGGAAATAGTGGTTGA
>Ga0209377_1000940_pt1 | contig 19758 bp, 17 predicted proteins | sample GraSoiAngelo_141_FD_185898 | JGI IMG/M metagenome (GOLD analysis project Ga0209377, IMG submission 185898) | Grasslands soil microbial communities from the Angelo Coastal Reserve, California, USA - 14_0929_12_40cm (SPAdes) (version 2) | ecosystem: Environmental > Terrestrial > Soil > Grasslands ...
GGCCGGCATTGGTCAGATTGACCACCATGCCGCTTGGGGCATAGCTGTTGAAGGGAGCGGCTTCGAGCGACGGCCAGCCTACTACCAGGGTGGCCGGAGCGTTGCTCACATCGACCAGCGTGATCGCGTTGAAATCGTCGGTGGCGGTCGCCTGGCCGAACGGCTGGACGAAGCCACGTACCTTGAGAGGCGTGCCGTTCGTGATCCCCGCCAGAGAGAGTGCACCTGCCGCCACTTGATACGAAATCGGACTGGCGTCGTTGCCCACAGTGGTTCCTGTGCCGGAGAAGTTGAACAGACCGATCGGCCGGCCGTCGATCCTCGCGAGCGTCATTGCGACGACTCCCGAGCCCGCGCTGTTGACGGGGCCGTTGAGCTGGGTGACGAGCAGGCGCACGAGGCCACTGGTGGCGTTGGTAGCGTCCATTGTCGTGCCTGCCGCGTTGAGGATCCCGAACACGATCACGCGCTGCCCGACCGAGATATCGCCGGTCGCGAAAGTGCCCGGCGTGCCCTGCTTGATCACCTTGGTCGTCCCGCTGGCCACCGTCACGGTCACGGTGTCCCTGAAGATGAGCGTTCCGTCGCTCCGCACGAGCTCCGCGCCTTTCACCACGAACGTCGTGCTGCTGCTCCGTGAAATGACGTTGCCGGTCATGACGTCGCTGATACCGAAAGGAACGCTCGATCCCGCGAGGACTTCGGTCGCGATGAATCGTCGAGTGGTGAGATTGAGCGTGCCGATCGCCACCGTCGCGGTGAGTTGCGATTTCGCAGCGAGCGCGGTCAGGCCGGCGCTGCCCACGTAGTTCACCTGATCGATTTCGAACGTGGTATTGCTGTCGGTGACGAAGGTTATGCGACCGTGGTTGCCCTGGAGCAGATTGAAGGGACGCAGAATGAGCGTGAAGCTGCCCGCCTGGGTATTGACGCTGTCGAGCGGGCCGCGAATCCTGTGCGGTTTGGGCGAATCCGGATTGACGTCGGCCACCAGCAACGGGTTGACGGTCACGACCGGGCTCGCCGGAACGCTCATATCCACCAGATTCGAGGCGGCCAGATTGAAATCCAGGTCGAGGAGCGAAGACACCAGCGGCGCGATCACGAGCTGCCGCGCGTTGTCGAGCGTCACCTTCATCGGCAGGGTCGTGACCTGCCTGTTCTGGGTGTCGAGGATGTTGGTGAGCGGCACTGCCACGGCAGTCCCGGTGCCGTCATCGACCCGGATGTCGGCGTTGGTGTAATCGACGTTCAGCGTCGCGCTGACGTAGGTTCCCGCGGGAATCGTGGCCCCGGTTATGAACTCAGTCAAGTCGACGACCTGCGCAAAATCGATACGTGTTGTCTGCGGCAGGGTCTGAACGACCGTGGTGTTGTCGGCTTTAGTCAGGGTGAGCGAGGTGACATCGACGGTGTAGGTGAGGAAATCTCCGGGCGTATCGGTCAGGCCGATGGCGACCACGCCCTCTTCATCGGTTTTCTTGCAGGCGTAGAGGCCAACGGCCACTGCCGCCGCAACCAGGGATACCGCCACGAAGCGGAGGAACCCGCGATTTCCGAAACCTTCTTTCCGGCTCATCGGTGTGTCTCCCTTGCAAGGTTTGTAACAGAGACGCGTCCCGCTGAAACAATTTAGGAGCGACTCTTTTCAGAGGAGTCCCGAGGCAAAACGCGCCGCACGCCAGGCGGTTGACGCCCGCCGCGAGCGTCGGAACGCCTCAGCGCCGAGCGGATCACGCCGATGCGAGCTTCATTTGCTGGAGCGCCGCTCGGCCGAGGAGGCCGTAAGGACTGGCGAGCGTCTCGAAGATCTCGAAGTGGTTGTAGCCCTGAGCGACGAGAAATTGCACAGGCTTCCCCGCCGCCTTGACCGCGGCAGCGAAGTCGCGCGTCTGGCGCTGAAATTCAGGCGTCTCGAGCGTCCCGTGCGCGACGACTACGGGGCAGTTGAGCCTGTCTAGGTGCCGCTGGGTGCTCAGGCCGTGCTCCATCTCGTCGGTGAATTTCACGTAGGAACTGCGCGCTGAGAGCCGCACCGGCTTCAGATCGTACATGCCGCTGCAAAGCAGCCCGCCTTTCACCGTATCCGCGGGAAGATGGAATTCCTTCTGCCAGTCGGTGACGAGCACTACGCCCGCGAGATGGGCTCCCGAGGAATGACCGGAAAGGTAGAGCCGGTTCGCGTCGCCGCCGAACTCCTTCGCGTTGCGATAGACCCAGGCGACGGCGCGGCGGACCTGGTCGGCCATCATGGTCAGATTTCCGCCGAATTCCTGCACGGGAGAGAAATCCAGAACGACGAAGTGCGCTCCAGCGTTCACGAACGACTCCGCGGGAAAAGCGTAGTTCTTCGCGAGCCCGCCGCGCCAAGCCCCTCCGTGAACAAATATGTTGACCGCAGCGTCGGGACGCCTCGCGGTGAACACGTCGAGTCCCTCGACGGGCGCAGAACCATAGGCGAATCGCAGCGGGTCCCCCAGCCGAGCGCGCGTGATTTCGCTGTTCGTCGCGTAGCGACCGGTAATCTGCGCTTGATTGGGTGCGTAGACGCTCTGGTCGTAGGCGTCGTCGAGCTCCTTCTGGTCGAGGTCGAGCCACACGCGCGGCCCCTTCGCGCGGGGCGGCTGCTGCGCGGGTTGGCCGAACGCGTGACCCGCCGCCGCGAGCATGGCCCCGGCCGCGCCGGCCTCGAGAAATGTCCTACGCGTGAAGCCGCCCGGGTCTCGTTTCCCGCGCATCTCATGCACCCTTTTTTGCTTTCAAGACGACGCCACCGCGTGGCGTCCTCCTTCAATCGATCTGGAGCTAACCGACTCGCCGCGGATTGGCGACGCCGTACCCCTGTGCGTAATCGATGCCGAGAAGGGCCAGCTCCCGCAGGGTCTCGTCGTTCTCCACCCATTCGGCGATCGTTGGGATACCCAGCACCCGCCCGATCTTGGCGATCGAATCGACCATGGCGCGGTCGAAGGGATTGCCGACGAGATTGCGCACGAACGCGCCGTCGATCTTGAGGAAGTCGACGGGCAGCGACTTGAGATAGGCGAAGGAGCACAGCCCCGAGCCGAAGTCGTCGAGAGCGAAGCGGCAGCCGATGCTCTTCAGGCTCTTCAGGAAATGTATCGCTTTCGAGAGATTGCGGATGGCCGCGGTCTCTGTCACCTCGAAGCACATCGCGGTCGGCTCGATGCGGTACGCGGTGATCTGCTGATGCACGAACTTGAGGAACGCCTCGTCGCTGAGCGAAGATCCGGACAGGTTGATCGCGACGATGCGCCGCGGGTCCGCAGCGATCCTGCCCTCGGACACGAGACGGCAGGCGGTTTGCACCACCCAGCGGTCGAGCTTGCTCGGCATCAGGTTGTAGCGCTCCGCCGCGCTGATGAGCACATCGGTGGGAACCGGCTTGCCGCTCTCGTCGCTCATGCGCAGCAGCACTTCCTGATACTCGGTTACCGCCAGATTGCCCCGCAGCGCCTTGGCCGGCTGGATCATCAGGTACATTCTGTTTTCCTGGAGCGCGCTCGTGATCCGGCCGGCCCATTCCATGTCGCCGCGCCGGCGGGAAACTTCGGAGTCGCTCGGCTTCAGGATGTGCACGCTGTTGCCTCCCGCCTCCTTCGCGGCGTAGCACGCGAGATCGGCTGCGCTCATCAGCTCGCCGATGTTCGCGCTTTCCCTGCTGATGACGACCACCCCGATGCTCACGCCGATCTCGAAGACTTTCTGGTTCCATACGAAACGGAAGTCGATGATCGCCTGGCGCAGCTTTTCGGCGATTTCAAACGCCTTGCTTTCGTTGCACTGCATGAGAAGGACGCCGAATTCGTCGCCACCGAGGCGCGCAAGAGTATCCGTCCCGCGAATGTTGTCCTTGAGCGTTGCCCCGAGCTGAAGCAGGAGGCTGTCGCCGGCCATGTGGCCGCAGGTGTCGTTCACGACCTTGAACTGGTCCAGATCGAGGAACATGATGGCGTGCGTGCTGTCCTCCGTTTTGGCGAGGCCGAGCAGATAGCCGAGGCTGTGCTCGAACTGGCTGCGGTTCAGGAGCCCGGTGAGAGGGTCGTGGCTCGCCCGCCAGGCGAGTTGCCGCGTCAGGGTGCGCGCACGCGCCACGTCGGCAATGACGAGGAATCCGATGCACAGCATGCCCGACAGCAACAGCCCCAGCATGACCATGAACGTGAGGCGGTTGTGCTCCTCTGCGCGTGCTTCGACGCGATCGAGCGGAATGTTGATCTCGAGGGCGCCCATCAGCTGGTGCAGCTTCCACATTTTCCCGGTCGGATTGCCGTCCGCTACCCGCATCGCCATGGTTTCCGGACGTTGCTCGAGGCGGTTGTGGCACTCGACGCAGGTGGTGCTCGCGGCGGGGTCCGCGCGCATGTATCGCAGCGTGTTGACTCCGTTGAGAGTCTCGATCCGCCAGACCGGCTTCCAGTCGATCGGGCCCGCAGGTTCGGCGCGGTCCTGGGCCTCGAGCTGTTGCCAGGCCCAGCGCTGGAACGAATCGGCCAATCCCTGGTTCTGCGCCAGGTTCCATTTGCTCAAGGGGCGGTAGTGGTAGAGGCCCCCGTTGTCCTTGCTGGCGTGCTCGCCCACGAACTTGAGGAACTGGGCGGGCAGGGGCACGTTCCCGGGTTCGTGCGCGTAGGTTTCCGATGCGTAGCCGATTCTATCGCGCTGCAGCTTGTTCACGACGCGCTCGGCGTAGACTGACCGCGAACTGGTGGAGAGTCGCGCGACGACCTCGGCCACGTCGAGGGCCTTGATCTCGATCAGCCGCTGTTGTCCCAGGTTCACCAGGTACCAAGTCGCTCCACCGACCGCGCAGAGAAAGAGCACGGAGATCACCGCGACGCGGCGCCGCAAGCCGACGACGTTCACGTTGCGCGGGTCATTGAGCGTCGAACTGGCAGGCGAGCCGGTTCGGTCGGGAGCGAGCCAGCGCGACAGGAAAGAGCGAAAGCCGGATTCGCCCGAGTCTTCTTCCGTGGAGAGCATGGATCCCCTCACCGCAAGCCCATCATGCGCCTTTGCCGCCTCAAGATAGGATAGTTCGGACATTGGATGATTTGTGAGATGGCTCCAGGACTTACGAGCAAGAGACATGCCATGGGGCCGGCCCAACAAGGTAACATTTGGCAACCGGCGCGCCCTCCTGCCATGGAGCAGACCGGAATCACACTCGGAAGGACTGGAGCGTCTCCGGAGCGAAGAGCTCCTCCGCTGTGAGCCTGCGCTTGGAGAGTCCCTGCTCGTGGTGGTAGCGCAGGAATGTTTCCAGCACGTGGCGGTTGGGCTCGAAACCGTAGGGCCACCAGTCTTCGCCCAGCTCCCTGCGGGCCTCTTCGACGTGCGCGACCTGCCAGGGCAGCATCGTGGCCAGCGCCATCGTGGTCGCGAGGGTTTCGTAGCTCCTTCGCTGCGCCTGCACGAAAGCCTTATGGAATGACTGTGCGATCCAGCGGTTCGCCCGGTACAGCTCGCGGCGGATCACCACGGTGTGCATGATGGGGAAGATACTGGTTCTGCGGTAATACGCCTTTTCGATTTCGACGTAGTTCTCGAAGAGGCGCTTCACCGCGTCGGGCCGCGTCGCGAAGGTCGAGGGCGCGCGCGCGGTGTGCAGGGCGTCGATCTCGCCCTCCGCGATCATCTGCGAGAGGGTCTGCTTCGGCCCGATGGTCTTCAGCCTGAATTTCGCGGGCAGGTCGAGCTTGAGCTTCTCGTCGCGGCCGGGCTCTTCCTCGCCTCCGGTCCAGTACTCGCAGCCCGCGGGTTCGACGCCGTACTCGTCCTGCAGCATGCCGCGGATCCACACCGGCGCGGTCATCTGGTACTCCGGCACACCGATTCTCTTGCCGGCAAGCTCCTTCGGCTCGCCGATGCCGCTCTTCGTGGAAACGAAAATGCACGAGTGCCGGAAGAAGCGCGAGGGGAACACCGGGATCGCGATGAACGCCGGATCATCCCGCATGAGCGACACGCAATACGAGGACAGCGACATCTCCGCCGCGTCGAACTCGCGGTTGCGCAGCATCCTGAAAAAAGTCTCCTCGACGAGGAGCTTGTGATAGATGAGGTCGATGCCTTCGGGGCGCACGCTGCCTTCGGCGAGCGCACGGGTTCTGTCGTAATCCCAGCAGGCGAGGGAGAGCTGGAGTCTGGGCAATCGCGGCCCGCGCGTCTAGACCGTCACCGGATCGGTGTCGAGCTCCGGGAAGAGGCCGTGCTTCGCGCCTTCCTTGTAGTGCTGTCCTACCGGCAGCTCGATCGCACAAGAGCGCACCCGCTGCGATGCCGGATCGAGTCCCGGCACACTCTTGCCCTCGCGCGCCGCCTTAGCTGCACGCAACAAGCGGCTTCGCGTTCCGACGATCCCCTTGTCGGTCATGCACAGGTGCTCCTTGGTGCGGTCCTGGATCGGGCCCATGGATTCCTGCAGCGACGCGTCCTGCATCGCAATGCCCTCGACGCCGCTGTAGGAGCGGCCGCGCCTCTGCGTCATGCGGTCGATCAGATAGTCGTTCGATTTGTTCGCGAGCGGAATGAAGCTGCCGGGAACGTACTTCACATGGATCCCGGCGCCTTCTCTCATCGCTTTCACTTCCGGCGCGCTCAACGCCCGGCCCGGGTGATAGTTGATGCTCCATGCCCAGCAGTGCTCGTCGTCGATCGGCACCCAGGCGTGCGCTCCGAGAGGATGCCCCGCCCGCGGCGGAATGATCGTGTGCCAGGGCATGATCCAGGGCGTGATGCGCCAATAGTATTTGCCGTGTTCCGCTTTGCGCCGCGCGCCGATGAGAAGCCCGCCCTCGAAATCCACGACTTCGAAGACCGGCATGCGGTCCTCCAGGTTGTACTGGTTGCCCTTGCTGCCCTTGAAAAGCGGATCGGTCTCGAGCTCACCCGAGTGCAGGAAGGACACGTGGCTGGAATCGATCCCGCCCTCGATCGCCTGCAGGTAATTGGACTCCTGCAGGCGCTTGGAAACGAAGCGCCGCTCGGCAGACACCCTCACCCACTCGAGCTCGGGCGGCGCAGGCTTCAGCTCGGGCGGCCCCATGTAGATCCACACCACGTCGCCCCGCTCGATCGCCGGGTAGGACTTCAGCTTGATCCCCCGGCGCATGCCCGACTCCTCGGGCTCCGAGGGCAGGTCCACGCACTGGCCGTTCACGTCGTATTTCCAGCCGTGGTAGGGGCAGCGCAGGCCGCACTCCTCGTTTCTGCCGAACCACAGCGACACGCTGCGGTGCGCGCAGAATTCGTCGATCACGCCGATGCGCCCCTCGCTGTCGCGGAAAGCCACCAGTTTCTCGCCCATGATCTGCACGCGCACGGGCGCGCAGTCCGGTTCCGCGATCTCCCAGGAGTGCAGCGCGGGGATCCAATAGCGCCGGAATAGGTCTCCCATGAGAGTGCCGCGACCGGTGCGCGTCAACTGGTCGTTTTGTTCCTGGGTCAGCATGGTCTGGTCCTCAAGTCGAATGCGTGAAATCAGTCGGCGGTGGCGCCCGAGGCGCGAACGATCGGGCCCCAGCGCTTCAGCTCGGCCGCCACGAAGGCCGCGAACTGCCCCGGGTCGAGGTCGCCGGGCTCGATGCCTTCGGGACGCAGCCGCTCGCGCACCTCGGGCGATCGTAGCGCGCTCCGCACCTCGGCATTGAGCCGGCTCACGATCTCGGGCGCGATGCCCGCCGGGCCCGAGAGCGAAAACCAGATCGAAGCGGTCAGCTCCGGATAGCCCATTTCCGCGAAGGTCGGCACGTCCGGAAATTCGGGAACGCGCTTCGCCGCGCTCACTGCGAGAGCGCGGGCGCGGCCCGCCTTGATCTGCGTCGCTGCGGTGGTGAGCGTCGTGAAGGTCACGGGCACATGGCCCGCGATCAGATCGGCGACCGCGAGGCTCGCGCCCTTGTAGGGCACGTGCGTCATCTCGATTCCGGCGACCTGCTTCAGCTGCTCGGCGATCAAGTGTCCCTGCGTGCCGTTGCCCGGAGAACCGTAAGCGAGCTTGCCGGATTCCTTTTTCGCATAGGCGATGAATTGCTTCAGGTCTTGCGCCGGCAGCGCGGGGTTCACGACCAGCACGCCGGGCGGGCCCCCGAAGAGCGCGATGTGGGTGAAATCGCGCAGCGGATCGAACGGGAAGGTCTTCGAGAGCGCGGGCGCAATGCAATGCGTGGCGACACCCGAGACGACCAGCGTGTACCCGTCGGGCGCGGCCTTCGCGACGAGCTCCGAGCCGATGACGCCGCCCGCGCCGGCGCGGTTCTCGACGATGAAATTTTCCTTCAAGGTCTCGCCCAGTTTTTGCGATACCAGACGGCCCAGAGTGTCGGCCGTTCCGCCCGGCGCGAAAGGAACGACGATGCGCACGGTCTTGGCGGGCCAACTTTGCGCAAGGGCAGCCGGGCCCCCGAGCAGCAGGGCGGCGAGCACCGCGGCACTCGGACCGAAGCGCCGTGCGGGTCGCGAAAGGGATGCATCCATCGGCGTCATTTTACCCGAGCATCGCGCTAGAATAGCTCTACAGTCCGCCTAGAGGGTCTATGTGCCACATATAGGAACGGAAGTCCCATGGAAATCACCGGCGAACAACTGATCCCCCTTCCGCAGGCCGAGGTCTGGCGCGGGCTGAACGACCCCGAGGTCTTGAAGGCGTGCATCGCGGGTTGCGAATCGATCGAGAGAGCGTCGGATACCGAGTACCGCGTCGTCATGGTGGCGTCGGTGGGGCCCGTGAAAGCCAAGTTCAATGGAAAGCTCCTGCTCTCCGATCTCAACCCGCCGACCTCCTATTCGCTGTCCTTCGAGGGATCGGGCGGCGCGGCGGGATTCGGCAAGGGCAGCGCGCAGGTTTCACTCAAGGCCGAAGGCGCGGGCACGCGCTTGACCTACTCGGCCAAGGCGAGCGTCGGCGGCAAGCTCGCCCAGGTCGGCTCGCGCCTGATCGACGGGGTCGCGAGGAAAATGGCCGACGACTTCTTCTCTGCGTTCAACGAAAAGCTCGCCGGACCCGCGGCCAAGGCCGCGGGAGCGGCAGCGCCTGCGATCGGGAAGCGACGGGTCCACCCGGCCTGGTGGGTGGCCGGTGCGCTGCTCCTCGTGTTTCTCGTCTACCTCGCGCTCCAGCCTGCGCACTGATTCCGGGTCACCCGTTGACCGTCACCCGGGCGCTCGCGTACCCGGAAGCGTTTTCCTGATCGACCCAACGGCACTCGATGTCGCCCGAGCGCTCGGCGCGCACGAAGAAACGCAGATAAGGGTTGGCGGCGATCCCTGCGCCCATTTCGGCGCGGAAGACTTCGACACCGTCGTATCGGCATTCGAAGCGGTGAATGACGTTGCGCGGCGTCTGGCGGCCGAGCGAATCGTAGCGGAAGCCGGTTTCCATCGGGTGCTGAATGAGGACGCGCACCTCGATGAGCCCTCCGCGCCGGGCTTGCCGCGGCACTTGAATTCGCGTCGTCATCGGCTCAGCTCCCGTCGATACAGGCGGCTTCGTTGACGACGATATCCGTCGCGTCGAACCAGAAGCTGCCGTCGGAAAACTGCGCGAGCGCCGTCACCCTCTGGGTGCCGTTCAGTCGCACGCGCGACTCGATCTCGGCGCGACCCGTTTGCGGGCCGAGAAAATAGGTCGCGATCAGCGGAACGGGGTTCTTCTCCGAGACGAGATCGATCCGGCGAACGTGATCCGCCTCGCTCATGGGGCTGTCGACGCGCACGATCAGCGGAACCGAGTGCCCGTCGTCGGCGACCTGGGCAAGCTCAAGGCGCACCCGGCCCCTGCGCATTTCGGCTCCCTTGAGGATAGCTTGCAGCGTCCCCTGGGGAGTGTTGAGCATGCGCGCATCGATTCCCGGCGCGGGATTCACGCTCGGCTGCGCGAGCACTCGCCGGGGCAACGCAAGCAGGGCGAGGAGCGCCGCGAGGAGGCGCCGGCGTGCGTTCAACCCAGCAGCGGCAGCTTGCGGATGCGCTTGCCCGTCGCCGCGAACATCGCGTTCGCCACGGCGGGCGCGATCGGCGGCGTGCCCGGCTCGCCGATTCCGCCGGGGGCCTCCGTGCTCGGCACGATATGCACCTCGACCTTCGGCATCTCGTTCATGCGCAGCATCCGGTAGTCGTGGAAATTCGACTGCTCCACGCGGCCGTCCTTGAAGGTGATCTTCCCGTACAGGGCAGCGGTGAGCCCGAACACGATCGCGCTCTCGATTTGGCGCTTGACGATGTCGGGGTTCACCGTCATGCCGCAGTCGACCGCGGCCACGACGCGATGCACCCTCGGCGTGCCGTCCGAGACGACCGAGACCTCGGCGACTTCGGCGCACCAGCTGCCGAAGGAGAACACCACCGCGATGCCGCGGTGTACCCCAGCGGGCAGCGGCTTGCCCCAGTCGGCCTTCTCCGCGGCGAGCTCGAGCGCTCCTTTGTAGCGCGGCTGCTTGCCGAGAAGCGAGCGCCGGAACTCGAATGGGTCCTTGCCTGCCGCGTGCGCCATCTCGTCGATGAAGCTCTCGAGGAAGAAGCTGTTCTGCGAGTGCCCGACCGAGCGCCAGAACCAGACCTGGAGATTTCCCGGCTCTTGGCGCGAGTACTCGATGTGCAGGTTCGGGATGTCGTACGGGCAATCGCGGATGCCCTCGACGCCGAACTCGTCCACCCCGTCGGGGGGCAGCTTCATGAAGTGCGACCCCTCCATGATCGAAGGCGAGGCGACGTTGGCGGTGAAGAGCGTCGCGACCCCATTCGCATCCAAGCCGCCAGTCATCTTCGTCACCGAGGCCGGACGGTAGAAGTAGCCGCGCGTGTCGTCCTCGCGGCTGTAGACGAGCTTGACCGGCTTGCCGGTGATCTTGGAGAGCACGGTCGCGCCGATCACCGGATCGGGCGCGAAGCGGCGCCCGAACCCGCCGCCCAGGTACATGGTGTTGACCTTAACTTGTCCGGGCTGGACTCCGGCAACCTGGGAGAGGATGCCCTGCGCCGGTCCTTGGGACTGCGTGCCGGCCCAGATCTCGACCCCGTCCTTTTTCACCCAGGCGGTACAGTTGAGCGGTTCCATGCACGAATGCGAGAGATACGGCGCTTCGTATTCTGCTTGGATCGTCTTTGCGGGCGTCGCGGCCTTGGCGTCGCCTTCGTTGCGGCCGACCGCCCCGCCCGCCGCGGCGCCGGCGGAAAGCATTTTCGAAATGCCCTCGGAGGAGAGCGAGGCATTCGCGCCGTGGTCCCACTGGATCTCTAGCGCGTCGCGGCCGAGCTTCGCCGCCCAGTAGCCGTCGGCGAGCACCGCCACGCCGCTCGGAATCTGCACCACCTGGCGCACGCCGGGAACGGCCTTCGCCTTCGCATCGTTGACCGAGGCGGCCTTGCCGCCCGGCACGGGCGGATAAGCGATCACCGCGGTGAGCATGCCGGGGAGATAGACGTCCAGGCCGAACTTGGCTCTGCCGGTCGACTTGGCGACCGTATCCAGGCGCTTGGTTCCGCTTTTCCCGAGCAGATTGAATTGCTTCGGGTCCTTGAGCTTGACGTCCTTCGGCGGCGTGAGCTTCGCCGCTTTTTCGGCGAGCTGGCCATAGGAGAGCTTCTTGCCGCTCTTGTGGATCACCATGCCTCGCTCGGTGCGGCATTCGGCGGCGTCGGCTTTCCAGGTTTCCGCGGCCGCGGCGACCAGCATCGCGCGCGCCGTCGCGCCCGCCTTGCGCATCGGCTCCCAGTGCCCGCGCACCGAGGTCGATCCGCCGGTCGCCTGCATGCCGAAGATCGGATTGGCGAACGCCTGATCGACCCCGGCCTGCTCGACCCGCACCCGCGACCAGTCGGCGTCCAGCTCCTCGGCGACCAGCATGGGGATCGCGGTGTGCACGCCCTGGCCCATCTCCGAGAGGCCGCACACGACCGTGATTTCGCTGTTCGGCGCGATGCGCAGGTAGGCGCTCATCCGCGCTTCCTTTCCGGCGCCCTGAGCGAGCCGGGACGCGCCCGGCAAGGTGAAGGCGACGATCAGGCCCCCGCCGGCCATCGCGGAGGTCTTGAGGAATTCGCGGCGCGAGGCATTCATGGGTCTGGCGCGCATGATTAAGCTCCTTTCGCGCTCGCGGCCGCGTCCTTGATCGCGGTGCGAATCTGGTTGTAGGTCCCGCAGCGGCAGACGTTGCCGCTCATCGCTGCGTCGATATCGGCGTCGCTCGGCGCGCGGTTTTTGGCGAGAAGCGCGCTCGCGCTCATGATCTGGCCGGACTGGCAGTAGCCGCACTGCGGCACGTCGTTCCGCATCCACGCCGCCTGCACCGCCTTGCCGGCTCGCGTGGCGCCGATCCCCTCGATGGTGGTCACCTTCTTGCCGGCCGCGGCAGACAGCGGCGTAACGCAGGAGCGCACGGGCACCCCGTCGAGGTGCACGGTGCAGGCACCGCACTGAGCGATGCCGCAGCCGAACTTCGTGCCGGTCATTCGCAGCGAGTCGCGCAGCACCCACAAGAGGGGCGTGCCGGGCGCAGCGCCGACCTCGCGGGTCTTGCCGTTGATAACGAGGGAAACCATGGAAAATCTCCTAGGTGGACGACTGAATGAGTTTGCTGGCTGGTTTTTGATCTTATTCCGGCCCCCGGAGGAAGTCCATACGGAGGCGCCGCGGACGCAAGACCCGAGAATGCACTATCTTGCCTGTATCCCGTGAGCCGTCGGCGCCGCCGCTTCGTTTTGCCAAACCCGGGGGCAATAAGGGGACAATCGCACGCCACTGGGGAGGGAAATGAACTTCCTGCTGTCGGTTTCGCGCCTCATCGATGCGCTGAACGAGCGCATCGGGCGGGCGATCTACTGGTTGATCCTGGTCGCCGTGCTGGTGAGCGCCGGAAACGCGATCGTCCGCTACGCGTTCAATCGCAGCTCGAACGCCTGGCTGGAGATCCAGTGGTACTTGTTCTCCGCGGTGTTCCTGTTCTGCGCGGGCTATACGCTCCTGCACAACCAGCACGTGCGCATCGACGTCATCGCCGGGCGCCTGTCGAAGCGGGCCCAGGCGTGGATCGACGTGTTCGGCACGCTGCTGTTTCTTTTGCCGATGGCGATTACGATCATGTGGCTATCCTGGCCCGTGTTCGTCGATGCCTACAGGAGCCACGAAATCTCGACCAATGCGGGTGGCTTGACCGTCTGGCCGGCGCGGCTCATGGTTCCGGTCGGCTTCTTCCTGCTTGTGGCGCAGGGGATCTCCGAGCTGATCAAGCGAATCGCGTATCTGCGCGGCTTGATTCCCGATCCGACCGACAAAGACGAAGGCCCGAGCCTTGAGGAGCAGCTTGCCGAAGAGCTCCGCAAGCAGCGGGAAGCATCGGCATGATCGAGTTCCTCTCCCACAACATGGCGCCCCTTATGTTCGTGGCGCTCGTCATCTTCTTGCTGATCGGCTATCCGGTCGCCTTCTCCCTCGCCGCGATCGGCATCTTCTTCGGGCTGGGGGGAATCGAGCTGGGGCTGCTGCAGCCGACGCTGTTCCAGGCGCTGCCGCAGCGCATCTGGGCGGTCATGTCGAACGACACCCTGCTCGCTGTGCCGTTCTTCACCTTCATGGGGCTCATCCTCGAGCGCAGCGGCATGGCCGAGGACCTGCTCGACACCATCGGCCAGGTGTTCGGACCGCTGCGCGGCGGACTCGCGTTCGCCGTGATCTTCGTCGGCGCGTTGCTTGCCGCTACGACCGGCGTGGTGGCGGCTTCGGTGATTTCGATGGGACTGATTTCGCTGCCGATCATGCTGCGCTACGGCTACGACCGCCGCTTCGCCACCGGCGTGATCGCCGCTTCGGGCACGCTCGCGCAGATCATCCCGCCCTCGCTCGTGCTCATCATCATGGCCGACCAGCTCGGCCGCTCGGTCGGCGACATGTACGAAGGCGCCTTCATTCCCGGGCTGACGCTCGCCGGCCTGTATGCCGTGTACGCGCTAGGGATCACGCTGGTGAAGCCGGCGTGGGCGCCGGCGCTGCCGGCGGAGGCACGCACCCTGCGCGAGCCCGACGGATCGGGCGGCACGCGCTCGCTGGTCGTGCTGGTTCTCGTCGCCACGGCCGCCGCGATCGGTTTCGCGAAATACAAGTACGGGCCGGACGGGCCCACCGACGAGATGCTGGTGGTGTCCACCGCGGTCGGTGTCGGTGTGGCATTTGCGGCGTCGGTGATCAATCATTTCGCGAAGCTCGGCCTGCTGTCCCGCATAGCGGAGCGCGTGACTTTCGTGCTGATCCCGCCGCTCGCGCTGATTTTCCTCGTGCTCGGAACGATTTTCCTCGGCGTGGCGACGCCGACCGAGGGCGGCGCGATGGGCGCCTCCGGCGCGCTCGCTATGGCGCTCGCGCGCCGCCGGCTCTCCGTCAAATTGCTGAAACAGGCGATGGACACGACCGCCAAACTGACCGCCTTCGTCGTGTTCATCCTGGTTGGCGCGCGAGTGTTCAGCCTCACCTTCTACGGCGTGGACGGACACCTCTGGGTGGAAAGCCTGCTCACCAACCTTCCCGGCGGCCAACTGGGCTTCCTGATCGTCACCAACATCCTCATCTTCGTGCTGGCGTTCTTCCTGGATTTCTTCGAGCTGTCGTTCATCGTCATTCCCCTGCTGGGGCCGGTCGCCGAGAAGCTCGGCATCGATCTCATCTGGCTCGGCGTGCTCTACGGGGTCAACATGCAGACCTCGTTCATGCACCCGCCCTTCGGCTTCGCGCTGTTCTACCTGCGCAGCGTGGCGCCCGCCAAGGATTTCACGGACAAGCTCACCGGGAGGCTGACGGCGCGGGTCACGACCGGGCAGATCTACTGGGGCGCGGTGCCGTTCGTGCTGATCCAGATCCTCATGGTGGCGCTCATCATCACGTTCCCGGGCATCGTGACGGGCGGGATTGCGAAGAAGCAGGCGCTGGACATCAGGAATATTCAGATCGATGTGCCCGCCGAGGAACGGGAGGCGCCCGGGGCACCGGGCGCCTCGGATCAGCCCGGCGGCGCCGACCATGGCTCCGAACAGGAACAGGCGGAAAAGGCTCTCGAGCGCGCGCTGGGCGGAGGCCCCGAGAAACCGCCGGCGAAATAAGAAAACCCCGCCTGAGGCGGGGTTTCCGGCTTGCGGGAAACTCAGGCTTTCCTAACCTTTCTTCGCAGTCCCTCGTTGGGTCAGGCGTTCGGCGGCGATCATGAAGTTGTCGAAGCGGCTTTCGGCGACGGCAAACCACTGGTTCTGCTCGTTGCGGAATTTCTTCCAAGAGTCGTAGACCTTCTTGAACTTCGCATTCTTCACCGCAAACTCGTCGTACACTTCGGCGGAGGCCTTGTAGCAGGCGGCCATGATCTCGTTGGAGAAAGGCTGCAGCTTCACGCCGGACGCGAGCAGCCGTTTCAGCGCATCCGGGTTGAGCGCGTCGTATTTCGCCACCATCCACACGTTGGCCTCCGCGCACGCGGACTCGAGGATCGCCTTGTACTCTGCCGGCAGCGATTCCCAGGCCTTGATGTTGACGAGCAGGTCGAGCTCCGGACCGCCTTCCCACCAGCCCGGGTAGTAGTAGTACTTCGCCACCTTGGCGAAGCCGAGTTTCTCGTCGTCGTAAGGGCCGACCCATTCGGCCGCGTCGACCGTGCCCTTTTCGAGCGCCGGGTAGATGTCGCCGCCGGCGATCTGCTGCGGCACGACGCCGAGCTTGGTGAGCGGAAGACCGCCGGTTCCGCCGATGCGCATCTTGAGGCCTTTCAAGTCCGCGACCTTGTTGATCGGCTTTCTGAACCAGCCGCCCATCTGGCAGCCGGTGTTGCCGGCGGGGAACTGAATGATGTTGTACTCTTTGAAGAACTCGCGCATCAGCTCGAGGCCGCCGCCGTGATACATCCAGGCGTTCTGCTGGCGGGCGTTCATGCCGAACGGAATGGCGCAGGAAAACGCGAATGTCGGATCCTTGCCGAAATAGTAATAGGTAGCAGTATGGCCGCACTCCACGGTGCCGTTCTGCACGGCGTCTAGAACCTGCAGCCCGCCCACGATCTCGCCGGCGGCGAAAACCTTGATGTTGAACTTGCCTCCGGTCGCCGCCCCGACACGCTTGCCGATCAGATCGGCGCCGCCGTAAAGCGTGTCAAGGCTCTTCGGCCAGCTCGCCGCCATGCGCCAGTTGACGGCAGGAAGACCGCCCGTTTGCGCGCCGGCCTGCGTCGCCAGCAATGCGGAGCCCGCCGCCGCGCCCAGCCCGGCGTTCTTCAGGAATTCGCGTCTTCTCATGGGTGATCCCCTCCTAGGATGGAAAGCGCGCCGATTATAACTCCGGTTGCCAGGCGCGGAGTTCAGTTTCCGGCAATAGTCATTTTCTCGATGAGAATCGAGCCGGTGGTGCGCGAGCCGCGCGTGAGCGCGTCGGCTCCGATCGCCGCGACCGCGCGGAACATGTCGCGCAGGTTGCCGGCGATGGTGATTTCCTCCACGGGGTAGCGGATCTCGCCGCCCTCCACCCAGTAGCCCGCCGCGCCGCGCGAGTAGTCGCCGGTGACGAGATTCACCCCGAACCCGATCAGCTCGGTGACCAGCAGCCCGCGACCCATCTTCCTGATGAGTCCGGCAAGATCGAGGTCGCCGCCTTGCAGGATCAGGTTGTGATTGCCGCCCGCGCTGCCGGTGGTCTTCATCCCGAGCTTGCGCGCGGAATAGCTGCCGAGAAAATAGCCGCGCAGGACGCCCTCCTTCACCACGTCGCGGTCGCGCGTCGCGACGCCCTCGTCGTCGTACCAGGAGCTCGCCGGTGCGCGCGGCAGGTGTGGCCGCTCGAGGAGCGTGACCATAGGCGCGAAGACTTGCTTGCCCAGGCTGTCGAGCAGAAACGACGCCTTGCGGTAGAGGTTTCCCCCGCTCACCGCCGAGACGAAGGTCGCGAGCAAGTCGTTCGCCACCGGCGCCTCGAACAGCACCGGCGCCTGGACCGTCCCGATCTTGCGGCTTCTGAGTCGTGCGAGGGCGCGCCTCCCGGCGTAGTCGCCGACGGCTTCGGGCTCGGCCAAGTCCTGCGGGGAACGCTGCGACACATACCAGTCGTCGCGCTGCATCCTGCCGTCCTCGGCGGCGATCACCGCGCAGGAGATCGTGTGCCGCGACGTGGGAAAACCGTCGAGGAAGCCGTGGTTGTTGGCGAGCGCGAAATGCCACTGCTGGCAGGAAACGCTGGCGCCCTCGGAGTTCACCACGCGCTTGTCCAGGCGGAAAGCGGCGGCCTCGCAGGCCTTCGCGATCCCGATCGCCCGCTCGACGGGCAGATCCCAGGGATGGAAGAGGTCGAGGTCCCCCGGTTCGCGCGCCAGCTCCTCGGGGTCCGGGAGCCCCGCGCACTCGTCCTCGGCAGTGAAGCGCGCGATCGTCAAGGCCGCCTCCACCGTGTCGCGCATTGCGCGTGGGGCGAAATCCGCGGTGCTCGCGTGCCCTTTCCTCCTGCCGACGTACACCGTCACCGCGAGGCTCTTGTCGCGGTTGTATTCGATGGTCTCGACCTCGCCCTTGCGTACCGTCACCGTCTGACCGTAGCCGTCGGAGCTTTCGGTTTCACAGGCGCTCGCGCCTTTCTCAAGGGCGTACGCCAAGGCATCAGAGGCGATGGTCTTCAACGCGTCGAGATCATGGGCGAAGCGGCTTGGAGCCATGCGGGGACCGGCGGGAAAGACGCTATGATATCAGCTCATCATTGCTTCCCCGGAACGTGCAGGCCGAAGAAAAGCCCAGCAAGACCGCGCGCAAACGCGCCATGCACGAACTGCAGAGCCTTGGCGAGCGCCTGGTCGGGCTCAACTCGGAGCAGCTCGCCGCGATCGCGCTGCCCGAAGACTTGCAGGACGCGATCGAGCGGGCGCGGCGCATCACCAAGCACGAGGCGCGGCGCCGGCAACTGCAATACATCGGCAGGCTCATGCGCACGGTCGACCCGGAACCGATCCGCGAGAAGCTCAAGGTCTGGGACGGGGTCTCGACCGAAGAGACCGCGCGAGTTCACCGCATCGAGCGCTGGCGCGAGAAGTTGCTGGAGAACGACGGCGCGATCGGCGCGCTGGTCCACGCCCATCCTCGCATCGACACCCAGCGCCTGCGCGCGCTGGTGCGCAACGCGCGCGAGGAGCGCGCCACAGGGCGGCCGCCGCGAGCCTATCGCGAGCTGTTCCGCACGCTGCGCGATATCATCGCGGATTGGCAACCGGTGCCCGAAGATGACGGCGAATGACGAGCTGCTGATCGGACTCGTTTCGATCAGCGACCGCGCCTCGAGCGGCGTCTACAAGGATGAAGGCATACCGGCGCTCGAGGAATGGTTCGCGCGCGCGCTCGCGACGCCCTGGCGGACTGAAACGCGGCTTATTCCCGACGAGCGACCCGCGATCGAGGCGACGCTCGTCGAACTCGTCGACCGGCGCGGTTGCCACCTCGTGCTTACCACCGGCGGCACCGGCCCCGCTCCCCGGGACGTCACGCCCGAGGCCACGCTCGCGATAGCCGACAAGCTCATGCCCGGATTCGGCGAGCAGATGCGCAGGATCAGCCTCGAGTTCGTTCCCACAGCGATTCTCTCGCGGCAGGTTGCGGTCGTGCGCAAGGGCTCGCTCATCATCAACCTGCCCGGCCAGCCCAAATCGATCCGCGAAACGCTCGAAGGCCTGAAAAGCCAAGACGGCAAGCCGGTCGTCGCGGGCATCTTCGCAGCTGTCCCCTACTGCATCGACCTTATCGGCGGGCCCTACATCGAGACTCGCGAGGAAGTGGTGAAGGCCTTCCGGCCCAAGTCGGCGATCCGCCCGAAAGCGAGCTGACTCATGCCCGATCTGCTCGACGCCATAGAAATGGAAACTGGAAGGAACCCCACGGCGAGCGTCATCTGGCTGCATGGCCTGGGTGCGGACGGCAACGACTTCGCACCGATCGTGCCCGAGCTTCGACTCCCCAGGACGGCGATCCGCTTCGTATTTCCGCATGCGCCGGTGCGGCCGGTGACGATCAACGGCGGCATGCGCATGCGCGCATGGTACGACATCGCGGACGGCGCGAACCGGCGCGAGGACGAGCGCGGCGTGCGCGCCTCGCAGGCATCCATCGAAACCCTGATCGGCAGGGAAAAAAAGCGCGGCACGAAGGCAGAGCAGCTGGTGCTGGCGGGATTCTCGCAGGGCGGCGCGATCGCGCTGCACACCGGCTTGCGCCATTCTGAGCGCATCGCCGGAATCATGGCCTTGTCCACCTACGTACCGGTCGGGGAAAAGCTCCTTGCCGAGGCGAGCGCCGCCAATCGCGATGTCCCGATCTTTATGGCGCACGGGACGTATGATCCGATCATCCCGCGCGACCGGGCCGAACAGTCTCGCGGGCTTTTGCAATCGCTCGGCTACCCCGTGGAATGGCGCGAATACCCGATGCCGCACTCGGTCTGCCCGGAGGAGCTCGCCGATATCGGCGCGTGGCTGGGAAAGATGCTCGGTTGCAAGGCCTGAAGGCCAGTCCTACTCGCCTATATCGCGGACCATCTGGCGGCAACGCACCAGCGCGTAGTCGTCGCCGCGTTCCATATCACCCGTAGGCAGCAGCAGGTAGGCCTTCCCGTTTCGCTCGAGCTCCAGATTCTGGCCGGCAAGCAGAACATTGGCGCGGAGCAACAGCTGCGCCTCGGGAGCGGAATCGACCGGATTGAGCAGGATCGCCGTTTCCGAGTCCCCGCTGGTTCCCATCTGCCCG
>Ga0209377_1000941_pt1 | contig 19744 bp, 10 predicted proteins | sample GraSoiAngelo_141_FD_185898 | JGI IMG/M metagenome (GOLD analysis project Ga0209377, IMG submission 185898) | Grasslands soil microbial communities from the Angelo Coastal Reserve, California, USA - 14_0929_12_40cm (SPAdes) (version 2) | ecosystem: Environmental > Terrestrial > Soil > Grasslands ...
AACGGCACCAAGGCAGCCGCCGATGCCGTCGCGGTTGCAGCTGACTTGGAACGGCACGTACAAGTTGACAGTGTCGAAACCGATCGGAAAAGAACCCGCGAGAAGCTCGGGCACGGATCGGATGAGGAAGGGGATCGCGAAGGCCAAGACCGCTGCAGACCCGGTTCTGCCGAGGAGTATGCGGTCCCAGACGCGGTTCTTGCCATCCCGAGGAAATCTCATCGAGCTCCGCCGACGGTCATTCGCAGATGGCGAATTCTACTTTGCGAGCCACGTTTCGTCTAGTCGACCCGCATCTTCGGTGTCCGCTGCCAGGCGACGCCCTTCGGCCAAAAGACGAGTCTGAAGGCAATCGACACAAACGAAGCCAGTTGAAGGAACCAGTAGAAGTAGAGCCCGGGGATGAGCCAGAGCAGCTTCTTTCGTCGGGTCGTGACCGCCTCGCCCACGATCAGGGGGGTGAGGATGAGATTCGTGCCGATGATTCCGTAGATCCAAGCCATCAAGCTCGCCATCGCGCCGCCGTATAAGCCATACAGCACGATCGACGAGAGGAAGAGGATCGAGCTGATCAGGAAGAGGATCGGGGAGGCGATGTAAATGAAGGTGTCGATGCGTTGGCGTAACCGTGTGGCGCCCGAGCGCCTCCCTCGCAGTCCTTTCCAGAACACCTGGAGGGCCCCGCCCCACCACCGTTGCCGTTGGCGGACCAAGTGACGGGCCCGGTACGTGGGCTGAATCCAGATATCGGCGTCCACCATCCCGACCTTTCCCCCGGACCGGGCGAGGCGCAAGGAGTAATCCAAGTCTTCTGTCAGGCAGGATTCGTCCCAGGGGCCGAGGGCCTGAAGAGCCCGCCGGCGGATGAACATCCCGGTCCCGGCCAGGTGCATGAAGAGGCCGTATCGATCCTTGGCGGACTGCAGGCCTTGGAACCAGAATCGCGTTTCGTAGTAGTTGATCCGAGTAATCACGTTCGTCTCGGCGTTCATGACTTGTGGGAAAGCTTGAGCCACATCAATCTCGGGATGGTCATGAAGGTGCTTCACGGCCCTGAGGAGCAGGTCCGGCCCGTACCGCGTATCCGAGTCGAAGATCGCGATGAGATCCCCCGTCGCGTTTGCGAAAGCGCGGTTCAACGCCGCGGGCTTCCCCTTTGACACCCCTCCAGAAACGCACACGACGTTCGGGACGAGGGAGGCCATTCTCTTGCCGATCGTCGGCGTCTCATCCTTTGAACCATCCTCGACGACGATGATTTCGAGCAAGTCCTTGGGATAGTCGAGCCGATTCGCGCACAGGATGGCTCCCTCGATGACGACCTCCTCGTCTTTCGCGGGGATCAGGATGCTGACCTTGGGGAGATCCACCGGGTTTCGGAGGGAGCCCTTGTCGAACGGCTTCCCTCGGTCCGCGGTAAGGCGAAGGCCGATGAAAATCAGCGTGACGTGATAAATCGTCACGGCGTAGAAGAGGACCGCCAATGCGAGGACCGCGGCCTCCACAACGCCCATGGCCATACGGCTGTATTGCACCCCGGCGATAAGCCTTTCCCGTCCTGGTATAAGTCGCACTACCGGTCCGCCTGCGCCAGGTCCTTCGGTCGCTCGTCAGCGAACGGAGGCGGCAAGACGCGGAGATCTGGGCGACGTCGACCGGCCGGTCATTGGTAGTGCCGTCGGATACCATGAGAGGCAACACTCCGAGCCGGGGTATCGGGTTCTCAAGTTTCCTTCCGACGGACTCCCATCAACCGGCGCCTTCACAGCCTCTGAAATAGGCCCGTTCAAAGAGATCTGTCCGGCGTTCGCCGAAATGTTTCAATCCCGCCTCGCGCGTATGGCCATTCCAGGGAGACGGTCCGAACCGTCGGGTTGAATCGATGACAGAATCCCCGCCATTGGCTCCTGGCTTCGGGGATCCTCAGGGGCGCGTCGACGCTTGTCGGCATTGTGCTACTCGGATTCAGCTTCGACCGAATCCTCGGATTGCCAATCTGGATTGGGAGGCCTTGGCAGCTGTGGGGACTCGTCCCCCTCACCCTCGGTCTTGTCTTGGAGGCTGCCGGGACGCATGCCTTCTGGAAGTATGGAAGCGGTGCGCCCAACCCCGTGGCTCATCCATCGCGACTCGTGACGGAAGGGCCCTACGCTTGGTCGCGCCACCCGCTCTATTTGGCCCGTCACCTCATCCTCCTCGGCGCAGCCTTGCTGCTTGCCTCTCCGTCAACCTTGGCCCTTACCGTACTCCTTTTCATTGTTGTCGAGACGATAATGATTCCGCGAGAGGAAGGACGCCTCGCGGCGCGATTCGCCGAGCCTTATGCAGATTACCGGACTAGGGTGTCAAAATGGGTAACCGTGCGCCGTCGGGATCGCGAGTAATCGTGCGTCCGATGCCGCCTCGTCGATCGACTTCCCGGTGAGACGCGAAGACACCCGCTGGACGACGACGATGCGGGCTTTGACGCGGTCCATGACCGGAATTCAACGCACCGCGGCCCAGCGCAAGCGGGCTAGACCGCGCGAGGACGGCTTTCCTGCAGTTTCGTGGCGATCAGAATCGGGAATGAGGCCAATTCCATCCGAAGGGCGAGTCCCTTCAACCGCCGTGACCATCGAAATCGTAGGCCGGAGTCGAACCAAGTCTCCTCGACCGGCCCCACCGTCGAGAGTACGTCGGATACGAGCTCGGATCGCGTAAAATGGTGGTAAGTTGAGACCACTTCGTGACTTGCCTCGAGACTTCGAAGACGTGCGCGGAAGTCCGCCTGGGCCCGCGCCGCGCTCGTGGGCCTAGTGTGTACAGGGGAATTCAAAATCGCCAAGAAGCCGCCCGGACGTAACACACGGGCGATATTTCGCAGCGAGACACGAACGTCACGCGCATAGTGCAGGGACGCGTTGCACACGACCGCGTCCACGCTGGCGGATTGGACGGGGAGGCGTTCCAGATCCGCCCAAACCCTCTGAAACGGGGGTCCCAGACGAACGTATACTCCCGCAGCCCCGAGGCCAACGGTGTCGTCTAAGGCGACGTCCACAGCATAGACGTCGTGCCCGCGAATGGCGAGTTGATGTGAGAGCCACCCGTTGCCGCAGCCGAGATCGAAAACACGCAGGGGTTTTCGAGGATCGAGTACCCCGAGAAGAGCCACCATGCTGCGAGCTTTCACCTTCCACTCGGTGGTGTGACGTCGAGTAACGTCCCGGAAGGGAAGATTCTCCAGATACTTGATGTCGGGACTTCCCCAGCCGGCCTTCTTCCAAGCCAGCCCGTACGAATCGGCAAATGCGCGGAGGCGCGGACGGTCAGATTCCCGAACGAGCATCGGGACATCGCCTGCAACGGCGAACTCATGATCTTGGCCGCATCGAAGAGTCCCGACGTCAAGCGTTCCGGAGGCCCGCGTCTCCTCCGCCAGCGGCAGGAAGCAATCCGGACATGCCAAGACCTGGAGAGCCTGAGGGCGCATTCCGATTGGCAGAGCGCGTGTCCCTTTAACGCTTCCCCACAATCGCCTACATCGCGGCTACGCAATCTCGGTTCTCTGAATGTCCAAGTTCGATGTCACGGTCGTCAAGATTGCCCGTGGCATCGGGTCTGCCTTCATCGCGAGAATCGGCTCCGACGCGGTGACGATCATCTCGCCAAAGTGATCCATATAGAGTGTGTAGTATTGCCCATTCTCCTGAAAGTCCCGGTAGACATAGAGCGAGCGACCATCTGACAACATGAAGTTCAAGCCGGTGAAGCCGCCATACTTCTCGATTGCGACCTCGCGGGCCGTGGCGGTGGCTTTCGCGACTGCATCGTGCCCTCGCTCCTCGATGTGATCCAGCAGCAGATGGAAAACCACTTGCGAGTCAATCAGCCCAGCTTTGTCGGTGTATCCCTTGAGAGACCCGTTGTGTTGGAACGCCCAAGTGATACCATCCCTCTCCTCGATGAACGGATGCGCAAACTTCTGCGCCGCAAGGCCTTTCGAGCCCGCTCTCCGAAGATGCCCCATCACAATGAGCAACCGGCCTGGGGCACGTTCAATGTTCATCTTCGCAATCTTCCACGCGGTGCCATAGTACTTGGCCGCGTCCGTAGCGCAGCCCGCGTCTCGCATGTGTATCGTCAGCGCGCCGTCCTGGAAGCAGGCGAGCCCCCAGCCGTCCTTGTGTCCTCGCTCGTCCGGTGCCCCGATGGGACACATGCCCTGCGTCGCGAGGTCTGCGAACTCCTCGAAGAGGTCGTAGTATACGGGTCCGCGGCTCACGACCCCCATCATCCGGCACATGCGCCCGGCCATCCGGGCGGGGCTATTTGAGTATGCGTCCGCGCGGCCAACCCGCGGTCGTTTCAGGCGCTACCACGCACGAACGGCAATGGGTGAATCTGAGCCCGGAGGTCCCAGCCGCCACGGTCGATGAAGAGCGTGTCTTTCGAGGAGACCTCGTCCACCCGCAACAGCGCGAGCGCGATCACCCAGCCGGTCGTCGGGGACCAAGTGCCGCTCGTGACCTTGCCCACCTCACGTGTCACTTTCGACACCTTATCTCCATGGACCGGAGGGACGTCGGCGTCCACGCGAAGGCCGAAGAGTTTGCGCCGCACCTGGCCTACGTAGGTCCCGCGCGCCACAATCTCCTGGCCGACGTAGCATCCCTTCGTGAAGCTCAAAGCGAAGTCCGGCGCAACCTCGAGGGCAAGCGTGTCCTCCCCCATCTCCATGCCGAACCGCGGTGTGCCCGCCTCGATGCGCAGGATCTCGAACGAGTCGCGCCCGATGGGCGTGACGTCCCGCCGTGAGAGCGCGTCCCAGAGTTCGCTGAGGCTCGATCCGGGGGACCAGATCGCGAAGCCGAGTTCCCCCAGCCCGCGGACACGGCCCACCTGGCCCTCGTGGGACTTGTCAATCGGGAAGGTCATGAAGGCGTCCTGCGGAAGTGCGCGGGGATCCGCGGTCAGGACACCCGAGACGAGATCGCCAGCGGCCGGCCCGTGCACCTCGATGTGCCCGACCGATCCCAGGTCGTGGAACTCGACGTCGTCGCTCACGCGCGCCTTCTCCATGAGCTGGAGGATCGTGTCTTTCTGCGCGGCCTCGATGTCGAGGACAAGCGAGTCCGCGAACGCGGACACGCGCATGTCTCCGAGCACCCGGCTCTTCTCGTTCAGCAAGAGCGCGTACGCCGACATCCCGGGCGTGAGGATCTTCAGATCGGCGGTGACGAGTCCGTCGAGGAACGGGACGCGCTCCGAACCCGTGAGCCGGATCTTCGCGCGGTCGCTCCAATCGATCATCCCGGCCCGCCGGCGGACCGCGCGAACCTCCTCCTCGATCGAGCCGTAACCGGCCGGGATCAACCAGCCCGCCTCGGGACGGAAGATCGCGCCTTCAAGATCGTGATACGGGCGCAACCGAAGTTCCTGCATCGTCGGCCGTACGATGGCCTCCGCTCCATTTGACCTTATGCGCCTCTCCGGGTCGCGCCGATCGGGGTCGGAAGTTTCATAACGGCCCTCGCTTTGGTCTCCGACGGATGGCGCCCGAGCTCCGCGACGGCCGCATCTCGATCTTCGCGAAACGCATCATGCGCAAGCCGCGGACCCTGCACTGCCCGTACTGCGACGGCAAGGTCCTCTTCACCCGGAACGAGGAGCACCTCGATGCGAAGAACTGTCCCCATTGCGGCATGCGCGTCGAGCGCCGCGAGTGGCCCGAGAAGTTGTACGACCCGATGCCGATCCTGCGCACGAAACCGGGCGGACCGGACGCGATGAAGATCGAGACGCCAGAATCGAAGGACGAGGCCCCGAAGAAACCCGAGAAAGGCGAGAAGAAAGACTAGCCGAAGACCCCCCGCACTTCAGGCAGTCGCTCCATTTCTTGCCGACCGGCGCGCCGCTCTCCCCGCACTCGCCGCCGGGGCGATGGACAGCCGGCGTAGCTCAATCCGGAATTCCCGGTTCCGCGCACGAGGACGTAAATGGAAAGTGGGAGGGCTAGTGCCCTCCCTGCCGTCTCTACGGGGGCGGCGGAGCGCCGCCCTTGCGCATCTCGTCGAGTTCCCTCCGCGCGGCGCGCGCCCGGCCCAACATGAGGATGCTCGCCGCGATGGCGAGGATCGCCACGACCAGGAAGACCAGCGACGTCGTCGTTGTCGCCTGGCGTGCGATCGGCAAGGAGCTCTCCGCGACGCTGACCGCGATTGTCGCGGTCTTGCCACCGGCCGCGATCGTGATGGTCCCGGAGCCCCCGGAATCGCCCGCCGAGAACGAGGCGCTCTTCCCGTTCGCCGCCGGAGTCACGCTCCCGATGGTCGTCGACCACGTGTACGTCACGCCGGACACCTCGTTGTCGTAGGCGTCCACGCCAGTCACGGTCAAGAGCGTCCCGGCGCCCGTCAGGAGGTTGACCGTGGTTGCGGACGGGGCGAGATGATCCAAGGCCCCCGCGCTCACGTCGACGGTCAAGGAAGCCTGTCGACCCGCCGCGGAAGCAATCACGACGAGGCTTCCGGCCACTGTCGGAGCGGTGAGGGCGCCGGCTGCGGTGATCGTCCCGCGTGATGCGGACCACGAGACCGTGGCGCCGGACACGGCGTTGCCGTACGCATCGGTCATGCTCGCGGTGAACGTCGTGGTCGCACCGGCCGCGACGCTCCCGGATCCCGAGATGGCAATGGCCGAGGCGGGGCCCGCGACGATCGTGACGCCGACCGTGGACGAGACGCCTCCTTGCGAGACGGTCAGCGTATGCGTCCCGGTCGTCGTCGGAGCGGAAAACTGTGCAATGCGGCCGTCCGAAGAGAGGGGGAGGATCTGGCCTCCGGACCATGACAACGTCCCGGCGGAGATCACGTTCCCGTTCGTGTCCTGAAGGGACGCGACAAGAGTCGACGTCGATCCGGCGGACACGGTCAGGCTCGTGGGGCTCACGACGATCTGAGCCGGCGCCCCCGGGACAATCGTCACCGGGACGGTCGCAGACGCGGAACCCGCCGTGACCGTCACGGTCCCCGTCCCGACCGCCGTCGCGGCGGTCAGCACGCCGGTCGATGTGATCGTTCCGAGTGAGGAGCTCGCGGACCATGACAGAGCGAGGCCTGAGATCGCGTTCCCGAAGAGATCGCGCGGCGTGCCGGTGAAGGTCAGCGTGCCGCCCGCCGCCACAGTGGCAGAACCCGGCGAGACATCGATCCGATTCACGGCCCCGGGCACAACTGTCACGGTGACGACGACCGTCCGTCCGCCCGACGCGACGGACAACGCGCCCGAGCCCGCGGCGTAGCCCGCCGTCAAGACGGCCGTCGGCGCCCCGCTGCCCGTCGGCGTGACGCTGCCGATCGTCGAGGTCCAAGCGAAGGTCAGCCCGGAGATCTGGTTGTGATACGCATCGAAGCCTGCCGCGTTGACCAAGAGGAACGAGCCCGCGGCGATTGTGACCGTCGATGGGTTCACCTCGAGACTGGCCAGCGCACCCGGGACGATCTCGACGTTTGCGGCGCCCGTGTGTGCGCTCGGGCCGGAGCCCGTCGTCGCGGTGACGACGCCGCTTCCGGTGGTCGTCGACGCCGTGAAGACGCCGGACGCCGTGATCGTGCCGATACCGCCCGTGACGCTCCACGTGAAGGTCGCACCGGGAATCGGATTGCCGTACCGGTCGCGCGCTCCCGCACCGAATGTCAATTGCCCGCCGGCCACGACGCTCGCGACGCCAGGGATGACATCCACGTGGTCGAGGGCACCCGGGAGGACGTGAATCGTCGCGGCCCCGGAAACCGATCCGCTCATCGCGACGGCGGTGTCGGCTCCCTCGACGGTGCCGGCGATGTAGATCGCCCGGTCCCCGGACGGGCTCACCGGGAGGACCGTCCCGAGTCCGTTCGTGGACGACCAGCTGAAGCTGGCTCCACCCACCGCGTTGCCGTAGAGGTCTTCAGCTTGACCGAGCAGCACGACTCCGCTCGTCACGGCCACGTCGGCCGTCGGTGGGCTGACCGATACGGTCGCCGCCACGCCGGCCCCGACGAAACTGAAGCCGTCGATGCCGCCCGCCTGGTCGCCCACGACGAGGTACCCGTCCGCCAACGCGACGGAGGACGAACTGCCCTGAGGCGCGAGCGGGAGTTGCTGCAGCAACGTGCCCGTGGAAGCCTCCCACGCGTACAGATTCCCGTCCCACGTGCTGAGGAACACGGTCCCGTTGTTGTACGCAGGCGAGGTCCCAACGGCTCCGCCCGGAATGAAATTGTCCCAGACGACGGCGCCCGTGTTCACGTCCAACGCAATCATGTCTCCGCTGAAGAAGTCAAAGGCGAACGTCCCGAACATGACGAGCCCTTCGGCGACCACGGGGGTCGAGGTGTCGATAAACGGTCCGAGTCCGGGGGTCGACCAAATCCGGGCTCCGGTGAGCGCATCGAGAGCGTTCATCGTCCCGGTCCCGTCGCCCACATACACGACGCCGCCCGCGACCGCGGGGGCCGCGACGATGTACGATGGCAAGGTCGTTTGCCAAATCAGGCTGCCCGAGAAGGCGTCGAGAGCGACGACATTGCCCGCGCCATCCGCAGCGTACACCATGCCGGCCCAGTACGCGGGGCCTTGGTAGACGGTGGCTGCCATGGTGTACGTCCACAGAGGTGCGCCGGTCAGGGCGTCGTTCGCGTGGACCGAATTCCCAAAGAAGTCGTACCAGTAGACGTTGCCCGCGGCGACTGCAATCGTCGTCGAGGCTCGGAACGTGAAGCCGACGTTCGCATCGGCGCGCCAGACGAGCGCACCGGTGGCTTCGTCGACCGCAAAGATCGAGACCGACGACGCGCGGTTCGTCACGAAGGCGGCGTACACGAGTCCGTAGGCGACGGCGGGCGTCCCCGTGGGATATCCGGAGTCCCCGAGGGAGACCGACCACTTGGTTTGGCCGGTCCCGAGATCCGCGGCCACGAGGTTCCCCTCCATCTCCTCGAAGAACACGGTGTGACCGGAGATCACCGGCGCCGTCCATCGTTCTTCGAAGCCGCCGGGCGACGCGGTCCAGCGCCGTGTGAGGTCCATTTCGAATGGCACGGGGTTGATCCCGCCGCGCTCCCGATCGTGATGGAATTGGGGCCATTCCGGCGAGGGCGGTCCAAGGAGCTCGATGACGACGGAACTCACCGCGGTGGCAAGGGGATCCGCATGCGAGCTCGCCGTCACGTCCGTCCGGTCGACGATTTCGAGCGGCGCGTTCGCGGGTACCTGGATCTCCGCCACGATTCGCGTCGCCGTCAGGCCGGGGATCACGCCGGTGTCGACCAGGCCATCCGAATCCGAGTCCCCTAGCGGTGCCAGGGTGGCCGCATCCAGCAGGGTAACGGTCCATCCGTGGCCCGACGAAGCGGCGAGTTCCACCGTGTCCGGAAATCCACCTGTGTTCTGCGCTGTCATCGGGACCTGAGCGACGTCGCCCGGTTGAAGCGGGAGATAGGCCCGAGGCCCGATGCTCACGCCCGGCGGCGGTACCGTGGTGATGGCCCGAGCCGTCTTCGATTTCGTCAAGTCGTTCGACGACGTGAAGGTGAGCAACGACCGCTCCGAATCTCCTGGGTTCACGTTGCCGGGGACCGTGACGGTCGCGACGACATCGACCTTTGCGCCGGTCGCCATCGTCCCGGTGTCGGGGACGCCGTCGCCGTCTGTGTCCGGAAGAGGAGTGATCCCGTCCGATTGATAGAAGGCGATCGCCCAACCATTCGCCCCGGGCGTCGACGTGGCGTCGAATGTGTCGGGACCCGACGATCCGATGTTCTCGAGACTCAGCCGGTACGAGACGACATTCGACGGGACGGAGTCCTGAGCCTGAGTCAACGGGCTTACAAGGACCCCGACGGCGACCTGCCCAAGGAATCCGAAGATGTTCCCGTTGTTGTTCTGGACGAAGACCCACCCATCGGAAATCGCTGGCACAGAGGTCGTGGCGACATTGAGACTGTAGCTGGCGACGATCGACCCGTCCAGCGGGTCGAGAACCCGCAAGTTGCCGTCCCAGGAGTCCCCGTAGAGAAGTCCGTTGGCATAGGCGACGGAAACCCCGACCGGTCCGACCGGTGTGCGCCACAAGATCGATCCGGTCGTGGCGTCGACGCCGACGTACTCGTCGGGGCCAAGTCCGCAGCCCCCGCACGATCCGAAGAAGATCGAGGAACCGTCGTAGGCAGGTGTTGCGAAGTCGAGCAGGCCAAAGCCGGTCGTCTGCCACGCCAGCCCTCCCGTCGCGGCATCGAACGCATACATAGTCCCGGAATAGGTACCAACGTAGACGTTGCCCTGGGCGACCAAGGGCGCCATCGCGATCGTGTTATCGACTCCCGAGGACCAGATCAGTGCCCCGCTGAACTCATCCAGCGCGTACATTGTCGGAGCCCCCGAGAATCCGGTCGTGCCTGCATACGCGACTCCGCCGGAAACGGCCACGCCGCCCCAGGGGGTGTCCCGCGTCTGGTACGCCCATGCCAGTGTCCCGGTCGCCTCATTGATAGCAAAAATCTCGCCACTAAAAGCCAGCCCGAAGACGAGTCCGTCTGTAGCGAGCAACGGCAGGTCAGGATTGACATCGACCCCAACGCCCCGGTCGACGACCCACAAGGTGTCGCCCGTGGTCGCGTCCAACGCGTATAGTTGGTCGCTCAATTGCCCTGCGAACGCGGTGTACAGGACTCCATTGTCGAACGACGGGGTTCCGGTACGGGCGCCGCTAACGCCGAGCTTGCGATCCCATTGGATCGTGCCGCTATACGGATCGCGGGCCCGGAGGTGACCGTCCCACGTCGTCTCGAACAGCGTCCCGTCCGCGAAGATCGGACTGCTCCACAGGCTATTCTGGTAGGGGCCCGCGGACCACCGGAGGGTGAGAGGCGGGAGGAAGACGCTGGGTGACACGCCTTGCCGGGGCGGGTTGTTCTGGAACGTCGGCCATTCGGGGCTTGAGGGGGCGGTCGGTGGCCGCGGTGGGGTCGTGAACGTATAGAAGTTCGTGCCGTTGTCGTCTGTCGCGGTGTTGCCTGCTTCGTCCGTCGACCGCACGTAGAACAAGTAGGTCGTGTTTTCGAGGAGGTTCCGCAACGTCAGGGAATGGTTCGCCACGTGACGTGAATCAGAAAGTGAGTCCGGGAACGGAGGCGCTGTGCCCCAGGAGACGAACGAGTCTGCTGGCTCGTCCGTCGTCCACCCGATCGACGCGCGGTTGAACCTCACGCCCGATACACTCACGCCGCTGATGACGGGCGGCGTGTCGTCGACGAGCGCGGTGTCAGTCACGGGTCCTCTACCGCCGAGCCCGTCGTCGTTATCAAAGTACTCGGCGGTAATCGTGTCGCCGTTGGCGACTTGAAGGAGTCCGTCACCTGGATTTGCGGGACCGTTCACCAGGTTGATTGACCCCGCGAAGACGGAACTGGCGTTCGCGGTCTCCGTCAGCGTGACAACCTCCGGCGTGGCCTCCGTGGTGCTCGTCATGTTGATGTCCACCGTGTCTGGAGCGCCGGGGTCCACGTTCAGGCCCGTGTCGATGACCTTGATGCCCACCGTTGCCGTGGACTGGTACACACTGCGGTCCATTCCGATCACGCCACGGTTCGTCGAGATCCCACCGGTCATCACGAGCGCATACGACTGCGGTCCCTGAGGCACATCGAACCCGGATACTGAGACGGTCCACAGGCCGACCTGCACGCCCGTGAGGACGAGGACGCTTTCGACGTTGTTCGCGGCGTCGCGCCCCGCGGGATTCGGCGTCGATTCGCCCGGGTTCGAGCCCGTGTACTGGTTGCCGCGATACACTGTACCGCCTGGTGCTGTGATCGTGAGATCGAGATCGTTCACCAGACACACGCTGCACCCGGCCGTTCCCGGGAAGTCGGTCCATACGAGGGTTACTTCGACCGACTGAGAGGGGTCCCCGATCGCGAGTGAGTAGCTGACCGCGTCGCCTGTGTTGATGCCCACGCGGTGGTCGTCGATCGCGAGGCCCCGTGCATCGCCCGCAAAGAACATTGCGTCGTCCAGGGTGACACGCCCGAACCCCTGATCGAAGTTCGGGTACCGCGTCTCGCCGAAGGCATATGCACCGGTGCCGGTCATCTCGCGGGCGCTGTTGATGAGCATCGACTTCAGGAGAGCCGCCGAGGGCGTGAAGCCGTTCGCCGGTTGCGGGCTACCGGTCGGGTACCATCCGTCCATGAAATACTGCCGAACCAGGGTCGCGGCTCCCGCGGTCGTCGGTGTGGCCATGCTCGTGCCGCTCAACTGGAAGTAGCTCGTGCCGTCCCCGAACGGGTCGGCGCCTTGGGCCGACCAGACGGATACCCCGGGCGCCATGACATCGGGCTTGATCCGGCCGTCTGCGGAGGGACCGCGGCTGCTGAAGTCCGCGACATCCTCGAGGCCCGGCCCATTGAAAGTGGCGCCGGCCGCGATCACGTTCTTCGCTTCCGCGAACGGGTTCATCGTGTGGAGGCCGGGAGGCGGTCCGCAGAAGCCCGAGCCGCAGTTCCCCGCCGCGAAGACGACGAGGAAGTCCTGGTTGTTCCAGATGAAGTTGTCCGTGTCGGCGGATTCTTGGATGTACGCGTTGCAGCAGCTCCCCCAGCTATCGGAGTGGATCGAGGAGTTTCGATTCAGGGCCATCTGCCAGAGGTCGGTGACGGAGTTGAAATTGATCGAGTTGCCATCCGCGGAGAGGTCCTGCATCTCCAGGGACGCGTCGAATGCCTGGCCGTCGTGCGGACCGGTCGTCCCGTTCGACCCGGTCGCGTCTCCGTTGTACACATGCCAGACGCCATCGTCGCCTCCGATCGATCCCGAGGTGTGCGTGCCGTGATTGATGCCATCGTCGTGGGTGTTGCATCCGCCCACCGGGCACGGCGGACTGTAGTAGTCCTTGACCTTGCGGTGGTCGGGACCGGGAGCCGTGTGGTTCGGGTCGGCGAAGTCGGGGTGACCGAAGTCGAGGCCCGTGTCGCCGAGGGTCACGAGCTGACCGGTGCCGTAGATGCCATGATCGTGGACCGGGGTCGCGAAGTTGACCGTGTCGCCGCTCTGGATGACCCATCGTGCGATGTCATTCGAAACGGTCGGCTGTACGAATCGATCGACGTACATCACGCCGGGTGCGCGCGCGAGCAACGGGAGGGTGCTCTTATCGAGCTCGACCCGCACGGAACCCGATTGCCCGAAGCTGAAAATCGGCTGCACGCCGCCGAGGTAGGACACGACTCGGAGAATCTCTGACAGTCGGGACGGCTCGAACGCGGTGATTTCGAGCGAGATTCTTGAGACCGAAGCACGTGAATCCGATGAAGCCAGGCGGTCGAGTGAGACGGCGGTGCTTCGCTGGTCGAGGTTGTCTGCGTACCGAGGGCTGGTACGCGGGCCGGTGGCGGCGAGGTCCGAGCTGAATGAACTAATGCTACTGCCCGTCGCGATGCTTGTCGCGCTGCTGCCCGGAAGCGAACGCTCCAAGGCACGTTGGGCCAGGAGGTCGTAGTCATCCGACAGGCGCGGGCTGAGCTTGTAGGCAGGCTCAAACACGCCAGTCCACCGGATACTCGCAAGAGCCGAAACGCGGTCCATCGTTAGGCCGTCGGCCCGCACGATGAACGCGTTGTAGGGAATGTAATAGAGGATCGTCGCGCCCGTCGCTGTGAGTTGGGCTTTCATCAGCGGCGTAACGGGACCGTTGAATTGTACGAGGTAATAGAAGGGCTGGTTCCTTGGGACCGAGTTGTATTGGAGAGACATCGGTATCGTTGGCATCGCCGCGAGCGGATCGAAGCGGAAATTATTCACGACGATGAATTTCATGTAGTCTGGCATGGCTTCCGGCAGTCCGATCCGCGGTTGTGACGAAGCCCGCGCGGGTGTCATCACGATCGCCAAGGCTGACGCAACCATGACGAAGACCAAAACGAATGCGACGACGCGGCTCCACGACCGACGAGACACAGCGTTAGCTACTCCATCAAGCGTGCCAGCACTCATGCGAATCCCTCTCCCTGACTGAACGGTAGGATCTCTCCCTCTGGCACTCCTCCGAACGGTGGAGCGCCGCCCCCAACTCGGCGGGGGAATGGTTGTGGACATGATAAGGCTAACGAGGATGTTCGGCCGATGTCCGGAGGAAACCGGGACGACGCTCGATGGCATCCGGGGGATGCCGTCCCTAGGCCGTGCCAGCCGCCCCGGTCAACGCCGCGAAGAAGGCGAGAGAGGCGAGAGGAAGGACTAGCCGAAGACCGCCCCACACTTCAGGCAGTCGCTCCAGTACTTGCCGACCGGCGCGCCGCATTCCCCGCACTCGCCGCCGGTCGCGGTCTGGTCCGCCTTGATGACGACGAGCTCCGGATTCTTCAGCTTGTCCCACCGCGGATCGCGGACGAGGAGGAACGCGAAGTCGTCGGCCCACGTCTCGAGTTCGAGGAACGCGAGCTTCCGGCCGACGAGGAGGTCGTTGACGCCCTTCAGGAAATCCCGGGCGTCTTTGAACCGGACGACCTTCTCCTGCTCCGCCAAGATGAGCTTAACCTTCCGCAGGTTCAGTTCCTGGTCCAGCCACGTGGGATCCTTCGCGGCGAGCGTCAGCTTGAACGAACTGAGTCGCGGGTTAACTTCCTTCAGGACCGCATCGAGCTCGAACGCCTCCGGCACGCGGAAGCCGAGCCAGTCCGCGAGGACGCGGGTCACGGCCTTGTACGGCGCGCTGCGGTACTCCGCGACGAACGCCGCCTCGCCGCCCGGGTAGGCGGCCACGCGCTTCGCGAACACGGCCTTCGTTGGTGCGACGGTGAGACCGAGGTCGACGAGCCCGGCGTGCGCCTCGCTGACGAACACCTCGACCTCGCCCGGTTTCGGCGGCGCGGCCGGCGCCGCGGGCTTCTCCTCCGGTTTCTTTACGACCGGTTCCGGTTTCTCGGCCTTCTCGATCGGCGCTGGCTGTACCGCGGGTTTCTCTTTCGGCTTCGCCTTCGGCTTCTCCGATTCCGCCTCGGGCTTGCCCTTCTCGGGCTTTTCTTTCTTCCAGAATCGGAGGGGCATCACCCGCGGAAACCCGGGTGGCTGATAATAAGAGTTGCGCCCTGAGGACCGCAATCCAGACCGACGTACCATCGACGGCGATAAGTAGCCGGGTCGCGTAGCCCCGGCGGCCGCCGTGTCCCCTTGACGTCTGCGCCCCGTGTCTTGTCCTCACAGACGGTGCGAGAGGGATGGCCTCCGATCTCCGAAGAGGAGGTCGAACTCCCGAGCGGCGCGCGGAAGCGCTGGATCCGAGTGCACTTCGGGACGTCGGCAGCGGTCCTGGCAACCACCCCGCAGAAGCAGATCGTCCTCACCCGCGAGTACCGCCATGGGCTCGGGCGGATCGTGCACTCGTTGCCCGGCGGGACCGCGCGGAACGGAGAGTCGGCGGAGGCGTGCGCGCGGCGCGAGCTGATGGAGGAGACGGGCTACCAGGCATCGAAGCTCCTCGAGATGTACGCCGGGAACAATCTGACCGCGTACCTGGAGGGTACGTTGCACCTCTACTTCGCAAGGGACTGTCAGGCCACCGAACGGCGACCGGATCCCGACGAGATCCAGGCCGTCGAGCGCATGAGTGTTACGCAGGCGCTCTCGAGCGCGCGAGCCGGAGAATTCGAGTCCGCGGTCGTCACGCTCGCGATCCTCATGGCCGACGCACGCGGTTGGCTCATCGGTTGAGTCACGCTGCCGCGGGACCGGTGGCCGGAGAAGATGCGTGGGGCAGGATTTGAACCTGCGAACCCCTGCGGGACAGCGACCTCAACGCTGCGCCTTTGACCAAGCTGGGCCACCCACGCACGGGGCGCTTTCATCGCGGGCCTCGATATTAATCTTCCTTCAGCGATTCGTCGTATCGCATCGAGCCGCTCTTCGCCGCGAGACCCGCAAAGGATTATTTGGCGCGGAGACCGTAGGCGAGAAAGGAGATCGCCATGCCGTCTCGACGGAAGTCCGGGTCCGCGAAGCGTCGTACGTTCGACGTCATCAACCCGACGACTGAGAAAGCCTTGGCCACCTATCCGATTCTGACGGCACCGCAGGTGCGGACGAAAGTCGGGGCGGCCCGCGAGGCCTTCCGATCTTGGTCGAGGCTCGATCCAAAGGAGCGCGCCGCGTACCTGCTCCGCTTCGCGGAAATCCTCCGGAAGCACAAGGACACGTACGCCCAGACGATGACGCTCGAGATGGGCAAGGTGATCCGCGAGGCGGTCGCCGAAGTCGAGAAGTGCGCTTGGGCCGCGGAGTATTTTGCGGAGAACGGACCCGGGTTCCTGCAACCGGAGATAGTCACGACGGATGCGATGCGATCGTACGTCGCGTTCCATCCTCGCGGCGTCCTGGGCTCGATCATGCCGTGGAACTTCCCGATGTGGCAAATCGTCCGCTTCGCGGTGCCAGCCCTGATTGCCGGCAACACGGTCGTCGTGAAGCCCGCGAGCGCGTCGCCGCAATCGGCATTGAACCTCGGGGAGGCGTTTCGGGAAGCCGGGTTTTCGGACGGCACGTTCCAGGTCGTGGTCGGCGACCGGTCCACGGCCTCGGCCTTGATCGATTCGCCCGTCTCCCTCGTCAGCCTGACCGGCTCCGTCGGGACCGGCGTGCAGGTGGCTCAACAGGCCGCGAAGCACCTGAAGAAGGCCATCCTGGAACTTGGCGGGTCGGATCCGTTCATCGTCGCGGACGACGCCGACCTCGACGCCGCGGCGAAAGGGGCGGTCGCCGGCCGCTTCGTGAACACGGGACAGTCGTGCATCGCCGCGAAGCGGTTCCTCGTCGTAGACTCCGTCGCAGAGGAGTTCACCGCGAAGTTCGTCGAACAAGTCCGGATGCTCCGTGTCGGGGATCCCCTTCGTCCCACGACGGACATTGGACCTCTCGTCAACGAAGCCCAGCGGGAGGAGATCGAGGGCCAGGTGAAGGACGCGGTCCGCAAAGGGGCACGGGTCGAAGTCGGTGGAAAGCGTGTCGCGGGTCCCGGTTGGTTCTACGAGCCCACCGTCCTCAGCCGCGTGACGAAGACGATGCGGGTGTTGCACGAAGAGACGTTCGGTCCGGTCGCACCGATCCTCGTCGTGCCGGACCTCGACGCCGCGGTGCGTGAAGCGAACGATTCGGAGTTCGGGCTGGGCGCAAGCCTCTGGACCCAGGACCTGAAGCGGGCCGAGCGACTCGTGCGCCAAATCGAGTCCGGCATGGTGTTCGTGAACGGCGTCGTGAAGTCGGATCCGCGGATGCCCTTCGGGGGCGTCAAGCATAGCGGCATTGGCCGCGAGCTGAGTCGCTACGGCCTCCTCGAGATGGTGAATATCAAAACGGTCGAAATCTTCCCAGCCCACTCGACCCAAGCCGCGATCCAGAAGAACACGGAGTAGAACTCCGACGAGTGTGCTAAGAGGACCTGCGCGACCCGAATTAGGGTGCCACCGCGGTGGTGAACCTGTGTCCGTCCGCCACGTCTCGGACTCGTGAGCACCTGGGCGTCGCCGGCGCTGCCCCCTAAACATAACGCTTATTCGATTCAGGCGAGTCACTCACGAGCGCTGGAGGGAACACCGGCCGGAGGTCCGCCTGAAATGGACACACAACACACGCGGATCCCTGATGTGGGGCGCTCACGACGTTTGAAGTTGGTAGCGTTAGTCCTCGTCGTGGTCGTGATTGTCGGCCCGCTGCTCGTCTTGTTGGGCCCCCGGTACCCGTGGGAAGAGGCCGTCCTCGCCCACGGCCGAACGTACCTCGATGTGCCACTCACGACTCTGTTTACTGCGCCGCCTCGAGCGGGCGAGACCGTGAACACGAGCGTCGAGGTCAGCTATTTGCCCGGATTTTGGTCGGACAACCACTCCGCGACTCCGCCTGCTTTCATCGAGTATCGATGGTCGTCCGTTTCAGGGACCGACCTCCCCGTGAGGTTCGTCATGGGTCCGTCTTTCCCGATGGATCAGAGGTCGCAGTTTGCGGGCGACGGCAAGGGGATTTGGTTCAGCTTTTACCCCGCGGGCGGCATGCCTCGCGTCTCAGAGTCGAGCGTCTTTTCGCCCTTGAACATCAGCGCTGTCGGACCCGGCAATCGCTCCGTCGCCGTGACGAAGTGGGCGATGGACTACACGGTCCGAAAAATGGCGGTGTTGCAAGGCCTCATCCGGACGAATTTTCTCGAGGTCGACTATTCCCTCACGGTGGTCAACCGCGGCTTCGTCGTCCCGTTATCCGACTCTAACGTGACCTTCGCTGCGTCAGCTGATTTGGTCGCGTCAGGGAGCCCGCTTTCCGTCGCTCCGGGCCGGCCGATGGTGATCAACGGCAACGCCTTTTCGGGGGACAGCCGGCCGCCTTTCACGGACTATGAGCCGTTCTACTACAACCTGACTCGGATTGGGTTGGACGCGGGGTCGGCCGGGGTCCTCCGGGTCGGACTCACTTCGATGAACGAGTGGGAGGCGGTTTGCGAGCACGCCCAACCGCCCTGCTGGTTCCAAGCCAACTATTGGCTCTACCTGACTACGTCGACCAGCCCGCTCTGGTTTCAGGTCTACGTAGACCGGCGGTTCGGGTCTCTTCTCATCGAGTACGTTCCCCCGCCCGCGGTCTGATTGACAAGGACATCCTCCACCCGGAGTGGAGAGGACGCTGAGGGGGAGATTCGAACTCCCGAGGGCCTTGCGGCCCACCAGATCTCAAGTCTGGCGCGTTGGACCGAGCTTCGCTACCTCAGCGCGTCGCCATCGTCCGAGGTCGGAAATACCTTCTCTCGAATGCTCACCGGGAGGACCGTAACGGCTCGACATCGAGCTCGAACGCCATGACGGGTTGGACCAGTGAGTACGCTTCCAAGATCCGCGGGTGGATCTCGCCGAATCGACCAATCTCACGGCCGTCGATCGTGACTGAGGCCGCCCGCCCCGCAATGAAGTTCCCGTCCTGGACCGCATCGACATTTGCGCTCTGCCCGACGTCCCGCATTAGACTGAGGACCAGCGACTTCGCCTCCGTGAACGACGCTTTGTGATGCAGAGCAGCCGCCCCGATGCGGCGGACGTTCCGCGCCTCGAGCACGACCTCCGAGATTTCGAACACGCGCTGCGGCAGTTCGCGGTGCTTGTTCAACCGGAAGATGTTCATCAGCGACGGCAGCAGCGACGACCGGAGCGTCGTGAGATCCTCGTTCAACGGATTTCGAATCCGGACGCGGTCCGGCGTTTCGAATGCGTCCTTCGCGGACGCGACGGTCAGCGACATGACCTCCTGATACCCATAGCCGACGAGGAGGACGCGCAGGGTCTCCGCGAAGTCGTTCGCCGCGAGCGACTCGCCGATCGTCTGGCGGTGCGGGAGGCCTCGCGGGTATCGGTCGTATCCGGAGGCGATCGCGAGGTCTTCCGCAAGGTCGACCTCATGGAGGAGATCGAGCCGGTAGGCCGGCGAGAGGACCGAGATGGCGTCCCCGTTCGCCCGCGCGTCGTGGCGCATCCGTCGAAGGCCCTCGACGGCTTCCCCTGGCGTCAGAGAAAGACCGAGGAGTTCGTTCGCCCGTCTCAGATCGAGCGAATGGGGCCGGTGCGTGAGGTCGGGCGTCTCGAGGGTGCGGTCCGGATATTTCGTCTTCACGGTTTGGATGCGACCGCCGCGCTCCGCGAGCGCGGTCGACAAGATCGCGAGGCAGCCACTCACCGCATCGAGGTCCGTCCCG
>Ga0209377_1000944_pt1 | contig 19712 bp, 15 predicted proteins | sample GraSoiAngelo_141_FD_185898 | JGI IMG/M metagenome (GOLD analysis project Ga0209377, IMG submission 185898) | Grasslands soil microbial communities from the Angelo Coastal Reserve, California, USA - 14_0929_12_40cm (SPAdes) (version 2) | ecosystem: Environmental > Terrestrial > Soil > Grasslands ...
CGTGCTGTGGTCGATCTATCAGCGCGACTATCCGCTCACCCAGTCGACGATCCTGTTCATCGCGGTGATGTTCATGACGATCAATCTCGCGGTCGACGTGCTCTACGGGTATCTCGACCCGCGCATTCGCTACAGCGGATGAGCTCGGCGGACGGAGATCGCGGCGGCGGCCTCGATCAAGCGCGAGCGTCGTTTTCCCCGGTCAGGCGGGTGTTATCACTCTCAGCTTTGAGCGATCTCCTCCGCGGCGGCAGAACAGAATCTCCCTTCAGCCATAAAGCCGCCCCGAGCGGAGCGGCTTCGTGTGGCGGCTCAACGCCGTTCTTGTGCCTTGCCCGGCCGGGCAACCGAACTCCCTATTGGGTGGCCAGGAAGCCGTGCGTGCCGGTGCTGTCCCTGTAGTTCCCGACGATGTCGCCGCGCGCATTGATGCTACGGCCGAACGTAGCGACCGCGCCGGGGACGTCAATCGTCGTGAAGGTGCCGTCGCGCAGGACAAACGCGTGCGTCACACCCGCACTCGTATATTGCCCGACGATATCACCGCGCGAATTGATGTCCCGAGCCTGTGTGGCGGTGGCACCGGGGACATCGATCGTCGTGAACGTGCCATCGCTCAGGAGATAGCCGTGTTCCCCGCTGCCATCAATGTAGGAACCCACGATGTCGCCCGGGTCGTTGATCCCAAACGTGAAGGTTTGCGACGCACCCGGGACATCAATCGAGGTGAACGTCCCGTCGTCGAACATGAAACCGTGATTGATGCCAGCCGAGTCTATGTAGTTGCCGACCATCTGTTCGGCGTTATTGATCCCGAACACCCCAGTAATGGGCGCGCCGGGGAAATCCACTTCGGTGAACGTACCCTTCTTCAGCAGGAAGCCACGGGTCGAGGCGGCGGTCCCATTGTCGGCCTGTCCGACGATGTCGCCGCGCTCGTTGATACCCCGAGGGGCCGTCTGCAAGAAACCGGGGAAATTAACTTCGGTGAAGGTTCCGTGTTTGCTGAGCAGAAAACCGTGCGCTGTATTCGTGGTGTTATCAGTAGAGAAGCCGACGATGTCGCCCCGCGCGTTGATGCCTTGTGGGGCCGTATTTCGAGACCCCGGCACGTCAATAGTTGTGAAGGTGAACGCGAGGGCAACCAGCGGAATACCGATAATAAGAAGCGCTACGAGGATGGCTCTTTTACCCATGGTGATCGCTCACTTTCCGAGGCTCGCCACCCGAGCGTCCTCGCTGTGGACGGTGGGCGGCTAGGAGGTTGGTTAGCGGCTAGGAAGTTGGAGATGCGATGCAGGGCGCCCGGCACGCGCGCGGGCGTCTGACGTCAGAGTCATTGCTGCTGGTCGGCTTCTGGCTCACACGAAACCTCTTCATCGTCGATGCTCCTCCTTGGATCGACTCGTTGGTCGAGAACGTGGACGATCCGGGCGGTGCGACCACTGGCCGACCGCCGGGAGGGGTGCATCGAAGATGCCGAGCCTGGTGCGTCGAAAGATCGCGCATTTCAATTCTACGGTGGGCAAAAATCTTCCCGATCCGAGCTCGCGGTAGCGAAAATGTTTCCGCGGTTGCGCTGGTGTTCCAAGGACTCCGCGACGTTGGCCCTCGGAGGCGAACGCGTTTCGGGCTACGCGCGGGCCCGGCGCGCCGAACGTGCCTCGACGAGCAGCACGCACAGCACCACGATCGCCTGGAACACGGCGCCGGCGCTGGCCGGCAGCTTCACGCTGCGCTGGAGCGAATCGGCGCCGACCATGAGGATGGCCACCAGGACCGAGGCCACGCCGACTCCGAGCGGATGCATGCGTCCGAGCACGGCGATGAGGATGGCCATCGCGCCATAGCCGGGCGTGAGGCCGAGGATCAGTCGGTTGTGATAGCCGACGACCTCGATCGCGCCGGCCAGGCCGGCGAGCGCGCCGCTGAGCGCCAGCGTCACCAGCGTGATGCGACCGAGGCGCACACCGCCGAGCGTGGCTGCGCGGGGATTGTCGCCGGCCGTGCGGATCTCGTAGCCGAGCAGCGTGCGCCCGAGCAGAACGGCGGCCGCCGCCGATACCGCGATCGCGATCAGGATTCCCGTGTGGGCGCCCGCCGCGGGGAGCAGCATGGGCAGCGTCGCGCTTTCCGGCAGGACGCGCGTGATGGCCTCGCCCGTGATCGGATCGTTCCACGGCCCGGTGGCCACCCACTCGGTGAAGTAGTAGGCGACGAAGTTGAGCATGACCGTGACGAAGATCTCGTTGACACCCCACCGCGCGCGCAGCGCGCCCGGGACCGCGCCGAAGGCGGCGCCACCGGCGAAGCCGGCGAGGAGCGCCAGCGGCAGCATGACGACCAGCGGCAGCGCGCCGCCGACGGCGAAGGCGACGCCGGTGGTGACGATGGCGCCGGCGTACATCTGGCCGTCGACGCCGATGTTGAAGAAGCCGCCCTGGCGGGCCAGCATCACGGCCATGCTCCCGAGCAGGAGCGGCGAGATCTTGTTGAGCGTCTGCGCGATGCCGGCGACGCTGCCCAGCGAGCTCGAGAGGATCGTGCGGAAGGCCAGAACGACGTCGCCGCGCATGGCCAGGATGAAGAGCGCGCTGACCGCCGCCGCCAGCGCCACCGCCACGAGATAGGTCACCACGGCCGTCACGACGGGTGATCGGCCGGTCAATGCGCCGCTGGCCCCTGGGTCGCGCCGGCCATCAAGCGCCCGATCGCGTAGGGATCGAACCGCGCACGCGGCAGGTCGGCGACGATCGTGCCGCGGAACATCACGACGATGCGCTGGCAGAGCTGCCTCAGCTCGTCGAGGTCCTCGGAGATCAGCAGCACGCCGCCGCCCGATGCAGCGAAGCCGAGGCATCGGCCGCGGACGAACTCCGTCGCGCGTACGTCGAGGCCACGCGTCGGGTTGGTGGCGACGAGCAGCCGGCCACCGACGGCCCGCGCCTGGGCCATGGCGCGCGCGACGAGCAGCTTCTGGATGTTGCCGCCCGACAGCTCGACGGCCCGGGCGTCCTCGCTCCGGGCGCGGATCGCGTACTCCGCGATGGCGTCGCGCGTCAGCTCGCGCGCGCGCTCCCGGTCGAAGATGAAGCGCCGGGTGAAGGCGAACGGGTGTAGACCCAGCACGAGGTTTTCGGCCACCGACAGGCCGGGCAGGAGGCCGTCGGCGATCCGATCTTCCGGAATCACGACGAGGCCGGCGGCGATGCGGGTTCCCACCGACGCGGCCGTGACGTCGCGGCCGCCGAGCAGAATCCGTCCGCCCCAGACGCGAAGAGCGCCGGCCAGCGCGTCGGCGAGCTCGCGTTGACCGTTGCCGGCGACGCCCGCCACGCCGACGACCTCGCCGGCGTCCACGCGAAACGAGCAGCCGGCAAGCGCCGGCCGCCCGGGCTCACCCTGAACCGCGAGGTCACGCACCTCGAGCGCGGCCTCGAGCGCGGTGGCGGGCCCCGCGCCGGCGTCTCGCTCGCCGAGCGCGCTCGCGGTCTGAAGCCGCTCGCCGATCATCAGCTCGACCAGGCGCCCTTCGTCCATCCCGTCACGCGCGATCGTGGCGACGCGACGGCCGCCTCGCATGACCGTGACGCGGTCGCAGTTGGTGAGGATCTCGCGGATCTTGTGGGTGATGAAGACGACGGTGAGGCCCTGGTCGGCCATCGCCCGGAGCGTCCCGAAGAGCGTGTCGACCTCCTGCGGCGTGAGCATGGTCGTGGGCTCGTCGAGGATCAGGATGTCTACGCCGCGGTAGGCGGATTTCAGGATCTCGACCTTCTGCTGCACGCCGACGGCGAGCTGGCGCACCTCGGTGTCGAGATCGAGGGCGAGCCCGAAGCGCGCGGCGACGGCCTCGACGTCTTTGCGGTGGCGCTCGGGACGGAGCCACAGCCGCCCGCCCTCGCGCCCGAGCAGCACGTTCTCGAGCGCGCTGAAATTGGGGATGAGCTCGACGTGCTGGTGGACCATGCCGATGCCGTGACCGAGCGCGTCGCTCGGCGCCGCGATGGCGGCGGGAACGCCGTCGACCGCGATCCGGCCGCGATCGGCGCGGTAGAGCCCGCTCAGCACGTTCATGAGCGTGGTCTTGCCCGCGCCGTTCTCGCCGAGCAGCCCGTGGATCTCACCGCGCGCGGCGGTGAAATCCACACCGGCCAGGGCCACGGTCTCCCCGAACCGCTTGGCGATGTCCGACATGTGGACGCGCTCCACTACGGCGTCTTGTCGACGACTTCCGGGATCGCCTTGCCGGCGACGACCTCCTTGAAGATCGCCCGCGTCTTGTCGGCGACGGACGGCGGCACGTTGCGGATCTCCGACAGCTCCATGCCGCTGCCCGGCCGCATCTCGTAGTAGCCCGTGCGCTCGCCCTTCAGGATCTTTCCCACGATCTCGTGGTAGGGCTTGTTGAAGTCGAAGATCAGCGAGACGGTGAGGTTCTTCGGCGCGAGGTCCCACTTCTCCGTGTAGAACGTCGTGAGCAGGACCGGGCGCGGCGCGGCCTTCACGGCCTCGATCACGCCCGAGAGCCCGAGGTTCACGAAGACGACGATGAAGTCGGCGCCGGCCGCGATCTGGGCCTCCGCGGTCTGCCGCGCCTTCACGGGGTCGTTGAAGTCGCCGACCCAGTTGTAGAGGAGCTGAGCCTGCGGGTTCACGTCGCGGAGGGCCTGGGCGACCGAGTTCACCGAAGTGATGACGTCGGGCAGGCGCACGCCGCACACCATCCCCACCTTGTTGCTCTTCGTCGCGAGCGCGCCGAGCGCGCCCAGCACGTAGAAGCCCTGGAGGAACTTGCGGCCGATGTTCCAGGCGTTCTTCGGCAGGTTCGGCAGCCTCCCCGACGCCTCCTGGATCCACGTCGCGTTCGAGAGCTGCGGGGCCAGCTTGTTCATGATCGGGATGAACTGGCCGCCGTGGTTGGCCACGATCTCGTAGCCGGCGGTGACGTACTCGCGCGTGATGCGCTCGGCGTCGGCGACCACGACCGACTCCGAGTGCGAGACCTGGAGGTCGTAGGTCTTCGCGACCTGCTGCAGCGCGAGATAGCCGACCGCGTTGAAGTCGGCGTCCTGGATGGGGCCGGGCATGATCATCGCCATCTTCCGCTTGGCCTGAGCGGCGGCGAGGCGAGGGCGGGCGGCGGCGCCGGCCAGGGTCAGGGCGAGGAAGCTGCGTCGGTCCATCGAGGCGTCCTCCTTGGCGCGGCTCACCCGCGCGCTTCTCGATCGTAGGGCACGGCCAGTGCCCGCGGCGCGCGCGCGCCGCGATAGATGCGCACGAGCACGGCCAGCGCGAAGAGATACGGGAGCATCAAGAGGAACTGCGACGGCACGGCTTTCTCCACCAGGCCCGCCTTGAACTGAAACGCTTCGACGTAGGCGAACAGCAGGGCGCCACCGAGCGCGGTGAAGGGCATCCAGCGGCCGAAGATGACGAGCATCAGCGCGAGCCACCCGCGCCCGGCCGTCATGTTGTCGCTGAACGTGCCGGTGAGGACGATCGGCAGGTAGGCGCCGCCGAGGCCGATCAGGAGCCCACCCACCACGGCCGCGCTGTAGCGCAGCGCCGCGACGTCGATGCCGAGAGCGTCGACCGAACGCGGGTTCTCGCCGGTGGCGCGCAGACGCAGGCCCCACGGCGTGCGAAACAGCGCCAGGTGGACGACCGGGACGAGGAGGAAGGCGAGGTACGTGAGCAACGTCTGCTGGAAGAGGACGGGGCCGATCACCGGCAGATCGGCGAGGCCCGGCACGGGCACCGGCGCCAGCGTCTGGATCTGCGGCGGGCTCGTGCGGACGCCGAAGACGACGCGGAAGATGAGCGAGGAGAGCCCGACGCCGAGCACGTAGAGTCCGAGGCCGACCGTGATCTGCGGGCCGCGCAGCGCGACGGCGTAGTAGACGAGCAGGAGCGCGAGGATCGCCGCGGCGAGCATGCCGGCGCCGATGCCGGCCGCCGCGCTCCTCGTCTGCCACGTGACGACGAAGCAGGTGACCGCGGCGACGAGCATCATCCCCTCGATGCCGATGTTCAGGACGCCGCTCCGCTCGATGATCAGCTCGCCGAGCGCCGCGATGATCAGCGGCGCCGCGTAGACGAGCGTCTGGTGCCAGAGGTGAGGATCGACGAGCAGCCAGGGGCTCACGGGATGACGTCCACAGCCGCGTGGTCCACGCCGGCCAGCGTGCGATAGCCGGGCCCGCGGTCGAAGAGCGGTTGCGGCCCGCGCGAGCTCCGCAGACGCTCGCGAAGCGTCGTGGTGGCCGCGGCCTCGACGCGCGGCTCGCCGTCGGCGTTCGTCGCCAGCACGATGCCGTAGTCTTCACGCGCCGAGCGCGCGCTGACCTTGCCCTGGAGCACGTCGAGCGCCACCAGCTCGGGCTCGCGCTCGAGCGGATCGCCCCAGCCGCCGCCGCCCGTCGTTTCTACCCGAACGAGCGTGCCGGCGGGGATCGGCTCGTCGTCGACCAGCCCGGGAAGCACGCGCTCGTTCGGGCCGCCGGGGTCGATCGTCACGCGGAACGGCGCGCTCGCCTTGCCGCCGCGCAAACCCCAGCAGGAGAGAATCGCGCGATCGGCGACGCACAAGAACGAGCTGTCGCGCAGGACGCGAAACTCCTTCAGGTAGCCGAGCCCTCCGCGGCGGTAGCCGGGGCCGCCTGAATCGGTGGCGAGCGCGAGACGCTCGACGCGGAGCGGAAAGCGCGTCTCCGTGAACTCGGCGGGCAGGTTCTTGCTGTCGGGCACGACGTGGACCGTGTCGGAGCCGTCAGCATACCAGCGTCCGCCCGAGCCCCCGCCGAGCACCTCGCGCATCAGGTAGAACTCGCCCTCGTCGTCGAGGCCGTGGAAGCCCGTGTAGCGGATCGTCTCCTGATCGGCCGGGATGCGGCCGTCCACGGCCTTCGCGATCGCGCCGGCCAGGATGCCGAGCAGTCGCAGGATGACGAACGTGCGCGCGTTGGTCGGAGCGGGGAAGACGGGCGTCAGCAGCGTGCCCGGCGGCGGGAAGCGCAGCTCGATCAGTGGCACCACGCCCTCGTTGACGTCGAGCTCCGCCATCCGCTCGGGCGTGTCGGCCAGATTTCTCAAGATGGGCGCGAGCCACTTCTTGAGGAAGACGCCATCCGCGTAGTTCCCCGCGTGGTTGATCGGCCCCTTGGCCTGCGGGCTCGTCCCCGTGAAATCGATCACCAGGCGATCGGCCGTCTTCGTCAGGGTGATCCGCTGCGTGTGCAGGCGCGGCGGGTCGACGCCGTCGTGCTCCGCGTAGTCCTCCCACACGTACGTCCCCTCGGGGATGCGCGAGAGCAGCTCACGCCGGAACGTCTCGGTGGTCCGATCGAGGATCGCGTCGAAGCACGCCTCGACCTGGGCGCGTCCGTAGCGGCGGAAGAGATCGGCCAGGCGCTCGGCGCCCATGCGGCACGCCGCCACCTCACTGTCGAGGTCGCCACGCAAGCTGTCGGGCAGTCGCGAGTTCCGGGTCAGGATGCGGATCACGTCCTCGTTGGCCCGGCCGGCATGGTAGAGGCGCACGGGCGGGACGATGATGCCTTCCTGGTACGCGCTGATCGCGTGCGACGGCATCGAGCCGGGTACTGCGCCGCCGATGTCGTCGTGATGGCCGAACGCCTGGACGAAGGCGACGACGTCACCCGCGTCGAACACCGGGACCGTCACGCAGAGGTCGGGCAGGTGGCCGATGCCGCCCTCGGAGCCGTAGACGTCGTTGTGGAAGAACACGTCTCCCGGCCGCATCGTCTCGATCGGAAAGTCGCGCACGATCGGCTGAACGAGCGCGGAGTACGACCGACCGGTGAGCTTTCGGCAGCGCCGGTCGTGGATGCCGGCGCGGAAGTCGCGCGCCTCGCGGATCATCGGCGAGCGCGACGTGCGCTCGATGGCCGCCTCGACCTCCGCCTCCACCGAAGCCAGGGTGCCCTCCACGATCTGGATGATGATGGGATCGGCGTTCATATTTTCTTCCGCGTCAGCACGAGGTTGCCGAAGCGGTCCACCTCCGCCACGAGCCCCGGAAAGACCACGGTCGTCGAGCCGAACTCCTCCACGATCGCGGGCCCGGCCAGCAGGTCGCCCGAGGCCAGTCGCGTGCGGTCGTAGAGCGCACAGTCGTGCGAGACGCCGTCGAACATGACGGCGCGTGTCCCGCGGCGCGCGCGCTCGACCCGGCCGTCACCTGGCGGCAGCTCGATGAGCTTCGGCCGCTCGATCGGGCCGATTCCGGTCGCACGCACGTTCACCCACTCGACCACCTGGCGTCCGGTGGCCCGCGCGCCCGCCGCCTGGCGGTAGGCGTAGCCGAAGCGCTGCTCGTGCGCCGCGTGGAACCGCTCGACCGCCTCGGCGGCGCTGCGCTCGTCGAGTGGACCGGGCGGCAGCTCGACGCGCACCTCCCACGCCTGGCCGAAATACCTCAGGTCGGCGCTCCGCCCGACGCGGATCTCGTGATCGGCGAGGCCTTCTGCGCGGAGCGCCGCGCGGGCGAGCGCCTCCAGATCCCTGAAGTGCTCCTCGACGCGGGCGTGCTCGAGGCGATCGTGGCGCTGCACGAACGTCTGGACGTAGTCGTTCTTGACGTCCACCACGAGCAGGCCCAGCGCCGAGACGTTGCCGGGCGAGGGAGGGATGAGCGCGGCGCGGAGATTGAGAAGATCGAGTAACCGCCCGGCCAGGAGCGGGCCGGCGCCGCCGAACGCGACCAGCGTGTAGTCCCGCGGGTCGAGCCCGCGCTTGATGCTCACCTGTCGAATCGCATTGGCCTGGTTCCAGGCGGCGATTTCTAAAATCCCTTCGGCCACGCGCGTCGGCGACAGTCGCATCGCGGCGCCGAGCCGCGCCAGGCCGCGCTCGGCAGCGCCGACGTCGAGCGGAATCTCGCCGCCGAGCAGCGACGGCGGGACGCGGCCGAGCAAGAGATGGGCGTCGGTGGCCGTCGGCTGATCGCCGCTCCGCCCGTAGCACATGGGCCCGGGGTCGGCGCCCGCGCTCTCCGGCCCCACACGAAGGCCACCGTCACGGCCGACGCGCGCGATGCTGCCGCCACCGCTGCCGACGGTGACGATGTCGATCATCGGCACCTTGATCGGGAAGCGTCCGACCGCGCCGTCCGTGGTGATCGCCGGCGCGCCGCGCTCGACCAGGCACACGTCGGTGCTGGTTCCACCGACGTCCGCGGTCAGGACGCGGTCGTAGCCGGCGGCCACGGCGAGCGCGCTGGCGCCGAGCGCGCCGGCGGCGGGCCCGGACAGGATGGTCGTGATGGGATGCTCGGCCACCTCGCGCGCGGAGATGACGCCGCCGTTCGACTTCATCACGTAAAACGGCACGTGAGGGTGAAGCTCGCTCGCGAGCCGCTCGTGGATGGCGCCGACGTAGCGGGCAACCCGGCCCTTGACGAACGCGTCGACGAGGGTCGTCACCGTCCGCTCGTACTCGCGGTACTCCGGGAGCACGTCGGACGAGATGGACACGTTCGCCTCTGGCAGCTCGCGCGTGACGACCTCGCGCATACGCCGCTCGTGTTCCGGGTTGGCGTAGGCGTGGATGAAGCTGATGCCGACCGCGGTCAGCCTCTTCTCGCGTAGCCACGAAGCAATCGCGGCCGCCGCCGCCTCGTCGAGCGGCTCCAGCACGCGGCCACGGAAGTCGACGCGCTCGGGAACCTCGCGCACGTGGTGGAGCGGGACGATGCGCTCCGGCTTCACCCAGAAGTACGAGTTGCCGTAGCCCTGGGGCACCGACTGCCGCGCGATCTCCAGCACGTGGCGGAACCCGGTGGTGGTCACGAGCGCCAGGCCGTCGAAGCGCTCCTCGAGCAGCGCATTGGTCGCGACGGTGGTGCCATGCGACACCGCCACGACCTCGCCACCGCCCACGAGGCGCAGGACCTTGCGGATGCCCTCGAGCACGCCGAGCGAAGGATCGTGCGGCGTGGTCGGCGTCTTGGTGGTGACGATGGCCCCGGTCGACTCGTCCACCGCGACGACGTCGGTGAACGTGCCGCCGGTGTCGATGCCGATGCGGAGACGGCGCCCGGGCGTCATGCGGCCGAAGGTCTCAAGGGTAGAGATGGCAGGCGACCTGGCCGTTGTCGTCGCGAGGGCGCAGGACCGGCTCGACCTCGGAGCAGATCGGCATCGCCGACGGACATCGCGGATGGAAGCGACACCCGGACGGCACGCTGAGGGCGCTGGGGACCTCGCCGGCGATGGGCCTTTCCCGGGGCGGGTCATCGGGATGGGAGGGGAGCGCGGCGGCGAAGAGAGCCCTGGTGTACGGGTGCATCGGACGCGCGCACAACGTGTCGCTGTCCGCCGACTCGACGATCTTGCCCAGGTACATGACCGCGATGCGGTGGCTGATGTGAGCCACCGTCGCGAGGTCGTGACCGATGAAGAGATAGCTCACGCCCAGGGTTCGCTGCAGGTGCTCGAGCTGGTTGATGATCTGGGCGCGGACCGACACGTCGAGCGCGGACACCGGCTCGTCCAGCACGATGAGGCGAGTGTCGGTCGCCAGGGCCCGGGCAATGGCGATCCGCTGGCGCTGCCCGCCGCTGAACTCGTGCGGGAACAGCGGAGCCACGTCGGGCTGGAGGCCAACGAGCTCGAGTACCTCGTCGACTCGCTCACGAATCGCGGCGCGGGAGAGATCGGTGTGGATCTCGAGAGGCTCGCCGATGATGTCGTGCACGCGCATCCGCGGGCTCAGCGAGCTGAACGGGTCCTGGAACACCACCTGCACGGCGCGGCGGTACGTCATCAACTCTCGGCCCTCGAGGCCGGCGATGTCCCGGCCCGCGAACGCGATCGCGCCCGCGGTGGGTGTCTCCTGCAACAGGATCAGCCTGGAGGTGGTCGTCTTGCCGCACCCCGACTCACCGATGAGGCCGAGCGTCTCGCCGGCGGGGATGGCGAAGTCCACGCCGTCCACCGCTTTCACCCACGAGCCCCCACGTCCGAGCAGCCCGTGACGGGCGGGGAAGTGTTTCTTCAGCCCCCGGACTTCAAGAATGGGCGACGACATCATCCAGGAGCCAGCACCGGGCGACGCGGCCTGCGCCGAGGTGAAAATCGCGCGGCTCCTCGGTCGTGCAGTGCGGCACGGCCTCGGGACAGCGGGGATGGAAGGCGCATCCTGTGGGCAGGTCGGCCAGATTGGGCGGCTGGCCCGCGATCGAATACAGGGGCTCCTTGCTGCCGAGCCTCGGCACCGAGCCGAGCAAGGCTCGCGTGTATGGGTGCCCGGGGTGGTCGAACAGCTCCCGCACCGGCGCCTGCTCGATGATCTTGCCGGCATACATGACGGCGACTCTGTCGCACATCTTCGCGACGATACCCAGGTTGTGCGTCACGAAGATCAAGGCCACGCCGGTCTCGCGCTGGATGTCCTTGAGAAGATCGAGGTACTGGGCCTGGATGGTGACGTCGAGGTTCGTCGTGGGCTCGTCGGCGATGACGACCCTCGGCCCGCCGGCCAGCGCGATGGCCCCGACGATGCGCTGGCGCATGCCGCCACTCATCTCGTGGGGATAGTCGCCCATCCTCCGCTCCGGCGACGGAATGCGGACGGCGCGGAGGAGTTGCTGCACCCGCTCGCGAAGTGAGCGGCCGCGCAGCCGCTGGTGGAAGAACGCGGGCTCCGCCACCTGTCTGCCGATGGTGAAGAGCGGGTTCAACGACGCCATGGGATCCTGCAGGATCACGGCGATCCGCCGGCCACGGATCCGGCGCAACTCGCGCTGACTCTTCCGCGTCAAGTCCTCGCCCTCGAAGACGACGCTGCCACCCACGATGCGGGCGGCACGCGGCAGGAGCCCGACGATCGAAAGGCAGGTCGTCGTCTTGCCGCTGCCCGATTCACCGACGAGCCCGAGCGTCTCGCCCTCGTGCAGGCTGAAGCTCACGCGATCCACGGCCTTGACGACGCGGGTTCCGCCGAACGTGAAGAAGTGGGTCTGGAGGTCGGAGACTTCGAGAACGGCGGTCACGCGCTCGCCGAACCTCGCGGGATTTCGAGGCGCGCCCCGGCTCCGCCGGGGCGTGCCGAGCGATGGGGGGTATGGGGGGCCATTTCGGGGCGCAGCGCAATCCCGAGGGGCGCCCCGGCTCCGCCGGGGTGTCCCGAGCGATGGGGGGTATGGGGGGCCATCTCGGGGCCCCACATGTTCATAGATTCCTCAGCTGGGGATCGAGCTTGACGCGCAGCCAGTCGCCGAAGAGCTGGGTCGCCAGCACGATCAGAAGGATGCACGCGCCGGGGAACACCGTGAGCCACCACTGGCCCGCCATCAGCGTGGGACGCGCCTCCGAGAGCATGAGGCCCCAGGCCGGCTCGGGCGGTGGCACCCCGACGCCGAGAAAGGAGAGCGACGCTTCGGCAATGATGACGACGCCGACCGTGAGACTGGCCAGCACCGTCGCCGTGTTCATGACGTTCGGCAGGATGTGCCGCTTGATCACGCGCCACCGGCTGGCGCCGGCGATCTCGGCCAGCTTCACGAACTCCCGTTCCCGAAGCGTCAGCACCTCGCCGCGGATGACGCGCGCGTAGCGCGTCCAGTACACCGCGCCCAGGATGACGACGATGTTCCACATGCTGGGACCGACCATGGCGGCCAGGAAGATCGCGAAGACGATGGCGGGCAACGCGAGCCAGGCGTCGGTCACGCGCATGATGATCTGGTCCACCCAACCGCCCACGTATCCGGACACGATCCCGAGCGCGGTCCCGATGGAGCCCGCCACCAGCGTCCCCATCAGCCCCACGATCAGCGACACACGCGCGCCGTAGATCAGGCGGCTCAGGATGTCCCGCCCCAGGAAATCGGTGCCGAGCGGCGTCGTCGCGTTGCCTCCCTCCATCCAGAACGGCGGGTCGAAGACGTTCGCGCCCTTCACCGGCAGCGTCGGGTCATGAGGCGCGATGAGGTCCGCGAAGACGGCGACGAGAATCAATCCGCCGAGGATGACGATCGCGACGAGCGGCGCTTCCCGTGCCCCCTTGACGACGGCCCGGAGTCGGCTGCCCGTGCGCCCCGGGGCGACGGTTGTCTGCGCGGCGATGCTCGCCATGGTCGTCTACCTCGTGAGCCGGATTCTCGGGTCGATGAAGGCGTAGAGGATGTCCACGACCAGGTTGATGCCGACGATCATGAACCCGGCCATGATGACGACACCCTGCACGAGCGGGAAGTCGCGCTGGAAGATGCCTTCGTAGAGCAGGCGGCCGATGCCCGGCCACGCGAAGATCACCTCGATGATGACGGCGGCGTTGATCATCACGACCATGTTGACGCCGGCCAGCGTGAAGACGGGGATGAGCGCGTTCTTGAACGCGTGCAGGGCGATGACCACCACGTCGGGAAGGCCCTTGAGCCGGGCGAGCTTGATGTACTCGGAGCCCAGCACCTCGAGCATGCTCGAGCGGGTCAGCCGGAGCATCGACGCGGCGAAGTACCACCCGAGCGCCAGCGCGGGCATGATGACGTGCCGCCAGTCGCCGGCCCCGGAGGTCGGCAGCCAGCGAAGCCAGACGGAGAACACGAGGATCAACACGAGCCCCAGCCAGAAGCCGGGGATCGACAGCCCGAGTAGCGCGACGCCCTTGGCGACGTTGTCCCACGCCGTGTTCACCTTGACCGCGGAGATGATGCCGGCGGGAACGCCGATGAGCAGGGAGATGAGCGTCGCGGCGAGACCGAGGGTCAGGGAGTTGGGCAACCGCTGGAAGTACAGCTCGCTGACGGGGAGCCGGTAGTTGAAGGACTTGCCCAGCTCGCCCCTGAAGGCGTTTTGCATGAAGGTCACGTACTGCACGGGCCACGAGCGGTCGAGTCCCCACTGATGACGGATCCGGTCGAGATCCTCGGGGCGCGCGCTGGCTTCCGCCATCAGCGCCACCGGATCCCCGGTGAGCCGGACGATGAGGAAGATCGTCGCGCTCAGGATGAGGAGCGTGACGATGCTGTAGAGGATGCGGCGGATGATGAACTGTCGCACTACTCCTTCACCTTCAAGTCTTCCCAGGGATAGGCATAGCCGGTGGTGATGGTCGGGAAGACATCCTGCCACTTCTGGGCCACGACCCGGGGACCGATCGCGTTGACGAACGCGTGGCGGAACACCGGCACCAGATAGTAGTTCTCGAGGATCCCCCGCTGGATCTCCTCGGCGAGCTTCTTCCGTTCCGCCGGATTGATCGAGCGCTCGTACTGATCGAACTTGCCGTCGAGGTCCCGAACGCAGATGCGGTCGCGCGAGTTGAACCCGCCGCACTTGAAGTGGCCTTCGTACCAGAACGACCAGCTCCCCCCGATCCGAGCGCCGTGGAGGATGATCTGAACCCCCGGCCAGTCCTTGAGCCCGCCCTGGAGTCGCTGGAGGAAGATGCCCCGCTCCATCGTCTGCAGCCGGCCGCGGATGCCGATCTCGCGAAGCTGCGCGATGACCCGTTCGCCGCGCGAGTAAAACGAGGGCAGCGGCGTGACCCAGTCCACGTTGAACCCGTTCGGATAGCCAGCCTCGCGCAAGAGCTGCCTGGCCTTGTCCACGTTCCGCTCGAACTCGGGCCACTCGATCGCGTACTGCACGTCGGGGTTGATCCAGTTGCCGGTCGGCTTGCCCATCCCGGCCGTCTCGGCCTGGTTGATCGCCCGCCGGTCGATCGCCAGGCTCACCGCTTCGCGGACGCGCTTGTCGTGGAACGGGTTCTTCGGATCCTGGAACCCGGGGAACTCCAGGAAGAACGAGCCGGACAGGACGGGCGCCAGCGTGACTCCCGGAAGCTTGCCGACCTTGTTGATCAGCTCGCCCGGAACGAAATAGATGATGTCCGCCTCGCCGCGCTCGAGCATGGCGACGCGCGTCGCCGGCTCCGGCACCGAGACCATGACGAGCTGCTTCACGTTGACGGGCCGGTAGTATCCGTCGAACGCCTCCATCTCGATCTTCACGCCCGGCTCGAGATGGAGGAGCTTGTAGGGACCGGCCCCGATGGGTTTCTGCTTGAAGCCGTCCGCGCCGACCTGCTTGTAGTATTTCTCGGGCACCACCCAGCCGGGGGCGGCGACGTTGGCGGTCCCGAAGAGGGTGGCGAAGTCGAGGAAGGGCTCCTTGAAGACGAAGCGGATCGTCCGGTCGTCGACGATCTCGACGCGCTCGGTCTTCTTCTTGAAGACGTCGGCCTTGGCGCCCCGGTAGTTCTCGTAGCTGAATTTGACGTCTTGCGGAGTGACGGGCTCACCGTTGTGGAACTTGATCCCCTTCCGCAGCGTGAACGTGGCGCTCTTCGCATCCGCGGCGATCGTGAAGCGTTCGGCCAGGCCGGGATGGTCGTAGAGTTGCGTCCCCTGGTTCTTCACGAGGGCGTCGTGCAGAGCCGTCAGGAAGTTGTCCGGCGTGGCGGTGCCGTCATGCTCCTGGGGGTCGAGCCAGCGGGACGCAAAGCCGGCGTGCCAGGCGAGAACGATCTTGCCCTTGGCGGCGGCCCCGGCCGGCGACGAGAGCTGCGAGGTCGCCGATCCGACGGAGATCAGCATCAGGGCGACGGCCAGGAGCCGGAGCGCACGACGAGCCTCGAATCGGGGACGCCTCATGCCGGGGCCTCCATTCACGGAGATGAGTTGGACCACCGCGAGGGGTGCCGTAGGCTAGCCCGAGGCCCGACAGGGGGTCAAGTCGCGGCAACAAGGATCTGGGCGTGCCTGGTAGCATGGTCTCCGCCTGCGCCTCGCTCATGACATCGGCCCCTGATTCGGTCGCGACGTGGCGGGATCCGGCGACGCTCGCCACTCGGCGCGGCGCGTTGCTCGTGGCCTGCGCCGCGCTGTGCTGGAGCAGCGGCGCGCTCATCGTTCGCCTCGTCGCCACGCCCCCCTGGACGACCAGCCTGTGGCGAAGCTTCTTCGCCTCGGTGTTTCTCGCGCTCGTCCTCTGGCTGGTGCGCGGCCGCGGCATCGTCGGGCAGTGGCGCGATGGCGGAATGCCGGTCGTGATCGCGGCGATGTGTATGGCGGTGTCCTCGACGTGCTTCATCTTCTCGCTGGCCCACACGTCGGTGGCCAACACGCTGATCCTCATGTCGACGGGGCCCTACGTGACCGGGCTGCTCGGGTGGATCGTGCTCGGCGAGCGCGTCGCGCTGCGCACGTGGCTCCTGATGGGCGTCACGCTGGCCGGGGCGGTGGTCATGGTGTCCGATTCGTACCTTCGCGGCACGATCCTCGGCGATCTGCTCGCGATCGTCATGGCGAGCAGCTTCGCGATCGCGACCGTGATCATTCGCCGGCATCCCGAGATCCAGATGGCGCCAGCGGCGGTGCTGGCCACGACGCTGACCTTCCTGGTCGCGTTGCCGCTCGCCGCTCCACTCGAGACGGCGCCGCGTGATCTCGCCCTCCTGGCCTTCTTCGGGGTCGGGCAGTTCGGCGTGGGCTTCCTGCTCTTCATGGCAGGCGCGCGGTTGCTTCGCGCGGCGCAGAGCTCACTCATCGGAATGCTGGAGATCGTGCTGGGGCCGCTGTGGGTCTGGCTCGTGCTGAGCGAGCGGCCGCCGACGGCGTCGCTCACGGGTGGGGCCCTCATCCTCGTCGCGCTCCTGACCAACACCGTCCTCGACGTCGTCACGCCGCGGCGCGCGAATATGACGAGCTGAATCCGGAGGCTGGCAGCGGCGTACCGGCCGACCTGCCCGTGTGGCGGATGTTCACCGCGGGTGATCCTCTCTATCCTGAACCCAACGTCAGGAAGAATCAGGAAGAGAGGAGACCAATGACGACGGTGATGGATCTCTCCAACGCTCTGGCCGGTGCGGTCGAGCGGGTTTCCGGATGGATGTTCGCGGTGCACGGCCGCCCGCGCTTGCCTTCGACGGGGGTGCAGTGGCGCACGGGGCTCGTGGTCACCGCAAACCACACGGTGGAGCATGACCGCGAGGTGACGCTCACGGGCCACGACGGCCGGTCGTTCGCGGCGAGCGTCGCCGGACGTGATCCCAGCCTCGATATTGCCGTCCTGCGCGCCGTGGTCGACGGCGTATCGGCCGCCGATGTCGCCGACGACGGCGACGTCCGCGTCGGCCACCTCGTGATGGCGCTCGGTGCCGGGCCCCGCGCCAGTGCGGGCATCGTGAGCGCACTGGACGTTGGGCGGGGCCGTCACGCGGCGGGTGACCTGCTCGCGGTCGATCTCACGCTGTATCCAGGTTTTTCCGGAGGCCCGCTCGTCGACGTGCGCGGCCGCGTGATCGGGATTACGACGTCAGGCGCATCCCGGCATCTTCAGTGCGCAATCCGCGCCACTGCGGTGACGCGACTGGTCGAGCACGTGATACGCGGCGGCCGGATTCCTCGAGCGTACCTCGGCGTCGGCACGCAGCCGGTGGAGCTGCCACATCCTCTCCGCGAACGCCTCGGGCGGGCTCAGCAGACCGCGATCATCGTCGTGCACGTCAAGTCAGACAGCCCGGCGGCCGCGGCCGGGCTGATCATCGGCGACGTGATCGTCTCGATCGATGGGCATGCGATCACAGAGCCGGAGGATCTCGTGGCGGCGCTTCGGCCCGATCGGGTCGGCGCAGCGGTCACGATGACCATTCTTCGCGGCGGCGAGCCGCGGGACCTTCAGGTGACCGTCGGTGAGCGCCCTTCTCGCGGTTGAGGAGTCGATTCCGCACCTCGCCCGGATCGCCGATCAACTCCGGCAGGTGACGGTCGAGATCCGCAGCCCCGGCGGGAGCGGGGTCGGCGCAGGCATCCTGTGGGCACCCGACCTCGTCGTGACGAACGCCCACGTGGCCCGTGGCTCGTGCGTCGGTGTCGGGCTCGCCGATGAGCGGTGGATCGAGGCGCATCTCGTCGTCGCCGATCGTCGCATGGACCTTGCGCTGTTCCGCATTCCACGCTGCGGCGTGGCCCCAGCCGCCCTGGGCGATTCCGACACCCTGCGGGTCGGCGCCCTCGTCGTGGCGCTGGGCCATCCCCTTGGTCTGCGGCGGACGCTGACGGCCGGCGTCGTGCACGCGCTCGGGCCGGCGCGGCCTGGTGGACGACGCTTCATCCACGCGGACGTGCGTCTCGCCCCCGGCAACTCCGGTGGGCCTCTCGCCGACACGGCCGGTCAGGTCGTCGGCATGAACACGATGATCGCCGGCGGACTGGCGCTGGCGATCCCGATCAACGACGTCGGCCGCTTCGTCGCGTCGGCGACGGCGAGCGCGACATGAGCCAACAGCCGCGATCCGGGACGGCGATCGTCGTCGCGCAGGACTCGATGTACGCGGCGCGGGTCGAAGCCGCCCTTCGCGGATTGACGGGCTGGCGAGTCGACGTCGGCAGGCCACGCCAGCTGCACGGGCTCTTCGAAGAGCGGCCGGAGGCCATCGTCGTGATCGTGCTGCCCGAGGCCGAGGCGCGCCGGATGCTTCGGGCCCTTCGCGCCTGGCCGCGGGCTCCGGCCATCATCGTGCTGTCCGATGATCCCGGCGCGTTCTGGACGCCCGCGTACCGGACGCTCGGGCTGCGAGCGGTGTTGCCGCTCCGCGCGACGGCGGCGGAGCTCGCCGCCGCTGCCGTCGCCGTGCACGCGGGCCTCCTCGTCCTTCACGCGGAGGCACTGGCGCCGTCGAAGGCACGTGACGCGACCGTGGCCGCCCGGGCGCCGCTGACGTCGCGAGAGCGCGAGATCCTCGAATTGATGGCCGACGGCGCGAACAATCGGATCATGGCGTCGGGCCTGGGCATCTCGCGCCACACGGTGAAGTTTCACGTCGCCGCGATCCTCGCCAAGCTCGGCGCTCGAAGCCGCACCGAGGCGGTGGCCCTGGCGTTGCGCCGGGGACTCGTCGCCGTGTAGCCACGCTTGCCCCGTCGCGTTACCGCTCGTTCACCGTCGCCGCGAACACCACGACGCCGACGAGACCGACCGCGCCGGCCACCCAGAACGTCAGCGCGGGCGTGATCTCCCAGAGCAGGCCGCCGACGACCGCCGCCGGCGCGATCGCGACGCTCCGCACGAGGTAATAGAGGCCGATCGAGCGCGCGCGGACCGACGGCTGCACGAGATCGACGATCAGGGCCTTACGGGCGGGCTCGCCGATCTCACGCAAGCCGCCCACGACGAAGGCGACGACCAGCGTGGCGAAGTCGTGGGCCAGCACGACCGCCACCGGGAAGGCCGCGAACGCGATGAACGTCGCGATCACGAACGGCTTGCGTCCGCCCCGGTCGGCGAGCCGGACGACCGGGAGATAGCTCACGATGGACGTCGTCATCTGGACGCCGATGAGCACACCGTAGGCGGTGGCACCCAGCCCGACGACGTTGATCACGTAGAGCACCAGGAACACGTCGACGAGGCCTTCGCACGTCCGGATCACGATGTCCGACGCGAGGAGCCAGCGAAGCGGGGCCGGCAACGACCGCCACACCGTGACGATGTGGGTGGGGACGGCATCGACGCCGACCGGGATGTCCACGCGGCGGACCGCGATCAGCGTCAACAGGGCGAGCGCGACGGTGACGGCGAGGCCGCGATGGACGCCGCCACGCACGCCGTACGCGGCGATGGCGAGCCCGCCCAGCGTCGGCGCGATGGCGATCGGAATGCGGCGCAGGATCGACTGCACCGTGAAGCCCAGGGCCCGCCGCTCTCTCGGCAGCGCGTCGCCGACGACCGCGAACAGCGTGG
>Ga0209377_1000947_pt1 | contig 19695 bp, 21 predicted proteins | sample GraSoiAngelo_141_FD_185898 | JGI IMG/M metagenome (GOLD analysis project Ga0209377, IMG submission 185898) | Grasslands soil microbial communities from the Angelo Coastal Reserve, California, USA - 14_0929_12_40cm (SPAdes) (version 2) | ecosystem: Environmental > Terrestrial > Soil > Grasslands ...
TTCCGATAGTGTTCGAGACCGTGCTTCGCGATGTCCTCTGGCTTCTTGGTGCCCGGCTCGCCGTAGACCGGAATTTCCACTGTGGCCGCTAACTGCTTGAGTTGTTCCAGCGCGCCAGGACGGTAAGTATCGGCGCCAACGACGCCTACCCTCAATCCTCTCTTCTGGAAAAACCGTGCTAGCTTCACGGAGCTAGTTGTCTTCCCGGTTCCCTGAATCCCGACGAGCATGAGCTTGCGAAACACGCCCGGTTGGACCTCGACTTTAGCGGGATCTTGGCCGACAAACTTTGTCATTTCTTCGTATAGCACTTTGACAACATGCTCGCGTCTGGTGATTCCCGGAGGAAGCTTTTCCTTCAGCGAACGATCTTCGACGGCCCTGGATAGTTGGAGGACAAGTTCGACGTTCACGTCCGCCTGCAATAGTGTCCTCTGGAGATCTTTCACAAGCTCCTTGATCGCCTTCTCGTCGACGTTCGGCATCCGCAAGAGCTTGCGGACTGCGTCCGTGAGAGAACGGCCAACTGTTTCCAAGACTACTCTCTCAACGTTCTCACGCGCTTCTTAACCTTCCCGAGAACAGCCGCGATTATCAGTGGGAAGCAGACAGTTGCATCACCGTATACGTCGACGAACCTTCCTCCTTTCCGGATTTTCCTCCAGCTGATTGACTCAGCTAAAGGAGCTCCGCTCAATCCTCCTGGCTCGGGTCTATCTGCGGTTATCTGAACCGCTGCATCAAACCCCTCTCGCAGAACACTCGCCAAGAGAGTGTGGTGCTTGGGCAATCCTCCGCCCAGAATCAAGACCCCGAGCTTTTTCGAGGTGATCGCCATTTCTATCATATTAGTCACATCCGCCATCGGGTTCAACTGTAGCAATTCTGTCTGAGAGAAACTCCAAAGGCTGAGACCAAGGATCGAGTCCAGCAGACCTGGCGAGAAGACCTTAACCTTGTTACGGGCAGCCTTGTAAAGAATCGAATCTTTGTCTTGCAGGAGGAGGCCGATTTTCTGGAGAATGTCTGAGACTGCGACCCCTCGCCTCTGGTCAGTTGGAATCTTTCCAAGCAACTTTCTGACCGTCTTGTCTAAGATCTGGAATGATTCTTCTTTGACAAAGATGTCCGCGATTCGACTGTACCCTTTCCTGATCAGCAGACGATCGTCGACCTGGAACGTCCCTTGATAATGATGCAAACCCAGCGACTCGATCACATCATGGGTTAAGTTCGCCCCCGTGGTTACGATCGCATCGAGAAACCCTCGATCGATCAAATCTCCAATGAGCAACCGAAACCCTGACGGAACCATCGGCCCTGCGAGCGTTAGGAAATTTGTGAAGTCTGGTCCTCTGAACATTTCTTCGACAACATCGGTGGCCGCCCCGATTCGGCCTCCCCCTAGGACCCCGGTTGCGTTCATCTCTCGGACGAGAGCGCCGGCCGTCATTCCCGGCCAGAGCCGTAGGTGTTTTACTCTTGAAGGACTTTTACTCGTGATGGATTGCTCAGCCCTTTCGGCGGACGACCATGTTCCGTCCCATGACGCTCCAGTACTCGACTTCGATTCCGGAAGTCATTTGTTTCTTCAAGTCCTCATCGTCCGGCATGGGTGTCTCGAATGTCTGATAATTCTCCATGTCCATCACTTGGAGAAGATTTCCGGAGATGTCCTGTTCGCTTGTCTATGAGAGGGACCTCGGCTTTGCCGTCAACAGGGCTGATGAGGTTCTTCTTCTGGCCTGTGAACGCGCTTATCGCAACGATCCGTGCCTTTGCGGAGCCGTGCTTGCCGGGCTTGGATTTCTCGAACTCTACGATCCTGCACGGTTCACCATCAATGAGGACGTACTGGCCAATCTTCAAACTGCCAACTTCGACCGGCTTGCTCATGAAATTGCGTCCTGACGGTCAGCCCTCTAGGACTTCATCTAAAAGCTTGATGACGATGTTAAGATTTGTCATGGTTCTCGGGGAACTTGGCCTTGTCTCAGACAATTTTCAGATGGGCCGATCTGTTGGCTCGTACATTCGGGATTGTGCAGGAGGTCCAAAACAGATGTGGAGAAATTGCCGGGGTAGTTGGGTTCTAACAAGACTTTGCAAGACACGCGCCTTACTTCAATGCCTGGAGGAGGTCCTCTATCAGGTCGTCAGGGTGTTCAATACCCACGGATAGACGTAGCAGGTTAGGTTGTGCAGTTGAAAATTCTCCTTCGCTCGATGCGCGATGTTCGATGAGGCTTTCGGTTCCCCCAAGACTCGTTGCGTTCAGGAAGAGTTTGACTTTCGACGCGACCATTGTCGCTTGATCTTGTCCCCCTCTAACTTGGAAAGACAGCATCCCACCGAAGTATCTCATCTGTCGCTTAGCAATCTCGTGTTCTTTGTGGGTAGGTAGGCCTGGATAGAACACCTCCTCGACTGCAGGCACATCTTCGAGAGCGGTGGCGATCGCAGCTGCGTTTGATGAGTGTCTTTCCATTCTGCAAGGTAGGGTTCGTAGTCCCCTTAGAACAAGCCAAGCATTGAAGGGGGAGGATACGGAGCCCAGAACTTGACGTATTCTCAACAGTTTATCGAATATGGGGTTTTTGTTGCCGAGCACTAATGCTCCACCTTGAACATCGCTATGACCACCAAAGTACTTTGTTGTGGAGTACAGGACAATGTCAGCGCCCAGTTCGAGGGGACGTTGTATTATAGGAGTTGCAAAGGTGTTGTCAACCAAGACCATTGCTTTTGAAGCATGAGCAATTTCTGAGATGGCCCTGATATCTGAAATTTTCAGAAGAGGATTAGAGGGAGTCTCAACCCAGATGAGTTTCGTGTTTGGACGAATGGCCTTGCTCAGCTTCGCAGGGTCTTGCATGTTAACCACTGTGGACTGAAGGTTCCAGTTCGGTAGGAAGTCTCGAGCAAGACGTCGAAACGTGACGTAGATATCGTCTGGAAAGATGACATGAGACCCTGGGGGCAAAGTTTGTACAACCGCAACCCCGGCTGCCATTCCCGACGCGAAGGCTACAGCACCCTCGCCGCTATCCAGCTGTGCCAGGGCTTCTTCTAGCCGAGACTGGGTCGGGTTCTTCTCCCGGATATACGAGTAGCCATGGATCTCCTCGCTGGCAGGCCCGTGCTCGAAAGTGGTTGAGAGGTGAATAGGCGGAGCAATCGCTCCAGTGCTTGGGTCTATGTCAGCGCCAGCGTGGACAGCAGTAGTCTCGATTTTCATGTTAGTCGAAGACGACAAAAGCGACTAAAGAAGATTTGCGGGCTAACATTCACTAAAGCATCGACGATGCTCGCTCTTCTCGTCTTTTAGTCTCTAGTACTCGTTCAGTCTTTGCGTGCTATTTCAAATCATGGAAGAATCCATTTTACGGTTCGGGTGTTTCGTACCCCTGATTCAGCGGCCCTAGAGAATTCTTTTCAACTGGTCCATTCCAACTCTCCACAATCTGAATCGCCATGCCCAAGGTGGTCGGCATCTTAGCCAAGAAAGGCTCGAAAGAAATTCTCACCGAGGCTAGGAAAATTCACAAAATTATCGAACAGCACGGCTTCAGATCAGTTCCCGACGAAGAAATAGGAAGATCGGCTAAGATTGCAGGTGGCAAGCCCCTCAGGCGAATGGAGATCGAGCTTCTTGTGACACTGGGAGGAGATGGGACAGTACTGAAAGCCGCTAAAGAGATGTTGAAACCAAAGACCCCGATACTTGCAGTAAACATGGGCCGTAGGGGCTATCTCACCGAGGTCGAGCCTTCCGAGTTCGAGGCCGCTTTCACCAAGTGGGAGAAAGGCGACTACGAGTTAGAGCAGCAATGGAAGCTCTCAGTGCTTCTCCAGAATCGACTCTTAGGTGAAGCTCTCAACGAGGCACTTCTTCTTCCCACTATTCCAGCGAAAATGCTCAACCTGAACCTAACCCTCAGGGGCAAACAAGTTTTCCAGGCGAGGGCGGACGGAATTATCGTCTCCACTCCAACAGGATCCACAGCCCACTCCTTCTCGGCAGGAGGACCAGTTCTCGAAACCTCGATGGATAGCCTATCGCTAACACTTATTGCTCCTCTCCAGCCGGTCAAGTCTATCGTTGTACCGGTGAAGGCGGGCGTACAGCTGCGCGTGGTAGAACCGGGTCCAAGCGCTAACCTGGTGATAGACGGCCGCCTTGAGCGGCAGATTGGGATCGGGCAATCGTTATCGTTCAGAAAATCCGGCAACAGCACATTTTTCGTCAGGTTCGGCGACTCATTTCTCCAGAGGAGTCTCAGAAGACTGTCCTCCGAAAGGGAAAACGGTTGAAGGTGCTCGTCTTGGATACGTCAGCGTTCATCATGGGCTTTAACCCAACTCGGCCAGGAGAGGTGTATACGGTCCCGGCTGTAGAAGATGAGCTGTTGAGGGGGACGATGACTCAGCTACGATTTCATGTGAACAAGGAGAAGGGCAAGGTGATAATCAAGACGCCATCTCTCCGTGCCTTGGAATCTGTGGAGACAGTAAGCGCGAAAGCGGGTGAGAAGGGCCACGTTTCACAAGCTGATCGAGAGGTTGTCGCTCTGGCTCTGGACCTGAAACAAGATGGACAAGACCCTGTGATAGTCAGCGACGACTACGCAGTACAGAACATGGCTGAGCATCTTCATCTCAGCTATGGATCCCTGGCCAATTTTGGAATTGCTCACAAGTTTGACTGGATAATGTACTGCCCCGCCTGCCATCGAAGATTCACGGGACCAGAAAAGACATGTAGAGTGTGTGGAACCGAGCTGAAGAGAAAGGTCTTATCTCGATCTAGAGTGTCTCGTACTAAAGTGTGAAGCATTTTCGGAAGAATTAAATCCAGTGCCCAGCCCAACACGGGAATGAGACAGCCTTGTTGAAGACGGAGACTAATCTTTACGATGACATGTCGAAGGGGCATGTTGACCCTTCGAAATGGAAGATCCTCAGCTTCCCTATGGGCAACGGCGAAAACTGGGTCTGGGAAGAACCAAAAGCTAGGATCACATCCAAGAGTGGCGGGCTAGCGCTGACAGTGGATCCCTTCACGCGGAAGCACGACAAGATCCATATGTTCGACGATCCGAAGCAACTGTACGCGTCCACGAGGACCTTTCCAGTATCACATGATCAGGTAACGGTTTTCGAGGCTGATATGGGCGCCGAGACCTATCGTAGCAATGCGGAGGATCTGCAGGACGCCTTTGCAGGCTTCAACGTCATGGACCTTTCAACCGGCATGATATTCGACTTCATCACGACTGGAAAAAAGATAGGAGCAATCTACGAGAGACTCCTGATCCCTGGCGTGACTGATGAGAAGACGGCGTTCACCTATGTCATTGAGGCACCATTTTCCGGGGTCCGTACGAAACCCGAAATGATGCACCACTACACGGTCAGAATAGACGCGCAGAAGAAGCGAGCGGAATGGATTGTCGATGGAAAAACGTTCTTCAAGACAGAGAGCCTTCCGGTCGTCCCCAAGGACATTACCGTGGGCTGGGGACTCTTCACACTCAAGCCTGTCGATCCCGAGAAGGGAAGCGTGTCAGTCCACGGTCAAGGCGCGACCGGGATCTGGAAGAACTTCAGATATTCCATACCTTGAGTGAGACAAAGTTATTGAACAAGAAGCTCAACCGCCTTTCTTAGGCCAAGATCCTTGGTGAGTCGCTCACCATACTGGTGATCGAGTCATAATCCCATGGTGCCTTGGATATTGCAGAGGATCTCCTTCTAAGATCCAAGTAGCCTAGGGAACCCAGCTTCTCAACCAGCCAAGCGGCGTAGGCGGGAGACCCAGTCGCTCCCGGGGAGTTATAGTTGGTAATGTGGTACGACAATGGGCCTTTGATCTCGATGGCTTCTTTTATGAAGGTCCCATTTCGATCTATTATTTGCGCACGGACACCTGCAATGCCAGGTCTCACCAAGTAATCTAGTTTGAGTTCTGGAATGAACTCTTGCGCTCTTCTCGCCATTTCTGATTTGAAGATGGACGATTTCCATTCTTCTCCGGCGAGTGTCAGGAAGTCCTTGTTGTATAGAAGGGCGATCTTGTTCATCATCGGCGGTTCTAGAATCTTCTCCAACGCTTGTATCGGGTTCTTGAAAAAGCCCGTGTAGGTATACGGTCCGGCTACTGGGACGGCGTTGGGGCCTATCTCCCGACGCCCATCAGCACGGCATATCCAGTGCGGATCCAGAAAGGGCAACTCGGGGTGCTGTGCTACAGTGTAGATATTTCTCGAGGCTAGGTATGCCCATTGTTGTCCTACTTCCCAATATTCTCCTCGGAAGTTGAGGTCGGCGTATTCTCTTCCGAGGCCCAGCATGTGTGCGATCCGCATGGAGTTTCCTCCCGCGCAGTTTACGAGAAACCGGGTTCGTATCGCCTCGCCGCCATTTTTCGATTGAATCTCCAAGAGATCCTTGGCTACTCCAATCGCCTTGACCTCGAAACCGAAAATGAACCTGACCCCTTCCCGTTCCGCGTCCGCCTGCAGGGCACGCGTGAACGAGGGATAATCAACGGAAGTATCAGTTTTCGACCATATTGCTCCGTGAGACTTCACATGGGGCTCAAGCTTGCGCACCTCCTCTGCCGTCAGAAGTTCTAGCTCATCCTCTCCCATCCCGTTCTCCAAGCCCCAGTGGTAGTACTTCTCCACCCGCTTCACATCGGCTTCTCGCGTCGCCACCTCGAATGTTGTCACCGGCGACCAGGGAAGGCCCCGCTCCTTCGCGTATGATTTCCACATCCCGTATGCTGCTTGGGACGCCCTGGCGAAGACTCGCCGATTGACCGGGTCCAAGTAGAAGGGGCGGTGGATGACTCCGGTATTCCTCTTGGAAGTATGGACTGCCACCTGTTGCTCCTTCTCAATGACGGCGATTCGGCCTTCATACTGGTTCGCCAGCCAGTAGGAAAGAGAGGTCCCGAGGATTCCTCCACCAATGATCGTCACATCCCACGGTTCCAACGATGCCAGCAGGCCCGCCAAGCGTAGAGATGTTCAGTTTACTATATTCGGGTTATGCATTACTTTCCCGAAACAGTCGAAGCTCACATTCTAGCGAGCTGCAAGTACTCCGCCTCTATCTTGCCACCAGACTTGAGGTAGAGCACGGCTCCAGGAGCTAGACTGTCCAAATAGGAGAACGTGTAAACAACCATCTTTCTTTGCCCCAGGATCTTCGCAAATTTTGAGATCTCTGACATCAAAGCGGAGCCGATTCCCTTTCCCCGATGCTCTGGAAGAACAAATGCTCCTCTGAACCAAGCCACCCCTGGCTCATAAAAGTCAGGAATAATCCCTACTAACCCCACAGATTCCTTGTTCAAGCTAGCAAGAATCCGCCTAGCTCCACGAGACCGATCTTCTTTGAATGATTCGGCCACGGTGGCATTGCCACCTTCTTCCTCCGTCCGCCAGTCCCAGTAAGGACTTAATGCCCGGACGAACAAGCTGCTGGCACTATCCATCGTCTCGTCTAAGACCTCCTCGGTTTCAAGCCGAGAGTCTCCAGTATGCGGCACGTCCTCTATTTGCCAGCTGATTCGAAAATCTCGCCGTAGCGGCTTGAAGCCCAATTTCCGGTACACCTCTACGTAAGGCCGAACGGCGGGAGTGGTGGCTCTCAGGAATTCTGGTCCCTTCGACTCCACATGAGTAATCGCTTTGGTGAGAAGTCTTTCAGCGATTGCGGTTTGGATCTTGCGCGTCTGATGCTGAGATATCTTATCACGAACCAATTGTCTCGGGGAAGACGAGTCGCTGCCACCCATCCGATTGGTGCTTCATTCTCTTCGGCAACGGAGCATCCGTCAGCGTCGAATCGCCGTGAGGATAGGGCCGCCCTTGTCCGCGGAACATCTGCAAAGCTGCCGAAGGCATCTTTCAGAATGTCTAGTAATGTCGACTCTTCACCGCGAGAGAACGATCTCAGGGAAACGCCTGATGGTTTTTCGACGATCGATGTCTCGGTCATTTTCAGGGTTTGCCTTTGAGTCTAATGGTTCGGAGAATGATCCAGTATGCAAATGCTCCGAGTGCGGCGAGCGGAAGCGAGGTGGCGAGAAGATTTGTTAGAGCACTGGTATCGAGAGGGTTTCCCGCGAAGGCGGAGTCTCGAAGGATGCCGGCTGCAAGGCTGAGAGGATTGTATTCCGCGATCGTGGCTATTGGGGCTGGAAGATATCGGGCTATGGTTTGTGCAGGGTAGAATACTGTACTGATTGTGACCATTGATACTTGGAGTGCTTGCGCGTAGACCCAGTACATCTCCCCTCTTCGGGACACACTGGCGAAGAAAGCTGCCAGGCCCGCGATCCCTGTCGCGAGGACGAATAGGAAGGGAATGAGTACGAGAGCGTACAATATTCCCTGAACGGGTATTGCCGTCGGTCCCAGGAACGAGAGCGCAACATAGGCTATGACTAGAAGCGCGCCAGAGTATACTATTCCGCCGAGGCCTCCGGATATGATGTAAGCTCCAACTAACCCCCCAGTACGGATCGGAAGTGTAAGGTAATACTGCACGACTCCTTCCCGAAGCGCGAGCCAGATTCGTCGGCCGGTGTCGGTTGCGGCAGAAAACAGCCCGACTACGACGATCCCGGGGACGAGGAACTGAAAATAGGTAAGACCCGCGAATTTGGTGGGGATAAGCCTTCCGTATACAAGTCCCACGACGAGCATGTCTGAGAGGCTGAGGCTGATCAGGACCGCCATCAACCATTTGGTTCGGAAGAAATATGAGAAATCTGTCCGTGCGATATGTACGAGTCGTGAGAACTGGCTCAAGCTGCTTTCACGCCTTCGATGACCTTGTCGACTATTCTTGCGCTCAAGGAGAGGGTTCCGACTGCCACTCCGGTGACGACCCCTGCGGCCAGGATTGGGTTGAGGAGGAATTTCGGGTCGAAGCCTAAGACCCATCTTGTCAGGTCAGCACCATAAGTCAGGGGACTGAACACGGAGACTGGTGAGTAGAAGCTGGGCATGAAGATTAGTGGGTAGAAGACGGTGCTGAATCGGACGATCAATGCCGATAGCCCGGCGAGGAACGCGCTGTAGATATCCACGGATTTGAATGCGATGAACGACATCGACACCATTATCCCGGTGATTCCCAGTCCGAGTAGAAACATCGATATCAACGCGAAAACGGCTCCTTGAATTGTAAGATCGCCAACAAACCAAAGGACCCCGATAAGGGGCGGCAGAACCTTGATCATCGTATTCGCAACCCCGTAGATCGCCTGGGCAGCCAGGAACCCTCCGCGCGAGACTGGTAGAGAGAGGAAGTAGGGCAGTTCTCCTTCGTGCGCGTGCTCGACGAAATGTCGACCCACATCAGCTCCCGAGTCGAATACTGTGATGACCATTAGCCCGACTGCGTAGAAGAACAGGTAGTTCGGGACCGCGGTCGATACAAGTTTTGACATCAGGGACCCGTAGACGGCTATCTGTAGTCCGAACAGGGCCCATGCTAGAACGAACCAGGTTCTCTCCGATAAGAGAATCCTGATGTTGTACGCGGCGAGAGTCAGCACGCGGTTCATGGCTGGTCCGCCAGAGCTTTCCCGGTAAAGTGCAGGAAGACGTCATCGAGAGAGGGCTCGGTAATCCTGATTGATGCGATCTTAGCACCGGCCACGTAGCTAGCCGAGGTCATCTTTGGAACCCAGTCTTCCGCTCTCGAAACCTTCGCCCGCAACTGATTACCATCCGATAACAACGAAACATCGCCGCCGAGTCCATTGAGGTCGTCCACTAGCTTTCCTGAAACAGGGTCTTCGAAGTCCACCTCGACAATATCTCCGCCGGCAATCGCGTCCTTCAGCTTCGGAATAGTATCACAAACAACACGTTGGCCTTGGTGCAATATCGTCACCCTGTCGGCAAGGTACTCAGCCTCTCGAACCTCGTTCGTCGCAACTATGATCGTGGACCCTTGGTCCCGTAGCTCGCGGATCTTGTCCCAGATCTTCCTCTTACCGCGCAGATCCACTTGGCTCGTAGGCTCGTCGAAAATCGCAAGCTTCGGTTGCTGGATCAGAACCTTCGCCGTCTCTAGCCTTTTCGCCTGCCCCCCTGACAGGTGCATGAACATCTTGTCACGGGACTCCCACAGTTCCAAGTCCTTCATTGTGCGTTCGATCAGATCCTGCCGCTTCGCAGGGTCGATGTCGAACATTGAAGCGTGAAACTTCAGAATGGACGAGGGCTTGTGGCGCCAGAAACCTCTCGCTTCCTGAAAGGCTATTCCCATAACCTCTCGAACCTTGGTCCCCTCCTCTACAACATCAATACCAACAACTCTTGCAGTGCCTGATGTCGGCTTCAGAATCGTGCAGAGGATCATCAGGAGAGTGGTTTTTCCCGAGCCGTTCGGGCCTAGAATTACCATTATCTCGCCCTCGTTGACCGTGAAGTTCAAGCCGCGAAGGGCGTCAGTCTTACCGTACCTCTTCGAGAGGTTTAGCGTTTCCACTGCATACAAGCTTGGGAAACGTTCACTGGTCTGGGTGGGCGATAAAAATGTTGAACCAACACCATTGAGGTCTAGCGCAGGGTCCGCTTTCGCGAATTTAGAAGAATGTTATCAACAAGCCGCATAATGCGCACGATATGAAATTCGGCGTATGTGTCCCAAACTACGGCGAATCACCCTCGGCTGAAGCGCTGCGTACCTTAACTCTGGAGGCTGAACGCGCTGGCTGTGACTCCCTCTGGACCACCGACCATATACTGATGCCCAGGAACAGTGGAACACCCTATGAGAGAATCCTCGACAGCATAACTACGCTCGCCTATCTTGCAGCAATTACTGACAGCGTGAAGTTAGGAATCTCATCTCTCATCACTGCAATGCGAAATCCCCTCGTTGTCGCAAAACAGCTCGCGACAGTAGACAACCTTAGCCACGGCAGGCTAATTCTGGCAACGAGCGCGGGCTGGAACGAGAAAGAGTTCGCCCACCTAGGCTCAAACTTCCACAACAGAGGCAAGAGGCTCGACGCGTCTATTCGACTGATACGAGCGCTCTGGAAAGGAGAGACGAGCTTCAAGAGTCGTATCCTTGGGATCGAATTCAGCGACGCCGTCTTCGAACCGCCCCCTCTACAGAGGAATCTAACGATGTGGATTGGAGGAACTAGCAAGGCTGCCATGAAACGGGCCGCAACCCTCGGCGACGCCTGGCATCCAAACGTCCAACCCGTCGACCAATTCACAAAACTCGTCTCGGATTTCAGAGAAACCTCGCCAAATGCAAAGACCAAGGAGATCTGCGTACGAATTGCGATAAACACGAGGGCCGAACAATCAGAATACAAGTCGGCCCAAGGGGAAAGACGAATAATGCTCTCTGGAAACCAAGCTCAGAACAAACGGATACTATCGAGTCTAGAACAGCTCGGAGTCTCCTACATCGTCGCCGTGCCTAGTCCAGATGGAAGAGCAAGCGTACCAAACCAGGTAGACGGGATCAAGATATTGTCGAAACTGCTGAACTGATAGGCAAACGATCCATCTGGGGTATCCAAAGTTCTTTAACCCCAGTCAGGTCCAAGCGAATCCCGTAACGAGAATGCTCCCTACCGCCGGCGTAAACCGCGTCTTCGGTCTGCTCGATCTCTTAAAAGCGTACAATGGAAAAACGGACATTGCCAACCTGACGATCGATCTTCGCATCGATCTTGACGAGCTACTCCCGATTATAGACACCGCGGAGTATCTCGGTCTTGTCGGTGTCCAGCAAGGCGAGATCTCCCTGACAGAGCTCGGCACCAAGGCCCTCAACAGCAAGATAGCGGAACGGAAAAAACTCGTCCACCAGCGACTGGAAACACTCGAACCCTTCTCTGATATCGCAAAACTACTCAAGGAACAAGGACAGGTCACGCGTTTCAGCCTCGCCCGCTTCGTAAGCTCCAAGTACGGCCCAACTCTCGACATCCCAGCACTGATCAGCATACTCATCAGCTGGGGCGTCTTCACAGGCCTATTCGGCTACGACGGACAATCGGAACGGTTGCTACCGAAAACCCACACTCACTAGCTGATCTTCGAGATTATCCGGTCCGCAAGATCATATAGAACCGGGTCCCTAGGGCTTCTCGGCCGCTCAAGATCAATCTTGACATCATCAACTATCTTCGCGGGCCTCGCGCTCAACACGATCACCCGGTCAGCCATCTCCACAGCCTCCTGAACATTGTGGGTAACCATGATCACCGAACCAGTAGGGTAGGCCGGGTCCCTCCAAATATCCACGACCTCGCGCCGTAAGTTCTCGGCTGTCAACGCGTCGAGGCTTGAGAACGGCTCGTCCATCAACAACACCTCCGGCTGGAGCGCGAGAGCACGGGCAATCCCGACCCGCTGCTTCATCCCACCTGACAACTCCTTCGGATAGGAAGACTCGAACCCCTCCAAGCCAACATCCTGAATATACTTCTGTGCGATCTTCAGCTGCTCCTCTTTCTGAATCGATGCCGATGAGATCGCCATCAAAACGTTTCCAAGCACCGTTTTCCAAGGTATCAGGGCGAAGGTCTGGAAGATCACACCGACCTTCGGGCTTGGACTCGTAATTGCTTGGCCGTGAAACAGCACCTGACCGCTTGTCGGTTTATCTAGTCCATCAATAATTCGGAGCAGCGTGCTCTTGCCGCAGCCTGAAGGCCCGACAATGCAGAGGAACTCTTTGTAGACGTCAAATGAAATATGGTCGAGTACGGTGGTGCTCTTGCCTTCACCCGGATAGATCTTTGCAATGTCCTTGATTTGGAGAATAGGTTCAGATGTCTGGCTCATCCTGCTATGCCTCGAACTTGTACCTGTCGGCCTTACGTAGCAAACGTCTCCAGACCAACCGGTTAATGATAAGAACAGTTGCAGTCATGACCAATAGAGACGCATAGATCTCAACAGCTCCCAGTGCAGGCTCTCTTGATGAGGCCTGAACCAGAAACGAACCTAATCCCGGGACACTAACATTGGGCCCGATGGACTCAGAGACTATCAGGGCGTTCCAGCCGCCGCCCCAGGCCTGTATGCTTCCGATGAGGATTGCGGGAAAAGATGCCGGGATTAGGATTTCTTTGACAAAACGTCGTCCCCGAATTCGATAAGCTGCAGTCGCCTCCAAAATGTCATTCGGGACACCGTTCACTGCGCCGACGATGTTGAACAGCAAATACCACTGCATACCAGTGAGAATCAAGAGCACAGAAGCTAGGTTCAATGTGAATCCGAGATAGGGGGAGTTCTTGAACGGGTCGACTAGTAATATTACAACAAGCGGGAACAGGGCCGTCGCAGGGATTGACTGTCCGATGTCAAAGATAGGCACGAGAAGCCTAGAAAGCCTCTGACTTCTAGCTATCAATATTCCCGCACCAAGCGTCCACGAGAGGGCAATGACGTACGCAATGACCAGCCTCGATAGTGAAAGAAGCGTAATCGCGATCAATTCGAAAGCTGTTACATCAGTAGCCAGAAGGGAAATGCCCCTCTCAATGGATTGGGATCGCGACATAATCGTCACGATGAGACCCAAGATAACGAGTCCAACGAAGATCGCGTAGCTGAGGATCCTTCCCCATAACGGGATTCTTCCGATTCGCTCCGGAAACCTCAACCTCTCTGTTATGTGGCGTATTCGTTTCAGGCGCGTGATTTCCAGTACTCGTGCCGCGTAAGACCGTTCAGATTTGAAGAAGGTGAGTACCGGTGAAACCAAACGATCCTCGTATCTTCTCACTCCAGCAACAACACTACTCTGTCGTGTTGCAGTCGTCCTTGGAGCCGCGACTGTTTCGTACTTGTACTTCTCCGCCCTCATGCCTAGGGGCTTCCATATCAAACGGTCAATGGCAAGTATGATTCCCACAAGCACCACCAGTCCAAAGAGCGCCAGTCCTAGGTCCGCCTTCAACGCAGCCAGCGCGATAAATCTGCCTAATCCAGGAAGGTCCACCTGGGTCTGATTTGGAGGTTGACCGAAGGAAAGGTGCTCTTCGACAGGTATGAGATACCATCCTCCACCCCAGGCCAGTATGCTACTCCAGACTAGCTCAGGAAATACGGCTGGAAGAACGATCTGGCGCAGATACCTAGTGCCGTGCATTCCGTAAGCATGAGCCGCCTCCTTGATGTCCATCGGGATCGCATTTATTCCGGCTATGACTCCGAAAGTAGGGGCCCACGCCATCGCAGTGAAGATCAGTATGATAGATGCAACTTCTTGGTTGAACTCAGGCGGAGGAGTGATTCCGGTCCCAGTCCCCAAGATGATCAGGAACACGACAGGGACCACTCCAAGAACAGGGACCGACTGGAATATGTCCAGCAAAGGCAAGAGCACGTGGGAGGCTCGGTGGCTCATCGCCGTCGCGATTCCATATGCTAGGGCAAAGGTGAGTGCGAAAATGTACGCGATTGTCATTCGTGTAAGAGTCCGAACCGCATACCCTGGAACACACAGTGGGTCCAGAGGATTATTTTGACAGTTCGGAGTCAGCCCGCTGGTCAGTAGCTCGGTTACCAGAGCACCTATCGCCAAAACGGCGATTCCGACTAGTAATATCTTGGTGAAAGGTAAGGCTTTCTTTCCGGCCGAGGATAAGCTCGCTCGTCTTCTAATGCTCGGCCTTGGAACATGCAAAATGAATTCAATCCGGTATAATTAGAAAAATGGACTCGTCAGTCTCGTTATAAAAGGGCAACCAGAACGATCATTCGACAATCCTCTCCAACTTTGGTCCTGATGTGATCTTCTAGGATATTGGTTGATGGTGGGGCCGGTGGGATTTGAACCCACGACCTCTGGCCCCGATTTCTCGGGGTCGCCAGCGCCCCAGGGTCACCGTCCAAGATTGGACTCTGGTATCCTCTGGGCGGGGTCAATCCCCTTGACCAAGCTAGACGACGGCCCCTAAGGTCGGAATCGAACCGGGCTGCTTTTCTGTGTTATGCTAGGGTATCGCTAGTGTACGAACTGAGAAGCCATCTCCGAGACGAGGAGCTTTTGAGAGGGATAAATTGACGAAAGGATTCGCTGAGAAGCGGGACTGATCATCTGTACGACTATTTGTTCCATCGGATAGCCTTCCCTCTTCCATCCCTTCATTTATTGGCTGTCTGGACCGAGACTTGTTGTTGTGGTGTCGATAGAGCGATCGAGTGCGGCCTGTGCATGCGATAGGTTGCGAGCGCTCCCAGTCCACTGATAACCAAGAGGGTTGCTATTGGAAAGACCGGCATAACGAGGAGCGTTGCCACTAGACGATCAACCGGTATCACTAGAGGCGCGGTGTAGAATTGAGAGAAATGGAGGGAGAGCCCTTGGAGGCTGGCAGCTCTTGCTGCTTGTTCCAAGCTTCTAGCGTAGAGCAGGCCGATGCTAAAGGTTGTCAATCCTCCTAGAATGTTAATCGCTCCGCCCAACCGGGTATACCTGGCCAGCATCAGACCGCTTCCGATCAACACAAGGAATGCCACGCCGAACTGCGCGAGCATCAAGTTGTCCGGCTGGCTCGACGCGAGATTAGCCGCGGTCGGGAGGTTGTAGCCGAATAGGGCCCATCCGATTGTGAGAAGGCTGGAGAACACGCCTAGACCACCTGCTAACAAGGACCTTGGGTGTGCAACTCTCACGGGGTTTACCTTCGCCATTTTCCAATCCGCGCTTGCGAAGGCGGTCTATCGGATAAGTCTTCCACACTATCTCGTGAAGGATTCCAGCATCCTGCCGAGGCTTGTACCTCGTCGCTTTGCCTCTTTCAACAAAACCTTCTGGACACCGCTGGAATATTGGACAGCTTTCTTCGGCCGGTCTACCACGCTTTCAGGCAGGTTCAGTCGGGCGGCAAGTCTTCTCAGAATATATTTTCGTATGACCTTTCCATTGGCGAGATTGACTCGGAGAGAGACAGGTAGCTTCAGGACGTACTCGACAAGTGGAAGATACGCGAAGGGGGAACAAAGTTCGAGGCCAGCTGCAACCGCGAGCTTGTCGCCAGGGTCGAAGTCCTTTACGGAAGCGGCAACAACGCTGTTGAACATCTCCGATCGAAGTTCGCCGATTCCGTTTCGGAGAGCGATGTCTTCGAACTTTCCGTAGCCGCCGAACAGTTCATCGCTGAGCTGGCCAGCTGCGATGTAGCTCAGGCCCATCTCGCGAGCTTTCTGACAGGCAAAGTAGATTGGGACCGAGATCCCAACGATCACCGGGTCGGCGGTCTCGATTATCTCGACAACATCCGGCAATGAGTTGAGAATCTCCGAACTTGACAATTCCCTTATCTCGACGCGGAGTCCAAAACTTTTCGCGGTTCTCTCAGCGTGGCCTAGTTCTTGTTGGCCTTTCAGCCCCACCGAGATTAACTCTGGCCCTAAACCGGCCGCCTTCGCCACGTACGAAACGAGAGCGCTGTCCAATCCCCCAGAGAATGCGATTCCGGAGCCTCGCGGTACAATCCTGCCGACAGCTTCGGTGAAGAGTTCATCCAAAGTCCGAGTCGCGTCCGCCTCACCTATCGATACCTCGTTTGGCTGCTTGAGCGAACAGTCACTCATCGTCTCGCACCCTCGGGTGGAGGCTCGAATTCCCTTTCCCGGAGGAACAGGCTTGGGCTCGCGAATGCCGATTGAGACGAGAGGAGATTGCAGGCTGGCGAAGGCAAGGGTGCCCTCTTCTGTCTGTCCAAAATAGAGAGGTTTCTGCCCAATAATGTCCCTTCCTACGATCAAGTGATCTTTGAGCGAAGTGACAAAGGCAAAGGCCCCAGGTGTCTGTATGAGACGGCTGGGACCCGCGGGGCCGGGGTTGTTGGGTCTTGCATCGTCGCCGAAGAAAACACCGTCAAGGGCTAACGGCACCGCTTTACGAGCGAACGACTCCACACCAGTGGGATCGCAGACCCCAACAATGATTTTTTCTCCGCTAGGGACGGTCGGTGAGAATGTTCGAGATTCTGATCCACGGTTCCGCATCAGGGAGAGGATGGTCTTCGCTTTCGATTCGAGATCGTCCGCCTCCCGTCCTATGAGGCCGCAGATACCCGTCATTATTCCCGTATTTTTCTTCAGAGTTGTTTAATATGATACTATAGTTGGTTCTTTGTTCGGGTCGTTAAGATTGCCCATTCTTCCAATTGACACGGGCCGTTATGGCAGTCCGGAGATGAGGAGAATCTTCGAGGAAGAAAACAAGCTCCAACGATGGCTAGATGTGGAGGCGGCTGTTGCGGAAGCACAGGCCTTCGTCGGAGATATTCCGAAAGAGGCGGCGGAGGAAATCCGGCAAAACGCCAACATAAAGATCGTGACCCTGGATCATGTCAAGGGGATTGAGAAAGAGATCCATCATGATCTGATGTCGATGGTGGTAGCGCTCTCAGAAGCATGCACAGGCGAGGGACGCAAATACGTCCATTACGGTCTAACAAGCTACGATATTGAGGATACCGCGACAGCGCTCCAGTTCAAAGAAGCCTTCTCGGTCCTCGAGAAAAGACTCGACGGGCTTGAGGAGATCCTTGTTTCAAGAGTTCGTAAACACAGAGCGCTGTTGATCGTAGGCCGGACTCACGGACGCCACGCCGGAGTCATCACCCTCGGCCTCAAATTCGCAGTCTGGCTGGAGGAGGTTCGAAGATACCAGCAGAGGCTGAAGCAGGTCAAAGAACGGGTCCTGGTCGGTAAGATTCTGGGAATTGTTGGAAATGGTGCTGGGCTTGGGAAAAACGCCCTGAAGATTCAGGAAAGAGCACTAGGAAAGCTAGGGCTCAAACCAGCGGGGCTCGTCACGCAGGTTATTCAGCGGGATCTACACGCCGAAACCGTCTGTTATCTCTCGCTACTAGGGTCGAGCCTTGACAAGTTCGCAACGGAGATCCGAAACCTGCAGAGAAGCGAGATCTCGGAGGTTATGGAGCCATTTGAGCGAGAAAAACAGGTCGGAAGCTCGGCTCTACCGTCGAAGAGGAATCCGGAGCTCAGCGAAAGAGTCTCGAGCATGGCGAAGCTGATGCGAGGCTTAGTCATTCCTGCTCTCGAGAATATTCCTCTGTGGCATGAGCGGGACATATCTAACTCTGCCAGCGAGCGCTTCATCTTTCCGATGTCTTTCATTCTTGCCGACGAAATGCTTCGGCTTGTAACACGGGTCTTGGATGGTTTGGAGGTCCTGCCGGAGAACATGGAACGAAACTTGGAGCTGTCACAAGGCTCTTTGCTAGCGGAAAGAATCGTGAACTCGCTCGTCGAGACAGGAGTGCCAAGACAAGATGCTCACGAGAGAGTAAGAAAAATATCGATAAGAGCCCTCGACAACAAGATTCCATTTGGGCAGCTCCTGCTTGAAGACAAGTTCATCTCGAAGAGACTAAAACCGAAAGAAATCAAGGAAGCACTCGACTACCGAACATACCTCGGCGTAACGCGTGAACTAGTCAACTCGGCTTTGAGAGAATAAGGCGCGCCTATTCGATCATAGAGTAAACTTTTATTTCGCTTCCAATCGCGAGACCAGTGAAGGCGACAAATCTTAAAGGAAGCTTTTCTCACCGTAGGAATGCTGCTCCTCTTCACAGGATGCATGGGCGCGATTGCCGCCACAACAGCCATGGGAGCTGGCACGGCGATTACGAGTCAGGCGCTTCAACAACTTCTGGTTGCTGAGGTCGTCTCGACCATCATCGCCTTCGTCGGCGGCGCGCTTGTAATGCGCAACCGCTAAGCGGCTTGCTCGTTTTCCAGCGAGAGAATCTCGTCTAGTGGCGCTTTCGCATCAAGCCATTCTGCAATCTCGCGATACTTCTGCGGATCGTGCTCATGGATGAACTTGATCAAGGGAAGGTAGAGTTTAGTTCCTCTTCGACTGGATATGTGGGACTTGGACCCTATTAGCCCTCCAACCCCTTTGCGAAGCTCTCTTGTTCCTCGGCTGCGGGACATAGAGCTGATGCGCTGAGGAAACTTCATCGACACCCAACCTCCCGGGCTCGTCTCCTTTGCGACAGCAACACCCGCAGTCATGAGATCGAGAGCATATGACAGTAGATGCCACGACTGTGTCTTCCTGATCCGCGCGAAGTACAGATCGGCCTCAGAGAGCGCGGACATGGCCGCTTCGAGTTCGCGAGGCTTCGGGATCTGGTTTGGCGTATTTTCGAGTATCCACTGAAAGAGCATTTCCTGGTCGAGATCTGACTTGTCCAGAGCGCGTCGAGCCTGAGCAACCGTTCTGCTGTTGAAGATGATCCCTAGAACCTCGAAAATGGACTCCGTACGATCTCGGTTCGACAGCAACGCCGCATCGTCCAACGTCAGGCTCTTCTTGGGTCCGGTTAGAATCTGGAGGTCAGTTATTGCCGATCGCATGTCGCCACGGTCCCGCTCCATTACGGCCCTGAGCGCCTCTTCGTCAGCGTTCACGCCCTCTTTAGCGAGGATTCCTTTCATCAGTGGAATTCCTTCTCTTAGTCCGAGTCTTTTCAGCTCGATGAGGAGACATGCGTCTCGGAGAGGTCTGATCTTGGGGTCCCAGGGGTCGTTGGCGGTCAGAAAGATTGGAAACTGAGATTCCTTGATTACCCGGAGGATTGCGATTATCGCGCCCGAGTCTGTTCTAAGATTGATACCATCTACCTCATCCAGT
>Ga0209377_1000948_pt1 | contig 19691 bp, 17 predicted proteins | sample GraSoiAngelo_141_FD_185898 | JGI IMG/M metagenome (GOLD analysis project Ga0209377, IMG submission 185898) | Grasslands soil microbial communities from the Angelo Coastal Reserve, California, USA - 14_0929_12_40cm (SPAdes) (version 2) | ecosystem: Environmental > Terrestrial > Soil > Grasslands ...
GGGCGGGGGGTGACGAGCGCGGCTTCCAGGCGCTCACGAAGAAGGTCACCCGCGAGCGCGGCATCAGCTGCGAATCCTACAAGGAAAAATGCTTGAAGCGCCGCATCGCGGTTCGCATGCGCGCGCGCGGCGTCCACACCTACACCGATTACGCCAGGCTGCTCGATCACGACGCGCGCGAGTATCAGGAGCTGCTCGACGCCCTCACCATCAACGTCACGAAGTTCTTTCGCAACCCGGAAACGTGGGAAGCGCTGCGCCCCCATCTCGCCGAGCTGTGGGCGACCCGCCATCGCGCCGGCAGCCGGCTGCGCGTCTGGTCGGCCGGGTGTGCGTCGGGTGAGGAGCCCTATACCATCGCCGTCCTCCTCGCGGAGACGCTCGGCGACGACCTCCTCGATCAATCACTCATCGATGCGACCGACATCGACCGGCTCAGCCTGGAGCGCACCCACCAGGCGCTGTACCCGGACACGGCGTTCACGGAGATGCCGGCGTCCCTCAAGCGTCGCTACTTCGTGGATCAGCAGCCGGTCCCGAGGATTCGCGAAATCCTCCGGGTTCTGGCGCACGACCTGACACGCGAGCCCCCGCCCCGCCCGGTGTACGATCTCATCGTGTGCCGCAACGTCGTCATCTACTTCGAGCGCGAGGCGCAGGAACGGCTGTTTCAGGTATTCGTGAACGCGCTGGCACCCGGCGGCGTCCTGTTGCTCGGCAAGGTGGAGACGCTGTTCGGGCCGGCACGCGAGCAGCTCACGCTGGTCGATCCGCGCGAACGCATCTACGTCAGACCGGCGTGAAGGAAACCGTTGTCAAAGTCGCCGAGTGGGCTGCCGAGCGAGGGGAAGGAGTCCTCGTCACCCTCGGCCTCGGCTCCTGCGTCGCCATCATGCTCTACGACGCGGAGAGCAGGGCCGGAGCGATGGCGCACGTGCTTCTGCCGTCGATCAGCCTGGCGCGCGACACCAGCAACCGCGCCAAGTTTCCCGAGACCGCCGTGCCGTTGCTCATCGAACGCCTCAAGGCGCTCGGCGCCGACCCCCGGCGCCTCAGCGCGAAGCTCGCCGGCGGTGCCAGCATGTTCAGCCAGCTCGCCACGGTTGGCACGATTCAAATGGGTGAGCGCAACGTGCTGGCCGCGCGCAGCGCGTTGCGCGCCGCCGGTATCCCGATCGTGCGCGAAGCGGTGGGCGGCGAGCGAGGTCGTAGCGTGCGCTTCCACATGAAGGACGGCCGTGTGGAGATCCGGTCGGTGGGAACCAATGAACTCGTCATCTAATCGCTCCGCCAAACCCACCGTGCTGGTGGCGGACGACAGCGCCCTCATGCGGCGGGTGCTCGTCGACGTACTCGGCGGCGGCGAGGCGGAAAGCGGCGAATTCCGTGTCGTCGCCACTGCGCGTGACGGAGTCGATGCGATCCGCAAGATCCACCAGTACAACCCCGACGTGGTGACGCTCGATCTCGAGATGCCGCGGCTCGATGGATTGGCCGCGATCGGCTACATCATGTCGGAATCGCCGCGCCCGATCGTGGTCGTGAGCGGGCACGCAGGGCCGGGCACGGCGACTGCCATCCGCGCGCTCGAGCTCGGCGCGGTGGAGATTGTCGCGAAGCCCCCTCCCCCTACGCCGCCGGATGTCGCCGGCCATCCGCGCGCCGTGCTGGAAGCGCTCGCCCCGCAGCTCATCGAGGCGGTCCGGCGTGCGCTGGCGGCCGACGTGTCTCACGTCAAAGTGCTGGCTCGGCCGCCGGGGCCCGTCGTGCATCCACCCGAGCTGGCGTTGCGCGGTCGCGCGGTGCTCGCAGTCGGCGTCGCGGCGTCGACGGGTGGACCGCGCGCGCTCGCCGACCTCATCCCGCGCCTGCCGGTGGGCCGCGGCGCCGCCGTGCTCATCGTACAACACATGCCGCCCAAGTTCACACGGAGTCTCGCGGAGCGGCTCGATTCGATGAGTCCGTTACGCGTCGTGGAAGCGGACGACGGCGCGCCGGTGGTCGCGGACACGGCATACGTGGCCCCGGGCGATTATCATATGCGGGTGCGGTCCGCTCACGATGGTCCGGTCATCGCGCTCGACCAGTCGACTCCCATCTGGGGTGTCCGCCCCGCTGCCGATCCGCTGTTTCACTCCATTGCACAGGTCTACGGCGCGCGCGGCGTGGGGGTGGTGCTCACAGGCATGGGGCGCGACGGCGCCGACGGGCTGCGCGCCATTCACGACGCCGGAGGCGCCGGGCTCGCGCAGAATCGGGAAACCGCGGTGATCCCCGGGATGCCCGTCGCGGCCGTGCAAGCCGGTGGCGTCGACGTGGTGCTGCCACTCGGACAGATCGCGGAGCGTGTGGGTGTGGAATTATTGCGGAGGAGTCCCACCCGTTAGGGTGGGACCTCGATGAAGGGGTACCTGCTGGTTCGCTCCGAAGGCAAACCCTACGGTCTGCCTGTTAGCCGCGTGCTCGAAGTAGGCGATGCGACGGAAGTGCTCAGCGTCCCGCGCAAGTTGCCGGCGGTGCGGGGACTGACGCCGCTCCGCGGCCGCCTCGTTCCGCTCATTCACCTCGGCGCGTTCCTCGCGGGCCGAGCCGCTCCTCCAGCGGAGACGTCAGGGGTGAGCACGATCGTCCTCGTCGAGATCGCCGGCCGCCAGGTGGCGTTTGAAGTCGACGACGCGGACGCGGTCGTGCGCGAGCAGCCGCTTCCTGTGCCGCGCGGCCAGATGCTGCCGTGGGCGACCGGCGTGGCCGCGCAGGAGGGTGGGAGCGGCGAGGAGCTGGTCCCGATTCTCGATTTGGATGCGCTGGGAGATCGCATCGGATGAGCACGGCAGCCGCGGGCGATGATGTCCAGCTCGTCACGTTCAAAGTGGGCGGCCAGGATTTCGCGTTCAATATTTTTCAGGTCGAGCGCATCCTGCGCTACGAAGCTCCGGCGCCTCTCCCGAAGGCGCCCGAGTACCTCGAGGGCGTGCTGCAATACCAGGGTAGCGCGGTCCCGCTCATCGATCTGCGTAAACGGCTGGGCACCGCGTCACCGCTGCGCGAAGACACTCGCACCGTCATTCTCGAGTTTGAGGGCGGCAAGATCGGCATCATCGTCGACGCGGTGACGGAAGTGCTGCAGGTGTCCGCGCAGGCGGTGACTCCCCCGCCGGGGATCGTGAAGGGATTGGCGGCCGAGTACATCGCCGGCCTGCTGGTGCAGAACGGGCGCACGATCATCGTGCTGAACACGAACAAGCTGTTGACGGCAAAAGAGAAGCTCGCCTTGCAGGGAGCGACGTGATGGCGGATTCACCGGTCGCGGCACTGCGGCAGGAGTACGACGCCATCGCGCGCCAGCTCACGGGGGCGCCGGGAGGTGCGGAGCGTGAAGCCGCCAAGCGGGAGATCATCGCGTACTTCAAGAAAGTGGATGGCATCCTGACGGAGCTGACGCAGCTGAAGGACGACATCCGGCAGCTCGTCGACCGCTACAAGCAGCTCGCGGCCGACACCAAGCAGGCCGCTGCGCCGGAATTCACCGGAGCGCGGCCGGCGCTCCATGCGGACCACATCGGGGCCTCCACGTTCATCGAAAAAGGCTGGAGCCTCATCTCGCTCGGTGATCACGCGGGCGCGATTCAGGCGCTCACCAAGGCGCTGCAGCTCGCGCCGGGCGAGACCCAGGCGGAGTCGCTGCTCGGCTGGGCGCAAATGCTGCACGAGGATTACGACGACGCGCTCCAGACGTTCTCCAAAGTATTGATGAAGGAGCCGGCGAATTCGCTGGCGCGCATCAACGTCGGCTACATCTGCCTCAAGAAGCAGATCTTCGGCGAAGCGATCGAGCACCTGTCGAAGGCGATCCGGCTCGACAACGACAAGAAAGCGACTCTGTACGCGCACTTCTATCTGGGCCTCGTGTACCTGCAGCGCGAGATGTACGAGGACGCGGAGACGTTTTTCGAGAAAACGATCAAGCTGGGCCCGAACCTGATCGAAGCGTATTACGAGCTGGGCCGCGTGCATTGGTTCGCCGGCGATCAGGCCAAAGCGAAGTCCACGTGGGACGGCGGCTTCAAGGCGAACAAGTTCAATCCCTGGGGCAAGAAGTGTCAGGAGATGCTCGAGCGTGTTGCCAGGGGCGAGGAGCCGCCGCGAGACTAGTGCTCTCTCTCCTCTACCTGCTCGCACAGGGGCCGAGTGCAACAGAAGTCGGTCGCGTCACGGCCGTCGCGTGGCCCGGCCAGGAACGCCTGGCCACCGCGCTCGCCGAAGTGGCCGACCACGCGACCGGATTTCCGGGGATCGGGGTGGGGGCTGGGGGGGCGGGGGCGCTGCCCGACCGGCCCATTCGCCTCATCCTTGCCCCCACGCGCGAGCTCTACGACTCGCTCACCCGTGGCCGCCTGCCGCTGTGGAGCGAAGGTGCGGCGTTTCCGGATGCTGGGACGATCGTGTTGTTGACCGACCGACCGAATGACCGCCCGACCACCGCGTTACGCCACGAGCTGGCCCATCTCGCGCTGCGCTGGCACGTGGGCCGGCGCGCGCCGCTCTGGTTCGAGGAAGGGTACGCCGCGGTCGCGGCGCAGGAGTGGGACCGGCTGGACGCGCTGCGGCTCAACTGGCAGCTCGCGCGCGGCGTGCGTATGACGCTCGACGATGTCGATCGCTCGTTGCGTGGCGCCCGAGAGGATGCGCAAACGGGGTACGCGCTCGCGGCGACGGCCGTGCTATTGCTGCAGCGCTGGGGCGGGGACCGCGGACTCGAGCCACTGCTCTCGAATCTGGCGCAGGCGGGCTCCTTCGATGCGGCATTGCGTGACACCTATCACATCACGGCCGGCGATTTCGAGGATCGCTGGCAGCGCGACGTCGCCTCCCGGTACGGGTGGCTGACATGGGCGGGTGCCATGGGCTTCTTCTGGCTGGCGATCGGCGCGATCCTTGCCGCTCTCGTCGGGCTGCGGCGGCGGCGTGACCGGGCGAAGCGCGCGGCACTCGACGCCGAGGAAACCGAAATGCTTGACGATCTTGGGATTAACGAATAGACTCCGTCCTCTATATGCCGGAACAGACGTTTGCCCGTTCACGCCTGCGCTTTGGACCAAGGAACTATGCCCTCCTCGGCGCCGCGTTAGTATCACTTGCCGTTGGATACTGGTTGCTGTCGAAGGGTTCAACGACGCTCGCGCCGGTGCTGCTCGTACTGGGCTACTGCGTTTTGTTTCCAGTCGGCCTGGCCCTCTAGCACCTCCGCACTGCCCCCAAATGGCTCGGGCGAATAGCTCAGCGGTTCAGAGCGCCTGCCTTACACGCAGGATGTCGGGGGTTCGAATCCCTCTTCGCCCATTGGTGTAGCAGCCTGTAACGGAGGAACGAACACGGTGAGAGCGTTACCACTGGTGATGGCGCTGTCGACTGCAGTTGCCGCCGCGGCCACTGCGCAACTCGCGGCGCCGCAGCAGCCGACCCAGCGTCTTCTTGTCTTGCCCTTCCAGGCAGCGTCCGTGGACTCGGCCGGCAGCATCGCGCTGGCCGATGCCGTGCGCGATCGCATCACGTCGCTGGCGAAAGCCAAGGTCTCGGTCGTGGCGAAGGCCAAGCTCTGCGAAGCGCTGAAGGCGTCGGGCTTCCCGTGCGATGGTCTGCTCGACGACCAGCAAGCGCGTCAGCTCGCTCGCTTCCTGCAGGTGAACGCGTACATCACGGGCATGTATGCGAAGACCGGAACGACTCTCACCGCCACGGTGCGGCTGATCGACATCAGCAGCTCCGGTATGGCCGCCAGCTTTGTGGCGACCAACGGCAATCCCGGCACAGCCACGGCACTCGCCGAGGCCATCGCGCAGCGGTTGAACACGGTGATTCGCGCGAGCGAGCCGATCCAGGCCTGCAACGACGACCGCAAGAAGGGGCAGTTCGCGAAGGCCAAATCCGACGCGCAAAAGGCGCTGCAAGCCGATCCGACGTCGGTAGGCGCGTACCTGTGTCTCGCAACCGTCTTCGAGGCGCAGCGCATGCTCGACAGCGTGCTCTTTTACTCGAAGCAGGCGCTGAAGGGCGACAGCCTCAACAGCGCAGCGTGGGAAAACATCGCGCGGGTCTATCAACAACGGGGTGACACCGTCGCGATGCTCCAGGCGTTTACGGCGCAGGCGCGCGGTGAGCCGCGGAACGTCGGCAAGTGGCTGGGCATCGCGCAGGTATGGCGGCAGATGAAGCAACCAGACTCAGCGGTTACGGTGATCGAGGAGGCGTTGAAGGTGTCGCCGGGTGATCCGCAGCTACTCGATCTCGAGCTGACGATTTGCAACGAGGCGAGCAAGTTTGCGTGCTCTTCGCGCGTGTTCCTCACAAAATTTCAGCACGACACGACACTCGCCGCGGATACCGGGTTCCTGAAGCCGGCTATCGGCGCGGCGCAGCAGGCCAAGGACACCGTTGCGCTGGATGTCTTCACGGCGGCGGCGGTGCTGCATTTTCCGAACAACGCCAGCTTCAAGCGGACGCGCGCGGCGGCGTACGAGATGCGGGGCAAGCTGGATTCCGCCCTCGTCATGCTTCTGGCCGCGCTCAAGATCGACCCGAAGGACGTCGGGACCAGCTTGCAGATCGCGCAGATCATGGTGGATCGCGCGGTACTCGACACGGCTGGCGCGGGGAAGGATACCGCGGCCCTGAACCGGAGACGCGCGGCGTTCGCCCAGAAAGTGGATTCGGCCAAGCCCTATCTTGCCCCGGGGCTCAACTCGAGCGATTCGACGCAACGACTCGCCGCGTCGGTCATCATGCTGACAGCCGGATCGAAACTCGCGCAGGCGGGGGCGTACAATCAGGCCTATCCGTGGCTGGATACGCTGCTCACGATCATCGCGCCGAAAAACGCGGCTGATACAGCCGGACCGAGACAGCAGATCCGTGTCAACGCCAGCTTCTGGTATGGGCTGTCGTCGGTGTTGACGCTGAACGGACCGTACCAGGACATGACGAAGGCGAAAGGTCCGGAGCGGTGTCCAAAGGCGAGGGCAGTATTCGATCGACTCACTCGGACGAAGAATGCACTGATACTGGGGACCCGCGTGCACCCGCCCACTGCAAAGCAGATGCTCGGCTTCGTGGACCAGTACGAGAAGGCCAAGCCACAGGTTCAAAAAGCCTATAAGTGTGCGCCGTCGATAAGTTGAATTGACCCGAGCCCCGATCTATATTCCGGCGCTTCGTCAGGGGCCTTGGGGCTGTAGCTCAGCTGGTTAGAGTGCCGGTCTGTCACACCGGAGGTCGCGGGTTCGAGCCCCGTCAGCCCCGCTCATAGGACTATCGACCCCCGCCCATTACGGCGGGGGTTTTCTTATGTTGGAGCGTGCCCAGGGTGGTCGAGAGCGCGCTGCCGTACCATGTCCCGGTCCTCGCGGATACGATCCGCTCCTGGGCAGTCGGCAGTCGCCGCGCCGTCGACGGCACACTGGGCGGCGGTGGCCACGCTGCCGTGCTGCGCGATGCCGGCGCGAGCGTGCTCGGCATCGACCGCGATCCCGCCGCGATCGCCGCCGCGCGGGTCCGCCTGGGCGACACCGGCTTGCAGTATCTCGAAGCATCCTTCGCCGCCCCTGCCGCCCTTGCCGCCATTCAATCGTTCCGTCCCGATCGCATCGTCCTCGACCTCGGCGTCAGCTCGCACCAGATCGACTCCGACGAGCGCGGTTTCACGTTCCGCCCGGGCGCGCCGTTGGATATGCGCATGGGAGGCGGAGGGAAGGGGACAGAGGGACGGGGCGGGGGGATTACCGCGGGAGATATCCTCAATACCTGGCCAGTCGAGCGGCTCGGCGCGGTGTTCGCGGAATACGGTGACGAGCGGCGTGGTCGAACGCTCGCCAAAGAAATCGTGCGGCGCAGGCTCAACGCGCCGTTTGCGATCAGCGACGATTTCGTCAATGCGATTCGCCGAGTCTTGGGGCCGCGGTCCGGTGCCTCGGACTTCGCGCGACTGTTTCAGGCGCTGCGGATCGCGGTCAACGAAGAGCTCGATATGCTCGCCGCCGCGCTGCCGCAGCTGCGCGACGCGCTCGAGCCCGGCGGCAAGTTGGGCATCATAACGTACCACTCGGGCGAGGATCGCATCGTCAAGAACGCGTTCCGCGAGTGGGCCCGTGACTGCATTTGCCCGCCGCGGCAGCCGGTATGCACCTGTCGCGGGCGCGCCCTCGGTCGCGTGCTGACCAAGAAGCCCATCGTTCCTGATCCGCAGGAGGTTGCCGCAAACCCGCGCGCGCGGTCTGCGCAATTCCGCGCCTTTGAGGTCGCGAGTGCCTCTTAAAGGCCGGCACTGGATCGCATTCTGGCTCGTGGCGTTGCTCGCCGCGCTGTGGCTGGTCATCGCGCGGCAGACCGCGGCCCTCAACGCCGCGCGCGAGCTGACCAGTCTGCGCGAGGAGCGCGCCGCGCTCGAAGGGAGGCGTGCCGATCTGGACCGGCGCGTGCGCACCGCGCAAAGCCGGTCGGTGCTGCTGCCCCGCGCTCGGCGCCAGGGCCTGCGCCTGCCTGCCGACACCGAGATCATTCTGATTCCGACGCCGACAGAACCGCCCCACCCTCCACAGCCCTCAGACCGGCCTCACTAGTGGCCAAACCACTCGTTCGGTTGCGCGTGGTGGAAATCGGTCTCGGGCTCGCCTTGCTCGCGCTGCTCGTGCGCGCGGGACAGGTGCAATTGCTGGAAGGACGGCGCTATGCCGCCAGCGCGGCCGCGCAGCGCACGGAGCGCGTCGTGCTCGACGCGCGCCGCGGCACGCTGTACGACCGGCACGGCACCGCGATCGCGCTCACGCAGGAGACGTATCACGTGGGGGTCGCGCCCAACGAGCTGCGTGATCCCGCGCACGACTTCGCCACGATCGCGCGCCAGCTGCGCATTCCAGCGCGCGACGTGATCCGGGCGCAGAACCGCCGCTATGCGTGGTTCGCGGGACCCTACACCGCGCTCGAGGTACAGCCCATTCGTGCCATCCGCGGCGTCCACCTCGAGCCGGTGATGCGCCGCTTCTATCCCTCGCAGGACTTCGCGCGCGCCGTGGTCGGACGCGTGGGCGACGATGGTCGAGGCGGCGGAAGCGGTGGCGGAGGCCTCGAGCGGCTGCTCGACAGCCTCCTCGCCGGCACACCGGGAGCCGCCGTCGTTCTCAAGGACCGCGCAGGCCGCGAGTACGAATCGCCCGCGCGCGTGATCGCCCAGCCGGTCGCGGGCAACGACGTGGTCCTCACGCTCGACGCCGAGCTGCAGGAGATCGCGCAGCGGGCGCTCGACGACGCGATCGACAACATGGAGGCGGACGGCGGCGACGTCGTGATGCTCGATCCCGCGACCGGCGAGGTGCTCGCCGTCGCGTCGCGGCGCGCGGACGGCAGCATGCGGCCGAGCGCGTTTACCGAGACGTTCGAGCCGGGATCGCTCGCCAAGATCTTCGCCGCCGCCGCCCTGATCACGTACGATCGCGTGCGCCCCAACGACCACGTGTCGGGCGAAGGTGGGACCTACCGCATGCCCGGGCGGCCGACACCGCTGACCGACGAGCACCCCCTTCCGACGCTCACGCTGGCGGACGCGATCCGCGTGTCGAGCAACATCGCCCTCGCGAAGTTCTCGGCGCGGCTGCACCCCGACGAGCAGTATGGCGTGCTGCGGGCGTTCGGGTTCGGCGCGCCGACCGGCGTCGAGTTTCCTGCCGAGTCCCCGGGGCGGCTGCGTCCGCCGCGTGAGTGGTCGCGCCCCAGCTCGGCGAGCCTCGCCATCGGGTACGAGCTGGCCGTGACGCCGATGCAGCTCGCGGCCGCCTACGGTGCGATTGCCAACAACGGCGTGCTACTCCAGCCGTCGCTGATCCGCGAGGTGCGCGCGCCGAATGGAACGCTGCGCTACCGCCATCGTCCCGAGCCGGTACGCCGCGTGGTCACGGCCCTGGTCGCGGCGAAGCTGCGCGATCTGTTGCGGGGCGTGGTCGAGGCCGGTGGCACGGCGGAGCGCGCGGCGCTGGCCAATTTCCAGCTCGCCGCCAAGACCGGCACGGCGCGCCGCGTCGTTGGAGGCCGGTACGCGGCCGGGCAGTACACCGCGTCGTTCGCGGCGCTGTTTCCCGCCGGTGCGCCGCAGCTCGTCGTCGTGATGAAGATCGACAATCCCCAGAAGGGCAGCTACTTCGCCGCCCAGACCGCCGCGCCCGTCACGCGCTCCATGCTGGAGCAGGCGCTCGCCGCGGGTACCGTGGCGCTCGACCGGACTCGACTCGCGAATGTGTCGCCGGCGTCCGAGCGCAGCCCGAACGGATCGCTCGAGGAACCGGATGGCGTCGTGCCGTATGTCGTGACGTGGCCGTACACGCCCGATACCGCGGCCGCGCAGCCCGATCAGGCGATTCCGGATGTCACCGGCAAGCCGTTGCGCGAAGCCACTCGTGCGCTGCACCGGCGCGGCTTTCACGTCGTGATCAAGGGATGGGGCGTGGTGCACCATACCTGGCCCGCCGCGGGTGCGCATGCGGCTTCGGGCGCGGCGGTGACGGTGTTTGCCGAACCTCCTCCACTCCGGCGATGAGTGCTCCTCTGCAGGTGGTCATCGACGCGCTGGCGCGCGCCCGTTTGCTCGTCGAAGTCCCCTCCGGACCGCTGCCGGACGTCACCGGCCTGACGGCGGATGCTCGGCGGCTCGAGCCGGGCATGCTGTTCTGCGCGGTACGCGGCGCCGTGCAGGACGGTCACACGTTCGTGGCCGACGCCGCGGCGCGCGGAGCTGCCGCCGCGCTGGTCGAGTCGCGCCAACCGGTCGCCATTCCGCAGATCCTGGTGCGTAACGGGCGGAGTGCCGCGGCGGCCGCGGCCGAAGCGTGGTACGGGCGCCCCGCGGCACGACTGCAGTTGATCGGCGTCACGGGGACGAACGGCAAGACGACATCGGTACTCCTGACGCGCCACGTGATGAGCGCGCTGTGGCCGATGGGCGCGATCGGCACGCTGGGGGCCATGGATCCCGCGGGCCAGTGGGTCGACAGTGAGGCGGGAAATCTCACGACGCCCGGTCCGATCGACCTGCAGGCTACGCTCGCGGCGCTGGTCGAGCGCGGCGCGGCCGGCGTCGCGATGGAAGTTTCCTCGCACAGTCTCGATCAGGGGCGCGTCGACGGCCTGGTCTTCCGCGCGGCGATATTCACGAACCTCACGCGCGATCATCTCGACTATCACGAAACCTTCGAAGCGTACTTCGCGGCCAAGGCCAAGCTCGTCGACTATCTCGCCGACGCCGGGTTGGCGGTGGTCAACGCGGACGACGCCGCCTGGGCCGGGCTGCCGCGCACGCCGCGCCGCATCACGTTCGGCTCTGGGGAGAAGGGCAAGTCGCCGAGCGCGCCTCCCGACGTCACCGCCCGCGACGTGCACGTCGACGCGAAAGGAGCGCGCTTTCAGCTCGTGACACCGGATGGCACCCATCCGGTGGCGCTGCCGTTATTGGGGCGCTTTAACGTGGCCAACGCGCTCGGTGTCGCGGCGTGCGCCGTCGGCCTCGAGGTGCCGGCGGCCATTGTCGCGGAGCGACTGTCCACATCACCCCAGGTACCGGGCCGCATGGAACGGATCGCGGTGGATCCGTGCGTGGTGCTGCGCGACTACGCGCACACCCCGGACGCGCTCGAGCGGGCGGTCGAAACCGTCCGGGAAGTGACGGCGCGCGCCGGTCGCGTGATCGTGGTCTTTGGTGCCGGCGGCGATCGCGATCGCGGCAAGCGGGCCCCGATGGGTGAGATCGCCACGCGCCTGGCCGACGTGGCCATCGCGACCTCCGACAATCCCCGCACCGAAGATCCGGAGCGCATTCTCGACGATGTCGAAGCCGGAATGACCGGCAAGCCGCATTACCGCATCGTCGACCGGCGCGCGGCGATCGCCCAGGCGCTGGAGCTGGCGCGGCAGGGCGATACCATCCTGCTCGCCGGGAAGGGACACGAGACCTATCAGGTGGTCGGGACGACGAAAGAGCCGTTCGACGAGCGGGAAGTGATCCGCAGCCTGGGAGCGAACTGATGGCCGGACGGTCTTGGACAAGCGATGAGGTCGGCGCGGCGTTAGGCGTGCCGTCGCCAGCGAAGCTCAAGTTCTCGTCGATTTCCACCGACACCAGACACCTGACATCTGGCTCGCTCTTCGTCGCCTTGAAAGGCGAGCATTTCGATGCGCACAATTTTCTCGCCAAGGCCAGGGAACAGGGAGCAACCGCAGCAGTGGTGCGACGGGGGACGCCTCCCGTCCCCGGTCTGGCGTTCTTCGAGGTGGACGACACGCTCGAGGCGCTGGGACTGCTGGCCCGCGCGCGCCGGCGGCTGCTTCCCGAGGGAACACCGGTCGTGGCAATCACCGGCTCGAGCGGCAAGACCAGCACCAAAGAGATGATTCGCGCGGCGCTCGGCGCTCGCTACCGCGTCCACGCGACGTCCAGGAATCTCAACAATCGCGTGGGCGTACCCCTCACCATTCTCAGCGCGCCCGATGATACAGAGGCGCTCGTCGTCGAGGCCGGGGCGAGCGTCCCCGGAGAAATTGCCAAGTTGCGCGACATCATCGAGCCGACCATCGCGGTCATCACCAACATCGGCTACGCGCACGTCGAGGGCTTTGGCTCTCTCGAAGGGGTGATGGCCGAAAAGCTTTCGCTGCTCGACCGCGCGCCGGTCGCGATCCTCGGGGCCGGCCCGGATGCCATGTGGCCGGAGGCGCGCCGGCGCACGCAGGTGATTCCTGCGGCGCTCCCGGGCAAGAGTGGCGACGACAGCCTGCTCGACCGGTATCTCGACGAGGGTGGACATCCGCTCCTGCCGCTCGATTCGGGCGAAACAATCACGCTTCCCGCGCTCGGGATTCATCAGCTCGAGAATGCCCAGATCGCTCTGGCCGTCGCGCAACGCGCCGGGGTTGATCATGATGCGGCCGTGCGGGCGCTGGCCGGGGTGCTCCTGCCGGAAGGGCGGGGTGACGTGCGGGAGATCGGCAACCTCCTGGTCATCGACGACAGCTACAATGCCAACCCCGCTTCCATGCGACGGGCGGTGCAGACGGCGGCCTGGCTCGCCCGGCGGCAGCGGCGGCCGCTGGTGGTGGTGGTGGGCACGATGTTGGAGTTGGGGCCGGAAAGTGCAAGATTGCACGCCGAAGCAGCGCGCGAAATCGCCATGCGGAAGCCGGCACTCGTCGCGGCCGTCGGGACGTTCGCGCGCGCGTTCGAATCCCTACGCGAAGACCTGGGAGGACGGTTGATCACCGCAGCCGATGCCAACGCACTCGGTCCGAGACTCAAATCGGCCCTACGCGGTAACGAACTCGTGCTGCTCAAGGCGTCTCGCGGCGTCGCGCTCGAACAAGTCCTCCGGTACATCGGCTGATGCTGTATCATCTGCTCGCGCCGCTGGCCCGGCAGAACATTTTTTTCAATCTCTTCAACTACATCACCTTCCGGGCAGCCGGCGCGACCGTCACGGCGCTGTTGCTCGCATTCGTCGCCAGTCCCTGGATCATCGGAAAGCTGCGCGAGCATCGCATCGGGCAGATCGTGCGAGCCGAAGGACCGACGAGTCATCACGGCAAGCGCGGCACGCCAACGATGGGCGGGTTGATCATCATCCTTGCGACCGTCGTCCCGACGCTGCTCTGGGCGCGCCTGGATAGTCGCTATGTGATCGTCGCCGTCATCGCGACGCTGTGGATGGGCTTGATCGGATTCATCGACGACTATCTGAAGATCGTGCGCGGGCAATCGCAGGGGCTCGTCGCGCGCTGGAAGCTCGTCGGCCAGATCTCGTTCGGCGTCGGCCTGGGCGCCTATCTCTTGCTCTTCCCACTGACCACGAGCGCGCCCCCCTCGGCCACGCAGCTGCCCTTCTTCAAATACATCGTGCTCGCGCTGCCGTGGCCGTTGTACCTTGCGTTCGTCACGAAGGTGACGAACGCAAGGTCCAACGCGGTGAATCTCACGGACGGGCTGGATGGGCTCGCCGCTGGTCTCACCGTCATCGTCGCCGGTGCGTTCGCCATCTTCTGCTATCTGTTCGGCCGGGTCGACGCGGCGCGCTACCTCGGCGTGCTGCACCTGCCGGGGGCCGGGGAGCTGACGATCTTCTGCGGGGCGCTGGTGGGCGCCGCGCTGGGATTCCTCTGGTTCAACGCGCATCCTGCCCAGGTCTTCATGGGCGATACCGGCGCCCTCGCGATCGGCGGCGCGCTCGGCACCGTCGCGATCCTGCTCAAGACCGAGTTCCTGCTCCTGATCGCCGGTGCCGTGTTCGCCGCCGAGACGTTGTCCGTGTTGATCCAGACGAGCACGTATCGGTGGCGCAAGCGCCGCTACGGGAAGGAGTATGCCGACGCACACCGGGTTTTTCGAATGGCGCCGCTGCATCACCACTTTGAAAAACTCGGCTGGGCGGAGCCACAGGTGGTCATGCGCTTCTACATCCTGGGGGTGATGTGCGCGATGATCGCGCTGGCTACGCTCAAGGTGCGATGATCGAGCCGCTCATTCCGGAGGCCTGGCGCCGCGGGCCGGGCGTCGTGGCGGTCATTGGGCTCGGGAAGAGCGGTGTGGCGGCGACGCAGCTGCTCGCGCGCGAACGCGTGCGCGTCTATGCCAGCGATGCATCGGACCATCCGTACGGGGGCGAAACCGTGGCCGCGCTCAAACGCTTGCCCGGCGTCGAGGTCGAAGTGGGGCGGCACGATCTCGCGAGAATCCGCCAGGCGGTCGGCGTTATCGTCTCGCCGGGGGTGCCGCCCGACGCGCCGCCGATTGCCGCCGCGCGCCACGCCGGTGTCGAGATCGTCTCTGAGCTCGACTTCGGGTTTCGCGGCCTGGTGGCCGCGGGCGGAACGCGGTGCATCGCCATCACCGGCACGAACGGCAAGACCACGACGACGGCCCTGATTGCCCATCTCCTGACTGCCGCAGGCTTGCGGTCCACCACGGCGGGGAACATCGGGCGTCCTATGACGGACCTTGTGCTCACCCGCGAGCGCTTTGAGTGGCTCAGCGTCGAGGTGTCGTCGTTCCAGCTGCATGACAGCCCGAACTTCGCGCCCGAAATCGGGGTGTTGACGAACCTCGCCCCCGATCATCTCGACCGCTATCCGTCGGCAGACGCCTACTACGCCGATAAGCGCCTGCTCTTTCGCAACGCGACCGGCGAGAGCCTCTGGGTCCTGAACGCCGACGACCCATTGGTGCTCAAGTTGTCGAACGGCGTGGCGGGGAGGCGCGTGCTGTTTTCGCTCGCGAAAGACGCGGACGCCTCGTACGACAAGCCGAGTCGCACGCTGCGGCTCGGAGGAGAGCCGTTGCTCAAACGCGACGAGCTCCAACTCCTCGGCGATCACAACATCGCGAACGCCCTCGCGGGTGCCCTGGCGGTCCATGAAGCAGGTGTGCCGCCGCCCCTCATTGCGGAGGGCCTGCGCTCGTTCCGTCCGTTGCCGCACCGGCTCGAGCCGGTCGGCGAGTATGCCGGCGTATTGTGGATCAACGATTCCAAGGCGACGAACATCGCGGCGACAACGGTGGCCGTCATCGCGATGGAGCGGCCGTACGTGCTGTTGCTCGGCGGGCGCCACAAAGGCGAGCCATACACGAGCCTCGCTCCGTTGCTGGCCGCGCGTTGCCGGCTGGTGATCGCGTACGGGGAAGCGGGGCCGCTCGTCGAGCAGGACCTGAAGGAGAAGGTGCCGCTCGAGCGCGGTACGACGTTGGAAGACGTCGTCGCGCGCGCGCGCCGGGCGGCACGCCCGGGAGATGCCGTGCTGCTGTCACCGGCGTGCTCGAGCTACGACATGTTCAAGAACTATGAAGAACGGGGGGCCACATTCCGGCGGCTCGCGCAAGAGCCCTAGTCGCCTGGGAAGGGCGACTGCTCTTCGTCGTCACGGCTGTGCTGGTCGTCTTTGGCCTCGGGGCGGTGTACGGCGCATCGAGCCTCGTCACGACCGCCGGAGGACAGGTGGGCGCGAGCTTCGCGTTGCGCCAGGCAGTGGGTGCGGTGGTGGGAGGGTTGCTCGCGGTTGTGTTCGCACGTCTCGACTACCACCGCTGGCGCGATTGGGCCTGGCGGCTGCTGGGCGTCACCGTGTTCCTGTTGATTCTGCCGTTGCTGCCGTTCACGCACGTGATCACGCCAACGATCAATGGCGCGCGCCGCTGGGTGAATCTTGGCGTCTTGACGCTGCAGCCATCCGAACTCGCCAAGTTCGCGGTGGTCGTGTGGTGTGCGATGCTCGCGGCAAAAAAGGGTGAGCAGCTCCGGGACTTCAAGAAGGGCGTGCTCCCGTTCGTCGTGATTCTCGTTCCAGTGGTCGGGCTGATCTTCCTCGAGCCGCATCTGTCGATGGCGCTGCTCGTTGCGATTCTGGCGGGTAGTGTCCTGTTCACGGCCGGCGCTCGGATCGGTCACTTCCTGGCGCTCGGCGTGGCGGCAGGACCACTGCTGTTCGGCGCGGTCGCCACCGCCCAGTATCGCCTCGCGCGCGTGCTGACCTTCCTCAATCCCGGCGCCGCGCCCACGGAAGCGACGTGGCAGGTGCAGCAATCGCTGACGGGCATCGGGGCGGGGCAGGTGCTCGGCGTCGGCTTCGGACACGGACAGCAGAAGCTCGGCTACCTGCCGTACGCGTATTCCGATTTCATTTTCTCGACGATCGGCGAGGAGTGGGGATTCGTCGGTGTACTCGTCATCGCGCTACTCTTCGGCACGTTCGTATGGCTCGGTTTCCGGATCGCCCGCAACGCACCCGACTTGTTCGGCCAGCTGCTCGCCACGGGCATCAGCGTCATGATCGGATTGAGCGTGGTGTTGCACATTGGGGTCAGCCTTGCGGTGATTCCTGCCACGGGAGTTACCCTGCCGTTCATGTCGTATGGGCGGTCGTCACTCCTCGTCGCGCTGGCGGCGACTGGTGTCCTCGCGAGTGTTGGGCGAGCCCGGAGAACCCAATGAGAAATGCGGAAGGCGGAATGCGGAATGTAGAGGCGCGGTTCGAAGCACTTGGTACCGCTTCGACCCACAACCGGCGATTCCGCATTCCGCATTTCATATTTCGCGTTTGAAGATCCTCATCGCTGGCGGCGGCACCGGTGGCCATCTCATGCCGGCTCTCGCCCTGGCACGAGTCGTCGCTGATCAAGGCCACGAAGTCGAATTAGTCGGCGCCGCGCGCGGCATCGAGTCGCAAATCCTTCCGCGGCATCCCTTCCCATTTCATCTCCTCCCGATGGAGCCGCTGTACCGCCGAGCGTGGTGGCGCAACGTGCGCTGGCCGGTGATTGCGGTGCACGCCTGGCGCGCCGCGGGCCGCGTGCTTCAGGTCGCGAAGCCCGCGATCGTCATCGGCACCGGCGGCTATGCGGCGGGCCCCATCGTGTGGCGCGCGCAGCGCGCGCGGATTCCGACCGCGCTGCAGGAGCAGAACGCGTTTCCGGGACTCACTACGCGCGCGCTGGCGCGGCGCGCGCGCCAGGTGCATCTCGGCTTTCCTGAAGCGCGCTTGCGACTGAGGCCGGGACCACAGACGCAAGTCTTCGTGTTCGGCAATCCGATCACGCCGCCAGGCCGGGTCGACGCGACCGTCGCCCGCACCGAATTCGGACTCACCGGAGCTCGACCGACCGTCTTCGTCTTCGGCGGCAGTCAGGGCGCGCGCGCGCTCAACGAGACGGTGGCGCGTGGATTACAGCGCGGGCTGCTCGGTGACGTGGACGTGCTGTGGGGAACCGGCACGGCGCACGAGGAGCGCTACGCGCCGCTGGCCGTTCCCGGTCGTGTCGTTGTGCGCGGATTCTTCGATCCGATCGGAACCGCCTATGCCGCTGCCGATCTGGTGGTGGCGCGCGCAGGCGCGATGACCGTCGCGGAATTGTGCGCGTGGGGAAAGCCGAGCATCCTCGTGCCGCTGCCGACCGCTGCCGCCGATCATCAGACGTTCAACGCGCAGGCGATGGCGGCGGCGGGCGCGAGCGTCATGTTGATCGAAGGCGAACTGGCCCCCGAGTCCCTCTCCAAAACCGTCACCTCGCTCGCCCGAGACCGGGTCCGGCTCGACGCCCTCGCCAAGAGTGCCCGGGGCCGGGGCCACCCAAATGCCGCCCGAAGCATAGTCGAGAAGATTCTAGAGCTTTCGCAAGTTGAATAAATTCCCTATATTAGCTGCCCACAGATGACCTTGTTTCGAACCGGGGATCCCCGTCCCATCCATCTCATGGGCGTAGCCGGGGCGGGGATGAGCGCCCTGGCGTTGATTGCCAGGCACCGGGGAGTCGCCATAACTGGTTGTGATACTGATACTTCCGGGCCGGGGATCGTCGACCTGACCGCCCTGGGAGTTCGTGTTTCGCAAGGCCACGACCCGAGCCATGTCGATGGGGCGCGGGCAGTTATCGTGACCGCAGCGGTCCCGCCCACCCATCCGGAATTGGAGCGGGCCCGGGCCCTGAACATACCGGTCGTACGGCGCGCCGACGCCCTGGGGGAGTTGGTATCCGGCAGAGGAGCGAGCCTCGTGGCGGTCGCCGGGACACACGGCAAGACGACCACCACGGTCATGGTCACAGAGGCTCTCTCGGCCGCCGGGCGAAATCCTACGGGACTCGCAGGCGGCCGAGTCGCTGAATGGGGTGGGAACGCCCGCCTCGGTGGTGATCAGCTGTTCGTCGTGGAGGCCGATGAGTACGACAGGGCCTTCCTGTCGCTCAGGCCGACCATTGCGGTCGTGAACAACGTCGAAGCCGATCACCTCGAGTGTTACGGCAGCATCGAGGCGCTCGAGGCGGCGTTCGCGGAGTTCGCAAGCCGGGCCCAGCGCGTGATCATCGGTGCCGATGATGAGGGCGCGGATCGCGTGGCGCTACAACTGGAGACGCCAGTGTGGCGCGTCGGCCTCGGACCGACGGCCGACGTGCGCATTCGCGCCGTGCGGCTCGAACCGGGCGGCTCGCGCGCGACGATCTCGCTGCCGGGCGGTCACACCGTCGAGCTGCAGCTCGCGGTGGTGGGAATGCACAACGTACGGAACGCGGCGGCGGCGCTGGCGGTGTTGCACGCGCTCGGCGCCGATCTGCAGGCGGGCGCGCAGGCGCTGTCCGAGTTTCACGGCGTGGGCCGGCGCTTCGAGCGGCTCGGGGAAGCACGTGGCGTCGCAGTCGTCGATGACTACGCGCATCACCCGACCGAAGTCGCGGCGACGCTCGCGGCGGCGCGACAGGCGTATCCGGGCCGGCGAGTGGTCGCGGTGTTTCAGCCGCACCTCTACTCTCGTACGGCGCTGCAGGGCGAGGCGCTCGGGAAGGCGCTCGCCGCGGCAGATATGGTGATCGTCGCGCCGATCTACGGTGCGCGCGAACCGCCGCTCGCCGGCGTGACACATCACATCGTGCTGCGTGGCGCGACGCGGGCGGGCGCGGCGACGGTGGCGGTGCGCGATCGCGCCGGTTTGGTGAGTCACGTCGCGCGCGCGGTACGCGCCGGCGATGTCGTATTCACGCTCGGCGCGGGCGACGTTACGCGCGTCGGCCCCGAGCTGTTGGCCATTCTGCGGAACGGGGACACGGAGCAGGGAGCCGTCGCGTGAAGTGGAGGAGGCGGCTCCGCGTGCCGCGGTTGCCGCAGGCGTCGTGGCGGGTGCTCTGG
>Ga0209377_1000953_pt1 | contig 19640 bp, 14 predicted proteins | sample GraSoiAngelo_141_FD_185898 | JGI IMG/M metagenome (GOLD analysis project Ga0209377, IMG submission 185898) | Grasslands soil microbial communities from the Angelo Coastal Reserve, California, USA - 14_0929_12_40cm (SPAdes) (version 2) | ecosystem: Environmental > Terrestrial > Soil > Grasslands ...
GATCGCATTCGCGCTCGGCGTGGTCGGGTTTATTCTGCGCCCTGCGTATTGTGACTGGCTAAGCGCAGACGCAGCAACCGCGACATTGGCAAAAGCTTATCTGCTCTGGTTTCTTCCGGGAATGTTACTTCAATTTCCACTTGTGGCGCTAGGTTCGGCCTTGCGAGCCACCGGCATCATAAAGCCGGCTGTGGGATTTCAGGTGCTCAGTGTGCTGCTCAACATCGTCCTTGCTCCGTTGCTGATTTTTGGAATCGGCCCATGGCCGAAGCTCGGTGTGACCGGCGCAGCGCTCGCTACGTTCATTTCGATTCTGGTCGCCGATGTGTTGATGATAATTTATTTCGAAAAAAAATACCATTACCTGCGGTTTCGGTTTCCGCTGTTCCGGCCGCAAACAAAAATTTGCGGGGCGATGCTGAAGATCGGTGTGCCGGCCGGTGCCGAGTTTTTGCTGATGTTTGTTTACATCCTGCTCGTTTACGCGATCATCCGCGGCTTTGGACCAGCGGCCCAGGCCGGCTTCGGAGTCGGCGCGCGCGTGATGCAGGCGCTCTTCTTACCGGTAGTTGCGCTCAGCTTTGCTGTTTCGCCCGTTGTGGGACAGAACTTCGGCGGACGCCGCGCGGATCGAGTCCGGCACTCTGTTTATTCGGCGATCGGGATTGCGTCGCTGATGATGCTGGGGCTCACGCTGATTGTATATCTCGCACCAGCGACGCTGATTCGGATTTTCTCACGCGACCCGCGAGTGATTGCCTTTGGCAGCGATTACCTGCGGATCGTCTCATTGAATTTCGTCTCGGCGGGAATTGTTTTTACAAGTTCGAGTGTCTTTCAGGGAATCGGTAACACGCTGCCGCCGCTGTTTAGCTCGATGACACGCCTGGTGCTATTCGCTCTGCCGGCGCTGCTGATCTCACGTATGCCTGGATTCGACATCAGGGAGGTCTGGTATCTCTCGGTTGGGTCGATCGTTCTTCAGATGTGCGCAAATCTCTTGTTGCTCCGCCATGAGCTGCGGAAGCGACTTCGATTCGAAGAATTTGAAAATTTTATTCCCGCGAGCGCAACAGCATCGTGATCGATCACAGAAACGTCAGCCGTCACAGACCGTCGCCACGTACACGATGGCGTTTGGCGGAAAAGCCTTACAATTGGTTAATCCGCGGCTGCTGCGTTTGACTAGCAATCGCAGCTCTTGCCGCAATTGCATGCCTTACCGTTATTCATCGGGCAATTCTTGCCGGTCTTCTTGCACGCGGGCTGGTCCGCTGCAAACGCAGTCGCGCAAATCACAGCCGCGAGCATTGAGAATAGAATTTTAGCGTAGTTTCTCATACAAATTTAAATCGTCCGCAGCAGGCAAAGTTGCGCGGGTAATAAATGAAGAAACGTACATCCCCACAGTCGCGGCTAACTGTGCGGTATCGTTACGGTTTCGGCGGCTGACCTGGTTTTGCGGCTTCGCCGGGTTTCGGTGGCGCGCCGCCCGCTGGCGCGCCGCCTCCCGGAATGTCCTCATCAGGAGCCGCGAGAATGTCATGCTCTGTGAAGGATTCCGGATGACTGGCGAGTTCTTTCCGTAACGCTGCGACTTGTTCAGCTGTGACTGGGCTGGCGCTGTTGCCCCAGTCACTCCGCTCGTAGGTCATGACGTCGGCAATTTTTTGGTCGGTCAAGGTTTTGTCCCACGGTTGCATGACTGCGGTACCATACTGTTGTCCTTTCACTTTCACCGGTCCTTGCAAGCCTTTGAGCACGATCATGCCCATGCGCCGGGAGCCACCGTTTGTAAATTCAGAACCCGCGAGAGGCGGATATTGCCCGGGCACACCCTGTCCGGTGGCTTGATGACACGTCTGACAATTCGCAGCGAATATCTTTTTGCCGCGATCGCGCGGCGATAGTTCGGCAACTTGCTCACCGCCAGCAGGACCTCCCGCTGCTTTCTTTGCGGGAGGAGGCGCCCCCATCGGATCGAGGCCGCCGCTGCTAAAGTTTCCGGAGTAACGCCCGAGATACGCACCAGCAAAAAATATCGCCAGTCCGTAGATCGCGATCAGCCAAATCGAGAGCGGTTCGGCGCCGACGCGCGGTTCGCGTTTTTCGCGCTGCACAGCGGCATGGACCTGTTGGACATCGGCCTGTTCGCCGTAATCCATCCCCTGGCCAATGCGCGCTGGCGATTTCGGTTCGTCGTTCATTACATTCTCATTTTGCAGGAGCGGGGGATGGCGCCGGCGATGCTGCGCTCGCGGGTGCGGCCGGTGCGCCGCTGACCGATCTGACGTCTTTGAGCGGATGCGATTGATTGAGCGCCATCATGTACGCAACGAGACATTTCGCGTCGTAGGTGGGAACGATCTCCCAACCTTCTGGTGGCGCATCCGCGCCGGTAAGCTTCAGAGCATCTGCCGAACGTTGCTCATGGACGCGGCGCTTTTCATAGAGGAACCGGTAGGACGGCATGTTCGAATCAACGTTGATGCTGCGCGGCGAATAAAGATGCACATGGTGCCACGCCGCCGAATACATCGCCGGCTCGCCAACGGTTTGAATTGGCCACGGTGCGCCAACACCTGTCTGGGGACCGGCGGGTGCGGCTGCGGTTGGCGGAGATGATCCTGGCGATGCCGCTGGCGACGCGGCAACTGCCCCAGGCGAAGTCGCACCTGAAGGCGAACCTGCTGGTGCAGGCGAGGTGGCCTGTGGCGCAGGAGAAGAACTTGGACTTTGCTTCGCAACAGGCGAAGCAGCTGATGCTGCTCCTTGTGGCGCCGGCGAGGCCGCTGGACTTGTTCCGCCCGCAGGTGATCCTGCAGGAGCAGCAGCTCCAGTTGGCGAAGGACTCGCCTGTTCTGCGGGCGCGCGGGCGCCGATATTCGCGAGATCCTGGCCCATCCGCATTTTCCCGAGAAGCACCTGCCGCTCAAAAATGTAATCGCGCGGCGCACTGCGGCGGTTACCCCATCCGCGGTCGATATCGGCACCGGCGTACTCGGGGCGCACCTGCTCGCTGTGGCAATAGACGCAGCCGTTTGCCACGTAAACGCGCCCGCCCCGTTCGAACATTCCCGATTGAGGCTGCGGATAAATGTCGGTGCCTTCCTCGTCCGATTGCGGATTGAGATGCCCGATCTGCCAATTCGGAATCACGGTCAATCCCACCCATGAAAAGGCGAACGTGCCGAAGATTCCGAGAAAGAGAGGGGCGAGGCCTTTCATCAATGTCCCCCCGAAGTCTCCGCTTCAACCGGGTTGAGAAATGTGGGGACAGTCGATGTGCGCCCCAATCCCAAAAGCATCAATCCGAAGTGATAAGCGAAAATAAAATGCGAGGCGGTTAGCAAAATACCGGCGAGACTGCGCCCGCGCAGATACGGCAGCACGGTTTCCACGCTCTCGCTAAAGGCGAGCGTAGGATTCTCCATACTTGAGCCTTGACTAAAACCGCCGACGAGCAGCATGAGGGTCATCAAACCAATGCCGTAAGCCGACGCCCAAAAATGCAGCTTGATCAGCGATGCGTAGCGCCATTCGCGTCCGACTAATCTCGGCACGATGTAGTACATCGAACCGAAGATCACCATGGTGAAAAACGCGTACAGACCGAGGTGCGAGTAAGCGACGCTCGCCTGGGTGAAGTTCACATAGCTGGCGACGGAGCGTAATGAAATTAACAGGCCAACCACGCTAAAGACTGTGTAAGACATCGCGCCGAACACGGTGAACCGCAGCGTGGGGCTGTAGCGCATCAGCGGAAAATACCCCTGCATCGTCATGTGATGATTCAGGCCCACCGTCGCGACGGGAATCATCGTCAGAATAGTCGCAGCGATACTGGCGGTGATCATCCACGCCGGAAAAGGGCCGTCGATGAGTCGCTGCATCCCGGTCCAGCTTGAGAAAAGCGCGTACGTCCAAAAGCCGATTGTGGCCAAGTGATAACTGTACACCGGACGCCCGATCACTTTCGGAATCATATAGTAGGCGGTGCCGAGGGCGATGGCGCCAAACCAGAGAAAGAGCAGGTTGTTCGCATACCACCAGCCGACTGCCGTTTGCAAAACGCCCTGCACCGGTACGGCGAACAGCATCAACTGCCCAGCCGTATACAGCCACGGAAACCAGAGAAAAGCGCCGAGCAAATACCATTGCGTAATGTAAATTTGTTCGCCGCGCCGATAACGGAACATGAGCACTGCCCACGAGGCAACGAGCGTGTAGGCGACGAACAAAATGATCGCCGCGTAACGCGGAAACTCGAGCCACTGGTAGCCGGTGCTGTCGCCAAGAAGAATTCCGCCGATACCCAGGAATACGCCCAAATTCCAAAGACACGCACCAGCAACAAGCAGCAACGGATATCGCAAAACCGTCCGGCACAACCGTGCCATAAGCCAGATCGCTGTGCCTATTCCGGCCATGGACGCCCAGCCGTAAACCATCACGTTCATGTGTGCGGGCCGCACCCGTCCCCATGTGAGAAAACTGATATTCGAAAGCAGGTCAGGCTCGTGGAGTTTGAATGAAACGAACCCGGCCAGCAGCGTTCCGAGGATTAACCACGCCATTGCCGATGCATAAAACATCAGCACTGGCACGCGGGTTGAAGCGTCGATGTACGCGCGCTCCAACTGCTCTGTGTCTCCAGCGACGGCAGAGACAGCCGGTTCTTTCAACGGAATTCCAGTGGCGGTGGCATTCATGGACTCGTGGCTGGGCTCGCAGAAGCGGCTGCGGGTGGAGATGACTGCGCCGCCGCAGAAGGCGACCCAGCAGTTTGGCTCGGCGGTGACGCCGATCCGCTGGGAACAGATGCTGACGGCGAGCCAGCAGCCTGGGTACCACCAGGTTTTGAAACGGCGGGCGCTGGTGACGCTGCGGCACTCCCTGCGCCCGCGGGCGACGCTTGCGCCGGAGGAGGCGTGGCAATCGGACCCGCTGCAACAGGCTTTTTCTGCGCGAGATCTGCAACGGTCAGCTCCATGGCACGACTAATCGGTATGCGAACAACCCCTTTGTTCTTGTCCACCCAAGCGTAAGTGTTCAGCGCTTTCTCCGCGTCTTCCTGCGCGGTCTTGAGATTTTCCATCCGCTTCTTCGCCCGCGTCTCTTCATAGTCACTTCCACGCGGCATGGGCCCAATGATCGCCAGCACGATTACGCCAAACAATGCGAAGAGAAGAACGACGCCCAGCCACGTCGACAACGGAGCCCGCGAATGCGCAATATTGCGAAGAGATTCAGTGTCAGCCATCTCAGTTAACGGTGGTGAGAGATTCGATCAGGCGCGGATCACGCACGGGGAACAGTGAAGTCCTCGGCACCATTCGTAGATAAACAAAACCGAGCGTCGCGCCTATTGCGACGACTGAAAGCAAATCCCAGATGCTTGGATGAAAGCCTGTGCCGTGTAACGAGGGCAGCACAATCAGGTAGATGTCGAGCATCTGCATGCACACAAGCCACGCCGCGACGATGCAGAGCTGGCGGGGATGCGTTTTGACCGAGCGCAAAAGCAAAATCGCGAACGGTACGAAGAACCGTCCAATCACCAGGAGCATGCTCAACGCCCACCACGATTGGGTGTTTCGATTGATGAAATACTGCGTCTCCTCTGGAATGTTTGCGTACCAGATGAGCATGTACTGACCGAAGCCGATGTAGGCCCAGAAAATGCAGAAGGCCAGCATCCATTTCCCCATGATGTGATAATGCTCGACCGTGACGACATCCTTCAGGTAACCAGCCTGGCGTAACGCCGTGATCACCAGAACGAGAAGCGACATCGAACTGCCGGCTGCGCCCGCAAAGATGTAAACGCCGAACATGGTCGAGAACCATCGGTAGTTGAGGCCCACCAGCCAGTCGTAAGCGCCGAAAGTCAGACACAGCGCAAACATCGGCAGGCTAATGAAGGAAACCTTGCGCATACTGATTGTGAAGCGCGGATTGCCGTCCTTGTCTTGTTCAGCAGAAAGCCTCCGCAATGCGAGCGCCGCTAACAGAAAGAAGCCCAGGAATATTACGGCGCGCACGAGAAAGAAAGGCCAGTTGAGGTAAGCCCGCTTCGTATCAAGCGAGGGATCGACTCCGGGCGGAATATCCATCCACACAAACAGGTGGTGACGGAGCAAAAGAATCGGGACAAACAGAAGCGCAAGCACCGTCAATAGTGCACCAAGATTTTCCAATTGCCGGCGCACCACCACGCTCCATTCGGCATCGGTTGCATGATGCACAATTGTCCAGAAAAAGCAGCCGGCACACAGCGTGAAGAAAAACGCAAAAGCAAACAGCCAGGAATAACCAAACTGGTGCGGGTTCACAATTGCGCCCACGGCGCATAGCACCAGCGCGATCACTGCAACGACTCCAAGGACAAACGAGAGCCCGGCAAATCGGCCGCTGTCGAAGTATTCGCCTTCTGGCGTCGGGACGCCGTGTAACCGCTCGCTCATTTTTTTGGCGCCTCCTGCTTCGTTGCGGGTTTGGCCTCAGGCGGTTTGCTCTCGGCGGCTTTGTCCAACTCGCCGCGATGCTCCGGCGGCACATCGGCAATCGCCGCGTTTTGACTGCGCTGCAGAGCGCGCAGATAAGCAATGATCGCCCAGCGGTCCGGCACGATGATGTTCGGCCCGTAAGCCATCATCGTGTTTTTGCCATTCGTAATTGTGTTGAAAATTTCACCGTCAGACATTTTGCGGATGCGTTCGTCTTGAAGCGAAACCACCGTAGCAAGCCCATATTTTTTGGTGATCCCGTCGCCTGCGGCCGCGGGGCCATGGCACATCGCGCACGTGATGTTGAACCGCTGTTGCCCGCGCTCCATCAACTCGCGCGTCACTTCCACTGGAATACCAGTTCCCCACTGATCGCGCATTTTGCCGGTGTTGTAATAATTTGTGCCGACGCTGAAACTCGCGTTTGGATGCGACCAGGGACCGACTTCAATGGCCTGCGTTTCAGCGGTCTCGGGCTTCGGCATTTCGTACCCGATCGGAACTGTGCCAGGGACTGGCAAACGCGGACCGCGCCCATCTGCGAAGAAATCGAGTGGCGCTTGTGCGCGCACCTTCGGCTGGCGCACCATGTCGGGAAAAACTTCAGTTGGCGGCTGCGTGCTTTTTTGGCCGCGAAATCCAAACACCGCGATGACCGCGATGGTAGACAGAAGAAAAATCACGAAAAATCCGCGCAACATACTTAGTCCTCGTGCACGATGGTGATGTGTTGTCCGCCGGTTTGCTCGAGCAACTGGCGAACACCATCTTCGGTAAATCGTGGATCGCGCGCTTCTATCGCCAGGAAAAATCCGTCGTTCGTTACCCGGCTGAAGCGGTCCCAGTTAAACATCGGATGATTCCACCGCGGCAGGCGGTTCATTGCCTGCCACGCAAAAAATGCGGCGAACGCGGCGAAGAGCACGGTCAACTCAAACATGATTGGGAAAAACGCGGGAACGGTCCAAAAATTCCAAGGCTTGCCATGCACATCGACCGGATAGAGAAACCATGAGGGGCCAAATTCGACGAGGGCAGCGGTGAGCAGACCCGAAACTCCGCCGAACAAAACCCAGCCGCTCAACCACGATTTTCCCAATCCCATCGCTTCGTCCATTCCATGGATCGGAAACGGCGAGTAAACGTCCCAACGCCGGAACCCAGCATCGCGGACACGCTCGGCCGCTTCATAGAGAGCAGCAGCGCTCTGATACTCCGCCGCCATTGCGTAAACTCTGTGGCCGTACGGAGTCTTTATCATCGTGTGCGCTCCTTTCCGCCCGGAGAAACCGAGCGCACTCCAGGCGGCTCACCGTAATGCGGGTCCGCCTCGGGTACCGCGGTCTTCACTTCGGACATTGCGATCATCGGTAAAAACCGGATGAACAGCAGAAACAGCGAAGTGAAAATCCCGAGCGTGCCGATGTAGGTCCAAATATCTACCCACGTGGGATGATAAACTCTCCAGGACGATGGCAGGAAATCGCGGGCCAGACCGCCGGCAATAATGATGAACCGCTCAAACCACATCCCGGCGTTCACACACATCGAGACAAAGAAAACGACAAGGATGTTGCGGCGGCACCACCTGAACCAGAAAAGTTGTGGCGAAAGGCAATTGCAGAAGAGCATGCCGAGCCACCAGTACCACCAGTAAGGACCAAAGACGCGGTTCCAAAACGCGAAGCGTTCGAAAGAATTGCCGCTATACCAGGCGACGAAAAATTCCATGGTGTAGGCGTAACCGACGAAAGAGCCGGTCAACAAAATGATCTTCGCCATTTTGTCGATGTGCTGCGGCGTAATTACGTCCTGCAATTTGAAGATCGCGCGTGCCGGCAACAGCAGAGTGAGCACCATGGCGAAGCCCCCAAAGATCGCGCCCGCAACGAAGTAGGGCGGGAAGATTGTCGTGTGCCAAGTCGGAATGACTGTCGTGGCGAAGTCGAAGGATACGACGCTGTGAACTGAGAGAACCAGCGGCGTGGAAATCCCCGCCAAAAGTAGATATGCCATTTCGTAATGACGCCAGTGCCGATTCGCGCCGCGCCAGCCAAGAGCGAAAAATCCAAAGAGAAATTTCCTGATCTTTGTGGTCGCGCGGTCGCGCAAAGTCGCCAGGTCCGGAACCAACCCGGTGTACCAAAACAAAACCGAGACGGTGAAATACGTCGAAACCGCAAACACGTCCCACATCAATGCGCTGCGGAAATTTTGCCAGATCCCCCAGTTGTTTGGTATCGGTGCCATATACCACGCCATCCAGAAGCGGCCGACGTGGATACCGGGGAAAATTGCGGCGCAAATCACCGCAAAGAGTGTCATCGCTTCCGCGGAACGATTGATCGAGGTACGCCATTTTTGGCGGAGCAAGTACAAGATCGCTGAGATCAGCGTGCCGGCGTGTCCGATACCGATCCAGAAAACGAAATTGGTAATGTCCCAGGCCCAGCCGACCGGAATCTGATTTCCCCAGGTGCCGACGCCGGTGGAAATCTGATAACCAATGCAAAAAAGTCCGAAGGTCGCGGTGCTTGCAGTAATGGTGAAAGCCACCCACCACCAGCGCGGGGCTGGTTGTTCCACTACTTCGGAAATGCGCTCGGTCAGCCAACTGAAATTGCGCCGGTTCAGAACAAGCGGCACATGCGCAATTTGTCGCTCAGCCTCTTTGACCCTTTCAGGTGCTGCTGCGGGTGCTCCGTCCATATCTTCTAATCTGTGGTCATCCCGAGGCGCGCAGACGGCGAGGGATCTCCCACTCGGTGACTGATTACGCAAGGAACGCTCGCCTGCGGTGTGCAGCCTTTGCGAGATTCTTCGCTCCGCTCAGGTTGACAGGTCAGCGAGAATCCCGATCGACAATCGAAAATGGAAAATCGAAAATTCATCACGCTGTTTTCTCCTCCATACTCGCCACCCCGATGTTCTCCGCGTCCGGCATTTTCGGGTTTGGATTGCGAATGCGCGCGAGATAACTGACTCGCGGGACAGTGTTCAAAGATTCGAGGATCCGGTAATCGCGGTCCTGCTGTTTCATTTTTGAAACGCGACTCTTCGGATCTTTGATATCGCCAAAAACGATCGCTTCCGTGGGACACGCCTGCGCGCACGCGGTTGTGAACGAGTCGCGCGGGATGAGAAGATTTTTGCCGCTCGCGCCAGCGCGCGCATGCGCGGCGATCTTTGCTTCTTCGATGCGTTGCACGCAGAAGGTGCACTTCTCCATGACGCCGCGCATCCGCACCGTGACGTTTGGGTTCTTCTGCATCTTCATCGTGTCCGGCGCGCCTTTCGTCGTCAGCGGCGCGAAATACTCTTCGTAGATGTTGAATGCGCCCACGACCTTTCTTTTGCCGACCGGTCGCTGATTGTAATCGAAATAATTAAAGCGCCGGACCTTATATGGGCAGTTGTTCGAGCAAAAGCGAGTGCCGATGCAGCGGTTGTAAGCCATGACATTGAGGCCATCCTCGCTGTGCAGCGTCGCGTTGACAGGGCAAACCGTTTCACACGGCGCGTTCTCGCAATGCTGACACGGCATCGGCTGAAACACCATCTCCGGGTGTTCCGGCCATTCGCCGCGGTCTTGATTGAATGCTTTACGACTAGCGTAGTAACGATCGATGCGCAGCCAGTGCATGATGCGGCCGTGCGAGACTTGTAGCTTTCCGACGACAGGAACGTTGTTCTCCGCCTGACAGGCGACGACGCACGCCTGGCAGCCGGTGCACACGTTGAGATCAATGCTCATCCCCCACTGCTGCGGTGCGTCCAGCGGCGGATGCGTATAAATGCTGGGCGGCGGATGTGGCAATTCTTCTTCACCGGGAATTTTTTTCGCGAACTCGCTGTTCGCACGATAGCCTTCCAACGTGGCTTCGCGGACAAGACCGCGGCCTTCGATGCTGAAGTGCTCCTGCGTAATCGAAAACGGATACGTGCGGCCGACCTTGATCACTTGCACGCTGTCGATCCCTTGTCCTCCTGCGACAGCGAAGTGCGGATTGGCAGCCGTGCGCAGAAAATAACCATTGAAGCCGGCCTGCTCGGCGATGCCCGGCCTTTCTTTCAGGTCTCTGCCCGCGTATGGCAATTCGTAGAACTGCGGCATCTTTCGCGCCCAACCCAACGGAACTGTGACCGAATTGTCCGCGTGTCCGGGCGAAACGAGTGCTGCGATGACCAACTCACGTTTGATCGGTTCCGGCGCAGTGCTTTTTTCTGTGATTGTGATTTGAACAAGATCGCCAGTACTCACTCCAAGCGCCCTCGCAAAAGCGGGACTGATAAGGGCAGCATTGTCCCAGGTGAGTTTCGTGATTGGGTCGGGCATTTCCTGGAGCCAGCCGTTGTTGGCGTAGCGGCCATCGTCCATTTCGTAACTCGCTGTTAGGACAATCTCTGGCGAATCTGCCGTCGGTGGCGGCGGCAGCGCCCAAGAACTTTGAGTCGCTCCAGGTGCGCTTGCATTGAATGCAGAAGTCTGATCACGCGGCCGAACGTGCGAAGCAAAGCCGTCGTGAAGAAAACGAGACCACGCACTTTCAAAATCTCCCGGCGGATGGGTGCCGCGAAAAGTTTCCTGCACAAGTTCCGGACCTTCTGTTTTTGGACCGCCAAGCAGCGCGTTAAGCAGGTCGATTTCCGAAAGTCCGCCAAAGAGCGGCAGGATCATCGGTTGAATCGACAAGTAATCGCCACCCGATGTGAGCGCGTCGCCCCATGATTCCAGATAATGCGCAAGCGGAACATGCCAGTGACTGAGCGCTGATGTCGCGTCCTCGTGATAACCGAGCCGCACAATCTCGGGTACCTTCTTTTGCAGATCAGCCCAGTCGAGCGGGAGCTTTGTTTGCGGATCCGCTACAAGTCCGCGCTGTGCGTTGTAAACAGGATCGCCGCCGAGAATGAAAAGTTGCTTGATTCGCCCATCGCTTATGTCTGAGGCCAGCCGTGAAATATCGATCGTGCGCGGGTTCTGCGGAAGCTGTCGGACGACCAGGGTTTGGCCGATATTCTTCAGCGCAGCATTAATTCCATAAACAAGCAATTGCACTGGGCCCGGCTGATTTGGACCGATGATTACCAAGCTCGCGCCCGATTTTGTCAGAAGATCATTTGCGGCCTCGCCAAGCCACTGCTCATCGAACTCTGCGCCGCCTGCCGGAGCCTGCAGATTATTAACGAGTCCGCCTAGTCCTGCATCGTTTGTTCCTGCGAGGATTTTTTTCGCCAGCGCGTGTGCGAACGCCGCAATCTGGCTCGCGGGACAACGGAGCCGGTGGTCTGCCATGGCACCCGTGAGCGTGAAGCGATTCTCCACTACATAGAGTCGATTCATGTTGTCTGCAGGCGACTTCACTCTTCGGCGTGACGTGAATGTGCGCACGGATTCCAGATCGCCCTGACCGCAATCGAGAAAGTCGCTGTCCAGAGCAAGAATCACATCTGCCCGATCGAATTTCGGAATTAGTCGCGCACCCGCTCCGAACGCGGCTTGGATGGCGGTGGTTTGTTCCTGACTCAAAAGCGGCTCATAAACACACCAGCGCATGCTCGGGAAAAATCTTTCCAGTTCAGTGCGTAACCGATCGCGTGTAGGAGAATTTGTTTCATCGACGAGGAACGCAAGGCCATCCCCACCTTTACTGGTGAGCGCGTTGCGAAGAGTTCCGATGTAAGCATCAAAGTCGGCGCGATTGCTCGTTTTTCCCTTCTGAACAAACCGCCGTGAGCGTGACGGATCGTACAGATCAAGAATTGATGCTTGAACAAACGTATCCGTCGCGCCTCCGCTGGCGGGATGCAACGGGTTACCTTCTAATTTTATCGGGCGCCCGTCCACGGTCGTGGCGATCAGTGGAATTGCGCCGGTGCGCCGGGGCATTGTCGTGGCGTAGTAAAGAAATTTGCCCGGGATCGTCCACTCCACGTTCTTGGTAAAAGGAACCAGATGCAGTTCCGGCCGACGACAACTCGTGAGACCAATCCCGGCCAGCGCCATCGATGCACCCATCAATTTCAAAAAGTCGCGGCGCGACCATTCGTCGCCGTTCAGCTCCGCCGAGCCTGGGGGAAATTCGCGTTCCAACCATTGCCGAAATTCTGGCGTATCGTTCAGCTCACCCAAGCCGCGCCAGTAATGCTTCCCGCTTGCCGGTTCGGGCGGATGTTGGAAGACGCGTTTCATCGGTGGCACCCCTGGCAATTTGTTGGCGGAGTAATATTCCAGCGCTCCTTCAACGTCTCGCCGATCTCGGTTTGAGTGAGTTTTTTCTTCTTGGAAAAATCTCCGTGCACGTTGCTTGGCTGCCCGTATTTCGCCACAAACTCAGCCGGCTTCACGTCTTCAGGTTTCCAATCGAGATTGAAGACTTGCTCTTCCGGCCGCAGAAAATTTTCCGGATGCCGATGGCATTCGAGGCACCACGCCATGCTATGCGGCTTCCCTAAATACACCGTCGACATGTGATTGACAGGGCCATGGCAACTGAAACAACTGATGCCGCGGTTCACATGCGCCGCATGATTGTAATAAACGTAATCGACGGTCCGATAGATCCAGACCCACTCCACTGGATCGCCCGTCTTGGAACTTTCGCGCACGGGCTCCAACTTAGGGTTGTCTTTCTGCACCTGGGTATGGCAGTTCATACACGTTTGCGTGTTCGGCACATTTGAGTGCGCCGCCATTTCAACAAAGCTGTGACAATAACGGCAATCCATGCCGAGCTGTGTCACATGAATATCGTGCGGAAATGGCACCGGCTGGATCGGTTCATATCCGACTTTCGTGTATTTCGGCGTGGCGTAATACCACGTGGCTGCGGTCAATCCACACACGACCACGATCCCGCAAACGATCAGCTTGATTGGCACCCAATTTGTCCAGCGTGGAAAAAAATTTGCCATGATAACTAACCGAGCAGAGGGCGGGCGGAGGTGGATCGCCGCCCCCCGAATGAAACAGAACTGAGCTCAGGAACTGTCTGGTTCAGACGCTGCAAAAGGTTAAGGTTAATCGCTCGTCCGAGGGGTAACGGATTCTATAAATGTGCTGCGCGAGAGCAAAATAAATTTCGTGATTCATATCCATTTGAGAACCGCAGGCGATATCCGATCACGTCAGAACTTGGGCAAAGCGTCAAGCCTGGAAGATCGATTTTTAGCCGCTGACGAGACAAAACATCAACGCGCCTTCTTCGCTGACGCAAAAGCTTCAGAGAAATGGAAGCGAAACCACTTCGACCGAAATAGCCTTGACGGAGTCTCTGGCGTCTCCGGGCGCGAGCGCATCCAACTTCGTGCCGACGCTGTTGAAACCGCGTTTCACATACCCGAGTGCGATTTCTTTTCCGAGCTCTTTGCTATGCGTTGGGCTCGTGATCCTGCCGACTTCTTTCCCCGGCACTGAAGGACCCGCAAGATTCATTCGCGGTTGCAACGGGACGTTGTTCAGCGAAATCAACCCACACAATCGTTTGTTTGTTTGGCCAGACATCTTTATTCGCGAGATCACTTCCTGGCCAATGTAGCAGCCCTTTTGGTAATCGATCGTCCTTTGTTCCAGATTCGCTTCGATTGGAATGATCTCCTCAGTCAATTCAGAGCCCCAGCGTGGAATACCTTGCTCAATTCGCATCACTTCTGCGGCGACAGGATCAAGGAACTCAAAGTGCGACGACAATCGTCGAGATAAAGCGTCACGATGCGCGGCATCGCTCCAAATGTCACACCCTGGCTCAATAAAACGGTGTACAGAAACAACTCGGCCATCTTCTACCCGTTGTAATTCCGGCGAGAGGACGTGATACAGTGAGAATTGATCCGTGACGTCCTCGACTTCAACGTCGTCCGCGATCACATAGCGTTCCAACCTCGCGCGGAGTTTCTCTCGAAGATTTGGCGCCGCATCCACCAAAAAACATTCTCCGAGTGCGCAAACGAAAACGTGCGCATCCATTTTGCCTTTTGCATTAAGCACACACGCCTCGACGGCCACTGTCTCGCTGGCCTTGCGCAAATCGTTTGTGATCTGCCCGTTGAGGAATCGAAACCTATCCGCCCGCGTGATGCGAAATTTCGCACGCGCCGAGAGATCGAGAAAAGCGCCCTGCCCGGCTGGCGACGCCTGCGTCATTATTGTCCAGACGAAAGCCGGCTCAGCAGCTGTTTGAAAAAACCGCGGCGCAATCGTGTCGTTTCATTAGCTGGTGTCGTTTCATTAGCTGTTGCGCCTCCTGTGCCGGTGAACGCGAGTAAAGGCTGCTGTGAACTGGGTGCAGCTGCATCTTCTGATTTTGATTGTTCCGTGTGCGATTCTGGTGAGGCAATAATCGGTTCATTCGCGATCGATTCCTGATCCGGATGTTCCGGCGGCGGCTCTTCGTGAGACTTTGGACCGACTTCCTGCAAATATTTGCGTGCAACGACCGAATAATCATTGTCCCCGTGACCCCACTGCATTTGCTCGAACAATTGATCGCGAGCGGCAGAGGTAACTCCCAAGTCCAGATAATGCGATAAGGCGATCTGATTGGCGATCTGCATGTCTTTCAGCATGTGTTTTACCGAAAATTGCGCCTCAAAATCGCGGTCGAGCATTTTCGGCAGTTTCATGGCCAGAGTACCGGAATGACTCGCATTAACGCGTATCGCTTCGACAAATTTTTCCAGAGGTACCCCTAACGCTTGAACGAGCGCCAGAGCCTCCGCCGTCGCCTGCACGCTTGCGGCAGTTATCATGTTGGTCGCAATCTTGATAGCGCTCGCCTGGCCAATCTCCCCAATATGAATGATCTCTTTGCTGCTGGCCTCGAGGATGGGACGCGCTTCTCGCAATACCGCATCGGCCCCGCCGACATAATAAGCCAATTCGCCTTTTTCGGCTGCGGGTTTGCTTCCCGTAAATGACGCCTCGACAAATCGCCCTCCGCGCCGCTCGACAATTTCCGCCGCGGCACGCATCGAATCGGGCGCGACCGTTGAATGCGCAAGGACGACGTGACGTCGCGTGAGGCTTTCGCTTAACTGCTCAACAGTCTGCAGCAGCGCTTCGTCATCGGAGACAAAGATCTGGATGTAATTGCAGAGCTCCACCAATTCACCAGGCGAGCCGACAAAATTTGGAACAGGCTGTGGCGAGCGGTTCCATACGAAAACTGAAAAGCCTTTGCGGCGAAGGTGCCCGGCAATGGCGCGCCCGATTATCCCAAGGCCGATCACACCAATACCTTTATGGGCTGGATCGGACATTGATGCGAGACGCTCCATTCGGGCGACGATTCACGTGCAGATTGCCGGGAAAACGGGGTTAACGCAATGCGGAAGTTGAAAAAACGGCGGCCGCGCATGTGTGCGGAGCGGCTCATTCATTTTAGCGCAATTTCAGAGAGATAATACAACGCGATGGAGCCGACGATCTGCAGACTGCTGCCGCTGATCTTGTCGGTTGTATCATCGGCTGTGTGCCACCACGGATAATCAAAATCAATGACGTCGAGTGTCGGAATCCCGATGCCGTTCAGCGGTACGTGATCGTCGATAAGATCCCGGCCGAGATAAGTGAAATAACTTCGCAACTTCAGCGCTTCCGCAGCGGCAAAAATATCCCGCGCCATATCGGCAGGGGAATCGTTTGGAAGTGTGATGCCGAGGGACCGATCGCCAACCATGTCGAACAACAGCCCGCCACGAAATTGTTTCGCCCCGCTGCCTTGAAGATGCCTGGCAAAATAGCGGCTCCCGTACAAACCATCAGTATCAGAAAACTGCTCGAAGGCTTCTTCGCCATCAAAAAATACCAGCTCAATCTTGCTAGCCAGCGTCGGATGCTGCCCAATGACGCGGGCTAATTCCAATACCAGACCTGTGCTTGAGCCGCCGTCATTGGCTCCGACAAACCTAATCGCGTCGAATACCTTTGTGTCGTAGTGAGTACACAACAAAAACACTAGGGAGGCCGCCTTTTTCTGCGTCCCAAATTGGGCAATCAAATTTACGAAGTGAGTTTTGCCGCGCGGAGTGTCTTCGGTGTATGCCTGACGCCGTGTGTTCCAACCATAGCGCCGAAGTTGTTCCTCAATGTACGTCCTTGATTTCTCGAGAGCATCGGAACCGGCCGGCCGCGGCCCGAAATCGACAAGCCGTTGAACATGAGCAAACGCTTTGTCACCGGAGAAGTCCTCCCAAATCTTTGCTTCCGCTGCGCGCACAGGACCGGTCTGAAGAAGCGAAATTAAAAACACGATAGTCGTGTTGCGCAGGGCGTTTCTGTGAAACGCCGTAACGAACCGCTGTTTTTGCATTGGCGTCTGACGCGGACACCCTACAATTTCCATTGACTCTGTTAATCCCCAGCCGCTGGCAACCCCAGAGCAGTAACGATCCGCTGGAGATCGTCCGTTCCGTAGTAATGAATTTCAATCCGCCCGCGCTTATCGCCGTGATGGATGATGACGTGCGTCGCCAGGTGTTGTTGCAATCGGTTCTGTAGATCTTCTACTGCCGTCCCGGTGGCGCTCGATTCGCTCGTTACACGCCGGGATTTTCGCCGTGACCGTCCGATCCCAAGCAGACGCGCAACCAGGCGCTCCGTGGAACGCACGGTTGCATTGCGTCGCAAAACTGTTTCCGCAGCCAGCAGTTGCTCCTCATGCGCTTTTAGTGCGAGCAGCACTTTAGCGTGACCGACCGAAATTAAATTCTGAGCTAGCCAGACTTGCACCTGCGGATGCAGGTCCAAAAGCCGCAGCGCGTTCGCCACCGCGGCACGGCTACGCCCGACTTTGAGCGCGATGTCCTCCTGTCGCATTCCAAATTCATTGGCTAATCTGGCGTAGCCCTGAGCCTCTTCGATTGGGTTGAGATCTGCGCGCTGCAGATTTTCAATCAACGACAACTCGAGCACTTCCAAATCGTTGGCGGTCCGAACTATGGCAGGCACGCTTACAAGGCCTACTTCCTGCGCTGCTCGCAACCTGCGCTCGCCTGCAATGAGTTCGAATCGGGTGCCAGCCTGTCGAACGATTAGTGGTTGGATGATGCCGTGCTGCCGAATCGAATCGGTCAGTTCCTGTAATGCTTCGCGCCCAAAATCCTTTCGCGGCTGGAATGTGCTCGGCACAATGTTTGCCAGGCTGATTTGGTGCACTCTCTCGCCGGACTCGGCCACATCCGAACGTGCGGTGACAGTAGGCGTGCCAATCAGCGCGCCAAGACCTTTACCCAGACCAGATCGTGCCATGCGCCTCAGGCTAACGGAACAGCTTTATCAAGGCAAACAGCAATCCCAGCGACAGTATTGCGATTGGATTTCAGCCAGCTGGGATGGGCATCCAATCGCCCTGTCTCCAAGGGTAATCTGACCAAGCGCGGCCCCCTAAAAAAAACGTTGACATTCGAATCTCAAATTTGGTATCAACGCGAATGGCTCCACAACAGAGAAGAATTTTTACCCGGTAAATTTTTGTCTGTTCGGAACCCGGTGAATTAAAAAAGTCAAACAAACAGAACCGGGAAAAAGAAATAACACACATGTATTCACTGATTAGATTTACAAAGTTAGTACCGGTTGTTCTGGCATGCTTGGCGTTTTTGCCACAAGTGCAGGCAGCTCCGGCTCCATATGTTTTCCGGGCTATTCCGGACGTCGTTCCGCCGCCTGACGGTGAGTATGGAGGCAGCACGGCAGAGGGGTACCAGGCTCTTTTTAGTCTCACGACTGGCGCATTTGAAACAGCGCTTGGCTGGCGATCACTCTACACCAACACGGACGCCAACTTCAACACCGGCACGGGCGCTGGAACGCTGGCGTTGAATAACGGTAGAGAAAATACGGCAACTGGCGCTGGATCGATGTTGCTTAATACGAGCGGCTTCCGAAACACTGCTGCCGGAATGGTCACGCTTCTCTACAACGACACCGGCTTGTACAACTGTGCTTTCGGCGCGTTTGCCCTGTTTAACAACACCAATGGATTCAGCAACAACGCAGTGGGCGATTCCGCGCTGTTGTCAAATGTCCACGGCGCCCAGAACACAGCGGTTGGTGACCTGGCGCTCGCGAGTAATGACTTTTCCGCCAGCGGGCTGGCCAACTTCAACACAGCAGTTGGCGCCGAGGCGCTCTTGAATAACACCAATGGCGACTCAAATAATGCGGTCGGCGCTTACGCGCTTACCGGGAACACCATTGGCCTGTTTAACCAAGCCATGGGTTTTAGCGCACTGAGCAGCAACCTCGTCGGCTCGGCAAATATTGCCATTGGTGATTCAGCCTTGGTAAACGCTGGAACTGGCGGGCCCTCCAGCTTTAATACAGCGATCGGGGATTTAGCAGGAGGCAACCTCACCAACGGTAGCGATAACATCTATATTGGCGCAACCTCCGGCGGCCCCGCGGTCGAAAGCGGCGCCATCCGCATCGGCGACCCTTTGTTTGTTTCGGGTTGCTGGATCGCCGGCATTTTCGGCAACCTCACGCCCGGCGTTCCCGTTTACATCAATGCAAGTGGCAAGCTGAGCACGACGCCCTCCTCGCAACGCTACAAAGAGGACATTAAGCGCATGGACAAAGCGAGCGAAGCGCTTTTCGCGCTCAAACCGGTCACCTTCCGTTATAAGAAGGAGTTCGACGCCACGGGAACCCCGCAGTTCGGATTGGTCGCTGAAGAAGTCGCAAAAGTGAACCCCGATCTCGTCTATCGCGATAACGAAGGGAAAATTTACTCAGTCCGCTACGAAGCCGTGAACGCGATGTTGCTCAATGAGTTCATCAAAGAGCATCGGATCATGGAGAAACAGCAAGCCACGATGGCCTCGCAGGAAGCGCAAATTAAGTGGCTAACCGAAACCGTAAAGCAGCAGGCCACACAAATTCAGAAAGTCAGCGCTCAGGTTGAAATGATCAGGCCGACGCCACAAGTCGTGGAGACTCATTAACGTAACGACAGTAGCGAACCATCTCCAATCACTGTAGCTGAGCGAAGCAGGCCGGTTGCCCGTCGGCCTGCGTTCAGCTTAGGTACGCCCGGCTCGAGGTGTGGGTTCCGTGGCGGGCTGCAATGCGTTGCGTAGGAGCTAAGCGGCACGGCGCGCACACGAACGGTGCACCGCCATCACTTTCTT
>Ga0209377_1000956_pt1 | contig 19618 bp, 20 predicted proteins | sample GraSoiAngelo_141_FD_185898 | JGI IMG/M metagenome (GOLD analysis project Ga0209377, IMG submission 185898) | Grasslands soil microbial communities from the Angelo Coastal Reserve, California, USA - 14_0929_12_40cm (SPAdes) (version 2) | ecosystem: Environmental > Terrestrial > Soil > Grasslands ...
TGTTGGCGTTGAAGTTATAGAGGTCAGAACCCTCCGGATTCTTCATATTGAGGGCTAATACCACTCTTTCGAGTGAGACCCGCACCTTCACTGTAGCCCCGTTTTCGAGGTGAAAAACTACCGTGTCAGACTCTACAAGCTCAGCCTCAAGCAGCTTGAAATCGACCATTTGTTCAGTCATCCATGAAATCTCTACAATACGTAGAGTTTCTCAACATATTTATAGGTTTCTGCAACATGAGTAGGTAGCTCTGATGAGCTAGAGACATAATATTATTGAAAGATATTGCAATTATTAGATATCTTTAAGCATAACAAGTATGCCTAGGTAGATGTGAGGAGTTACAACATATGAAAGATAGGGTAGCCCTAAATATGATACAACAACTGGAGGTAAAAATACAAGATGCAAGTTTCACTGGAAGCCGAGCCCCGCAAGCTTGTGGACGCAGTTCTCGATTTGGAACGACTTAAGCTCATCACTGCCTTATTCGAACGCCCACCTATGTATCTCTCTGAGATCGCGAAAACGGTAGAAATCGACCGAGCAACTCTCGCCTATCATTTGGGTGTCTTAGAACGTGCTGGGCTGGTCACTTCAGAGTACAAGATACTTCAAACGCCAAGATCGAAGGGAAAAGCAGCCCGATATTACACTCTGAACCGCGAGAAATGGCGACAAGCTCTCGAAGAAGTAGCGAAACTGCTTCCTGAAGTGGCACTAGTGGACACCAAATAGTCCCGCAAAGTCCTTAATCAGAACTACGAACTGCAACACAGTTACTATCCTCCTCCCTATTTTAGAGGCTCTATCTTTCAGTTGTTCGGAGTCCGCGCCAGGATAGATTTCCTCTTCCCAATCTGTAACGACAGAGATAATGGACCAGCCCGTCTTGGCATCATAGTCGAGCCCCACGCTGATGAAAGTGATCTTGAAGGGGGGAGAGTCCATACCCTCTACTCTTGGCTCGGAAATAGTGATCTGGTAGGAGCCGGGACCAAGAGTACGAAGAAACGTCGGGTATGTCCGTATTCTGAATCTGTCTAAAGCTCCACCGCGTGCCGTGTAGAGGTGGAGTTCTAAGTCTACAAAGTCTTTGATCCCGGACATTTCCAGTAGAGGTCTTAGGATTTCCTCGATTGAGAGTTGCTTCTTTGGGGGAGTCTTTTCTTCATGAGGTGTTGAGGTTTCTGCCATGTTAGCTTTGCCGCCGGGTTACTTGTTTTCTTAGTGCCACTAGCCTGCTTTGCACTTAACTGCGCCAGACGGGGGTTGACCCTTTAATAAAATTAGAATGGACATAGGCGTTCGTCGTCATTCTTCGATACCCCCTAAATATTTTCGTGACGAGAACCTTAGGCCGTCTAGTCATGTTATTTCGTGCAGAGGTAGCTCAATGCTGTACTTTTCCGGCACTCTTCGGACTTTGGCGTTTCCAGCAAATCTCATTCCTGAGACATGAATAGTCTCTTATCGAAAATACCAGGCCTTGCTGTGCACTAGTGATGTCGCCTATATTCACCAGTAAACCGGGGTGCAAATCCCACCTCCGCTCGTTAAAGATCGTTAGAATATTGTATTGCCCAGTCACGGTGTCCTGATCACTGAGTCTGCAATGACTGTTGCTTTTGCAAGACCTCTTCAAGGACCTCTCTAAACCGCCGATCCTCGAACAGCCGATTCATTATCTCGTCTGTTGTGTCCTGCTCCCTTTGAATTTCGAGTGCTGTCTTGATATCAAGGGGAGCGCCGCATTTGGAGCAGAACCTGTTAGTGGGTGAATTACTTGTCCTGCATCTCTGACACTGTTGAACTCTTAGTGGCCTCTCTTCCAGATTGACTTCTTCCTCTGTCTTGATACCGTTCAGCTTGAACAAGGCATTGTCGACATTTCTGCCGGAAAGGTGTACGTATATTGCTGGCATACGAGAATCGCCAGTCCAACCAAGGTACTCCTTCATCTGGGCCTCTGTTAACACGTTGGCGAGGTTTGACGCTCTCGCATGACGGAACGAGTGTGGATTGTCTCGCTTCTTGACACTACTCCTCTTTGCAGCTGCGTCCAGGAGCCTTCTGACCGAGCCATACTCCAGCCTTTTCATGCTGCCCACTTTGTCGAAGCTCGTCCAGAGAGCAGAATCTGGGTCGTCCTTTGAGGGATGATGATTCATCCACTCTGCAAGCGCACCTGCGGAGAAGATTATTCGAACCCTTCTTGCACCAGTCTTGCCGTCGACTCTAAGCACGGCTCCATACTTGTCGAAGTTCACTGCTCACAATGTGAGCGAAAGGAGTTCCCCGATTCTCCCACCCGTTTCATATGTAAGGAGGATCAAAGCCCGGTCTCTCTGATTGGCACAAGACTCAGCCATCCGCTTGACTTCATCTTCCGTGAGAAGATTCTCTGGAAGAGTTGAGTGTCTCCTAGCTCTCTTGCTTTTTATCCAAGCAACTTCAGGAGGGTAGCCCCCGTCCTCGTTTCCTCCTCTAAGCCATCTGTAGAACTGTTTGATGCACTCCTTCTCCGTCCTCTTTGTCTCAACAGAGGTCCTCTCCTTCTCGATTTGAGAGACCACTGAAACGAGATCTGCTCTAGCGGACTGTTCAAGACTTTGGCCTCTGAGAAGCTTCGATAGTTTTCCAATCGTGAAAATATACCTGACCTGTCGTGGAATGCTAAGGCCTTGGGCCTCTCTGAATTTGATGTATGACTGGATGACCTTTCTGTTCGTGTCAGAAATCCTTTGATCCTGGTTCAACCCAGTGAGAGCTAGTTCCAGTCTTCTTGCGTAGTGATGAATGTCGTGCGCGGAAACTTGCATTATTCGTTAGATGGCTTGTGTGCGATTAATAGTTATACTGTGGTGCGGCCGCCGGGATTTGAACTCCCGGGCCGCTTGGAAACGGCCTCCCGGGTCGTCAGCGTTCTGCTGAACGCTGTGTTGGCAGGCTGATATCATAGACCAGGCTAGACCACGGCCGCACAAACGGCCCAAGCGATACTGGTCATTTAAAAACTGCCAAGCGAATAGAAAATCTTGAGAAGCTACGCTGGTTCCTCCGCTTGTTTTGAAGGATTTCCATCGTCTTAAATACGAAACGCCCCGAAAGCTAGTTCTGATCGTGAATAGAGGTTGAGCATTCCACTCGAGAATGTGAGAATGGATCTTCGGACCCGAGTCGAAAGCGACCAACATATGTCGACCGCCTGGATCATAGTCCCACTCCTACCAATCATTGGAGTCATACTTCTCGCGGTCGGGTTCGCGATCGCGCTCTTCTCGGCGATCTCGGGTCTCAGCGGTCCAACACCCCAACCCGGGTCGCTGTCGGGGCTTCTTGCCACACTCGTCCTCTTTTACCTCCTAGTCTACATTCTCATACCCGTTATTGTTGCAATCTATGCGATAATGTTCCACAAGTTCATCCGACGTCGGAGCTTGCATTTCAACCGGCAAATACTTCTGTACGAAGACATGATCACTCTGGTCAAGCAGCTTGCGGGGAAGAAGAATATGGATGTCTCTATCCCAGTCAACTATCTAGAGAGAATTTTGAGAGAGGCTAGATTCGAGGACAGCGAAAAGAACGCCGCTCTCTACGCAATCCTGTCCGCAACTACTCCTCTCGTCGGATTCTACTCCTACTACTTTCTGATGAAGGACTTTTTCAAGCATGAAAGGAGAGAGGACATGTTCTTCGCAGGGATTGCAAACTTGTTAGTCGCTCTAGGCGTCCCGATTAGCCTGCCACAGAGAACCTCGCCCATTCCTGATCGAAGCTTTGCAGTCTATTTCATCGCTTCCCTGTTCACCGTCGGCATCTTCACCATCTACTGGATCTACGCCCTGGTCTCTGACCCCAATGCCCACTTCCGATATCAGTCAATGGTGGAGGACACGATTATCGCTCAAGTCCTACCAGCGCTTGCCTAGGAACTAGTCGAGGCCACTTGGGCATTGGCAACGGTCGAAGGAAGGGCGAGACTTTCGACACTCACCGAGATGCGTCGACATACTGATGTTCGCATAGGGCGCAACTGGTTATTCCTGGCGATAGGCAGCTATGTCCTTTGGACGACCACCGCGATAATTTATCTGCTTGGATGGCTTCAGCAAGTTCCCAGCTACAACATCCCACTTTCTGTGTTCGGGACCCTTCATTTCTCAGCCACAACATGGCTGCTCCTCCTCTCGTTCCTGGCTTCGACGGGGCTTTCTTTCTTGGTCTATTCTCTGATCAATCGACAGAACAAGCATATGACGAGAGAGGAGGAGCTGTTCCGAGAGAGCTTGGAGCGGGCCAGGTCCGGAACTCCTCAAGATCGAATGAGCGTTCTTTTGCCGCTGAGTTCGGCCGAGCAGGACTTCTACAGGCTAGTGCAGAAGACCCATGATAGGAGCGCGGTACTCTGGGCGCTCCTGGTCCTGATTCCCTACGCCGGATGGGTCTTCCTGATCATCTCAATGTATCTGGTGTCTCAAGACTTGAACTTCCACGAACAAACCGAACAACAGCTGCTGCAGGATATCAGCAGAGTATTAGCAGGTGGAACCCATCGACAGGTGCTGCCTAGTAGCATGACTAGCGGTCGGACAAACAGCCTAGCATATGCCCTTGTCAGCTTGGTGACACTAGGCGTGTTGTCACTGTTCTGGCTTGATCGGATAACGATTGATCAAGAGGCTCATTTCGAGCAGCATGCTGGCTTTGAGCCAGGCCTCCTGCAGGCTCTCCTCGATTTTGGATCGAACCTAGGGAGCGCGCTCTAAGAGTGTCGTGGAACCTTCTTCATGGCTTCAAGAAAGTATTCTTTGACAGGATCTTCGAGAGATCCTACTGGACATGGAGGAAGCATCCTATGATCATTGTTCCGAGTATGCTCGGGACAGCCATCACTGTCATCGAACAGTCAATCATAACCTTGGGCGTCATAGTTCTTCTGACAAACCTGGCGATGAGAGGTCTACTATCCGGATTCCTCTCGCAGTTGACCCAGTCAGGGCTGGGTTTGGGCCTGTTCCAAAACTCGACATACGCGTCGGTGCTGATACCGATAGCCGCCTTCTCCGTCATCGGGTACTTCCTCGCAGCAATCATCGGCGGGGGTTTCGTCTACGCTGCGGAATACGGCGTCTATCTGGATGCATGGAATAAGGACAGGGTTCCGATCGGATCGATCGTCGAGAATGGAGCTCGCCGGTGGAGGTCCATGGCCTGGACACTCTTTCTGTCAAACGTGATAACTTGGGGTCCGCTTGCGCTCGCGTTCCTCCTCTTCCTCTTCGCCGCTCTAAACTCGTCGACCCTAGTGGGATTCGTTGCGCTCGCAGCCTCCTCTTACATCATCTACCTTGGACTGGGAGCCTCCCTCTTCTTGTCAATATTCACGGTCTACTCTTACCCTGCAGTTGTAGTCGACAATGTCTCAGGTTTCCGCGCAATAGGGAAGAGTTTCGGAGTCGCAGGTCGTAACCTAGGAGCCACGTTGAGCTACTCCCTCGTCCGCGTGCTCTTCCAGCTCCTGCTGACACTCGTAGTGTTCTTGGCGAGCGATGTTGGGCTCCCCCTCTCCTCTATCTCCGCGGCAATCCTGAGCCTCTTGCTTACGCCAATTCTACACTCGACGAAAACCATGATCTACTACTACGCGAAGCCCGACGTTCCTGAGATGCCCTTCGAACTGTCGAACCCCATATGGTACGACATCAAGACCCGCCTTCCCAGAGCCGCATGGTTGAAAATCCGGGCCGGGCTCTCTGAGGCAGCAAGGTTTGCGGCGAATCCAAAGAACCTGCCGTTTCATCTGCTCTCGCTCCTAGCCTTTGGGATTGGAGTATTGCTAGGAGACTACGTCTCCCTCAACGGCGTCAAGAGTTATCTCGTCGGTAACGGATATGTTCCGGGACGAGGCAACCCGCTACTCAACCAGGTATTCGGCCCTTCACTGGGCGCGGATATTTTCCTGAACAACTGGCTTGTATCGATCGCGACTGCGCTCGCTGGTCTTGGTTTTGGTGCGCCGAGCTTTCTCACGATCATGTTCAACGGGTTTATACTAGGAGTGTTGGTTCCACTCTCAACATTGACTATGCTGTTCGCGGCGATTCTGCCTCATGGAATTATCGAGATTCCTTCCTTCATCCTCGCCGGTTCGATGGGAATCAAGCTGGGCTATGCGGCGGTGAGGAGATTGTTCCGTGGGCCCACAGAAGACGGGAATCTTGCTGTCGAAACCTCCTCCAATTCTGATGATTACTTATCGCGAACGCTTCGGCAGACGGTTTACGTAGTTGTTGGGCTCGGTCCTCTATTCTTGATAGCAGGGCTCATAGAGGCCGACATAACCCCGATAATCATGCGTATGTTCGGATGGACTTTCTAGGCTAGTGTGGTTGTAACTTGCCAGTCTTCTATGTCGATGGGCAGAGCATGGGAAATGAGCAGAAGACTCTACCGCGCCGGGCAAAGATCGTGGTGGCGTACAGGGAGAAGCCCAATTCAGCCTTCCAGATCCGCTGGGAGGAGATAGGAGATCGGACGAACAACGAGGCCGAGTACGTTGCATTGTTGAAGGCTCTCTCGATAATCGAATCGAAGTGGGGAGCGACTGGAGAAGCATCGGGGAAAGGCGCGGAGCCGATCAAGATCCATTCTGACTCTATGCTTATCGTCAACCAAGTAAAAGGCAGCTATGAAGTGACAGATGTGAAGCTGCGCCAGCTATGTGAGAATGTCAAGGGTCTGATGAAGAAGATGAGCGCTGTGAAGCTGGAATGGATTCCTCGCGAGGAAAACTATGCGGGACAATGGCTGGAAGACAAATGGAAAGGCGGCAAAGTAGAGGTTGTGAAAGACGAGGAGCCAGGGGCGCCCATCGCCAGGGTTTGAACTCTGCCCCATTGATCCCGGGTACTAAACACCCTTATTTCCAAGAATCAATCGACGGATTTCGAGGAGTAGTCTCATGGGTAATGTTCCAGAAGACGTAACTCGAATTCTTGGTCCCGGCGAACAAGTACAACTCTTCATTCAACAGAAAATTTACCATCCTAAGATCAATGTCGACTCTGTCGTTCTCACAAACGAGCGAATCATTCTGAGACACCCCCACGATCTACGATTGAAAAGGGACTTTACGGATTTCTCCTACACTGACGTGTCTAACGCGATTCTCGACAAGGGCTTGCTCCGTTCAACCGTGAGATGTCAGTTGAGATTTGGCGGAGACCCGCTGAGCTTGAATGACCTTCCCAATTCTGATGCTGAGAAGGCTTACGGGATTATCAGGTCCAACATCGCTCGATATCAGACTCCATTCTCGACTGGATACGCCGCGATGGCCCCGACGGGCGCCATACCAACTGCCATGCCGACCATTGTCCCGGCGGCTGCGGTCGGCTTGAGATGCTCTAAGTGTGGACAGATGAGTAATCAGGGCTCAAAGTTCTGCGCTGCCTGCGGCTCAAAATTCTAGACTCGACAGTCCGACGATTCAGCTCACACCAGCGGTTTTGTGTCAGGGTACACTCGTTGGGTCCCAGTTAAGCCTCAGATCTTCATTAAGAGAATCTAGCGACATCATGTCATCGTCTGAAATATCGAAGTCGAACACTTGGCTGTTCTCACGAATTCGCTCCTCTCGCGTCGACTTCGGTATCACGACGACTCCGTGCTGTATGCCCCAGCGTATCATCAGCTGAGCTGGGGTCTTCGAGTATTTTTTCGCGAGAGACAATATCCTCGGTTGCTTGAACCTCTCTCCTCGGGCCAACGGACTGTAGGCCTCGACCTGGATACGTTTTCCTTGACAATAATCTAGTAGCTCTTTCTGGTAGAGAAATGGGTGGAATTCGACTTGGTTGACGGACGGTATGACATCGCTCTCCTCCGTCAACTCTTCGAGATGACGGATAGTGAAATTGCTCACTCCAATCGCCCGGCACCTCCCCTTCTTGAATAGAGTCTCCATTGCCCTCCAGGACTCCTTTCGAACATCCGGAACTGGGAAGTGCACAAGATAGAGATCCACATAGTCCAATCCTAATCTCTTCAGACTAGCTTCATAGGCTCGAAGGGTGGAATCGTAGCCTTGATCTGAGTTCCAGAGTTTCGTCGTTACAAACAGGTCTTCCCGCAGAATACCACTCTCGCGAACCGCCTCTCCTACATCTGCCTCGTTGCCGTAGATGCGTGCTGTGTCAACGTGTCGATATCCAAGTTTAAGCGCAAACTTCACAGAGTTCTGCGTTACTCTGCCGGGAGGGGTCTGATAGACTCCTAGGCCCAAGATCGGCATCTGCACGTTATTGTTCAATTTGACGGTCGACTGGATGCTTAGATTGGCCATAGACGTTTCCATAGGTTTCTAAGCTAAGTTGTCTGAAACTTAAAGACTCAATGACAAACTTGGCAGAGTCGCTTTATGGACTCTGAAATGGAGCTGTACAGGACTCCTTGGGCCCCCGAGATCGATGTGAGAATAGCCAACCCGCCCCCGACTCTTCTGGAGAAATACACGGTGAAGGAGAAGGCGTTCTTCTATGATTATGCAAACTTTGTCGTTCGCCTTATCCGAAATGAGAATGTGGCCAATAGAATTCATCGTGTGATCTCGACTGAGAGAATCCTGGTCGAGAGACCAGTTGACACTCGTGTGATGGTCTTTCCAGCCCGCACGTCCCGCGAAAGACAGAACAGAGTTCTGCATGGAAGCTACAGCCAGTCAACATCTCAAATCAGTCTCTATCCTCTCAGAATTCCCAGAGAATGGATTCGAGGAGAAGGGTTAGACTTGTTTCGGGCAGGGTTTGAGAGTCTGTCCCGGAGAAAGCTCAGCCTTCTCTACGAGATTTCTCAGAGTGCTGTCTCGACAATGATTCACGAAATTCTGCACGTGAAGTTTCAGCAGCGGAGCATGAACAGATACGGGGAGGAATCTCTGGTCCGAAAACTTGAGGGACAATTCATGCGAGGATGGGAAGATTGGATTCTCATTCCAGTTCAACAAGCCCTCCCTACGGTCTAACTACTCCCTTTGACCAAGCAAATCCACGAGCTGGCTGAGATCACCAACCTCTGAAACGTTCCTTCCAGAATAATCATGCGCGGGAGGATTATCACCCCTATTCACCCATACGGCTTTGATCCCGAGCCGCATGGCTGGCTCAATATCATGATACTGGCTAGCGGCCACATGGGTCCAGGGTCTATCTCCTATGATTCTTCGAGCCTCTTCAAAATGACCAGATGCGGGCTTGTAGGATCTAACGTTCTCGGCAGTGACTCTTATCTCGAAAGGACTAGTAAAATGCTTGATGGTGCCTGCTAATAGATCGTTGTCAACGTTTGACAGGATCCCAAGCGTGTATTTCCTAGAGAGCTTCGCTAGTGAAGGGTTAGTATCGGGAAAGGGAGCCCAGGTGGGCAACTGTTTCGCAAGGAAACTCGACTCGGCCTCTGAAAGCTTCCAGCCAATTTTTCTCGCGACACTCGTACTCGTCTTTGAGAGAACGTCCCGGTACATCAGATGCGGCCTTACTCTCTCCACCCTGCGCTCCTCTTCCTCGTAGAGCTCAAACGTCTTAGACTCAATACCCTGACTGGCTCCAGTCCGCGACATGGCAGAGCGGAACGCGTTTCTGATTCCTGTCTCCCAATCAATCAGGGTTCCGTAGCAGTCGAAGGTTAGGACCCCGGATGGTTTCAAGCCATCAGTCCGCCTCTCGCGGTCTATTCTTATTTACTAATCGTCTCATCATCGTCCGAAATTTCCGCTGATTGCCGTGACTGGGGAACGGCAATGGCTTCGTGTTTAGGATCTTTTCTCCGAAACCTGCCTCACTCAAGGATTGCCATGCGGGCTTGAACACGGTCTTCTTGACTATCAATATTTGACTAGGATGAAGCTCCCGTACTCTATGCGGCAGGGTCGATGCTCCTTGAATAGTGGAGAGTCTCCGCTGTCTGGGCTCTAACTTGTCGACGGGAAGTTCGCATGTGTCTATGAGGAAGAAGCCAATTGAACCGAACTTCTTGAGCATGGGTCGCTTGTCGCAGCCCCTCCTCATTGGACGATCGACGGGCCAAAAATTCAGGGCTTTCATAGTCTCCCTGAATAGGTGATCCTTTCCGATCGTCGTCTCAGAATAGAAATATCCTCCGGATGAGGGAGGAGACTCGGCTATCAGAAGCACTTCGACTTTGTCAGGCTTGTATCTGGCTCTGGTTGCAGCGTACTTGCGCTTTAGCTCTTGAATGGTGCCGAGGGCAGGATTTGAACCTGCGAATGGGCCGATCGAGTCCTGACCGCCAACCCGGTTTCTGACAGCTGAATCTTCAGCCGGGCGCTCTCCAGAGCCTCCTAGCACAAGGAACAGGCTGAGCTTGCGAGGGTCAATGCTTTGTTGACCAACCTCGGCGTTCCTCGGCATTCCGTTTCTGTGATGGTGCGGTCTTCATAAGACTTTAGAGGAAAAATTCGAGGGTTTATTCTTCGAATGACTCCCAAGCCTCTTGAAAGGCATCGACAGATTTTAGACCAGCCGGCGTGAGCGAAACAATGCATTGTCCATTAAGGATTGAGAGCTTTACAAATCCAAGACGATCAAGTCGATCAACAGACTTCTTGGCTTCATACACAGTACGGGCCACAGTTCGTCGTGCCAAGTCAACCATGCTAACCGGGCCCTTGCCTAGCGCAAATCGGGTGACAAGATCCACGCTTTCCTGAAATAAAGGGACTCTGTCCATCTTTCGTCGAGAGTTAATTGAGAACTTTCGAAAGGAAATGTCACCGGACACCAGGTCGATGTATTGGCTGAGGAAAAGCCCAGCGGGACATTCCGAGTATTTCTGCCATGTGAGGAATTTTGCGATTTGAACGGGGTTGAGCAGAGGAATATAGTCCATCCAACGCCGCATACTCTCGTCTCGAGAAATACGTAGGCTGAAGCCTACATCTGGATGATCCTTGCTGACCGAGTGCTTACCGAGAGGCGCTCAGCCATTCCGGCAAGCTCCTCTCTAAGCTTTGACGCTCGAGGTTGTCAAACGGATACACGGGCTAGTCCCCCCGACAAAGGAACCGTCGGCGTACTGAAATCCTTCAACGAATCGTTGGAGCCCGACATCTCCTGCATTTCTTACGAACCGAGGTATAGAGGCTATTCGCGAGCACTCGCCAACAGGGAGGCCCAGACTCTTGTGCTTGAACAGTACGATTGCGCGAGAATTCAGGTACAGGCAGATACCATTTCTCCGTGCCGAAGATTTTCGAATCTTAGGCCTCGCTCCGTACAAACTAGCAAGAAGTGGGAAAACTACGAAGATTGCTCCGAACCACTCGTCGGGAAAACGTTGAGCAACACTGTAAACGTAAGAAGAGTGCTGTCGTCCCGGTCTATACATCGTTCGCGCTCCATCACCCACATCCAATCCAGTTTCCAAGCATAGATCGCCGGTGACCGCGGTTGGAAGCTGCAACCTTCGGTGCTAGTCCAAGCTGTTCAGAAACTCATCACGGGGTGAAAGCTGAATCAAACGATTGGAGAGGGAAGAGTGATGCGGTGTGCTAATTGGGGATAGTCCTGCACGAAAGTAATACCGTCCGCGTCAGCACCATACGAAGTTACCGCGACCATTGCACCATCGGTCGCAAGAGAACCGGCTTGGTAGGTCTCGGCGACTCTTCGAAAATTCGAATGATGGAATTAAGCTTTCCACTTCAGACTCGAATAGATGATCATGGCGAAGGCGGTAAGACAAAGCGAATAAGGGGGGTCATTGCGAAGAGCTCCGAAAACCATTGGTCAAGGGTCCATCCTGGCTCTCAAAGCTCGGGACACTCTCGATCCTCTACGTCTCTGTATTCCTAACCAGGATAGGGTTCGGATCGATTCTGATAATTTTTCCCATCTATCTCAACATTCCATCGTCAATGTCTTCCTTGGCAGGAATTGTTACCGCCCTCTATCCGGCCGTGGAGGGTTTCAGCGCTCTCCCCGTCGGGACATTCGTGGACTTGAGAGGCAGAAGAAGGGCTTTCGTCGCGGGAATGGCTATGATTTCCATTCTAACCTTCCTGATAGGCCTCTCCAACAACCTCTTCCTCGTAGGAGGCGCTCATGCCCTGGAGGGATTGGCTGCCGCCATGGTGACTGTGGCTTCGCTCACAATGATCACAGACCTGACTGTGAAGGAGAACCGAGGAGCTGGGATGGGCGGATTTGATCTTGCAAACCTGGCTGGCTACGGCGCCGGAATGCTCCTCGGATTGGCATTTTCTCACATATTCGCCTCAAACTTGGGGTACAGCTTTCTAGTTGTCTCAGCGGTATTAGGCGCATCGGCGGTTTTCGTCTATTTCGCTCTCCATGAACCTGCCCACTCTTCGAAGGAATTGCGGAGTCTACGGGGAATCTATGACACCTTCACCGGTGACGTAATCGGAATCCTCCCCGTCTGGTTTTCCCTGACGATAGTTCTGGGATTTTTCCTTTTCCTCCCTAGGTTGGTCAAGAACGCTGGGGTCACTGACCTCGGTCAATCGGCGCCGTTGATTCTGCTCGCTTTGGTTGTGCTTGGAGTCGGGTCCGTCCTGTTCGGACGGCTCTCTGACAAGATCGGAAGGATGAAGACGATGCTGATCGGGGCTTTGGGCGAGCTGGGTTTTCTTCTTGTTTTGCCGGATCTGTTTCAACGGTTGATAGTGATTCCGCAAGGGACTCCTTTGGTCGAATCCTACAACATGGTCGGTCCGATAATAATTGTGGGAGGATTATTGTTCTTTCTCGGTTCGGCTCTGATTCCGTCTATTCTGGCCTATATTGGGGATAAGGCTGCAAAGGAATTCAGAGGCTCGGCGATGGGGCTTTACAGCCTCATGCTTAGTGGTGGGATCGCTATTGGAACTGTTCTTGCGGGGATCTCCGATGACTTGGGAGGGGTTCAGGCCGTGTTCTATTCGGCGGCGATCATCTTCGGAGGGCTGGGTCTTACGTCTGCCTGGTTGCTTCGCAAGCAACAGGTTTTGGCTAAACGCTCGGTTGATCTGAATTCGTCTGCGGGCAAACCGATTTAACAGCCTATCTTGTCCGCGTTTTCCTGTGGGCCGGTAGATCAGCCTGGTATACTGACTTGGTCAGGCCGAGGATCGCCCGCTTGGCAGGTCCGGTCGTGGGACCCTATTTGCGGGAAGGCACTAACCCTGCTCCGTAGGGCCGCGGGTTCAAATCCCGCCCGGTCCACCATGGAGACGTTGCCTGTCTGGAGTCCTGGATAGAACCCCAGGGGCCAGAAAAAAATCACGGTAACTGTTTCAAGTGCCTGTTAGGAGGCGATTCAGGAACGCGTTTGAGGGAAAGACCCTGGGAACTGTTTTCATGAGGCGGTTTCAAGAACTGGGTTGGGGAAGGGATTCTGCAGGTGATTCGGGGCGCGCATTTCAGGGAAACAGATTTGATGGCCGGATGCCTGGTCAAGCTTGGTCGGTTCAGTTTAGAGTACTGGAGGGTGCGTTTCTCTGGTTTAGCTTATAGGAATCCTGTGCTGACTTGTGACTGCGAGGATGATTTTTCTTGGCTGCAAAGAGAGCCAGACGATGGATTGAGACAGTAAATCCGGCTAATGGCAAGGTACTAAGAAGATTCCCAATCTCGACCCGGACAGACGTCGAGAAATCAGTCGAGAAGGCTAGGAAGGCGTTCGAGAAGTGGCGGGAGCTTGCTCCGGCTAAGAGGGCGGATTTTCTCCAGAGAGCCGCAAAGATCCTCCGGTCCCGCAAGGAGAAACTGGGACGGATCATGACCCTCGAGATGGGAAAGACGATCAAGGAATCGGTCCCCGAGGTGGCAAAGTGTGCCTGGGCGTTGGAGTATTTCGCTGAGAACGGCCCACGGTTTCTGAACCCGGAAGCAGCAAAGACCGACGCGACCGATAGCTACGTTGCTTTTGAGCCGCTCGGAGTGATAGGGTCTATAATGCCTTGGAACTTTCCACTATGGCAGTGCGTCCGCTTTGCAGCCCCATCCTTGATGGTGGGAAACACTGCGGTCTTCAAACCCTCCAGCGTGACCCCGCAGTCCGGGCTCCAGCTCGAGGAAGTCTTCGATTCAACAGGCGTCCCCCCGGGAACCCTCAACGTAGTTCTGGGAAGCTCGGAAGTCGCATCATATTTGATCGAAGCGAACACCGCAGCGATCTCGTTCACAGGCAGCATTCCAGCCGGCCAAGACGTGGCTGAACAGGCTAGCAGTCGTCTAAAGAAGGTCGTCCTCGAATTGGGCGGAAGTGACCCCTTCATCGTCCTTGACGACGCGGACGTTGAAGCCGCCTCGACCGGCGCGGTCGCGGGACGATTCATCAACAACGGACAGAGCTGCATCTGCGCAAAACGCTTCTTCGTGGCCAAGAAGATAGCAGACGAATTCCTAGACCGATTCATCTCCAAAACAAAATCCCTCAAAGTCGGAGACCCACTGAGTCCAGAAACAGACGTTGGACCCGTAGTCCGTGAAGAGTCCCTACACAAACTCGACCGACAAGTGAAAGACTCAGTAAAGATGGGCGCCAGAGTCGAGACGGGTGGAGAGCGGCTCAAGCGCAAAGGATTCTTCTACGCACCAACAATCCTAACAGCCGTAGATCCCGACATGCCTGTTATGAAAGAAGAAACCTTCGGACCCGCGGCACCCGTCATGATCGTTAGGGACGATGACGAGGCAGTAAGATATGCGAACAACAGCGAGTTTGGCCTTGGCTCGAGCGTCTGGAGCCGAGACATTCGCCGAGCCGAAAAAGTGGCCCGTCAGATGCAGGCTGGAATGGTTACAGTGAACAATATCGTAGTGTCTGACCCTCGGATGCCGTTCGGTGGGGTCAAGAAGAGTGGAATAGGACACGAACTCTCACGATACGGAATGCTGGAATTCGCGAACATCAAATCAATCCGACTCTACGAAAAATCCCCCCTAGCGTTTGTACACGTAGAGTAGAGCGACAAATTCGGACGGCAGACCACACTGCCCGGAAAGACAGGTCTCATCTGGGACGAGAGATTCCTCGACTACGACTTCGGACCCCGACACCCTCTGAGGCCGATAAGGGTCAAGCTCACCTACGAGCTAATCAGATCTAAGGGAATCCTTGAACACGAGTCCGTCGAGGCGATCAAGCCTCGCTCCGCATCCAGAGAAGAAATCCTCCTCTTCCACGTCGACGACTACGTGAGACTTGTCGAACAATACAGCAAGAAAGGCTCAGGCCTCCTCGATATGGGAGACACTCCAGCCTTCAAAGGCTGCTACGGGGCGACCAGCCTCGTTGTCGGAGCGTCCATCGTCGCTTCTGACGAGGTTATGAGCGGGAGACTCTCACACGCGTTCAATCCCTCCGGAGGACTACACCATGCACATCCTGAAAGAGCCTCGGGCTTCTGCATATTCAACGACCCTGCTGTTGTAATTGCGCATCTCAAATCAAGATACAAAGTGAAACGCATCGCCTACCTCGACATAGACGCGCATCACGGCGACGGCGTGATGTACGGATACTATGATGATCCCGCGGTCTTGGACATTGACTTCCACGAAAGTGGAAAATTCCTCTTTCCAGGCACAGGCTTTCCGGATGAAACCGGAAAGGGAGAAGCCCAAGGATTGAAACTCAACATTCCACTGCCGCCGTATACAGGAGACGAAGCCTACCTCGAAGCCTTCCAACGAATCGTCCCAGACACGCTCAAGAAGTTCAGACCCGAAATCATTCTGGTCCAATGTGGCGCCGACGGCCATCTCGATGATCGGCTCGCACACCTCAGACTGACAACCAAAGTCTACACAGAGGTCATCAGTCAAGCGCACGATCTCGCGCATGAACTGTGCAATGGAAAGCTGCTACTATTCGGAGGTGGCGGGTACACGCTCGCAAACGTGCCGCGAGTCTGGACCGTGGCCTTCTCAACGCTCGCGGGAGTGAAGCCAAATGACGAAATCCCATCAGACTGGGCAAAGCAATTCGAAAAATCAGCCAACGAAGACCCGCCTCACAAATTGAACGACAAACCTACTTCAGATGACGAGAAGACACTGAAAGAGGTCCGAAGAACGGTCAACGAACTCCAGACCCATCTAGGCCATGAATCGCAATAGCTTCCTTCACGAGAAAAATCACACCTCTTTCAAAACTGGGAAAGATTCCAACGCGAAGCTACTCGCGATGGAACCTTTATCTTGAAATCCCTTCCAGGGTGAACGAGATTCTACCTATGACTAAAGGGACCACCTCGTTCGGCAAGGCTGGGGGAAAAGGGACCCACATCCGGTGCCGGAGGTGCGGCCGCCATTCCTACCACGTAAGGAAGAAGAGGTGTGCCGCCTGCGGGTTCGGAGCCACCACAACACTCCGTAGATACTCTTGGCAAAACAAGAAGATCAACAGAACCCGCATAGTATGATAGGCTAAACGTCCCCAAGTCAACCCCGAATTACACTCTAAACTTTGAGATTCAAGAAACATGGACGAGGTTAAGTGCCCGCGTTGTAGCAGAAAGATGCGATGGATTCCAAGATTGAAGATCTACTTCTGCGACAATGACGGCTACATTCTAAGCGCTCACGAAGCAGTGTTGAACGACCTTGTCGAAAGCGAGACGCCTTCAACTGCACAAGCTAGCCATTAGTTCTGTAACTCAAGATATTCAGGACGGTTCCAGTTTCTTATTATTCAAATTAGACCCTCTCATCTGGAGTCATGAGGTCAATCGACTACTCTGCGATCAGAGGGTTGAAGGCTGGCGCGTTAGGCGGTCTGGTTGGGGCTGCAGTCCTAGGGGTCCTCGCTGGCCTCAGCGCTTTTGTTCTGGACCAGGAAGTCTTCTACGTGACCATCGCGACGAAGCTGGGCCTGGCATCTCCCATCATAACAGGATGGGCGCTACATTTCCTCGTAGGCCTCGTGGCTGGAGGAGTCTTTATCGCAATTACGGCCTTGCTGAAGAGGTTCGCCCTCGACACGACCCGAAAGAGTTTCTGGGTAGGCTTGCTAGGAGGGATCGCGATCTGGATCGTCTTCTATGTGCCCGTTGCTGACCTACTGGCTCCCACAGACCTGTCGAATCTCATGTTTGCAGGCGGGAGTCTCATCTTCCACCTAGTCTACGGAGTAGTAACAGCACTTGTGTCTCTATGGCTTATCCGTCGAAGCGTAAGAGCTCAATTAATAGCATAAGTTGAAGGCCGGCTGACAGGCCCAATTCTATCCAATACCGCTCTTTCGTTCACACCAACTCAGCGGCGCCCAGATCATTGATCCGAATCACTCAGAAATTCATGATTAGGCTGGTGGGCTCGGCAGGATTCGAACCTGCGACCTTCGCCGTGTCAGGGCGACGTCCTAACCAGGCTTCGCCGACGCTGAGAAGCGTCTTAGACGACGAGCCCCGGAGACACCGCCAATCTTATTCCGTATCAAGCTTTCCTGAGAATACCCACGTGTGATTCATATCGGGAGTAACAACTAACCTTTTACCAACAGCACAGGCGGTGGCGTCCTTATGAAAACGAAAAGCATACCACTGACAGTCTTGGCAATCGGCATTCTTTCCATAATCGTGATCTCACCAATTCATGCTAACTACCAAGCCATTGCATACGGACGGACAGACAGGTCGGGCTATCTACCTGGCGACTCGGGAACCCTATACATCACAGTCCGGAACGAGGGCAGCCAAGCACTCACAGTAAAGAACATCACGGTCGACTATCCATGGATGGCTTTCATAACTGACCACTGGGACGGAAACTTCACGGCAACAGGCATAAACCAGGCTCTAAGCCAGAACCAAAACTACAACACACAGTACACCTTTACATTACCCACAGATGGGAGAGCGCACAGTGGCTCCGCGTCAATAACCGTTATGACTGACGTTCCCAACGGTCAATATCAATCCTTGCCCGCCTCTGCATTCATCACGGTCGCTACGGCATCATACCAGCCCCTTGGATTGTCGAGCTCAATACTGCCCGTCGTGTCTATCGTTCTACTAGGCATCGCTGTTGTCATGTTGGCCTTTGTCTACATGGGCATTACCAGACTGTCGAAAAAGTAGACCCTACTGTCTCTGGTAGGGCTCCTCATTTTTTTGTAAAGCTATTTGTAGAGATATTGTCGAGCGGGTCGCTCGGGCCCGTAGCTCAGCACGGACAGTAGCGTCGGCCCTCTAACCAAAGAGGATAGCCGAAGGTCGAGGGTTCAAATCCCTCCGGGCCCGCTCTTAGCAACGGGATCAGTCAGCTTGTTCCGCTGACTATGATGCGTTGAATCATCTTCAGATAAGGCCGCAAGGTTCGCGGAAGCACATCGTGAAGCATCGCGAAATCTCCATGGTGAAACACCCGGAGCTGCCGGCTAATCCCGCCATACAACACCGCGAATAGGCCGAAGAGGATGACCAGTTGAAAGACTGGTCTAATAGGGTGATACAGGAGGAAGAACTGATCAATGGCCAGCAACGGCAATCCCACTCCAGCGGCCAATGGAATAGCCTTTGACAATGCAGAATCGATATGAGTCGAGACTTCATGGCGAAGCGAAAATCTCGCAAGCGCCACGATCAGTATCGAAAGTAGGGCCCGACCAATGGCACCGGAAAGAGTTCCCCATGGGAGGGCTGCAAACCCCACGAATCCCATAAACGCGATAGTCGATACAAGAGTGACCACCAAGTATCGCCTGGTATGACCAGCAGCTTGCAGAGTTGTGACCAACAAGACCCCCTGAGCCACGAAAATAGAAGACAACGAGAGAATCGATAACGTCAAGGCCTCACCCACGTATGTCGCGCCATACACGATGTCAAGAGCGGTTGGGGTTATCGCGGCTAGAGCAGAACCAATCGGAAGAACCGTCAAATTGATCAGCCTGAAAGCAGTGGCTAACCTGTTCGAGACCTCTTTGGGATCGCCCGTTGAATGGGCAGCGGAGAGCGCAGGATAGATCGCCTGATTTACCGGCATCCAGAGCACGGACAAGAAATTCACACTGGACACTACAAGGTAGTAAGGTCCCAGAATGGTTGCTCCTAAGAGGAGATAGATTATCCCTAGGTCGCCCCACTGCTGGCCCAAAGTAATCAGGGCAGATCCAAATACCGGAAGACTGAAGACCAATATCGGTCGCAGAGGATAGCTACCTCCTTTGGGAAGTTGGCCATGCCAGAGATAGACTGATAGAAGTACGGTCGCGATCCCACCGACTGCCCAGCCTGCAACAATGCCAAGGACCCTTAAGGGAGCAATGCCCAAAACTCCGATACCATAGTATGCCAGCACGAGCCCCAGTCCCCGGCTGAGAGGAACGAACAGCGCGTTTTGGTAGAGAGTCTGTGCGTATCGTCCAACGCCTATGAAGAATGCTGTGTAGAGAAGCAGTAGATCGAGGAAGAAGGAAGCAATGAAAGTCACGAGCAATAGATTGGTGGGGTCCGCGGCGCCCCGAAGGAAGCCGCTGAGATATGGAGAAAAAACGATTGCAAGCGCAACCACAGGCGCCGCCAGAGCGAGCGACAGCCTCAGAGTCACCCTAGCCACGCCTGCGGCGGCTTGAGTATCGCCTGCG
>Ga0209377_1000967_pt1 | contig 19499 bp, 20 predicted proteins | sample GraSoiAngelo_141_FD_185898 | JGI IMG/M metagenome (GOLD analysis project Ga0209377, IMG submission 185898) | Grasslands soil microbial communities from the Angelo Coastal Reserve, California, USA - 14_0929_12_40cm (SPAdes) (version 2) | ecosystem: Environmental > Terrestrial > Soil > Grasslands ...
TCGGGAAATACGGCGAAGGCAATCCGGTCGGCTTCTTCCGGGACTTCCTGCAGAACACGGTGATCCCGCACAGTCAGCTGTTCGTTCAGCTCACGGCGTTCGGCGAAGTCGCCGTGGGTCTCGGTCTCACAGCGGGCCTGCTCACGACGCTGGCGGCGGGCATCGGGCTGTTGCTCGTGGTCAACTACGGGCTGGCGGTGCAGTGGCAGGGCTCTGCGCAACAGGGCTTCCACTACATGCTCGTCGTGAGCCTGGTGGTCATCCTCGCCGCGCGGGCGGGACGCTACTGGGGGGTGGACGGCTGGCTGCGTCTGCGCCGGCCCGGATCGCTGCTCGCGCGCCTGCCGCTCGGCTGAGCGGGCCCGCTCACGGAATGTAGAGCAGGTCGTTGGGCCGGTCACCCACGGGGATGGCCGCGACCACCTTCCGGGTCTTGGTGTCGATCACCGAAACGGTGTTAGACCGTCCGTCGGCCGTGTAGAGCCGGCTGCCGTCAGGCGTGAGCGCGATGCCCCACGGCCGCCGCCCCACGACGATCGTGTCGATCACGGTGCGTGTGGCCACGTCGATGACGCTGACACTGGCGGCCGCACCCTCGGTGACGTAGGCCAGCTGGCCGTCCGGGGTGAAGGCGACGCGCACCGGCTTCGTCTTCCGGTCCCGGATCGGGAACTGCCCGAGTACGCTGTCCGTGGCGACGTCGATGATCGTGACGTTGCCGCCCGCTTCCGCCGTCACCCACGCCTGGCGGCCGTCCGGGGTGAAGGCGACCGTGCGGGGATTGTCGCCGACGTGGATCGTGCGCAACTCGCGGCCGGTCGCGGCGTCGAGGACCGAGACGTTGTTGCTCGTCTCGGCGGTGACGTAGACCTTCTTGCCGTCGCGCGTGATCCCGATCCCTTCGGGCTCGACTCCCACCGGCGTGGCAAACCGCATCTGTCCCGTCGCGACGTCGATCGCGGACGCGTGGGCGATCTCCTCGTTCGAGACGAACAGCGTGCGACCGTCGGGGCTCACCACCACGAGCTCGGGATCCCGCCCCGCCGGCAGCGTCCGCGTCATCGTGGCTTTGGCCACGTCGATCACGCCGATCGCGTCGTCCTGACCGAGCGCGACGTAGACGGTATGCCCGTCGGGGCTCAGTGCCATCCCCCGCGGCCGCTTGCCCACCGCGATGGTCCCCACCACCGAGCCGGTCGCGGGCGCGATCACGCTGATCGTGTTCGCGATTTCGTTGCTGACGTACAACTGCGGCGCCGGTCGCGGCGCGGCTGCGGCAGTCGCGCACAGGACGAGCGCCACGACGCTGGAAGCGCGTGCGGCCATCACCAGCCTCCTCGATGCGATGTCAGTCGTTGAAGATCGCCTGGTCTCGATTGAGGGCCTTGTCGAGCCCCCGGATGCGGTCCTGGCCCCGGATAGTACGCAAGATGGCCCCCGTGAGGTCCGCCCCGGTGACGTCCGAGTCGGTGAGGTCTGCGCCGGTCAAATTGGCACGCGTGAAATTGACCTTGCGCAGGTTCGCGGCCGTGAGGTCGGCACCGGAGAGGTCGGCGCTCGTCACGTCGGTGCGCATCACCCCCATCGACTGGTTCCCCGGATCGGCGCCCAGATTGGCGTGCGCCAGGGTGGTGCGCACGAGCTTGGCGTTGGTCATGACGGCGATGACGCGGGCCCCGGTGAGGTCGGCGTCCGAGAGGTCGGCGCCCATCAGGATGGTCGCGAACAAACTGGCGTCGCGCAGGTCGGCGTGGCGCAAGTCGACGCGGTACATGACGGCGACGTCGAGGGTCGTCCCGGCGAAGACCGCCTGGCTCGCCACGGCGTCCGACAGCGTCACAGAGAACATCTGAGCCTTGGAGAAGTTGGTGCCCACGCAGCGGCAGCGGGACAGGTTGGCGCGTTTGAAGTCCACCCCGGCCAGATCGAGCCCGGAGAGGTCCTTGCCCGTCAGGTCCACGGGGTGCTGCGGCGTGGCGGCGGCGAGGGCCGCGAGCACCTGATCGCGGGTGAGCCGCTCGCCCTGGGGCACCTGCGCCGGCGGCGCGGTGGGGCGGGGAGGGTCGGCAGACGGCGAGTCGGCAGTCGCGAGCCGCCGCGCCATGGCGAGCGTCGCCTTCGGCAGCAAGTCGACGATGTCGCCCTTGATCTCAAACTCGTCGCGATAGCGCACCCGGCCCGTCGCCACGTCCACCATCGCCCCGTACAGCAACCAGATCAGGTTGGAGAGCCGGCTGATGCGCCCCGTCACGACCCGGTCCACGCCCAGGGCGCGGCCCAGGGTCACGGCGCACGTGAGGTCGCTACAGTCGCGGGGCGTGAGCCCGCGGGCGGTGAGCGCGGCCGCGACCCGGGGCTCCGCGGTGGGGACGTAACGCCCCATCGCCGTGAGGTCGGCGGCGAGCCAGCCCTCGGGCGTGTGGCCGCTCGAGCCCAGCGCCACGCGCACGCTGTCCGCATTGGGGTAGGCGCTTGCGTCGACCGTGACGAACTCGACCACTGCGACGGAGGTGCGTGCCGCCCCGTCCTGGGCCGGTCCCGGTGCCGGTGCGAGGGCGCTCAGGGCCGCCAGGGCCAAGGCGACATCCCCCGCGCCGCGTGTCACTGGCTCTTCTTGAGGTCCGACTCGCGGTGGGGCCGCCCGGGCTTGAGCCAGCCGTCACTGCGCGCCTTCGCGTAGAGATAGATCTCCTTGATGGCGGACGTGTCCAGCAGCACCTTCCACGCCGGCATCCCCTTTTCGGGGCGGCCGTTCCACGCCGTGTATTCGAACGAGTCGCGTGGGAAGGCCTGGCCCGCGGCACTCAAGACCCAGCGCAGGTCCGGCGCGGTCGGGAGGATGGGATTCATCGCGTCCTCGCCGTGGCACCGGAAGCAGTACACGTGCCACCACTTCCATCCTTGGTAGATGGAGTCCGACACGAGAAGGCTGTCCCGCGCCGCTGGGGCGGGCACGGCATGCGGCGCAGCGCTGTGCAGCTCCAGCATCGGCACGTTGTAGTCCCGCAGGATGCCGAGGATGTCGCTGCGCCGCCGGTCGATGACGGAGTCGAGCTGCGCCTTGAGCTCCTTGTCGCGGTGGCGCACGCCCATCGCCATGCTGAACGCGAACGGCAAGCCCGAGACGACGTCCGAATCGGGGAGCGGGACCAGCGTCAGCGCCACGGACTGACGCTTCACCCAGTAGCCCGCCTTGGGACCCCACACGACCGCGACGTTGATCGAGTCCTTCGCGACGGCCTCGATGATGTCTTGCGGGTGGTCGGCGTGCGGGTCCGCATTCAGGAAGTTCCCGAAGCCCACCAGGCCGAGGATGCCGCGGGCGCTCAGCGCGTGCGCGGGCGGCGTTTGCGTGTAGTCGTAGCCGATCATGTTGACGCCGATCTTGAGGTGCTTGAGCAGCGTGTCATCGAGCGAGCGGAGGGTCAGCCCGCGGTCGGCGCGGTACACGAGGTAATACGTCGAGCGGTAGTACGGCTTGGTGGTCGCGACGGGATCGAAACCGACGGGCACGTTGATGAGGACGTCGCAGAAGCCGCCGAGGATGGAGTTCCGCAGGAAGCCGCGCCGCTCGGGCCACCAATAGTTGATCACCGCGGCGTTCAGGTCGCTCGCGACGAGCTGCGCGATCTTGTTCTCGAAGCCCTCCCCGCGGTCGTTCGAAAAGGGGAGGTTGTACGGGTCGGCGCAGACTCGCAGATCGGTGTCTCCCCGTCTCGGCCCGCTGCCCAGGGTGAGGGCCACGAGCGCAGCGAGGCCGGCTGCCCCCGCCAGCTTCATCGGTGTGCGGCGCATCGATCTCCCGTCGTGTAGTTGTGAAGAGCTAGCTCAATACTACACCCGGTGCCGGAGCCCGTTTCGCTCCGGCACCGGGTGCCCTGCCCACAGCGGAAACCTGTGGGAGTCTACGACCTCCGCCTTACAGCGAGAACACGAGCAGTGTGCCGCCCGCGTTGCTCTGGTTGATGTAGTCGCCGAAGGCGCCAATCGCGCCCAGCGCAGCCGTCGGATCTTCGGGTCCGATCCCGAGCGCCACGCCGGCTCCGGCCCATCCGCCGATCCCCGAGAGCACGGCGACGTACTGCTTGCCATCCGGCCCGAGGTAGGTCATGGGGTTGCCGATGATGCCCGACGGGCACTTGAACCGCCACAGCTCCGTGCCGGTGTTCGGGTCTACGGCCTTCAACCAGCCTTCCATCGTGCCGTAGAAGACCACGCCGCCGGCGGTCGCCAGCGCGCCGCCGTAGGCAGCCAGGTTCTCCTTGATCTCCCACTTGATCTTGCCGGTCGTCGGATCCCACGCGATGAAGCGGCCGCGGTTACCGCCCGGGCCGGGGAACATGCGCACGATCGCGCCGACGTACGGTTGACCGGCCGAGTACTTCACTTCCACGCCCTCGTAGTCCATGCAGATGTTGTTCACGGGAACGTAGAAGAGCTTGGTCTGCGGCGAGTAAGCCGACGGCTGCTGATCCTTGAAGCCGATCGCGGCGGGACAAATGCCCTCGGTGTTCTTCTTCGAGGTGGTGCCGTACTGCGGGTTGCGCACCGGGACGCCCGTCGCCAGATCGATCTTCGAGGCCCAGTTCACCGGGCCGAAGGGCTCGGCCACGAGCACCTTGCCGTTCGTCCGGTCGACCGTGTAGCCGAAGCCGTTGCGGTCGAAGTGCACCAGCGCCTTCACCGGCTTGCCACCGATGGTGAGATCGACGAGCACGTTCTCGTTCACGCCGTCGTAGTCCCACTCGTCGTGCGGCGTCATCTGGTACGCCCACTTCACCTTCCCCGTTTCCGGATTGCGGGCCCAGATGGTCATCGACCACTTGTTGTCGCCCGGCCGCTGATCAGGATTCCAGCTGCCCGGGTTGCCGCTGCTGTAGTAGAACAGGTTCAGCTCGGGGTCGTAGGAATACCAGCCCCAGGTGGTCCCGCCGCCGCGCGTCCACTCGTCGCCCGTCCACGTGCTGACGCCGAGGTCCTTCCCCCGGTGCGACGCGTAGTTGGCGTTGGCGTCCCCTTCAATCCCGACCTCTGCGTCGGGCCCCGTGCTGTACATCGTCCACCGCTTCTGGCCGCTGTTCACGTCGAACGCACTCACCCGGCCGCGGACCCCGAACTCACCGCCCGAGATCCCCGCGATCACGATGTCCTTGATCACGATCGGCGCATTGGTCATGGTCGAGCCGGTCTTGTAATCGGCGTGCGGAACGCGCCACAGCTGCTTGCCCGTCTTCGCATCCAGCGCCAGCAGGTCGCCCGCGAGCAGCTCGATGAACAGCTTGCCGCTCGGATGGTAGGCGAGGCCGCGGTTCACCAGATCGCAGCACGCGATCGGCTTCGCCTCGGCCGGCTGGGCCGGGACGTGCTTCCAGATCATCGGCGCGCCCGGCTTGGTGAGATCGAGGGCGAACACGATGTTCGGGAACGCGCTGTGCACGTACATCACGTTGTTGATCACCAGCGGATTGCCCTCGTGGCCGTTGAGGACGCCGGTCGAGAACGTCCACGAGGCCTTGAGGCCCTTCACATTCGCCTTGGTAATCTGAGTGAGCGGACTGAACCGCTGCAGGTCGGGAGTCCGACCCGTCATGGTCCACTCGCCCGGATTCTGGGCGACGGCGGACGCCGCGAGCACCACCAAGCTCGCCGCGATGCCGGATAGCAGTTTAAACCGGTTCATAGCTGACCTCATGTTGAGTGATGAGGATGGTGTGAAAGTGTTTCACACAACCTTGCCTGTAAGCGTGCGAGCACCTACGCGCGTCACGGGGGTCCACGTTCCCAACAGGCCCGACACATACCGGACTATCCTCCATGCAGATTCCAACCATGCAGATTCCAACCGGGGAGTTAGGTTATATCCCCGGTTGGCCCCACTGTCAATCAGGGTCAAAAGCCCCACTTTTCCAGGGTGAAACGGGGGGCGCCCCGCGCGTCACGCGTGCCCCGTGCGCGCTGAAGCCACCGTCGTACACCACCCCCCCCGCACCAAGCACGGCGCGGGCGCGAGCGGCGATGGCCTGCGACTCCTCCGAGCTCGCCGTGATTCCGTACACCGCCGGGCCCCACGAACTCTGCCCCACGCCCGCCGCGCCCCAGCCCCGCAGCCGCTCGACCATCTCACCCGTTGGTCCGGGAGCGAACACACCCCCTTGGGCGGGTGCGAACCACCCGCCCGTGACCCGCTGCACCTCCGCGAGCGCCGCCCGAAGGTCGGCAGGTCCGCCTCGGCGATCGCGGGCAAGAGCTGCATGAGCACGAGATGGGCGACCCGCTCGACGTCGCGCGCCGCCGGCGCGGGCAGGCGGGCGAACGCCGCCGCCTCCTCTTCCCCCGTGAGCCCGGGCTTCCCGCGCGGCACCACCACGACGCAGCGCCACGTCCCGGGGAGCGGCAGGCGGGCGAGCAACGGCGCCACGGCGCCGTCCTCCCCTTTGCGGCCGCCCTCCAGCACGAAGCCGCCGAGCGCGAACGTCCACGTCCCGATGGCGGAGCGGCGGCCCCGCCCCACGGCGCGGGCCAACGCCGTCACCTCTGTAGGGAGTCCCCGCAGCTCGGCGAGCGCGCGGGCCACGGCGAGGGCGAGTTGCGTGCCGGAGCCGAGCCCCGAGTGCGCGGGGATGCCGCGGTGGACGACCAGGTGCGCCGCCGCGTCGGCCGCGGCGAGGCCGTGATGCCCGGCGAAGCGGCGCGCGAACTCGAGAGCGCGGTCGGCGTCGGGGCCTTCGGCCGACAGGGTCGGGGCGGGGCGGGCCTCGAGCAAGAGCGACGGCGACGGCACCGCCGCGCCCACACCGCCGAAGCGGCGGCCCAGGTCGCCGCGCAGGTCGAGGACGCCGAAGTGGAGGCGTGCCGGCGCCTCGACGAAGACCGGGCCCCGCACGCTCATGACGCGGCGGGCTGGGGTCGCGGCGCGGCGCGCACGTACTCCGTGAGCAGCGCCATCGCGTCCCGCTCCTGCGGGCCGGCCGTCTTGTCCACGATGACCTGGAGCCGTGCAAACTCGTCGCGGATCTGGTCCGGCGGCAGCAGCTGCGTCCGCGTGGCAAGGATCGCCGCTTCGATGACGGCATGCTTCGCCCGGTTGAAGCCGAGGAACTCGCGCCGGAAGCCGCGGTGCACGACGGCCGTGACGACCCGCGAGCGCGGCGGCGTGGCGTCGATCGCGCGGACCTCGAGCTCGCGCCACGAGCACGCGGCCTCGAGCACGGCCCCGCGGACCACGGCCGCGGGTGTGGCGGGAAACTGTGGGCTCGAAATCGCGGCGCGCGCGAACAGCAGGACGTCGTCCGTGAGATTCACCACGGCCGCCCTGGTCGCCCTCAGGTTCTTGAACGTGGCGGTCTCGAGGAACGGCTTGATGACGATCTCCTCCTCGCCCCACTCGACCCCCATGGGAGCGAAGTTCACCGTGCCCGCGGCGTCCATCGTCGTGAGGATCGACTCGATGATCACGCGCGGAAGGCGAGTGGGGCCGGGTCCGGGATGCGCACCCCCCCGTCGGCGTGCTGCGGCAGCGCGCGACCGTCAGGGAGTCCTTTAGGGTCGGTCGGCGCCTCCGGACCGTGCAGGAACCAGCCGAGCAGGCGGTAGCCGTGCTCGGTGAGCACCGATTCAGGATGAAACTGCAGGCCGATGACGCGGTGCCGCGCGTGCTCGACCGCCATGATCTCGCCGTCGTCCGACGTGGCGGTGACGCGGAGCTCGGCCGGCAGCGAGTCCCGGCCGATCACGAGTGAGTGGTAGCGGGCGGCCGGGAACGGGTTGGGGAGCCCGGCAAAGATGCCGCGGTTGTCGTGCCGGATGGCGGATGTCTTGCCGTGCATCGGCCGCCCGGCCCGCACGATCGCGGCGCCGTAGGCCGCGCCGATGCACTGGTGGCCGAGGCAGACGCCGAGGATCGGGGTCGTGGCGGCGAAGCGCCGCACCACCTCGGTCGAGATGCCCGCTTCCCCCGGCGTGCACGGTCCGGGCGAGATGATGATGTGCGAGGGCCGGAGCAGCTCGATCTCCTCCGGCGTGGTGGCGTCGTGGCGGCGTACGACGGGCTCTTCCCCCAGCTCGCGCACGTAGCGGGCGAGGTTGTAAACGAAGGAGTCGTAGTTGTCGATGAGCAGGATCATGAGGCTCCGGCGAGCGCGGCGATCACGCCGGCCGCCTTGTCGAGTGTTTCCCGATATTCCTGCTCGGGATCGGAGTCGGCCACGATCCCGCCCCCGACCTGAAAATACACGTCGCGGCCGAGCGCGAGACAAGTGCGGATGACGATGCTCAGGTCGAGGGTCCCACTGAGGCTCCAATAGCCGATCGAGCCGCAGTACACGGCGCGCTGGGTCGGCTCGAGCTCGGCGATGATCTGCATGGCCCGCACTTTGGGCGCTCCCGTGATCGAGCCGCCGGGAAACGCCGCGCGCAGGAGATCCGCCGGGTCGTGCTCCGGCGCGAGCTCACCGACGACCGTGGAGACGAGATGGTGCACGGTGGCGTAGTGCTCCAGCGCGAACAGCTCGGGCACGCGCACGCTCCCCGGGCGGCACACGCGCGAGAGGTCGTTGCGCAGCAGGTCGACGATCATGACGTTCTCGGCGCGGTCCTTGTCGCTCTCGGCGAGCGACAGCGCGAGCAGCAGGTCGTGCTCCGGGCTGATCCCGCGGGGGCGCGTGCCTTTTATCGGTCGCGCCTCGACCAGCGGACCGTCGTGCACCCGCAGGAACCGCTCCGGGGACGAGCTCGCCACCACGACGTCTCCGAAGTCGAGATACGCCGCGAAGGGGGCGGGGTTCACGCGCCGCAGCCGCGCGTACAGCTCGAGCGGCGGCTCCCGCAGCGGCGCCTGGAGCCGCTGCGACAGGTTCGCCTGGAAGATGTCGCCGGCGTAGACGTACTCGATGGTGCGCGCGACCGCGTCGAGGTAGGCCGCACGCGTGAAGTTGGAGCGCAGCCCCAACCGCGCGGCGTCGGGCACGTCGGGGAGGGGGTAGGACGGAGCGGATAGGCGGTTCGGCGGATAGGCGGTTAGACGGCCTGTGTCGCCCTCACGAACCGCCCCACCGCCCGCGACCGTCAGGGAGTCCTTTAGGGACCGCCTACCCGCCAGTCTTTTTCTCACGAACTTCAGCCGCTCCGCCGCCCGCTCCGTACGAGCCGTCCCCTGCTCGGGAATCCCGGTGGAGATCACCCACGCCCGTTGCCCCTGGTGGTCCCACGCGATCACCCAATCGTAGAGACCGAGCACGACGTCGGGGATGGCGAGGTCGTCGTAACGGGGGCGCGGGATCCGCTCGAGCATCGCGCCCCAGTCGTAGCCGATGTAGCCGGCCGCTCCGCCCTGGAAGGGTGGCAGCTCGGGGACGGGCTCGACCCGGTGGGGCGCGAGCAGGGTCCGCATCCGCGTCAGCGGATCGCCCGCCACGCGGATCCACTCGCCGGCCGGGGAGCGCTGCTGGGTCAGGACGTTCTTGCTGCGCACCACGGTCGCCGGGTCCGCAGCGAGGAAGGAGTGGCGCCCGAGGTGCTCGGGGTCCGTCGCGCTGTCCAGGAACAGGAGGAACGGCAGGTCCGCGAAGCACCGGCAGGTCGCCAGCGGGTCGGGGAGCGGGGTCAGCTCCTCGACTAGCGGGAGCGCCCCGCTCACGAACTCGACGCGCCCGGGGGCGGGGCGCCGCGGGGCGTCCGGGGCCGCCCAGCCCGGCGGCGGCGCGAGCGCTGGGTGAGCAGGACGTGCTGGGAGGGCTCCTCCTGCGGCGTGAGGTACCCCCACTGTAGCTGGCCTTCCTGACGGTAGGTCTTTCCCAGCGTGATCGCGATCTTCGCCTTCATCAGCTCGCGCCCGAGGTAGAACGCATGGGTCGCCTCGTCCACTCCGAGCTGGGCGAACAGGTCGTTGATGTCCGTGCCGCGAACGAAGATCTCGTTGTTGAATACGGTGATCACCTGCTCGTCCGCGAAGATGCGGAAGTTGGGATCGGTCACGGCCCGGTGTAGCGCGCGCAGCTCTGCTTCGCCGTAGGCGAGGATCTTCGGATCCTTGAGGGTCACGAGCCGGTCGTCGACGCCCTTGGGCAACGCCTGGCGCGTGACGGCGTGGTGCATCAGCCGCCGGGCGATGTCGATTTCCCGCACGGCGCCCCGCGCCCAGGGGATCACCTCGGTCGTGAGCACGGCGCGCACGCCGACCTCCTCGCAGATGGCCACGAGCAGCGCGTTCACCCCGGTCGAGTCGGCGGCGGTGAGCTCCGTGATGTTGCCGATGCCCATGAACAGCGGGGCGGCGGGGTAGCGGCGGTGCGTCTCCGCGAAGCGCTCGAGCGAAGCCATAAAGCCGAAGCCGATCGGCTCGATGATCGGGTCGATGAGATAGGGCACGCCCCACCGCTCCAGGGCGGCGACCGTCGGCTCGAGGGTCTCGAGCCCGGTGCCGAAGTCGGGGATCGCCACCACGCGAGCCTTCGTGCCCGCGAGCTCGCCGGCGGTGTGGAGGTTCGAGCCGTTCACGCTGAGCACAAGCTCGGCCCCGGCCGCCACGGCGGCGCGGATCTCCCCGGAGTCGAACGAGTCGATACTCACGCGCATCCCGGCGGCCACGAGCTCACCCACCACGGCGCCGAGGTCGGGATACGCGAGCCCCGGCGTACAGCCGATGTCGATGACGTCGGCGCCGCTGGCGCGGTAATACTGGGCCGCCTGCCGCACGGCTTCCCGCGGCAACCGGGGGGCGTTGTTCACCTCGGCGACGATCTCGATGTCGTAGCCTCCGGATGGCGGCGGCGTCGCCTGGTGGCCGAAGTAGTCCGGGATCTCGCGCAGATCCTTCGGCCCCTTTTCAACGCGGGTGCGCGCCTTCGCGGCGATGGCCGCGGGGTCGCCCTCGCACAGGCCGGGGATCAGCACGAGGTCGGTGTCGGGTGGGACCTCGAGGAAGCGGGCGATCCATGGCGTCGTCATGAGGGCCGCCACCGTGATGCGCATGACGGCTACGTCGTAGGCGAACGGCGGCGCCATCTCGCCGAGGGTGCGGCGGAGGGCCGGCTCGGCGAGCTTCCCCGTGACGAACAGCACCCGTCGGGGCTCGCCCGCGGGGGGTCGCCCGCCGCTCACCGCGGATCGCCGGAGCGCACGAACTTGTTGGGCGTCCCTTCGAGCGCGCCGCCCGCCGCCGGCCGCCACAGCACGACCTCCTCGATCTTGCGGGCCAGCTCGAAGTCCTTGTCGGTAACGCCTCCCGCTGCATGGTTCTTCAGCTTCACGATCACACGTCCCCAGGTGACCGCGAGGTCGGGATGATGGTACGCCGCCTCGGCGAGATACCCGATGGCGGTGACCAGCATCAGCGTGGTCGGCCAGCCATCGGTCTTGTAGTTGCGGCGGATCCAGCCGTCCTCGTACCACCATCCGGGGAACGCCTTGAGCTTCTCTTGGATCTGCTCCTCGGAGTAGGTCGGATCCTTCTTGTTCATGGCATGGTCTCCTTCCCTGCGCTACATGATGGCGCCGCCGTTGATCAGGAGCATCTGTCCGGTGACGTATCCGGCCGCATCCGAGGCGAGGTAGACTGCGGCATGCGCGATGTCCTGGGGCGTCGCCCACCGCTTAAGGGGGATGGACTCGGTGATGCGGTGCTTGACATCTTGGTCGAGCTCGCGGCCGTACGCGGTCTCGACCCACCCCGGCCCCAGCACGTTCACGCGAACGTGGGGCGCCGCCGACTGCGCCAGCGCGCGGCTGAAGCTGTACACGCCGCCCTTCACCGCGCAGAACACCTGGCTGTATTCGCCTCGCATCGCCCCCGTGAGGACGTGGTCCCACGACATGTTGAGGATGACGCCGCCCGCAGGCTGCTCGCGCATCAGCGCCACGGCGGTCCACGACGCGAGCACCGTGCCGCGCAGGTCCACGGCAAGGAGGCGGTCGAGCTTCTCGGTCCAGCTGAGCCGCGCCCCCTCGCCGGTCAGGATGTCGGCGCCGGCGTTGTTGATCCAGACGTCGATGCGCCCGAATGCCCGCCGCGCCCCTGCGGCCAGGGCATCGAGGTCGTCCTGCCGCGACACATCGGCGCGGACGACCTCGACCCGGCGCCCCGCGGCGCGCACGCTTCCCGCCGCCTCGTCCGCCCCGGTGCGGTTTTCCCGGAAGGTGAGCGCCAGATCGGCGCCGGCCTCCGCGCATGCCAGCGCGATGGCGCGCCCGATGCCGCTCGAGGCGCCGGTGACGAGCACGACCTTGCCCGCGAGGGTCGGGGCCTCCCCTAGCCGTTGTTCCCGCCGCTGGGCCGTCGTCACCGCGCCCTCCGCCAGTCGCTTTGACATCTCGGTTGTGGAAGCCTAACCTATCGGCGGTCGCCGGGGGGAGCAACGCGCCAATGCAGCTGCTCGTGAGCGTCGCCGACGCGCGTGAAGCGCGTGCCGCGCGGCTGGGCGGCGCCGATGTGATCGACGCCAAGAACCCCCGCCGCGGGGCGCTGGGCGCCGTGTCCGAGGCGACCCTGCGCGCCATCGGCGCGGCAGCGGGCCGCCCGTTCAGCGCCGCGCTCGGGGACGCGGGCGGCTTGGCTATCCTCGCGCGGCGCAGCCGCGTCGCGGCGCAGCTCGGCGCCAGCTACGTCAAGGTGGGCTTCCGCGACATCCAGACGACCGCGGACGTGCGCTCCCGGGCGGTCGCCGCGCTCGGGGCGGCGGCCGCGCGTCCGGGCACGCGGGTCGTGTTGGTGGCGTACGCCGACTGGAGCCGGGCCGGAAGCGCCGCGCCACCGGTTGTGATCGAGGTGGCGGCCGCGACGGGTGCGGCCGGCGTCCTGCTCGACACCGCCTACAAGGACGCGGCGCTGTTCGCGCTCTGGTCCCCGGAGATCGTGGGTGCTTGGGTGGCCGCCGTGCAGCGGGCGGAGCTGTTCGCGGCGCTGGCGGGGAGCCTCACCGCCCGGGACGTGCCGCTGGTACGGGCGCTCGGCGCCGACCTCGTCGGGGTGCGGGGAGCGGCGTGCGTCGGCGGGCGTCTGGGCCGGGTGACCCGGGCGCGCGTCGCCGCTCTCTCAGCCCTGGCGCGCGGGAGCGCGCCCCTCCGGGCCGCCCTCGCGTAGCGCCAGCTCGAGCTGGGCCAGGTCGTCGTCGGTGAGGATGAGGTGCTCGACCCCCGCCGGCAGCGCGCGCACGAAGTGGGCATCGACGAGCTGGCTCGCGGGCTGGCGGCTCACCGGCTTGATGAGCACGAGGCGTCGGGCGCCGAGCGCGCCCGTGAGCCACGCGGCGATGCTGTCGCTCGTCACGTCCCACGAGTGGGGCAGCGGGTCGGCGGTTCTCAGCCAGCGAAAGGGCGCGAGCACGGGGATGCGTCCGGCGGCGAGGGTGGCTGCGATCTCCGTCTCCCCCTCTACGAGCGCCGCGCCGGAGATCCGCGCCACCAGCGCATGGGCGTACTGGTCCATCCCGAGGATCGCCATCCAGTGGGCGGCTTCCTCGCCGATCCCGAAGCGGTTGAACATCTGACGCACGGCGTCGGCGAATGGCCCGCCCCCGGGCACGATGACGAGTCGGCGGCCCCTGGCCGCCTCCCCGATCGCGGCGGTCACGCGGTCGAACACGCTGGTGCGGCTGAGCATCCCGCCCCCGATCTTCACGACGGTGTGGACCGCGCCACGCTGCTTCCGAGGGGTCACGAGCGCGCCGGGTGCGGTGCGAGCTGGGCGTCGAGCAGCAGCGCCACCGCGGCTGCGGGGGCATGCCGGGCCGCGGGGCCGAGGCGCTCCGTGAGATCCGTGACGCGCAGCCCGGCGCGCCGAGCCGCCGCCGCTGCGATGAAGGCGCCAAGCCCCGTCACGACGGCGCCCGCGGCGCCCGGGTGACGGCGGGCCACGCGTTCGAGCGCTGCGCTCACCCGACCGATCTGCGCGTCGGCGAGCGAGCGTGCGATCGCGTCGATCGCGGCCTCGTCCAGCAGCTCCCGGTCCGCGCAGATGACGCGGGCGAGCCGCTCGCCCGCGAACTGCCGCGTCGCGGGTCGCCCGTCGGGGGTCGGCACCGTGTAGTCCTCCGGTGCGAGATTTCCCAGCCAGAGGTGCACGTCGCCCGCGAGCGCGAATCCTTCGGCGGACACGCCGATCGGCGCGCCGTGGAGCACGACCGTGTGGGCGATGGCCTCCGCGGGCGTGCGGAGCGCGCCCGTGTACACGAGCTCGCCCTCGCGCAGGCGCTCGTGGTCGGTGCGGCCGCGCGCGGCCACGCGGCCGCCCGCGATCGGGATGATGTCCGTGGTCGTGGTGCCGCTGTCGATCAGGATGGCATCGGAGAAGGACTGTGCCACGAGGTGCGCGGTCGCCGCCCAGTTCGCCGCGGCGACGGCGAGCGGCTCGACCCGCGCTGCGGCGACGCTCAGGAACCGTCCGTCGGCGGCGTACACCCGCACGTCCGGCTCCGGGAACGCGTCCGTCACGGCGTCGAGCACGAACCGCACCCCCTCCCGCTTGGTCCGAAACATCTGCGACAGCTCGGCCGTCATCGTGACCGCGTGGGCCGCGCCGATCGCCGCCCCCTGCTCGGCCGCGAGCCGGGCGAGCAGGGAGCCGAGCGCCGTGGGGTCGCGCTGGATCTCGTAGGGTTGGGCATGCGCGGCGGCAACCGTCCCCTGCACGACGCGGGCGACCTTCGTGTTCACGCCGCCCACGTCCCACCCCAACACGGCCGTCATACCCCGAACGCGGGGCTCACGTGACCGACTTGCGGTAGGTCGCCGACTGCCCGAAGGTCTCCTCGACCTCGACCTCGACTGCCCGAACGTGCACCGCGCCCGAGCCCGCGAGCTCCCTGCACACCCGTCCCGCGAGGTACTGCGCGAGCATCTCCACCGTTGTGTTGGGGATGGGGAGCAGGGCGCAGTCCATCTTCGGAAAGACGTATTTGGGCTTGCCCGCGACGGCGACGGTCAGCGAGTCGCCCTCCTCCCGCACTGCGATCTTCGGGTTCTGGGTGGGCAACAGCACCTTGTGATCGATCTCGTCGGTGAGCCGCTTCATCAGGTCCTTCAGCGCCGAAAAGTCGAACACGTAATGGGCTTCGGCGTCGAGGCCGCCTTCGATCACGACGCGCGTGCGGTAGTTGTGGCCGTGCAGCGTCTCGCAGCGGTGGCCCGGGAACGTGATGAAGTGCGCGGAGGCGAAGACGAGGTTGTCCTTCGTCACCGCCACCTTGAACTCGCTACGCGCCGGCATCGCCCCGTCTCCCTGCCGCGCTCCAGCGGCCCTCCGCCAGCGCGATGAAGATCGCGGCGGCGGTGAGGTCCGCCGCGGCGCCCGGATTCTTGGTGTTGCGCCCGTCGCGGAGCTCGGCGTCGAAGGCCTGGAGCGCCTCGCGCCCGGCGGCGCTGCGCACCCCGCCGGCCTGCGCCACGTCTCGCGCCCGCCGCGTGACCGCGGCCGCCGCCTCCGGCCCGAGCTTACGCGCAATGTGGGTGTCGGGGCTGGCGGCGAGGAGGGTGAGGAAGGTCTCCACGACCGCGTCGCTCCAGGACAGGCCGTCCGCGAGCGCCCGCCGCAGCGCCGGCGCCCCGACGTCGAAGGTGATGCCGAAGTCGGTGGCATACTCGCGCGCGATCGCGTCGCGAGGGGCGGCGAGCGCCATGGCGGCACGCAGCGTCACGGTGGGCGGGCGCGCCACATCCTGCTCGGGTGCGTGGCCCAGCCCGCCCGGCCGGGCGAGCCGGATCGCGGCGTAGGCGTCGGCCGCGTCGTCGACCGTGGTCGCGGCGAGCACGGCTGTGAGGGCATCACGCAGCGACCGTCGCCCCCGCTCGAGCGCGGCGCGCGCCAAGGGCGAGAGCAGCAGCACGATGCCCAGGTTGGAGTTGCGCGGCACCCACCGCGCCGTCGCCTCGATCGCCTCGCGGATGGTGCGACCCAGCGGCTGCTCTCCTGCGCGGCCGAAGGCGGGCCCGATGGCGGCGGCGCTCGCGAGAAAGTCGTGGTAGGAGGTGTCGTGGAACGCGGCGCCGGGGTGGACGTTCCCGGGCTTCGGGGCGCTCGCTTCGAGCAAGCACGCGAGCTGAGCCGCCACGGCCACCTGGGCTGCCGCGGCCCTCGCCCCCGCCGTTCCCCCGCTCACCGCGCCGCTGCGCGGGCGAGCGAGTGCTCGACGATCGCCGCGGCGACGTCGCTTGAGGTCGCTTGCTGCAGGCCGCGCCATCCCGGAATCCCGTTCACCTCGACGACGTAGACCGTGCCGTCCGGCGCGGGCAGGAGATCGACGCCGGCGTAGTCCGCTCCGACCGCCCGAGCCGCGCGCAGGGCCAGCTCGACCCATGGGCCGGAGGGCGTGATCGCGCGCGCCTGCCCGCCGCGCGCGATGTTGGTGCGCCAGCCCGCGGCGCGACGCTCGATCGCGCCCACGACACGGTCGCCCACCACGAAGGCGCGGACGTCGCACCCCGCGTGATCGATCGCGCGCTGAACATAATATACGCCCCGGATCGTCTCCAGCGTGCGGAACACGCGGAACGCCATCTCCTCGGTCGTCACCCGCACCATCCCGAGGCCCATCGACCCGAACAGCGGCTTCACGATCACGTCGCCGAGCGCGCGGAACGCGGCCAGCGCTGCGTCCGGGTGCTCGCACACCACGGTCTCCGGTACCGGGAGCCCCGCGCGCTCGAGCAGCGCGCTGGTCCAGAGCTTGTCCACGGTGCGCTCGATCGCGCGCGGCGAGTTGATCACCGGAATGCCACGCTCCTCGAGCGCGTGCAGCGCGTCCACCCGGAAGATCACCTGCTCGAGCGAGCCGGCGGGGATGATGCGCGCCAGGACGGCGGCGCAGCCGCCGAGATCTTCCCCGGCGGCCGAGAGAGCGGGGCCCGCTCCGCCCAGGCGCGCGACCAGCGCCTCGTAGGGCAGCACGCGCCCTTCGTGGCCCCGCTCGGCGAGGGCGCGGCAGAGCTCCTCCGTGTGCCAGCCCTGCCGCGCCGCCAGGATCGCGATGCGCACGGGGGTCAGTTGGTCTTGACCCCCATCAGCACGGTGAACCCGCCCGTGGCGAACGCTGGGATGTCCCCCGCGACGGCCTTGAATCCCGGCGTGGCCAGACCCTTCTCCATTGCGTCCTTCGAGCTCCACCGGAGATCGGCTTCGCGGTAGATCGCCGCCGACTTGCCGTCGGCGCCGGGGGCAAACTTGATCAACTCGGCGCGCGTGACCCCGATTTCCTGGGCGTGGGCCGCGAACAGCGGCACGTGCTTCTCGGCGTAGTATTTCTCGAACGCGGCCGTGTCCTTCGGCTGGTTGTACAGCACGATGACGGCCCACTGCACCCCGGGCGCGGCGGGCTGCGGCCGCGCGCAGGCGGCCAGGAGGGCTGGTGCGGCGAGCGCGGCGAGGGCGGCGCGACTGAGTAATGCGCGGTGCATGAAGATCGCTCCTTCTAGTTGAGGGTTTTGAGGGCGCGGCGTCTCAGCTCTCCACCAGCGACGCCCGCAACACCTCGGGGTTGGCGCGACCGGCGTGATACGTCTTGCCGCTCCCCGCGCTCGTGAGCCACACCTCGGCGGGACTGAAGAGCAGCGGATCGATCTTGTAGAAGTCGCCGTCGTACCGCTTGAAGATGTCGTAGAACGGTGTGCCATAGTCCTTCGAGGCGGAGGCGGGGATTTTCGGCACGAGCTCGGCGAGCTCGGCGTCGTCGGCGGTGACGGTGTAGCGCGCCGCGCCGCCGTAGAGGATGCAGTCGTTGGTGCGCCCGATCGCCCGCAGGTCGTTCTTGGCCACGGGCGGCAGCGGCGCGGTGCCGATGCCGCTCACGATCTTCCGGAGATCGAAACCGAGCGTGTCCATCTTGTGCAGCCCCGTCTCGAGGATCCGCGCCGCGATCTGCACGCCGCCGGCGAGGCTCGCCGTGGGGGCGACGACGAACGTGAGCTGCGACGGATCCAGCCCCGCCTTCTGGCCGACCCACGTCGCCACCGCCTCCGTGGGCGGCGTCCGGGTCTCGAGCACCAGAACCCCGCGGCGCGCGCGCTCGCCGTAGCCGAGCTTCTGGAACAGCTCCTTCTCCACGCGCGCGTGAGCGCGCAGCGGGCCCGACCCCATCGCGAAATACTTCTCAACCTGGATCGCCCACCCGGCGTACTGCGCGGCCATGCAGCTCACCGCGGGATGGTCGGTCGAGACGTGCACGCCCGGCCAGGTCTCGCCCGCGATCGGGACCGGCACGTACTCCACCGCGCCGAGCCCGCCCATGCAGATGCGGGCGAGCGCGAGGCCGGCGCCGTAGCCGCCCGGGCGATCGATCCCCGCGTCGATCACGCGGGCCCCGTTTGCGAGCGTGCGCGCGCCGATCCGCAGCGCGTCGGCGTTCGCCACCATCTGGTCAGCGATCAGCCAGGCGCGCTCGTTCAACCCGAGACCGTCGCCGCTCACTCCCCCGCCCATTGCAGCATTTCTCCCTTTCCGAGCTCGGCTAGGTCGCCGCAATAGCGGTCGTAGCGCCCCGTGATCCAGCGGTCGGCGACGTCGAGCCCCCGCCGCTCCCGCAGATAGAGGAGCAGCAGCCGCACGTGCGGCGGCCGGTAGGTGCAGGCGTAGCGGAAGGTGGCCGGGCGGGCGACCGGGCCGCACGCGACAATCGAGCCGCGCTTCGTCCAGCGGCCGGCGTCGGACCCCGTCTCTCCGAACACCACCGCCGTTCCCGCGATCATGCCGCGCCCCGTCCCCTGTCCCGCGTTCCCGGTCACGACAACGAGCCCACGACGCATCCGGGCCCCGGCGTCGTCGCCCGCGTTCCCGCGAATCACGATCTCGCCCCCAACCATGCCGCGCGCCGCCCCGGGGAGCGCACCTCCCGCGTTGTCGCCGGTGTCGCCCCGGACCTCGATCGTGCCACCGGCCATCGCGACGCCCACGTCGCGGCCCGCGTGACCTTCGACCAGGAGCTCCCCGCCCGTCATCGCCGCCCCCAGCCCCTCGGCGAGCCGCAGGTCCCCCTCCAGGCGCACCCGGGCGGCGCGCTCTCCCTGGACGACGAAGAAGTCGCCTAGCGCCGCGGCGCGCCCGCCGTGGCGCACCGGGAGCGCCGCGATCTCCCGCTGGGCGAGCTGAGCGAGGCGGTCGGGCGTCACGGCCGCGAGCTCGAGCGCGCCCGCCGGCGCGGTGCGCAGCGCGAGCGTGACGACGTCGCTCATGCGACTGCACTCGCGGTCATGATCTTGCGGAGCGGGAAGTGGTGCGGGCCGAGCTTGCCACCGTAGTTGCCGGCGGAGATCGACCGGACACCGCCCAGGCAGGCCGCGCGAATGCCGAGCCGCATCGCCGCCTCGATGGACGGCGCGTCGGTTCCATCGAGCACGATCTCGAGCACGCTGTTCACACCCTGGGGCAGCGCCGACGGCGCGATCGCGCGCAGCGTCGGGCTGAAGGCCTCGTTCGTCGTCGCGAGCATGTTCTTGTAGCGCTTGGAGCCCACCTTGCTCCCGCTCCGCACCACGCCGCCCGGAAACGGGAGGATGACGCCCGGACGGTTGGTCATCGC
>Ga0209377_1000969_pt1 | contig 19480 bp, 22 predicted proteins | sample GraSoiAngelo_141_FD_185898 | JGI IMG/M metagenome (GOLD analysis project Ga0209377, IMG submission 185898) | Grasslands soil microbial communities from the Angelo Coastal Reserve, California, USA - 14_0929_12_40cm (SPAdes) (version 2) | ecosystem: Environmental > Terrestrial > Soil > Grasslands ...
TGTTCTCGAGAATCGTGGAGCGGCCGAGCCAGCGGAAAATCGTGATCGACAAGACGGCGATGGGAATCGACGCACTGACGGTGAGTCCGATCTTCAGCGCGAGGTAGACGTTGGACGCGCCGAAGATGAGGCCGAGGATGACGCCCAGGACGATGGCTCGCGGGGTCAGTTCGGCAGGCGCCTGCGACGCCGGGACGTACGGCTGGTGAGGGGTGGTTTCCCGGCCGCCTGCTGGCGTTGAGTGTGCGGTCGAGATGCTCGTCATAGGCGGCCCAATTTGCGCTCAGGAAGGCAGAAGTGTCCAGCAGGGATCACAACTGCGTGGGTCGTGCGCCGCGAACCTGAACCGGGTCTTCGGGTATTCAGGCCTCATGAAAGAATTGCATCATGCTTTGGCCGGCCTCTACGATATCGAGGCGCCGCTGGGACGTGGCGGGATGGCCCTGGTGTACCTCGCGCGCGAGCGCCGGCTGGATCGTCGCGTCGCGCTCAAGGTGCTGTCGCCAGACCTCGCCGCCGACGAAACGTGCCGGCTGCGGTTTCTGAGTGAGGCCCGCACCATCGCGCGACTCACCCATCCGAACATCGTTCCCATCTTCACGGTGGACGACATCGGCGGCTTTGTGTTCTTCGCGATGGCTTACGTGCCCGGGGAGACACTCTCGCACCGGGTCGCGAGCCAGGGGCCCATCGATCCACACCAGGCGGGCCGCTTGATCTGCGACATCGGTGAAGCGCTCGATTATGCACATGCCCGCGGCGTCGTGCATCGCGACGTCAAGCCCGACAACATCCTGCTGGATGCGTTCACGGGTCGCGCTTTGCTTTCCGACTTCGGCATTGCGCACTCGAGTCATGGGCGCATCCCCTATGGGCTGCTGGGACGGCCGGCTGCGCCGCGGGGACATGTCGTCGGGACGGCGGCCTTCATGAGCCCGGAACAGGCGAGCGGCGAGGTCGTCGACGCGCGCAGCGACATCTATTCGCTCGGCGTGGTCGCCTACTACGCCCTCTCGGGACAGCTGCCCTTTGACACCCTCACCGACGAGGCGTTGCTGGCGTTGCACGTCAACGCGCCGCCGCCACGGCTCAGCACCGTCGCTCCACTCGTGCCGCCACGCCTGGCGCAGATCGTCGACCGCTGCCTCGCGAAGGCGGCATGGGAGCGCTTTCCGGACGCCGCCGCGCTCGTGAAGGAGGTTGCGGAGGCGGTTGGTGAGCGGCCGGTGCCGCTTGCAGTGCGTGCGTTCCTGGTACGGAGCGCGCACCTTGAGGCGCCCGCGCTCATCCATGCGGCGTTCACCGGTGTGGCTCTCATGCCGGCGACGGTCGCCGCCTGGTCTTCTCCAGCCAGCGCTGTGTTGCGAGGAATCGCGACATGCGCGCTCGCGGCGGCACTCGCGCTCCCAGTGATTGTCCAGATTGTCCGTGTCCGCCGCTTGCTTGCGGCGGGGCATCGGAGCGAGGATCTGGTCGCGGCGCTTGCCGCACGCCAGGCACGACGGCGCGAGGAATTGGCGTTCGTCTACGGCGCGGGCCCCACCAGTTTCGAGAACAGCCTTGCGTGGCTGGCGCGTGTCAGCCTGCTGCTAGCGGTTGCCGCCCTCGCCGGCGCTGTGGGGGGGGGCGCGTTCGCGGTCCCCGATTCCCTGATGCCGCTCCTCTCGCCAGTGGGCGCGGCTGCGGCAGTGACCGCAGTGCTGGCGAGCATCGTGGCACGTGCGCGCACCGAACAACGCACCGATCCGATCGGCGAGCGGCATCTCCGGTTCTGGCGCGGCCCGTTCGGCCGGGCGCTGTTTCGCCTCGCGGGACTCCGGTTCAGGCCGGTTGTTCCCATCGTGCGGATTCTGGATCACCTGGAGACCCCCGCCTAACGACGGAGCGTTAGAATAAGGATGCCATGACGCATCCTCCCGCTCCGGATCGGCTGTTTCTCGATTTTCAGTCGGCGGTCGCCGGGCGCTATTCGCTGGAGCGCGAGTTGGGGCGTGGCGGGATGGGCGTGGTCTACCTGGCGCGCGAGGTGCGACTCGATCGCCCCGTCGCGATCAAACTCCTACCGCCTTCCAAAGCGTCGGAACCACGCCTGCGGGAGCGGTTTCTGCGTGAAGCGCGCACGGCCGCGAAGCTCTCTCACCCCAACATCATCCCGATTCACGCGGTCGAAGAGATCGGCGAGTTCGTGTTCTTCGCGATGGCGTACGTCGAAGGCGAGACACTGACCGAGCGCGTCCGGCGGCGTGGACCCTTGGCCCCCTCGGAGGCGTCGCGCGTGCTCCGGGACGTCGCGTGGGCGCTCGCGTACGCGCACGCGCAGGGTGTCATTCATCGTGACGTGAAGCCCGACAACATTCTGCTCGACAACAACGGCCGCGTGCTGGTGGCCGATTTTGGAATTGCGAGCGTCGTCGCCGGGGCGGGCGGGCTCACCAGCGAAGAGGTGGTCGGTACGCCCGAGTTCATGAGTCCCGAGCAGGCGCTGGGCGAGGTGGTCGACGCGCGCAGCGACTTGTACGCGCTCGGCCTCGTGGGCTTTTTCGCGCTGTCAGGGACGCTGCCGTTCGAGGGCGAGAAGGCGACGGAGGTGTTGGCGAAACAGGTGACGGAGCTCGCACCGCCGCTCGCGTCGGTTGCGCCAGCTGTGCCGCGCCGGATCGCGCAGGCGATCGACCGCTGCCTGGCGAAGGATCGTGACGACCGGCCTGAGGGGACTTCGGTTCTCGCCGATCAACTCACTCGCGCACTGGAGCAGCGCCGCGAGCTCCCGCTCGCGCTGCGCGTGTTCGTGAAGCGCGGTGCCCGATTCGACGATGCGGGAGCGCTGCTCTACCCGTTCGTTCTGCTCGGGGCGGTTGTGGCGGCCTCCCCAATTACCTCTGTCGCCCTTGGCTACGGCTTGTTCGTGGGGGGCATCACGCTGGTGCCTGCCGCTGTCCTTATTCAGCGCGCGCGGCGTTTGTTGAAGGCAGGGTTCGACCACGGGGACCTCGAGGTCGCATTCAGAGCCGAGCTGGATCGCGATCGCGAGGAGCGCGCCGGTGGTCAGCGCCTCGGGCCGTCGTGGCTCGAACGAATCTTCAAGTCAATCGGGCTGGGTGGCTTCATCTCGGCCGGCCTGCACCTGACGGTTGTCCCGCTGCTTGTGGGTGTGTTCGTCCCGGACCCTGCGCTGATCGGCTTCAGTGTCGGCATGTGGGGGATGACGGGGGCCTTGATCCTGTTGCAGCGGCGGCGCGACGTCGACACCGAGTTTTGGGGAAGGGTGTGGGCGGGTCGCCTTGGTCGCTGGCTCTTCAAACTGGCCCGAGCCGTAACCCCGTCGCGCGCGCTACCAGCGTCGCTGACCCATCGGCCCACCGAGCTCGCGCTGGGCATGGCTGCCGAGCAGCTGTACGAGTCGCTGCCCAAAGAGACGCGCAACCAGCTCCGCGATCTGCCCGACGTGGTACATCGACTCGAACAGGATGCGCAGAAAATGCGGGCGCGGCTCGAGGAGCTGCAGGAGGCGTTGGCGGACGCGGACCAGCGCGTCAGTCCCGATCCGGCGATCGCGGCGCGGCACGACCGTATCGTCGCCGATCTCACCGCCGAGCGTGATCTCGTCCAACAACGGCTCAAAGACGCGGTCGCGGCACTCGAAACGATCCGCCTGAATCTGCTGCGACTGCATGCCGGCACGGGAACGGTCCAGAGTCTGACGACGGATCTCGGTCTCGCGCGCGAGATCGCGGGCGAGATTGGGAGACACGTCGAGGGACTGCGTGAGGTGGAAGAAGCGCTCTAGTCGCGCACGCGCTGCAGGCGGTCCACCGCCTGTTGGAGCATGTCGTCCGTTTTGCAGAACGCGAACCGTACCTGCGTGCGGCCCAGCTCAGGCCTCGAATAGAAGCTCGAGCCGGGCACGGGTGCGACGCCGTGCTCGGCGGTGAGCCATTTGGCAAACTCGTCATCGGGCAGGGTTGAGAGTGACGAGAAGTCCGTCATCACGTAGTACGCGCCATCCGGCGGCCGGCATGTGAACCCGGCCTTGATCAGGCCGGCGCACAAGATGTCGCGCCGGCGCCGGTAATCCCGCGCGAGTCCCTCGTAGTAGTCGTCGCCGAGCGTCTCCATCCCGACGGCGATCGCCTCCTGCAGCGGCGCGGGCGCGCCCACCGTGAGGAAGTCGTGGACCTTGCGGATCGCGTCGGTGACGTCGGGCGGCGAGATGATCGTCCCGATGCGCCAGCCGGTGACGCTGAACGTCTTCGACGCGCCGCTGATCGTAATGGTCCGGTCCGCCATCCCGGGCAGGGTGGCGATCGGGATGTGCTCTCCCTCGTAATAGATGTGCTCGTAGATCTCGTCCGTGACGGCGAACGCATCGTGGCGCCGGCACAGCTCGGCGATCGCCTCGAGCTCGCGGCGCGAGAACACGTGGCCGGTCGGATTGTTGGGCGTGCAGATGATGATCGCCCTGGTCTTCGGACCGAACGCGGCGCTCAGGCGGTCGAGGTCCAGCGACTGGCCGGCGGCCATCGGGACGAACACGGGACGCGCGTCGCACAAGATCGCGTCGGGGCCGTAGTTCTCGTAGAACGGCTCGAACACGACGACTTCGTCGCCGGGATCGACGACGCCCAGGAGTGCCGACGCCATCGCTTCGGTCGCGCCGCAGGTCACGGTGACCTGCGTGTTCGGATTGACGGGGAGGTTGTACCACTCCTGGTATTTCGCGGCCAGCGCGTTGCGGAGGCGCGCGGCGCCCCAGGTGACGGCGTATTGATTGACGTCGTCGCGGATGGCGCGAGCGGCGGCCTCTTTCAAGATCTCAGGGCAGGGGAAGTTCGGGAATCCTTGAGCGAGGTTGATGGCTCCGTGCTCGGTGGCGAGACGGGTCATCCCGCGAATCACGGATTCGGTGAAGCCGTGCGTGCGACGCGCGGTGCGGATCTTGGTCACGGTCTACTTTAACAACAGCTTGGCAATCGTGTTCAGCTGCATGTTGCTCGTGCCCTCGTAAATCGTGCCGATCTTCGCGTCCCGGAAGAACTTCTCTACGGGATATTCCTTCGTATATCCGTAGCCCCCAAACAACTCCACCGCAAGCGACGTCACCCGTTCGGCCACCTGCGAGCTGAACAACTTCGCCATCGCCGCCTGCTTCGTGTACGATTCGCTGGCGTCCTCCAGCCGAGCGGCGTTGTACACCATGAGACGCGCCGCCTCGAGCTCCGTGGCCGCCTGCGCTAGCTGAAACTGCACGCCCTGGAACTCGGCAATTGGCTTGTTGAATTGCTGGCGCTCTTTCACGTACTTGAGCGACGCATCCAGCGCGCCCCGCGCGACGCCGATCATCTGCGCGCCGATCCCGATGCGACCGGTGTTCAGCGTCTCGATCGCGACCTTATATCCGTTGCCCGCTTCTCCGATCAGGTTGGCGGCGGGGACTTCGCAGTGGTCGAGAACCAACTCAGCGGTCGACGACGCGCGAATGCCGAGCTTGTCCTCTTTCTTGCCGACGCTGAAGCCTTTGAACCCACGCTCCACAGCGAACGCGGTGATCCCCTTGTAGCCTCTGGCGAAGTCGGTATTCGCGAAGATGACGTACAAACCTGCCTCGGCCCCATTCGTGATCCAGAGCTTGCGGCCGTCCAGGATCCACTTGTCGCCCTGCTTGGTCGCTTTGGTCGCGAGCCCGAACGCATCCGACCCCGATCCCGCCTCCGAGAGCGCGTAGGCACCGACGAGATCGGTGGAAAGCCTTGGCAGGTAGCGCTGCTTGGTATTGTCGGACGCCCACTTGAGCAGCAGCGCGTTCACAAGCGTATTCTGCACGTCCACGAAGATCGCAGTCGATGCATCGACGGCAGACAGCTCTTCGACCGCGAGCACGGTCATGAACAGACTGCCGCCGGCGCCGCCGTGCGCCTCGGGAATCTCGATCCCCATGAGACCGAGCTCGAAAAACTTGGGAATCAGGGTGGGATCGAGCTGCGCCGCCTGTTCCATGGCGTGCACGCGCGGCCGGACCTCGCTCTCGGCGAAGTCTCGCACCGCGCCCTGAAACATCCGTTCTTCTTCGGAGAGCGTGGTAAGCGGGTTCACGCCTTCTTGTCGGACGGGCCCAGCGTCAGCATCTCCCGAATGCCACCAAGCGAGCCGAGCACTCCGGTGGCCTCGTACGGCATGTAGACAACCTTGTTGTTCTGGCCAGAGACCATCTCTTTGAGCGTTTCGATGTACCGGATCGCGATCAGGTACTGCGCCGGGTCGCCGCCCGTGCCCTTGATCGCCGCCGTGATCCGCTCGATCGCCTGCGCTTCCGCCTCAGCCACCTTCAGCCGCGCCGCGGCTTCAGCTTCCGCGTGCAGGATCTTAGCCTGCTTGTCGCCCTCGGCGGTGTTGATCTCCGACTGCCGGATGCCCTCCGCCGCGAGAATGCGCGACTGCCGCTCGGCGTCTGCCGTGATAATCGTCGCCCGCCGCTCCCGCTCGGCGCGCATCTGCTTCTCCATCGCGTCGCGGATATCGCGCGGCGGGTTGATGTCCTTGAGCTCGACGCGGCTGACCTTGGATCCCCATTTGTGCGTGGCTTCGTCCAGGATCGCGCGCAGCTTGGCGTTGATCGTGTCGCGCGACGACAGCACATGATCGAGCTCCATTTCGCCGATCACGTTCCGCAGCGTCGTCTGTGTCAGTTTCTCGATCGCGTCGGGCAGATTGGCGATCTCGTACGTCGCCCGCACCGGATCGGTGATCTGCGAATAGATCAGCGCGTCGATCTCGACGACCACGTTGTCCTTGGTGATGACATTCTGGCGCGGGAACACGTACACTGTCTCGCGCAGGTCGATGCGCTCGGTGCGGAAGCGGCGCGAGTAGCTGTCGCCCGCGGGCGTGATGATCGTCTGATGCCAGTCCACGGAGCGGGGACGGTCGATGACGGGCAACACGAAATTGATTCCCGACGCGAGCGTCTTGTGATACTTGCCCAGCCGCTCGATGATCATCGTCTGGGCCTGCTGAACCACGCGGATGCTCTTCGAAATCAGGACGATGACGCCGAAGGCCACCGCGGCAACGAGAATTGTGCCGGGACCCATCGCTTAGAGCTCCTTCTCGACCATGAGAGTCGTGCCATCCACCTGAATGATCGTGACCTGCGTGCCGGGCTCGATCACCGTCGCGTCACTGGACGCACCCCGCCAGTCCTCGCCTTCCACCTTGACCCGTCCGGGCAGCCCGGGCCCGATCCGTTCGGTCACGATTCCCGTCTTGCCCAGCAGAGCATCAACGCCAGTCCGCAACTCGGACCCCGGCCCCAGCTGGAAGTAGTGCATCAACCGGGGGCGCAGGCCTGCCATACTGACGATGCTGGCTGCTGCGAACGCGATGCCTTGTGTCACGAAGCCCAGCCCGGGGATCAATCCCACGAAGCCCGCGACGGCGGCCCCAACGGCCAGGCAGGCGAGCCAGAAGCCTGCGGTGAACATCTCCCCGACAAACAGCCCTATCGCCAGCAGAAACCAAAGCAGCCAATCTTCCATAAGGTTGAAAGCTGCAACCCTTGAACGCGTTTCGCTATCCAACTTGAGCCAACTCCTTGTGGAGCCGCTATGATCGCTCGCGCGCTGCTGTTCGTTTCAGGCGTTGCAATGTTGACCATCCCCGCTGCTGCCCAAACCTCACGTCATGTTCTCAAGGGCGATTCCGTCGCGATCTACAACGTCGTCGGTGAGCTGCGCGTCGAAGGCGGCTCAGGCGGCGACGTCGTCGTCGAAGTGCAACGCGGCGGCGCCGACGCGGCCAAGCTCGACATCCAATCCGGCCCGCTGCGCGGCCGCGAGACGCTGCGCATCGTCTATCCCGACGACGTGATCCTGATGCCCGACTGGGGGCGCGGCTGGAACACAACGATGCACGTGCGCGATGACGGAACGTTCGGCGACGACAACGGCTGGGACGAAGGCGGACGGCACCACCGCGGCTGGTCGGGTGAGGGACACGAAGTGCGCATCACGGGGCGGTCCCGTGACGGACTCGAGGCGTTCGCTGACCTGCACGTGACGGTTCCCAAGGGCAAGGCCGTCGGGCTCTACCTGGGTGTTGGCAAGGCGTTTGTGACGAATGTCGACGGCACGATTCGCGTGTCCGTGGCGTCCGCCGATGTGGCCGCCGATCGCACACGCGGCTCCCTGCGAATCCAGACCGGATCGGGCAATGTGGACCTGCGCACTGCGTCGGGCGATGTGAGCCTGGGAACGGGTTCGGGGGACATCACGGTGACGGGTGTTGATGGGTCTACGCTGCGGCTGGACACCGGGTCCGGAAACGTCACGGTGCGCGACGGGAAAGCGACGAAGGTGCACGTCGAGACGGGATCGGGCGACATCGACGTAACGTCGGCGAGTGGCGACGAGCTGTCGTTCGAGACCGGAAGCGGAGCTGTGGATGTCGCGCTGGTCTCCACGTTCTCATCCCTCCACATCGAAACCGGCTCCGGTGACGTCACGCTCAAGGTGCCGCCCACCCTCGGCGCCGAAGTGGACCTCGACACGGGCAGTGGAGACATCGATCTCGGCGGGTTGACCCTGCAGGTGCGGCGCATCGAACACGATCACGTGAGGGGCACGCTGGGGGATGGGAAGGGGCGGGTCTCCGTCGAGACGGGCTCCGGCAACGTGCACCTGCAGAAACTCTAGCCTTCTTCGTCCTCGAGCCGCTGCAGCTCGCGGCGCTCTTTCTTGGTTGGCCGGCCCTTGCCGCGGTAGGTGGGGGCCGGCGCGATTTTGTGCTGCTCCGCGAGCCGTTCGCGCGCCGCGCGCCCCTCTCCGGACTCGTCGTACAACAGCTGCGCGTCGCGTGCTGAGCCGCGCCGTTCGGTGACGGCGCGAACGGTGATCATCCAGTCATAGGGGCCGACGCGCACGCGCAGCGCATCGCCGGGCCGAACGAGTTTGGCCGGTTTGGCGCGCGCGCCGTTGAGCTGCACCTTGCCGCCGGCTACCGCCTGAGCGGCAAGGCCGCGCGTTTTGAAGAAACGCGCGGCCCAGAGCCACCGATCCAGCCTGACGGCGTCGGGGGGGGCTAGCGGTTGCGAAGCTTGCTCAGCAGACGCAGGATTGCGACGTACAGCCATATCAAGGTGACGATCAACCCGAACGCCGCGTACCACTCCATCTGCTTTGGCGCACCCTGCTCGATGCCTTGCTCGATGAAATCGAAGTCGAGCACGAGATTGAGCGACGCGATCGTAATGACGAACAGGCTGAAGGCGATCCCCAGCGGTGTACCCTCATGGAGCATGCCGATGTGCACTCCGGCGAACGCCTGCAGACCGATCGCCAACAGATAGAACAGCGCGATGGCCCCGGTGGCCGCACAGACGCCGAGCTTGAAGTTCTGCGTGACGGGAATGACGCGCAGCCGGTACACGATGAGCAGCGCGATCAACACGCCGAACGTGAGCGCGACCGCCTGCATCACGATGCCGTGGAAGGTCGCTTCGTAGAACGCGGAGATGGCACCGAGGGCAAGACCTTCGAGCGCGGCGTAAACGGGCGCAGTGAATCGGGCGATGCCCGGTACGAACACGGTGACCATGCCGACGGCCAGTCCGCCAAGCAAACCGGCCCACAGGTAGCCATTGATCGGCGAACCGATGAACGCTTCCATCCAGGTCCACGTCGCCGTCGCCACCAGAATGAGCAGCAGGAAGGCGGTCCGGTTGATCGTGCCTTCGAGCGTCATCGTCGGCACGCCTGCGACGCGCTGGACGTTCGCAAACGTCTTGGCATTGAGCACTGGGTTCGTGGTGCGCATCTACGCCTCCGCAAGCCTCAAGAAGGGGCTCGTAAGCTAAAGACCCCCTGCGTTTGCGCCAAATGACCGGCGTCACACTCTTGGTACACCGCGACTTACGCTGGTATCATCATCCTTTCGGCTACTACGGTTCACTCGATGGCTATCTGAAAGCCCTCGCGCAGCGGTTTGGCGAGACCGCGCAAGCCATCCACAGTTAACGACCTCGACTGAGATAATCCACGGCCAGGTGCGCCAGCGCGCGCACGCCGGTCGGCAAGGCGGCCTCATCGACGAAGAATCGCGGCGAATGGTTCGGCGCCGCCTTGCTGGGATCAGTGCCCGGCGGCGTGATCCCAAGGAAGAAGAACACGCCCGGAACGCGCTGCTGATAGCGTGAGAAATCCTCCGCCGGGGTGATCGGTGGCGTGAGCGTGACGTGATTGGCTCCCGCCACTTCGCGCAGCGTGGGCAGCACCTGCTGGGTCAACGCCGGATCGTTGTAGGTCACCGCGGTAAACGTGTCGATCACCACCTGCGCTGTCGCGCCGGCGCTCTGCGCGATCGACTCGGCGGTGCGGCGGATGCGTTGGTGGATGTCGTTGCGCACCGCGGTGTCGAACGTGCGGATAGTTCCCTGCATCACGACGCTGTCGGGAATGATGTTGAACCGCACGCCGCCGTTGATGGCGCCGACGGTGATGACATCAGGCCCCGCCGTCAGATCGACCTGACGGCTCGTGATCGTCTGCAGGCCGAGAACGATTTGCGAAGCGACGACGATCGGATCGATCCCGTTCCACGGTTGCGCCCCGTGAGTTTGGCGGCCGCGCACGACGATGCGGAACGCGTCGGCGCTCGCCATGATGCCGCCGGGCCGGTAGCGAATGTCGCCCGCCGGGAACGGCAGCACGTGCAGGCCGAAAATCGCGCTCGGCTTCGGGTCGTCGAGTGCGCCCTCCTCGATCATCAGCGCGGCGCCGCCCCGCTCGCCGGTGGGCGCACCTTCCTCGGCCGGCTGGAAGATGAACTTCACGGTTCCGGGGAGGTCTTTGCGCATTCCCGCCAGTATCTCGGCGACGCCCATCAGCATCGCGGTGTGGGTGTCGTGCCCACAGGCGTGCATAACGCCGACGTCCTGGCCGTTGTAGGTCGTTCGGACCTTGGAGGCGAACGGCACGTCGACTTCTTCGGTCACCGGGAGGGCATCCATGTCGGCCCGCAGGGCGACGACCGGCCCGGGCTTCCCGCCTTTCAGCACTCCCACGACGCCGGTATGCGCGACGCCCGTGCGCACCTCCAGACCGAGCGAACGCAAGTGGTTTGCGACGAGCTCCGCGGTTCGCGTCTCGCGATTGGAGAGCTCGGGATGTTCGTGAATGTCGCGGCGCCAGGCGATGACTTTCGCTTGCACTTGCGGGAGCAGCCGGTCCACCTCAGCGTCGAGCTTGCTTGACTGGGCGTGGAGCGGAGTGATCACGCTCAGGGCCATGAAGGGCAAGAGGATAGGGCGCATGCCGTAACCTAACGAACCTCCGCAACCCTTCCACCGTAGGGAGTGTCCAACGCGATGTCCCCACTGTCCTGGAGCCCCGTCATGAATCGCCATCTCGCCGCGCTCGTTCTCATCCTGCTGGTCTATCCCGCTGCCGCCCTGCGCGCGCAGGAAAGCAATGATGAATGGCTGGCCGACTGTCGCGACGGGGGGAACGACTGGGCGTATCGGTTTCGCCACTGTGAAGTTCGCGAGACCGGCATGAAGCCGAACGGTCGCCCGCTCAGCGTCGAGCCCGGCATGAACGGGGGCGTCGCAATCATCGGCTGGGACAGGGACAGCATCGCGGTGACGGCCCATATTCAGGTCCGTGCGCGGACGCAGGAGGATGCCGAGGCGATTGCGCGCGCGATCAAGATCGAAGCCTCGGGCGCGACGGTGCGCGTCGCAAGCCCGGGGGGCGGGGGCGCGGTGGGACGTCATCAGAACTGGGGAGTCAACCTTGTGGTCATGGTCCCGCGGCGCACGGACCTGACCATCTCGACGGAAAATGGTCCGCTGTCTGTGGAGGATGTCGCTGGGCGCATGGAGCTCGAGACGCAGAACGGCCCGCTCTCGCTGTCAGGCGTGGGCGGCGACGTACATGCGAGCGCTCAAAATGGACCGCTCACGGTCGAGCTGCTTGGGACGCGCTGGGACGGCGCCGGTCTTCAAGCCGAAACGCAGAACGGCCCGGCGGAACTACAGATCCCCGACAACTACAACGCCAAGATCGAGTTCGGAACGGTCAACGGTCCGATGGACGTGGGGTTCCCGATGACGGTGACGATCAGCGGCCGCGTCAAAGACCGCATCTCGACGACACTCGGCAGTGGAGGTCCGCCGATTCGCGTGGTTACGACCAATGGTCCCATGGTCGTGAGGAAAACGCGGTCGTAGGGGTTACTCTCCGATATCCTCGTTCCACAACTCGGGGTGCGCCGCGATAAACTCCGTCATCAGGCGGATGCAAGTTGGATCCTGGCGCACCTCGAGCGTGACGCCGCGACGCGCGAGCAGCTCTTCTTCACCGAGAAATGTCTTGTTCTCACCGATGATCACGCGGGGAATGCCGTAGAGGAGAATTGCGCCGCTGCACATCGCGCACGGCGACAGCGTGGTGTACAGCGTCGCATCGCGATACACCTTCGCCGGCAAGCGGCCCGCGTTTTCGAGCGCGTCCATCTCACCGTGCAGCACGGCACTGCCTTTCTGCACGCGCCGGTTATGACCGCGTCCGATGATCTCTCCTCGCGATACCAGCACGGAGCCGATGGGAATCCCTCCCTCACGGCGGCCTTGCTCCGCCTCCGCGATCGCCGCCTGGAGAAACGGATCGCTGGTCATTGGCCGGCGGCTGCCATCATTGCGTCGTACTCGAACACGTTGGGACCGCGCGGTGCCTCGCTCGCGATGCGCACCATGGCGCGTGCGACGTCGCTCGCCTGGATGGAGCGAAGGCGGCGCAGCCGGCTCACCAGGAGGGGTTGCACGAGCGGCGCCGCGATCATCGCGATGCGCTCTCCCAGCCGAAACTCGCTGCGTTTGCCGAGGAGCAGCCCGGGCCGGAAGATCTGCACGGCGCGGTAGGGGAGCTTGCGAATTGCCACCTCCACGTCGCCTTTCACTCCACTGTAGAACACTCGCGAATCCGGATCCGCGCTGATGGCGCTGACCAGCAGAAACTGGGTTGCGCCGAGCCGGAGCCCGGCGCGTGCGAGCGCCACGACGAACTCGTAGTCCACGCGCCGAAACGCCGCCTGCGAACCCGCCTGCCTGATCGTGGTTCCGAGGCAGCAGAACACGTCGTCGGCATGCGGCAAGTCGGCCACCGCGTCGAGCGCGGCAAGATCGAGAATCCGCTGCTCGAGCTTGTCGTGCCGCCGGGACGCGGTGCGGCGGCCGACGGTCACGAGGTGGTCCCACGTTGCGTCCGCGAGCAGCAGCTCGAGCACGTGGCTGCCGACGAGGCCCGTGGCCCCGGCAAGCAAGGCGGTACGGCTCACGCCCGGGAAACTAGTTATTATCTCGCCCGTGGTCATCCTGGCGTTGCTTCCCAATGGATTGTCCGAGGCGCTGCAGCATCGGCCGTATGTCGCTGTGCCGCTGCTCTTCTTCGCTGGAATTCTGACCAGTACCAACCCGTGCATTTGGCCGATGGTGCCGATCACGATCGGCACGATCACCGGAGTCGGGTCGCAATCGGCCACGCCGTCCCGCCGGCGTACCATCCTGCTCACATTGACCTACGTCGCGGGTCTCGCGCTCTTCTATGCGATCCTCGGCCTCATCGCCGGGCTGAGCGGATCGCTGTTCGGCGCGATCGGCTCGAACCGCTGGGCGCGTCTCGTCATCGGCAATCTCCTGCTCGTGTTCGGGCTCGTCATGCTCGACGTGATTCCGTTTCGGTTGCCGGCGCGACTCACCAGTTGGGCCGGTAGCTTGGGCGGGGGATCCTACCCAGCCGTGTTCCTGCTCGGCGCGACGTCAGGCATCGTCGCGGCGCCATGTGGTGCACCGGCGTTCGCCGTGGTATTGACCTGGGTGGCTGCGACCCATAGCGCGGTCCTCGGATTTCTGTATCTGTTTGTCTTTTCGTTGGGAATGACCGCGGTCTTGATCGTTGCCGGTGTGTTCTCGGGAGCGCTCGCGATTCTGCCTAGGCCGGGTGCGTGGATGGTGTGGATCAAAAAGGCAGCGGGTGTGGTTCTACTCATCATGGCTGAATACTATTTCATCAAGGCTGGCCAAGTATGGTAACTGCGTGCGTGGTGCGGGGTGCGTGCTGCGTGGGACTCCTGCTATCCGCGCCGATGGTGCTTGGCGCCCAGGACGTTATTGGAATTCCAGTCGGCGAAACGCCTCCCGCGGTCACACTCGAGAATCTGAACGGAGATTCGGTCGCTCTGTCGCAGTGGATCGGCAAGAAGCCGGTCGTCGTCGAATTCTGGGCGACCTGGTGCCCCATTTGTGCCGAGCTCTTGCCGCGTATGGAGGCGGCGCAGCAGAAGTACGGCGATCGCGCGGCGTTTGTCGTCGTTGCGGTGGCCGTGAATCAGAGCAAGAACAGCGTGCGGCGGCATCTGGAAAAGCATCCCATGCCGTTCACGTTCTTATGGGACGGCAATGGAGCCGCGGTACGCGCGTTCCAGGCGCCGTCGACGTCGTACATCGCGGTGCTGGACGCGAAGGGGAAGGTTGTCTACACGGGGGTCGGTGAGGACCAGGATATCGAGGCTGCGCTCTCACGGGCGGCAGGGAAGCGGCAGTAACACTCTGCCGTCCCTGCCGCCGTGAGTGCGCTTACTGTCCCTTACCCGCCGTTGAGTCTGCAGGTACCAGCTTGTTGATCACCGCAGCCAACTCCGTGTACGCCGTCGGATCGATCTCGCGGAACGGCGTCGCGCGATAGGCGATTTTGCCGTCAGGTCCCACGACAAAGAGATTGCGGTTCGTGATGCCGGGATACTTGGACATCGCGCCGTAGGCCTTGCCCACGACCGTCCCGGTATCGCTGGCAAACACGAACGGATACTGAGCGTCACGCGCCCAGGAGGCGAGTGCGGTGTCGGCATCAGCACTGATGGCGATGAGGATTACGTTGTGGCCGTCTTTGAAGAGCTGTGCGTACTGATCACGGTACGCATTCATTTGGATCGTTCAACCCTTGGTTCGCGCCTTGTAGAAGAACGCGAGGACGACGGTCTTTCCCTTGTAATCGCTGAGCCGCAGCGGAGGCTTGAGCGTGCCGTAGCGCGTCGCGCCGGGCATGGCGAAATCGGGAGCGACCGCACCGACCTCCAGGGGAGGAGGCGATGGCGGCGCGGGTGGCGGCGCAGGAGCCGCCGTGGGCTGCTGCAACAGTGCGGCAAAAACCAGTGTCGTAAGCACGACGTCATCCTTGTGTAGTCGGTCAACAATCTACTTGTGTAACAGCTTCCACGCCTGCTCCGACTGATTCCGCGTGTACCCCCGCCACGACTCACAGCAGCGCCGGCGGTTCGACCTTCATTGCTTCTCTCCCACGCCGTAGCGCGTGCGCAGGATGTCGAGGTGATGGCGCTCGTGACCGGGAATGATGAAGGCAAGCGCGCGCACACTGACCGGCTTGCCGCTCGCAGTACCGCGCCGCCGCCACGCGTCGGTGTCGAAGGTACGGAGCAGGGCCAGCGTCGCGGCGCGCGTGGTGCGCAGCTCGCCCACCAGATCGGCGAGGGACCGCACATCGAACTTCGCAATGGGGACGTAGGCATTCTCGTCGAATCCGGGGAGCGGCGTCTCGTCTCCGCGCGCGATCCGCAGGGCGCGATAAGCCATGATGCGCTCGACGTCGGCGAGATGCCCGACCACTTCCTTGACGCTCCATTTGCCGCGCGCGTAGCGGTACATCGCGGCGTCGTTGGAAAGGCCGTGGAGCACGGATGCCGTCTCCTCGATCTGCGCGGCGCACACCGTGACGGGATCGAGCTCCGAGACCCGCTGGATGTAGCCGACGAAGTGCGCCGGGATTTCATCGGCTTCGGGACGTCCGACCGTACGGGTCGTCATGCCGGCTTTCCTCCCAGCTCCGTCAGCGCCATCGCCTTCACGGTCTTGCTTTCGCCCGTCAGGATGCGGCGATGGTAGTCCACCTGGCCGAGGTGATAGGCGAGGTGCGTGGCGAAATGCGCGAGGAACGCGCCGGTCGTCGAGCTGACGCCACCCACGGTTTCGGGGTACGGCCGGGCGAGATCGGACTCGGCGATTTTGCCCATCCCCGCCTCGACGGCGGCGATGGCATTGTCGATTTCGTGTAGCAGCTCGTTGCGCGGTACGTCACGGCTGCCGAACTCGGCGTCGCGATTGCGGATGTAGCCGCTCTTGCCGAGCACGTTGCCGAGGAAGTACTGAATGTTGCCGGCGAGATGCAGCGCCAGGTTGCCGCCGGGGTTGGCGATGCCCGGCAGCACTTCCCACATGCCGTCCTCGCTCGGGTATGCCTCGATCTCGCGGCGCAGGGCCTTCAGCTCGCGCGTGATGACGTTGGTGATCCACTCCTTCATGACACCCTCCCAACACGCATGGAGACCGGCCAGCGCGCCAACCGCGCCGGCTGCGGCGTGCGCCAGGCGACGGCCACGCTCTTTACCAGTTCGTCCACAGGGTCCTGGTGGTGCTGCTTCGTGAATGCTCGTGTCGCCGACCACGTGCGGATGTAGCCGGCGACGTCATCCAAGGTCACCTGTTGCTCGATGACATACTCTGGCGCGGCGATTTCCTGAAATGGAAAATCGATGGTTCGATAACGCTCTTCGGTCAGGCGCCGTTCCGGTGGCCAGAACGGACCGACGATGCCGCTGTAAAAGCGCCGCACGACCTCATCGATCTCGGGCGTGATCTCGAACAGCCCGTAGGTCCAGACGGCAATGACACCGCGCGGTCGCAAGGTGCGGCGGACCTCGCTCCAGAAGCGGCCCCGGTCGAACCAGTGGACCGCCTGCGCAACCGTGACCAGATCGACGGATCGGTCGGCCACGCCACTGTCCTCGGCGGGGGCGACGCGATACGTGACGCTGGGATGGGGCTCGGCATGATCGATCTGCGTGCTGCTCGCGTCGGTGGCGATGACGCGAGTGAAGAACCGCGCCAGGCTGATCGCAGCCTGCCCCGATCCGGTGCCGACGTCCCACGCGACGTTCCGCGCCGGCGCCTCGCGCGCGAGGAACGCGAACAGCTCGTCGGGATAACGCGGCCGAAACGCCGCGTACGCCGCCGAAACGCTGGAAAAGTGATCTGCGAACGTCACGGACGGGTTGCCGGTGCTGTGGGTGCCGGTGCGAGCGGCGGAGTGGCCCGTTGCGGCTGCTGGCAATCCGGCCATGCCCCGGGCTGACCGTTCGGCCGCGGAGGGAAGACGTCACGTTTCGCGCGCGACATGTGGGTCGTGTCCTCGGACGCGAGATACACGAGCATCGCGGTCAGCGCGGCGTTGTTCTTCACATCGTCGAAGCTGATCTTGTCGTAGGTGTCGCGGTTCGTGTGCCAGGTGTAGCGGCCGTAATCCCAGTCGCCCGAACCGAGACCGAAGCCGGGGGCGCCGCACGATACGAACGACGCGTGATCGGTTCCGCCCCCGCTCGGCGCGCCGGGGAAACTGAATTTGATGTTGCGGGTGATGTCGGCGGGCACGCGCGACAGGTAGCGTCCGAGATTCGCCGCCGCGTCCGGGAATCCGGACGCGCTCATCGTCTCGACACGCCCCGTGCCGTTGTCCTGATTGAAGAGCGCCTGCAGGCCGTTCGCGATTTCGGGATGATCGGCGACGTAGCCGCGTGAGCCGTTCAGGCCCTGCTCTTCGCCGCTCCAGTGACCCACGAGGATCGTGCGGCGCGGATTCGGATAGATGAGCTTCAGAATGCGCATCGCTTCGAGCATCGTGATCGTGCCGGTGCCGTTGTCGGTCGCGCCCGAGCCGCCGTCCCAGGAATCGAAATGGGCCGAGAGCATCACGTACTCGTTGGGGAGCGCGCTGCCCTTCATTTCGCCGATGACGTTGAACACAGGTACGTCGCCCAGCGCTTGTGACTCGGCGGTGACCTCGATGACGGGCGCCTGCCTGTTCTCCGCGAGCCGATAGAGCAGGCCGTAGTCCTCGCACGCGACGTCCAAGACGGGCGCGCGATCGGTGAAGGCGGCGAAAATCTTTTGCACGCCCCACCCCTGCGACCAGAAGCTGCCGACGATTCCCGCGGCACCCGCCGCCTCGAGGCGCCGGGTGAGGGGGGTCGCGGCTGCAACAACCCCGCCGGTTCCCCAGTAGCCGGTGCGCTGCTGGCGCTGTTGCCAGGCTTGCTGCGCCGCGGTACGCCGTGCCTTCATCGAGTCGGCGGTCGGTTGTGTGGCCCATTTCTCCCAGCTGTCGTCGGGCCGACAGGTCGGCTGCGGGTAGGAGAGGAGCACGAACTTGCCCTTGGCCTGCGGCAGCCATGCGACGAACGCTGAGCTGTCGGCGACGTCGGGGAGAATGACGACCGGCGCGCGCACGGGCCGCCCCTTGGGCGTGGGCGGGCTCCAGGCGAGCATCGTGCCCTCGAGCGTGCGCGCGCGAGGCGTGACGAGATCGATGTGGGTCTTGCCGCGGCGCCAGCTGCGCCACGTGCCGTACTGCTCCTTGCGCGCGGTGATTCCCCACCCCGTGTAGGTCGCGATCAGCCAGTTCTGGGCTGCGGTCATTCCCGGCGACGCCGTGAGGCGTGGGCCGAGCGAGTCAAACAGCACCTGGGCGAGCCTCGGCAACTGCGAGCTGTCGTTCTCGAGCGCCCAGATGCGACTCAGTACGGGATTGTCGACGGCGAAACCAGAGGGTTGCGGAAAACCCTGCGCGGCGGTGGTGGAGGCGATGACAGCGGCGAGAGAAAACGCGCACAGCATGAGTCGCACGGTGCAACTCCTGGAAAGTTCGTGGGAGAACAAAGTTAACCACGGTTCAAACGGATCCGATACCTGACCTCCGATACGTCCGTTCTTGGGTCTCGACGCGTTCCGCCGTCCGGCTCGAATCCGTATTTCTCATAGAACGCGCGCGCGTTACGATTCTCCTCGAGCACCCACAGTGTCACTTCGGCGAACCCGCGCCGTCGGAACTCGTTCAGCACATGGTCCATCAACATCCGTCCGTGCCCGCGCCCGCGAAGCTGGGGCAAGACATGGATCGACGTAATGTGCCCGACGCGTGTCGCGTCGTCATCAGGATCCCTCGAAGACACCATCTGACAGAACGCCACGCGCTGCCCGTCTTCTTCAATCAGGAACACCGGCCACTCTCGATCGGCGATCCGCTCGGCCCAGAACTGCGTTCGGTACGCGAGATCGGTGCGCGCGATGACATCGTCGGGCATGACGCCGCGGTAGGCGACTTTCCACGACTCCACGTGAATGTGGCCGACGGCCGCGGCATCGGCGGGCGTCGCGCGACGCAGCGTCACCGGCCGAGCTTCGCTTCCCACTCTTCCAACGACCGCGGCCAATCGGCTTTCAAGAGCCGAGACAGCGAGCGGTCGGCCAGCACTCGCCCTCCAGTCTGGCACGTCGCGCAGTAATTGGCTTCGTTGTTGGCATAGCGGATGCGCTGGATCGGTGAGCCGCACACGGGGCAGGGCTCCTTGTAGCGGCCGTGCACGG
>Ga0209377_1000970_pt1 | contig 19468 bp, 14 predicted proteins | sample GraSoiAngelo_141_FD_185898 | JGI IMG/M metagenome (GOLD analysis project Ga0209377, IMG submission 185898) | Grasslands soil microbial communities from the Angelo Coastal Reserve, California, USA - 14_0929_12_40cm (SPAdes) (version 2) | ecosystem: Environmental > Terrestrial > Soil > Grasslands ...
CAGCGCGACGTTGTTCCACGTGCGCCCCGAATCACCCGAGAACTGGATCACGCCGTTCTGCTCGGGTGTGAATGTCGACCCGTTGTGTCTGGTCCACAGCTGCAGCCAAACCGCCGTGCGGCCGCGCAGATCGATGGGCGGCGAAGTCAACGTATCGAAGCCTCCGGCCGCGTACCACGAGTACTTGCCCGCCCCGGGCGCGCCCACGCTGTCGCGCCACCATCCACGCCACCCCTTGTCGAGCGGTTCCGCACCAGCCAGCGACACGAGTTCCGCTGAAACGTTGGTCGCCACGGCGCGCAACGCCCGCACTGCGTCTAAATGGAGATCGGTGCGCCAGTCCGTGCGCAGCACGCCGCGGCGCAGGGAGTCTGTCTGCACGCTGCGATCGACGAGTGCCCCGGTTCCCGTCCGCAGTGTCAGCGACAGCGGGCGGGGAGCGCTCGCGTCGAGACTGAGCCAGGAGTCGGGCCAGAGGGAGGTGAACCGCGGCACGCCCGGTACGAGTCCGGACGCACCGGGCGCGTGCGCCAGGTCGCCGGATGCATCGATCAGTGAGCGCGCGAACGGCAGGTTGTCGCGGAACACGCGCTCGACCAGCACGCTGTCATCGGGGAACTCGAAACCATAGTACAGGCCCTGCAGGCAACAGCCGTTCGTCAGCTCCGTCGTGAAGGCGATCGTGCCGTACGTGCGGTAGGCCCAGTCGGTGTACTCGCCGTTCGTCGCGTAGAGATTCCAGCCGGGACCCGGGTGGTAGTGCTCCTGCGGCGATCCGGGCACGCTGTCGGTCACGGCGGGCGCGAGCTCTGTGCCCGCCAGCGCCTGGTAGCGAGTCAGATCGGGTGGCAATTCACCCGCGCGAAATCCCCACGGATACAACAGCAACCCGCCGTAGCTGTGATACGAAAGCGAAACGACGGGTGGATGAGCCGCGTGAAATGCCATGACCGCCCGCGTCTCCGGCTCCGAGGCCGGCGCCGTGCCGCGGTACGTCTCCGCGTACTCCCATGAGCTCGAGCCGAGCTCGTCCACGCCCCAGAACGTCGGATAGTTGCGATTGGGATCGACGCCGTAACTGCCGCCGGAATTGAGCCGGCGGTTTTTCCTCCAGTAGCGCTCGTTCGTGAACGTGTACTGGTAGCCGTCCGGATTCTCGACCGGCATTACCCAGACGTCGTGCGTTGCGATCGCCGCTCCCCCGGAGTCGGCGAGCCAACGGATCAGCTTCATCGCGACCGCGGTCGAGATCCATTCGCGCGCGTGGTGCGTCGCGATGAAAAGCACGTTGGGCCGGGCCGGATCATCCGCGGCCGGTCCGATCTTGACCACCAGCATCGGCCGCCCCTCGAGGGACGCCCCGACAGAGTCGACGTGAATCAGCGTGTCGGCGCTCGTCCACGCACTGAGCGTGGCGCGTATGCCGCTCACCGGATTGTCGAATGAGTGGAACGTGCGGAACGTGTCTTCCGCCACGCGAGTCGGGGCGAGTGCAAGGCCTGGAAGTGTGGTTTTGTAGCCCTGTCTCGCCAGTCGCGTCTCTGTTTCCGGTGACACGACGATGACGGCATGCAGCTCGCCGGCGACGCGCCGCATGCCGGCAACCTCGAAGCCCAGGCGCGCGAGCGAATCGAGGCTCGATCTCGTGGCGAGCGGAACCTCGACAACGCGCAGCTGCGCCGCGGCGTCTTGGGCCGCGGCGCAGCACAGGAGAAGCCCTAGAAGCCCAGACGCGCAGCGAGCCATGCAGGAGCCGGCACGTAGCCACCGAGGATGAGTCCGAGCCAGATCAACACGCCGGCGAGGGGAACCCAGATCACGAAAACCGGCCAGAGGCGGGGCCGCCATGTCGCGAGGGCCTCGAGCTCGGACGTCCAGCGGTGTCGCTCCTCTTCCACCTCCGTCTCGAGCGCGAGCCAGGCAGCCTCGAGTCGTCGTGCAACGGTGCGCAGGGCATCCTGCCAAGCGGCGTGCGCGTCCTTCTCGAGCACCGATGCATCGGAGACGTGGCTCGCCGCGATATCGAGCTCGTCGAGCGCCGCGACGAATGTGCCTCCGCCCGCTCCCAGCCGTGCGACAATCGCCCGCTTCTCGGCGCTCGTCAGGAGATGCCGGCGCAGCTTGCGCCGGGGCAGCCGCACGCTGTGCGCGGTGCGGGTGATCTCCGCGTCGAGCGCCTCGGCGACGCGATTCGCCGCGCGGCGAACCGCGTGGTCCCACGCAGCCGCCCACGCCCGCCGGCCGGTCGTTTCGAGCACGGTCGCTCGCGCCTCGGTCGCCCGCCCCTCGCCACCGAGCTCCAGCACGCGCGTCGCCAGCTCTTCGCGAATGTCATCGAGTGGAACCCAGGGAGGCTGCTGCCGGCGGGGAACGATGATGCGCCCGAGCGACGGGGCGAGCTCGGGCACCCGCAGCGGCATGAGGAGCTTCATCGGGCCACGCGTGCGGTCTTCCCCGTGCGTTTTTCGTACTCCTCGGTGAAATACGGCAGCGATTCGGGCAAAAACAGTTCGCGGGGCAAGCCCGTGGCCGCGATCGCCCGCTCGATCTCGTCGGGTGCGCCCTCGACCTCGAGCAGCACGTCCATCGCCGGATACCACTCCAGCCGCAGCGTCGCTTCACCCAGACGGTACTGCTCCACGGCGCGATCGATTCGCAAAACGATCTTGTAGCCGAGGTGGCGCAGCACCACGAGCGCGGCTTTGGGGTCGTCGACCCGGGTCTCCCACTCCTCGCGGTGCCGGTAACCGTCCTTTTTGCCGACCGGCCCCTTCCAACCGAGCACGCCCCACTCGCTCGCGTGGTCCGCGGGGTGGTAGACGCGCAGCCGCACGACTTCGTCACGCGCGCGCAAACGCTCCTTGCGATCGAATCGCCGATCGAGCATCGCGCCGCGGTAGGTCAACTCGGCCCCCGCGGCGATCAGCGCGCGCCGAACCGCCTCAGGATCGTCGATCCGCGCCTTGAGCTCGAGCTCGTCGCGGACGACGGTCACGAGAAGAGGGCGGCGAGCACCGCGTCCGTGTCTGCCAGATCCGGGAAGACGTGCGTGGCGCCCGCCTCCTGCAGCGCCGCGACATCGTAGAAGCCCGTCGCGACGCCGACCGAACGTGCGCCCAGGGGTTTGCAGCACGCCACATCATCCGGCGTGTCCCCCACGATCACCAGATCCTCGCCGGTGAAACGTCGCCCGGTGCGCTGAGCGGCGCGCTTCGCGGCCACGGCTGGCAAATCGGGACGATGGTGGGAGTCGGAGCCGAAGGCTCCGACCGCGAAGCGCTCGAAATCAAGGCCCGCCGAACGTAGCTTGAGCGCCGCGCCATGCTGGACGTTGCCCGTGAGTAAACCGACAAGCGCGCGCCCGTCCGTTTCGTAGGGCTCGAGCGCGGCGAGCAGGGCCTTGATCCCCGGATACAGCTTGGTCGCCTGGGTCGGTTTCTCGAGCTCAGCGGTGAGCAGCTCGACATACCGGCGGCAGACGGCCGTGACGCGATCGTCCGAGCGGGCGTCGGGATGGCCGGCCAGCTCCAACAGCTCGCGCACGATCTGCGGATCGGTTTTGCCGTCGAAGCGGTAGCCCTCGATCGGTCCGGCGGTGCCCATCTCGTCGAGCATAGCGCGATGAATGGCTCGCCTTCCCGCGCCGGCGGTCCATAACAACGTCCCGTCGATGTCGAAGAGGATCAGACGCATCCTTCAAAATAACGCACCTTACAATCGTCGGACCCCCACCATGCTCTCCCGCAGGCGCCGCATCCGCGGCTCATCGCCGTAAAGATGGTCCGAGCCCACCCCGCCGCGCGACAGCGCCGAATGCACGATCCGCCCCGCGCCTGCCCAGAGCGCGACGTGGGACACGCGGCCGCGTTCCGCAAAGAAGAGCAGGTCGCCCGCCTCGTAGCCTTGTCCATCCGGAGCCATCGGAATCTCGCGGCCCTGGGCGAACTGCTGATCGCTGTCGCGCGGCAGCGCGATGCCGCGCGCGCCGAACAACGCCTGCACGAGGCCGGAGCAATCGATGCCCCACTCGGTGCGCCCGCCCCAGAGGTAGGGCGCGCCGGCATACCACTTCTGAGCCAGCTCGGTGAGCGCGAGATGGCGCGCCTCGACGCGCAGCTCCTGCTCGCGCCGGACGCTGCCCGCGGCAACGGCACCCCGCTGGCCGTCCGCGAGCTCCACCACGCCGCGGCGCAGGGCGACGCGCGCCCCGGTCGGCAGCCTGCGCCGTCCATTCGCTGTGACGATGTCGGCACTGAGTGAACGGGCGGTGGCGCGCTCCTGCCAATCCTCGGACCAATCGGTCGGCCCGGTCGCCACGTACCCCGCATTGATCCAGGCGATGTAGCCGTCGGACGCGCGCACGCGCAGCCACCCCTCGCGCTGATCCAGTACATCGAGCGGCTCGCCGTGCAGCGCGTCGCTCACGCGCGGCGCGGAGACGCGCGGCTCGCTAAGCAGCGGGGCGAGTGCCGCGGTCACGATCCCCGCCCCCGCCGTGACATCCTGCGGGAGGAGCACCACCTTCTCGAGCAGGCCGGATTCTCCCGCCAGGCGACGCAACGCATCGCGCGCGTCAGGACTCGTCGTGGTCACGTCGATCATCTTCGGCAGCAGCGTGACGTCGAACACGCCAAGGCGGCCATCCGGCACCCATTTGCGGCGAATATCGTCGACGGCGCGCTCGAGCTTATCCACGGCGCACGGCCCGCTCGACCGCTTCGGGAACCACGAGTGCCGCGAGTGCATCGACCTGCAGCGGTGACTTCGCCTTCACGGCGGCGGTACTCACCGCGAAAATCACGTCGCCGTCGAAGAGCGTGCCATACGGCGTAATGCGGCGGGCAATGGCGTCGCTGCTCGTGTACGCGAGCGCCTGCAGCTCGACGCGGCTCAAATCCGCATTGGTGGCAACGACGGCGAGCGTGGTGTTGCGGTTGAGCCGCTTGGGGTCGCCGAGCGGCGCGCCGCCATCCGCGAGATAGCGCAGGCTGTCGACCGATCCGGCAATGATCTCGCCGCGCGCATTTCTGACGTCCCCGATGGCATTGACTACGACGAGCGCGGAGACGATCACATCACCGGCGTTCATCGCCCACGACCCCAACCCGGCGGGGACCATCTTCTCCAGTCCCGCAGCCTTGCTGCACGTCGCGCCGCGGCCGGCGCCGACCAATCCGTCGTTGTACTCGGCGCTCGCGTTGTCGCAGGCGTGATAGGCATCGTCGGGACTCGGCCAGCCGAGTGGCTTCCCCGCATTGCCAAGGTCGAAGATCACCGCGGACGGAACGATCGGGATCGTCCCCATGTCGCCGACCGGCAGACCGCGACCCCGCTCGCGCAGCCAGCGCATCACGCCGTCGGCCGCGCCCAGCCCGAGCGCCGAGCCGCCCGTGAACAGGATCGCGTCGATGCGATCGACGAGATGGCGCGGATCCATCACGTCCAACTCGCGCGTACCGGTCGCGCGGCCCCGCAGGCAGACGGCCGCGCGCATGCCGGCGTCGGGGGCGAGAATGACGGTGCACCCGGTGCCGTGCGCTTCGATCGTCGTGTGCCCGACCGTGATACCGGGAACCGACGCGAGACTCATGCGCGCGCTCATTGACGCGCCAAGATAACGTCAACAACGTTGACGGCCATGACTACGCCCGCTTCCTCGTCTCCAGCCGGAACCACCGTTCTCGTCGTCGATGATGAAGAAGGCATTCGCCAGGCGCTCACCCGTTTTCTGACGCGCCTCGGCTATCAGGTCCGCGCGGCGGCGAACGCGGCTGAGGCACTCGAGCATCTCGCCTCGAGCCATCCTCAGGTGATGCTCTGCGACATCCGCATGCCCGGAACGAGCGGCATCGAGCTGCTCCCCAAGGTGCTGGCGCGGGACCCCGACCTCGCGATCCTGATGCTGACCGCCATCGATGAGCCCCGCACCGCCATCGAGTGCCTCAAGCTCGGCGCCTTCGATTACCTCATCAAGCCGGTGGATCTGGACGAGCTGGAGCTGTCGTTGCAGCACGCACTGCGGCAGCGGCAGCTGGAGGTCGACCGCCGCGACCTGGAGCAATGGCTGGCGCGCGAGGTGGCCGTGCGGACGCGCGACCTCGAGGAGCGCACGGCAGCGATCGAGGAGATCGCGCTGGATGCGCTGGCGGCGGCGCGTGACTGGGACGGCAGAGAGGCGGCGTTGAGCAAGTTGGCGGAGGAACTGGGCGCGCCGCGCGAGGAGCTGGAGGCGGAGCTGAAGCGGCGACGCGGTTAGGCCAGCTTGGACTTCACCTTCTCCTCGCAGGTTTTGCACCGCGTGACGCCGCGGAACGTGCAGATGAGACAAATGAACGTCCCGCAATCCGAGCAGGGGTAGCCCTCGGACGCGCGCTCCTCGTTTCCGCAGGACCGGCACGTCATACCGTCGTGCTCTTTGAGTTGCGGTTTTTCCATGCCTCAAGATAGCACCGCTGTGAAGGAGCAATCGATGCTGTATCGCATTTGCGCCGGCCTGCTGCTGCTCGCGACCATCGGCCACACGTTCGGCGGCATGCTGGGCACGGCACGACGCGGGCCCAAAGCGGGACCCGAAGCTGATCAGGTGTTTGCGGCGATGAAATCGGTGCGCTTCAGATGGCAGGGTGCCGACACGACCTGGTTTGCTTTCTGGATGGGGAACGGCTTGTGTGTGAGTGCGGCCTTACTCGTGGGGATTGTCGTCCTCTGGGTACTGGGCGGCCTCGACGCGATGCAACGGCACGCAACGCTGCCGATAGCCTGGGTGGTCTGCGCCAGCATGGCACTCACTTCGCTGGTCGGATTCAGGTACTTCGGTCCGCGCCCGGGCGTAGGGTTCGGCGTGATCGCGATCCTGACGGCGATCGCGACCGTGCTGGGCTAGAGGGCGAGCCTACAGGTTCAGGCTGTACGCCTTGATTTTGTTGATCAGCGTCGCGCGCGAGATCCCGAGCTCCAGCGCGGCGCGCGTCCGGTTCCCGCCATGGTGTCGCAGCGTTCGCTCGATGTGCTGCCGCTCGACCTCGGAGAGCGACTGGGCCTGGTGGCGCCGGTCGGTCGGCGCCCGCGGCCGAAGCTCGGGCACCTGCTCCAGGAGCGCGCGCAGCCGCGAGTTCTCACGCGACAGCCGCGCCTTCTCCGCCGCGCGCGCGATCGCCGCGGCCAGATGAGTCATATCTACCGGCTTGGTGAGAAAGTTCTCGGCGCCCAGCTGCATCGCCTGCACCGCGATCTCCGTGTCGTCCTGCGCGGCCAGTACAATCACCGCCGCCCCCACGTGGCGCAGGCGCTCCAGCACCGCCAGCCCGTTGTCGTCGGGTAGATGGAGTCCGAGCAGCACCACGTCCGGGCGCTCGCGGCGGAACGTCTCCATGGCGTGCTCACCCGTCGCGTCCCGCCACACCTTGTAGCCGGTGCGCTCGAAGTGGCCGCCGAGCGCTTGCAGCGACGGCGCGTCGCCGTCGATGACGAGGAGCTTGTCAGCCATCGGGCGACTTGAATCCGGGTCCGACGAGCACGGCGAGCGCGCCGGGCAGCAGCCGCGCCTCGAACGGCGTCGTGCCGGTCACCTCGCCGTCGAGCTGGACCGGCCGTGGCAGGCCTTCCGTCAGCTCGACGCGCACCGTCCGCCCGCGGCCCCACCAGACGCGCTTGAGCTTCGAGGTCCCCCGGCTGCGAAAGAGCATCTCGAGCACCGCCTGGACGCCCTGGAACGCGCCATCGGCATCGAGTGCCACGATGTCGAGCCACCCGTCGTCGGGGACCAGCGTGTCGCGCAGGTTCAAGAATCCCGGAGGGAGCTTCCCGCAGTTCAACACGAGCAGCATCGCGGCTCGCATCTCGGTCGTCGTGTCGTCCACGGTTACGCGATGTGGGGCGCTGCGCACCGTCGGCAGCGTGAGCACCGCGCGCACGATGTAGGCACCGAACTTCCAGCGCCGTTTTTGCTCGCGCCCGGTCGCCGCCATCAGCTGCGCGTCGAATCCTGTACCCGCCACGACCGCGAAGTAGTGTGCGCCATCGGCACGTTCCACGACGCCCAGGTCGATCGCGTGCGCGCGGGCCTTGAGCAGCGCACGTGCTGCCGCGGCGGTGCTGCGCGGGAGCTGCAGGTTACCCGCGAGCACGTTGCCCGTCCCGCCGGGGACCACGCCCAGTGCGATGCCCGATCCAGCGATCCCGGCCGCGATCTGCATCGCGGTCCCATCGCCGCCGTGGCTCACCAGCACGTCGAACCCTTCGCCCAGCGACTCCTCGGCGATGCGCCGCGCGTCGCCCGGTCCCGTGATGGTGCGCAGGTCCACCTTCCAGCCACCGCGGCCCAGGATCTTGACGATCTCCGTGACCGCGTGCGCGTGTCCGCGTGCCGCGAACGGGTTCGTTATCACGAGCGCGCGCGTCATCCTAGTAGCGCCGCTCCCAGAAGAGGTCGAAGCCCACCTGGCGCGGCGCGGCCTGCATATAGGGGTCCCAGTCTCCGCTGCAGGTACGCAACGGCTCGAAGCCGGCTTCCGTGCGCCACTCCGGGCTGAACCGGTACTGCACCGTGGCGCCAAGGGTGTTGGTCCAGCGGGTCTGGTGTGTCTTCGCGCAGTAGCCGGCGTTCACAACCACGAACGTCTTGTCCCCGATCGCCCACCCCGCCGCGACTTGCGCACCGGAGAAGGGATTCGTGACGTCGCCCGGTCGAATCTCGAGATAGTCGAGGGGCACGCCCAGGTCCGACACGACAGTACGCTCCAGCTCGCCGGCGACGAGAGACGCGGCGGCCCCACGCACGAACGCGCCCTGGTCGGTGCCCAGCTCGAACGAAGGCTTACCGCTGATCAGATACGACAACAGCTCGGTCTGCGTGTAGGCGTAATCGGATTCGAGCGTGAGCCTGGGCAGTCGCAGCGTGCCGGTGATGTGGGCACGCACAGGGATTTCCGAGTTCTGCCCCGGGCCCGGCAGCGGATGGACGACGTGCGTCGCCTTGATATCGAGCTCGGCATCGAGGTCGGGCGTACCGAAGTACCGCACGGATCCCTGCGATACGACGAACTCACGCGTCACAGGGCCGACGATCAAGCGGTACGTGCCGCGCGGCGCCTGGAGCGTGCCGCTAAGCAGATAGTTGTTGTTTACCTTGTTGACCGTGAGCGAGCCGGTCAGCTGAATGTTCGCTTCGTTGGAGCGCAGCCACACGTCCTCACCCATCGTGAGCTGCAGATTCTTGACCTGCAGGCTGTCGAAGAAGAGGCTCTGGAACTCCGGTCCCAGCCGCTGGACGCGAATCAATGACGTGTCGATGAGATCCTGCACCCACGGCTCATCGAGATTTACGACGCGCTTGTTGACGAGATCGGCGAAATGCAGGACGCCCGATGTCACCATTCCACGCCCGCTGAGCGTCGCCCCGAAGACCGGGCCGGTGAGCGTCACGCGCCCGCTCGCCGTGAGTGTGAGGTAGCCCCGCAGGTCCAGCGCCTTGAACTCCGCCGTGTTGATGTTCAGCGCCAGCAGCGGCTTGGTCAGCCGTTCCAACCGGAGGTAGCCGCTCACCTGCGCGTGGCCGCGCTCGCTCACCGCCCCGATGCTGTCCACGTGGATCGTGTCGCCGCGCAGGGAAATGGAACCGTTGAGGTTCGTGTAGCGAACGTTCAACGTCGGGAGGGTGACTGCGGCGTGTCCAATCTGGAGACCGCCGCGCAGCTGTGGGGCCTCCCAGGTGCCGCCGATCCCCAGATCCGCATTGAAGATCCCCTGGACCTGTTGCACCGTGGTCGTGACCGCCGCGAGCACACCCAGATCGACGCTGTCAGCGCGGGCCTGCACCGAGAGGGTATCGGGGAGCTGGCGTTGCTTGACCGGGACCAGCGCGAGGTCGAGCGGCAGGTGCGCCGTGACGTTGAGAATCTGCTCACCCTCGCGCCAGAGATGGACCTCACCATTCAGCCGCCGGCCGCGATAGTCGATGCTGCCGTCCATAAACGGCGCCGCGAACGAGCCGAACGACGGGTGCGCGAGCGCGAACGTGCTCGTATAGAGGGGAGTCGCCCGCGACCCTCGTGCGGAAACCAGGGCCGTTACCACGCCGGCCACAGCCGCCGTGTCCTCTTGCATCAACGCATAGATGCCGGCGAGCGGGAAGCTGTCGAGCGTGACTTGGGCCCGGATTGGCCCGCGGGGCGGCACGTCACCGGCGAGCGCGACTCGCCCACCGCCGCCCGGATTGCTCAAGACCGTCGAGTCGACATGCAACACCGAGTCGCCGAACGCGAGCTCCGTGGGGTGCTCGAGGAACCAGACACCGCTGGGCAGCAGCACGGCGAGTGAGTCCACGGCGAGGTGCTGCGTGCCCCCCCCCCCACCCCCCTTCCCCGCTGCGGCGCCACCCGGACGCAGGTATCGCCCGCCCGCGAGGAACGCACCCAGATCGCCGACGCGCGAGCGGGCGAACCAGGTGAGCGAATCGCGCGTGCCCCGCGCATGGGCCGCGGCGGCGCCGAACCCGAATCGCCCATAGCCGAGCGAATCGATGTCCGCCTCGATCTCGAATCTCGGTAGGGGGCCAGGCTGGTAGGCGATGCTGCCCTGACCTTTGGGCAGGCGCCACTGGCGCCACCGGAGCGCCGCGACGTGCGCATCGGCGCCGAGCGAGAGGGAATCGAGCGCCCCCTCGAGCGTAAGGCGAACTTGCGCCGAGCCTCTGAGCTTGTCTTCGGGCGTCGGGGCGTTCAAGGACGCGCCGGCAATCCACGTCACAAGCGAATCGAGCACGCTCAGGCTGTCGGCGTCGAAATTGAAGACAAGCGTGCCCTTGTCGGGCCGCCGCCATCCCACCGCGCCGCTCCCGTGCGTGACCAATCCGGGCTGTTGCACGCGCAGCGAATCCACCTGCATTCGCCCATCGGCGAAATGCACGGTGGTGGCGCCGCTGTCGATGATCGACCCGGCGAACAGCGAAGGAGCGAGCGCAGCGGAAAAGGCCCCGACCGGCGGCGATACGCTGTCGCCCTCGACACTGCCCGTTGCCGTGAAGGTGAGGCGCGACGGCGGGCCATTGCGTACCATCCAGCGTTGCAGGTTCACGTCCTGTGCGTGCAGCGTGAACTTGCGCGCGCCGTACACCGGCAGACTCCGCGGCACGCCGAGCACCAGTGTGCCGTCACCGCGCACGGCTCCGCCACCACCGAGCATCGCGACGTCGGCGTGCGTGTCGAGCGCGGCCAGATTGCCGTTCAACCGGATCGTTCCTTGCAGCGAGCCACGCAACGGGAACCCTTCGATCCGGCCCGTCAGTCCGGCGAGCGCGAGCGAATCGGCGCCGACATCCGCGAATACTCCCAGGATCACGCCGCGCGAGTCGAGCCCGACCACACCGCGGATGACGCTGACCGGCCTGTCGCCGTCGTGATGGCGGAGTGTGCCGCTGAACGTCACGTTCTTGAGCGTGCCGGTGAGGGTGCCGACCGCGTCGAGCTCACCTTGCAGATCGAACGCCGGCACGATGTTTCGCACCGTCCCGACGTCGATGCGGCCTGTTTCCACGGCAAACGGCTGAAACCCGAGATCGTGGCCCGCGAGGTTCACCGTACCCTTCCCCTGGATCTGCGACTCGGGCCAACCCGGTACCAGGGAATCGCGGAATGACCACGACGTCTCGATCTTCAGCGCGCTCATCGGTCCGTCGACGATTGTCTGTCCGGTCAGACGACCGGCGAGCGGGAGTGTATCGAGGAACGGGCGGGCCAGCTCGAGCGACAGATCGCGCGAGAGCAAATCACCCTGGCGGAGCGCGACCAGCCCCGAGTCCGCGGCGCTAAATGCCGTGACGTGCCCGGTCAGGCGGCCGCTCCCATACGTCAGGTCGAGCGGTCGCAGCTGGATTTCGAGGAGCCGTCCGCCGTGCGAAACAACCGTGACGCCGCCATGCAGGACGGCCCCGTCGGGGAAGCGGGGGTCGAGGAAACGGAGATCGCGCAGCGTCGCCGAGTCGGCCCGCATCGCCAGGTTCCAGAGCACCGTGTCGCGCGGCCATTGCACGGTGCCGCGCGCGGCGAACTGCGTTGCGGGGAAGCGCACGCGCCTGAGATCCGCGTCGAGGGTCCTGCCGTCGATCGTGACACGCCCCTGGGCGTCGACAATCGACATGTGCGGATCGCTCGCCTCCGTCGCAAGTCGCAGGATGTCGATGCGAATGCCCTTTTCTCTCGGCGACTGAATGCGCAGCGCCGCGAGACGCGCGTTCAGGTGCTCGAAGCGGCGCAGCCGGTAGCGCCCGTCTTCGCCGGAATACTCGATCTCCTCATTCGTGCTCGTGACCTCCCCGTGCTTCTGCAGGCGCAGCGTGAGCGACCCGTCGTCGATCTGCACGTTCCGCAGCAGAATCAGGGAGCGCGGACCCGCGGGCCCAAGCGGCCTGGTCTTCACCGTGTCCTTGACGTTCAGCTTCAGCAGCTCGGCGAAATTCGTCGTGCCGCTCGCGTGCTGCACGATGTTGATCACCGGCTTATCGAGATGCACCTCCAGGAGCACGATGCGTCCGGCCGCGAAGTCGATGAGGTTGTAGCCGAGCTCGGCGCGCGGCAGCCAGGCGACCAGCGTCGAATCGGGATCGATGAGGCGAACATCGGTGAGGACGACTCCGGTGAGCAGCGAACCGCGGACTTCACCCACCGTAATCGTGCCCGCGACCGCGTGCTCGACGGCGGTGCTGGCGACACGGGCGAGGAGTGTGCGGCCCGCATGCGTGCTCACGAGCGCGTTGAGCGCGCCGAGGAAGCACGCCAACAGGCCGACCAGCGACCACAGCGCGACACTCAGCGAACGACGGACCATCAGAAGGCGTGCCCGATCGCGAACTGCACGACGACCTTCTGCCAGAATGTCTTTTCGGCACGCACCGGAGGATACGAGTCGCGAATCTGCGTGATCGGCGGGGGTACCCCGGTGCCGCGCGGCGCGTAGAGGAGTGGCCCCCGCTCGATCGGGTAGCCATTGTATGCCGCGTCAACGCGAACGGGCCCGAGTGGCGTGGCAAACCGAAGCCCGGCACCCGGCGTGACCCGCAAGCCGCTGATCGGGAACACCTCCGATCCCCGCTCCCACACCTGCCCTACATCGACGAAGACCCCGAGTCGCACCCGCTCCGGATAGACCGGAGAGGGGAGACGCAGCTCCGCGTTCAGCACGATCAGGGTATTGCCGCCGGTCGGCGCGGTAAGAACGCCGCGCCATACCTTCTCTCCCGCCTGGCCCGTGAGGGCGGAGTCCAGGAGGGTGGCCGACGTATCTCGCACGACATAGACGCGCGGACCCATGGCGTTGAGTCCGTATCCCCGCACCGTCGTCGGCCCACCGCCATAGAAGCGTTGATCGGGCGGCACATAACCGACTTTTTGTCCCTTGAGATCGATGTTGCGAGGCAGAATCGCTCCCGCTCGAACACGCCACGCGAACACCGTGCGCCGCCCGATGGGATAGTACTTCGCGACTTCGACCTCTCCGCGATTGAATTCGTACGGCACCTGCGAGCCGAAGAGATGCGACGCATTCAGCAGGGTGACGGTCGTGAGGCTTCCCCGCGAGGGATCGAGGATGTTGTTGACCCGGTCACGGGTGACACCGATCGAGACGGCGCCGAATTGCCGGCGATCGCGGAGGAAATGGCGGCTCGAATCGTCACACACCCGGAACAGGTAGCAGTACACATAATCGGACGCCCTCGTGCGCCCCACGGCATAGTAGTAGCCGAACGTGACGGGCCAGGCGCTGCGCGTGTTGAACGTAATGGTCGCGTCGCCGCCGATCGCTTCCCGGGTGTACACGTTGTATTGAGAGCTGCGCTCCGCCGCGAGCCCTAACGTTGCGACGTTGGTGCGCGACAGAAACGCGGGCTTCCGCAGATTCGCGTTGAGCTGGTAGTTCACCGTGTCGAGGGTCCAGTTGCCCGCGAACGGGTTGCACACGGTCTTCAGACCCGTGAGCGTCTGGTCGCCGGTCGTCGTTGCAGGAAAGCCGCCGCCCAGCTTCGTGAAGCGCGCCGACAGGTCGAGCGAGCGCGCGCCGCCAAAGAAGTTGCGCGCCGTCCAGCCGGTCTGTACGCGGAAGCACTCTACCGTGGCGTAGCCGAAGCCGATCCGGGTCTGATGGCGCGGGCCTTCCTGCACCTGGATGAGCACACGCACCATCGAATCGGGAAGTGGCGCTCCCGCCGGCGGGATGGAGTCGATCAGGGCGACGTTGACGGAGTTAAACACGCCCATGCCATACAGATCCCGCTGCGTCTGATAGAGCATGTTCTGGTTGTACCTCGCGCCCGGTCGCACCGACATGACGCGCCTGACCGTCCCCGTATCTACGTCGCGTAACCCGCGTATCACGACTTCACCAATGCGCATCCGCGGTCCGGGCTGGGCGTCCAGCTCGACTTCGGCCCGGCGCTCGCCCGCGTCGGAATCGAAATTCCGCAATACCTCGGCATAGGGGAAACCGCTGTCGCGCAATTTCGCGACGATCGTATCGGCTGAGGCCTGCATCAAAAAGCGGTTAAACGGGTCTCCAACCTGCAGGGGCAGATCGCGCTTGAGCCTGTCGACATTGAAGATTCCCTCGATCCCCTTCACGTCGAGACGAGTCACACGAACCGGCTCGCCCTCATGGATGCGGAATTCGACGTAGACATCGCGCGGTGTGCGGTCCACCACGGTGTCGACCACCGCATTCATGTACCCACTCTGGCGGTACATCAGCATCAGACGCACGACATCACGCCGGAACTCGAGCTCGCTGAAATACCGCTTCTCGCCCAGCCCGAGCCAGCGCACGATCGCATAGCGGGCCCAGGCGCTCGATTTTGTGGTGGCGATCGCGCTCTCGAGCGTGTAGTCGTCGAGCGCCTTGTTACCGACGAACGACAGACCCCGAACTACCCGCTCCTGCTGCTCCTGGGCGGACAGATCGGTTGACGCCGTAAGAGCGGCGAGCAACAGAAGACATGCGACACGCAATTGACGAGATTTGGCAATCCGCTATGTTGCGACACTTGTTCCGCACTGTCAACCTTTTCGACACCGCCAAGAGCGCCCTGTTCCTCTGCATTCTCGCCGGTTGTCACGGTCAGTCCGGCGCGGGCGGCGGAGCGCGCGGTCTTGTCTACTACGAGACCTACGATCCGCGCTCGCTCGATCCGGCACTCTCGACCGACGTCCCCACCGGCGAGATGATCACGCTGCTCTTCGACGGCCTCACCCAGTTCAATGCGGACGGCCAGCTGTTGCCCGGTCTCTCGGACCGCTGGACCGCAGACCGCACCGGCCAGCGCTACGTGTTTCATCTGCGCTCCGGCGTCACGTTCCATGATGGCCGGCCGCTTGTCGCCGCGGACGTCAAGCGGTCCTTGCTGCGTGTCCTCAGCCCCGGAACTCGCGGCGGCCGGGTCTGGCCTCTGCTGCCGATCGCCGGAGCACAAGACTACGCCGACGGTCGCGCTCGGGATGTGACGGGCATCGCCGTGTTGGGGGATACTGCGATCGCCTTTACGCTGACCGAGCCGCTGGCGGTGTTCCCGAAGTTCCTGGCCATGCCCGTGGCGTCGGTGGTTTCGCCCGCGGTGCCTGCCGACTTCGGCCAGCATCCGGTGGGCACCGGTCCGTGGCGCTTCGTCGCGTGGGAGCACGACGACTATCTGCGCTTCGCCAGGAATCCGAGCTACTGGGGAGGCGCGCCGCTGGGTGAGTCACTCACCGTTCGCATCATTCCCGAGGCACTGACCCGCGCCGCGGAGTTCCTTGCGGGGCGCATCTCGGTCGTCGAGATCCCGTTCGGCGAGACGAAGAAATGGGAGCAGGAGCATCCGGACTGGCTGAAGCGTAAGCCGGCGCTCCGCCCTATCTATGTGCCGCTCAACAACCGTCGCGGCGCGTTGCGCGATCCGCGCGTCCGCCAGGCGATCAATCACGCCGTGAACGTCCCCGAAATCTTGCGCACGGTGTGGAATGGCCGCGGCGACCTGGCTGCGGGTTCGATTCCACCAACGTTGGGCGGCAGTGATCCGTCGCGGCGGCCCTACAGTTACGACACGACCGAAGCACGGCGTCTGCTACGCGTGGCCGGATACCCGAACGGGTTTTCCCTGCAGTTGTGGCGTTCGGGGACGAACGTCGAAATGGGTCGCGTCGCGCAGGCGATTCAGGCGCAGCTCGCCGCAGTTGGCATCCAGGTCGAGATCGTGTCGCGCGACGCCTCGAGCATGCGCGAAGCCGTCCGGAAGGGCGACACCGACATGGCGATCACCGACTGGTGGGCCGACTATCCGGATGCCGACAACTTCCTCTACCCGCTGTTTCACAGCGCGAGCGTTGGGCCCGGCGGGAACTACGCGTTCTACCGCGATCGCGTCACCGACTCGCTGATCATGGTGGCGCGCCGCACCGTGGGTCAATCGGCGCGCGAGGCGCTGTATCGTCGCATCGACACGCGCGTCTATGACGCCGCTCCGTGGCTCTACCTCTGGTTTGCCGTTGACCTCTGGGCGGAGCATCCCTCGATCGAAGGCTGGGATATCCCGGTGGTTTTCAACGGCCAACGCTGGACCAAAGTCCGTGTTAAAGCTGGTCGCTAGCCGTCTGCTGGCGACGATTCCTACGCTGTTCGGTGTCCTTGTGGTCGCTTTCCTTCTTCTGAATGTCGTGCCCGGCGATCCGGTCGCCGAGATGGTGGGTGAGAGGGCCGATTCCGCCACGATCGCGCGCCTCCGCGCCGAGCTGCACCTCGATGATCCCCTCCCGGTTCAGTTCGGGCACTATGCCTGGGGCGTCTTGCGCGGCGACCTCGGCCACTCCTACATCACCCAGCGGCCGGTGCTCGGCGACCTCGCCGAGCGGTTTCCCAAGACACTGCAGCTCGCTGGCGCCGCCATGCTCCTCGCCGTAACCTGCGGCATCACCCTCGGCGTGCTGGCGTCCCTTCGGCCGGGTGGGATCATCGACCGCTTGAGCATGCTGATCGCCTACGTTGGCGTGTCGTTCCCGGTCTACTGGGTGGGTCTGCTGCTGATCCTGTTGTTTGCAGTGGCGCTGCAATGGCTGCCGCCCTCCGGCTATGGCGGTCTCGCGTTCCTCGTGTTGCCGGCGCTCACGCTGGGGACACGCTCGATTGCGTTTCTCGCGCGCATGACGCGCGGCGCCATGCTCGAGATCCTACCGGCCGACTTCGTGCGGACGGCGCGCGCCAAGGGGCTGCCCGAGACGCGCGTGATCGGCCGCCATGCGTTGCGCAATGCACTCCTGCCGATCATCACGGTGATCGGTCTCGATGTGGGCAATTACCTGACCGGCAGCATTCTCACGGAGACGATATTTTCGTGGCCCGGTGTGGGGCGGTATGTGCTGCTCGCGATTCAGAAGCGCGATCTGCCGGCGGTTCAGGGAAGCATTCTCTTTCTGTCGGTGATCTTTGTGCTGGTCAACCTTCTCACTGACGTGCTCTATGCGAAAGCTGATCCTCGCGTCGCTTACGATTAGCGCGGCGGCCTCCCCGTCGCCATTGGGAGGGCAATCGGTCCAGCAGCGGCTGAACCGGCTGCTCGACGCTCCGCCGTTCAACCGGGCTACGTGGAACGTCTTCGCCCAGGACGACCACGGTCGCGTGCTCTTCAATCGCAATGGCGATCGGTTTTCGGTGCCGGCCAGCAACACGAAGCTCGTCGTCGCCGCGACCGCGACGGTGCTGCTGCCCCCCGATTTCCGTCCGCGGACCAGCGTGTATGCAAACGGCACAGTGACGAATGGCGTGCTCCAGGGTGACCTGATTCTGTACGGGCGCGGCGATCCCACCTGGTCGGAGCGGTGTTACACGGTCGATACCTTGGCGCCCGGCGGCTGCGATTCCACCTGGACCGCGGTGGACGCGATTGCGGAATCGCTCCGGGCGCATGGTCTGAGACGGGTGACGGGCAGCATCGTGGGGGATGGCTCGTACTTCGAGCCGACGCTGACGCATTCGGGATGGAATGCCTTCGATCTCAACTGGTGGTACGCCGCGCCGGTCTCGGGACTTGGCTTTCACGACAACAGTGTGGACTTCCAGATCACGCCGGGCGCCGCAGTCGATCAGCCGCCGACGATCACCTGGAATCCGTCACTGAGCCTGTTCACGTTCGAGAACCGGGCGCGCACGGTCCCTGCCGATTCCTCCACCACTATCGGCGACAACTTCTTCCGCAAGCCGGGCACGCTCGACATTTGGGCCGAGGGAACGGTAGCGCTGGGCCGGACGCCCTGGATCGAGAGCTTCGCGTTACCTGATCCCAATCGCTATGCGGCGCGCGCCCTGGAGGAGGCGCTACAGAGGAAGGGGATCGCCGTGGAAGGCGGCGCCGCCAGCACGACCGACTCGCTGGAGTATCGCGCGCTGCGGTGCTGCGGTAACCCACTGGCCGAGTACCGCGGCCGCCCGCTGCCCGACATCATTTTCCCGATCCTCAACACCAGCCAGAACTGGTTCGCCGAGATGCTCCTCAAGACGGTCGGACGCGAGGTGGGTGACACCGGCAGCTGGGGAAAAGGGCTGGACATCGAGAAGCGCTTCCTGATCGATTCGGTCAAGATCGACTCGACCGCGTTCGCGCTCGAAGACGGCTCAGGGCTGTCGGCCGGGAATCTCGTGACGCCCCACGCCTTCGTGCAGCTGCTGACCTATATGTATCGCCACCCCAAGCGCGCGCCATTTCTCGTCGCGCTCCCGCACGCCCAGCAGCGCGGCTCGCTGCAACGCCGCTTCCAGGGAACGCCCCTCGAAGGTCGCGTGCTCGCGAAAACCGGATCGATCAATCGGGTGAACACGCTATCGGGCTACATCGAGAAAGCAAACGGGCGGGTAATCACATTCTCGATTCAGGCGAACGCGCACAACGTGCCCACGCGTCAGATGCTAGCCCAAATAGATTCGCTTGTCGTGCAACTTGCACGATAACCGTGTAGCCACTTCGCAACGTACTTGGCGCTTCAGTCTTCCTTCTGTCCGAACAACGCCATGTTTGACGAGTGGCCCGGCATGACCTTCGCCGCGGGATTCAAGAAGTGCGCAATCTGGTTGACGGCAATGCAGGCCTCTGAGAACCCCGTCGCGATAAGTTTGAGCTTCCCCGGATAGGTGGTGATATCCCCGGCCGCATAGATGCCGGGGATGTTCGTTTCCATGGTTTGCGCCACCTTGATGTCGCCCTTCTCGATCTCGAGCCCCCATTCGGCGATCGCGCCGAGTGAGGAGATGAAACCGAGCTGGGGAATCACGCAGTCCATCGCCAACGTCTCTTCTTCTTTCGTCTTGCTGTTGACGATCGTCACCCGCTCGATTCTGCTGGACCCGCCGATATCCTTGAGCTCCCAAAATGTCCGGAGCTCCATCTTGCCGGCCGCCGCCAGCGCCTGGACTTGATCGACCGTCGCCTGATGCGCGCGGAAGCCGTCGCGGCGGTGAATCA